>Ga0302319_10002727_pt1 | contig 37646 bp, 38 predicted proteins | sample Bog_T0_2_FD_203319 | JGI IMG/M metagenome (GOLD analysis project Ga0302319, IMG submission 203319) | Peat permafrost microbial communities from Stordalen Mire near Abisko, Sweden - Bog_T0_2 | ecosystem: Environmental > Terrestrial > Soil > Wetlands > Peat | place: Sweden: Abisko, Stordalen Mire... | reverse complement strand
GCAGCCATTGATCCTCTCGCAAATGCACATAATAGCTCAGCAAAACCTCCTGGTTCCGCAAAGCCTATCTTATTTACCCTTGAATGTCCACAGGCCCTAATAAGACCTTCTGAAAAAACGTCCGATGGCCGAGCAAATGGCAAGTTGAATCCGCATATAAGTGATGTGAGCCGAGGAGAAGGGCTGGATCGGGCCTTGGACATTTTTCCAATAAATCTTGTCCACTTTGGCGGGGGGAACGCCCGCCAGCGCCTTGCGCAGATAATTCCGATTCCAGGGCTTGGGGTTGCCGAGCGCATGGGGAAGGGGGGAGCGACCGGCTCGAAAGCCCATCGCTTCCGGTCCCAAAAAGCTCACCGGAATTTCGGGTGATGCCTCAAGGATCGCATTCAACGCATCCTGATCCGTCCTCGAAAAACAATCAGCAAAGCCATACATTCCCGCTATTCTTTTCCCACCATGGATGCCGGCGACATTGCTGCCTCCCAGCAGGTCGGCAATGTGAGCCATATATTTCTGCCAAAGAGGCAAAAGCCTTCTGTAATTCCAGGTCAAGCCGATGAATCCGCCATTGGCGTAGGCGGTGGTCCGAAATTGCAGGTCGTATCCATGCGATTTGAAAAAACGACGCCAGCCGATTCTCGTGGGATGGTTTTCGGAAAGCGGGGAATTCACGTCCTCGCAGACGGCCACGCCGCAGGAAATCCAATCTTCTATATAGGGCCATTTGATATTGATGACGATATCTGGATCGCAATAAATAAGGGCGTCACTCCCGGCGGAGGCCATGGCTTCCACTTGAAGCATGAAATCGGGCTTATAGTTGGTGAGATGCGCCGTCGTCGTCAGCGGCATGAAAATCACGCGCACTTCGGGCGTGACCACCAGTTCCGAGTGCCCATTGGGCATTGCTTTGGCCGAGCGCAGCGCCCAGGGCGGCAACGGCCCGCGAAATCCCGCATAGACCGTTCCGGTATAGCCCGATTGGCAGAGCGAGTTGACGAAGACGGCCAGTCCAAAATGATAATGGTGCTCGAAAAGCGTGCAGACAACGCATTTCATGTCATGGCCTTCTTCCAGATTTGCCGACAGAAAAGATATTGTTCATGCCAAGGGCTGCTCGAAAATCAGGCCTTTTTCCTTCCCAGCGTTCTTATATAAGAGCGGCGCAAGGTCCATGCGCGTTTGCAGTAGGCGGGGAAATGGTGCGAGAGAAAATCGCCCCATTTGAATTGGGTATTTTTAATCACGGCATTCCATATCGGCCAGTTGCCGTGAAAATGCCTGCCCAACGGATCCCAGGGCTTGGGGGAACCCACAAAATGATAGATGCAATCCTCGTCCGGCAACGGTTTGTCGTGGGGAAAAACTCCCGTATTGAATTGCTTGGGCAGTTCGTAGAAATTTCTCGAAAAGAGACCATTCAAAACCGACTGATCATGCGAGGTAAGATAAGGCGCGTAACTCTTTGCCATTTCCATGGCCCGGTCAACCAGGTCGTTTTTTCTCCATAAGGTTGCGTTGAAAAGAACGACGCCTGAATTAAAGCTGCGATCTTGATCGGTCAGTCCGACCATCCGGAGGAACTTATGGTCGAGACTCCACTCCACGGTTGCGCCATTGATCGCCCCGATCGGACTGTCATTCAGCTTATGATCAAAAAAAGCGCACGCATCCGTATTGACCACCAGATCGGAATCCAAATAAAGAATCGTATCTGCATCCGGTATCAATCGGGGCAGAAATAGCCGCATATAGATCATCCAATCACCATGCAACGTTTTTAGGCCCTTAAATTCAGAAATATCGGCCTCATGAAATTTCAGGGCGCCCACGCCGCCAGCATCCGCAATTGTTCCCTTGAGGGCTGCAATCTCAGACTCCCTGATATCTTGCACAAATAGAGTCAGGCCAACCTTGTCCCGCCGCCCCAAATGCCTGACCAAAGAGGCCAGTGTGGCATGCAGGCCGGGCAACATCGTTCCGTTGCAACAAAGCGCTATATGGAAAGGACAGTTCACAAGTTATGGCGGTCAAAGACCTAACAGGCATGATCTGGGCTAGCAAGTCGTTTTTGGGTAAGAATTGGCTGGGAGAGTCGGCCTCGCCTGATGAGACTGACTCTAAGGTTCGATCAAAGCAATTGAGATGATTGTATCGACATCACCAGCGCTTCCGCTTCGATGAAATGCCTATCGAAGGGCGGGACAAACCACATGCCGTCTCAAAATATGGCAAAGAACAAGCTACGCCTTTTGGAGTTGGTTTGCTAGAAACTTGGGAACATGACGGCCTCGCCTCAATCCAAAATTCCGGCTCGTGGCCTGCGGATCCTGAACGTCGCCAGTTCGATCAATCCCGCCGCCGGTGGCATCTCCGAATCGATCTTGCGCCTGAGCAAAGCGGCCATCCATTTGGGGCATGAGGTGGAGACGGTAAGCGTCGATCCTCCCGATAGTTCCTGGAAAAAAAATCTCGATGTTCCTGTTCATCTGAAAGGTCCCGCCCGGGGGCCTTTGGAATACTCCCATGACTTCAATCAGTGGCTGATGGAAAATAGCGACCGGTTTGATGTTCTTATCTCCCACGGCCTCTGGCGATTCAACTCACGGGCTGCGCGCCAGGCCGCTCGTGCTGCCGGTCGCCCCTATTTTGTTTTCCCGCATGGAATGCTCGATCCCTGGTTCAAGCGCTACTATCCGGTTAAACATCTCTATAAAACGGCCTACTGGTGGCTGACGGAATATGCCGTCATGCGCGACGCCCGAGCCGTCCTCTTCACCTGCCAGGAAGAACTCCTGCTGGCGCGCGAAAGCTTTCGACCCTACCACTGCGTCGAACGGGTTGTTCCTCTCGGTACAGGTTATCCGCCCGAAAATATCTCCGGCCAACAAGGCGCCTTTGCCGGGAAATTTCCGGAGCTTCAAGGCAAAAGAGTCGTTCTTTTTCTGGGACGGCTTCACATCAAAAAAGGCTGCGATCTCCTGCTGCGCGCATTTTTGAATCTCCTCAAAACAAAACCGGCCGGGACATGGCGCGATCTTCATCTGATGATTGCAGGGCCTTGTTCGCACCCCGACTACCTGCAAACGCTCAAGGAGATTGCCGGTCAATGCGAGGCTTTGTCTCCGGGCAGCGTTTCATTTCCCGGCATGTTGTCGGGTGACCTCAAGTGGGGTGCCCTGCGTCAGGCCGAGGTTTTTGTCCTGCCATCGCATCAGGAAAATTTCGGAATAGCCGTCGTGGAGGCTCTGGCCTGTGGCACCCCGGTCTTAATTTCCCGCCCGGTCAACATTTGGCGTGAGATCGAGTCAAGCGGTGCGGGGTTGGTCGACTCCGACACGGTCGAAGGATGTTCCCGCCTCCTGGCGCGCTGGCTTGAACTTCCTGTCGAGGCAAAGGCCGACATGTCGGCGAAGGCGGTCAGCAGCTTTAAGCAAAATTTTGAAATCACCCAGACCGCCGTCTGTTTGATTGATACGATCAAGTCATTCGAGCCGGATGCGGTTCGCCCGAGCGACTCATCAGCAAAAACCCAAGGGATCCCATGAAGTTTTATCAGCAAAAATCGATCTATGAGTCTCCCTGGACATTCCAGGAAAAAATCAAGATGCTTTTGTGGGCCTATGCCTGGCCCCTGCTCTGTTCCTGGACGCCGCAGCCGCTGAATCGCTGGCGGGTGTTTTGGCTCCGTGTCTTTGGCGCAAAACTGAACGGGAAGCCTTTCATCCATCAGCGCGCGCGCATCCAGATTCCATGGAACCTCACCATGCACGACCGCGCCTGTATCGGCGACCGGGCCAACATCTACAGCCTGGGCCCGATCGAGCTCGGCCCGGAATGCACCGTGGCCCAGGAATGTTATCTCTGCACGGGCACGCACGATTTTGAAAAGACGATGTTTTTGATGACCGAGAAAATCACGGTCGGCGCGCGCGCGTTTCTCGGTGCCCGGACCTTTGTTCTCCCCGGCGTAACCATCGGAGACGATTGCATCATCGGGGCCTGCTCCGTGGTCACCAAGGATACTCCCGCAGGAATGATTTGCTGTGGGAACCCGTGCCGGGCGTTGCGTCCCCGTTATCCCGACAAAGCAACCGGTGCCTGAGCTGGCGGCACCGCCAGTTGGCTGCTAATTCGACTCTTTCTCGATCTGAACGTCATCGATGTAGAGTGTCGGTTGTCCCGCAAAATCGACCTCGAATCGGTAACCCCAATTGGTCACGGTCTTATCATCCGGGTTTGAAACGGTGATTTCAGAAGTCACTTCAGACCACGACGCTCTGGCGTCGATCGGGTTGATAACGTCGTAGCCGCGAAAACCAGGCCGGGAGATCCTGTCCGCATATAGTTTGTAATGCAGGTCGGAAAAATTGCCGGTTGCCTTGACCCAAAAATGAACCCGGTATTTCTGATTTAATTCCAGGAGAATATGTTGATTGCAGCCGACAAAGTGTTCGTTCCAATTGTTTTCGACCGGCGGATTGAAACGCTCGGTGAAATAGCGGTTCTTGGCCGGCCAGACAAAAAATTTCAGCGCATATTTCGAGTTCTCGCCCTCGGGAAACGCAAAGCCGGGTTCGAGTTGCGGGTTGACGCAGGACAGCACTTCGTAAGATGAGCCCCAGGCGCCGTTACTGGACCAATTTGTGGGCGCGGAATAATGATAGTCGGCTGGCAGCACGCCTTTGATGGGTTGGGCCGGAATGTTAAAGGCCGGCGCGCCGATTCTGCCCGTGTTCAGCGCATAAAGAATCGTTCCGTCATCCCGGCCGATCAAAAGATTCGGCAGTTGGTTGCCCGTGAGATCGCCGATCGAAACAGTGATCGAATTGCCCAGTTTCTCCACCCCCGCAATCCTCACATGAGAGGGCGGGGCAAAGGTGGGATGATCGGGGTCAGTCGTTGTGTTCAGAAAAAGATCGATGAACCCGGTGCGATCCCCGCAAATAATATCCGGCTTGCCGTCGTTGTTCCAATCGAGCACCGCAGGCGTCAGCTGTTCCAGGCCCAGCCCAGGGACAATTTTTTCCATGTGGTTTTCGTCAAACGAGGGATTCGTGTTGGTTCCCGTATTGCGCAGGAGATAAATACTATTGGCCGAATAGCTCCCTTCACCCATGATCAGGTCGAGCACATTCTGCTGGTTAAACATCGTGGTCATAAAGGGCGCCAGGTAATTGCACCAGAGGAGACCGTTCTTATGGGTGTCGATCAATATCGAATCGCGATTATAGGTCGGCTTAAAGGAAGGCATATCCGGCGTCCCGTTATTGCGGATGAAGTAAAGTTCTCCCGGATAGGTGCCGGCAACGATATCCAGGCTGTTGCTGTTATCAAAATCGACGAGCTGGATGCGGGGGACAATGCTCTCAATGCCTTCCGCGCCTTGGACGGATGAGTCCCTGCCCAGCCAGATCGGCATGACTTCGCCTTGCGTAAAGGCTGGCTTGTTCGACGTTCCGCTGTTGGGAAAGTACCAGAAATAACCCTTGGTATCCGCGAGCACCAGGTCCGGTTTCCCGTCGCCATTGAGATCGCCCACGGCCACGCTGGGGCCAAAAGCGCTGGAGCGGATGGTTCCGTTGTCATCGACGGCAAGTTGGTGGCCGTCAAAACCGTGAATGTTCCCCGCGGCGTCGACCCCCGCCCACGGAACCAGAGCGGGTGCTACACTGTCAAAATTTCCAGCCGTGAGCAGATTCGGTCCGTTGTTCTGGGCGCGCGCCACGGAAACCGGCAAACTGGCCAGAGCCAGGAGGGCAAAGCAAACAAGGCGGCGCGTCGGGGAAAACGGGATAGGCTCATTTGCCATAAATCGGAGAAGGAAGGCGACTCTCTCCACTTAACAGTAATCGAATCCAGGTTGCAATGATTGTTGCCCTCGGCGAGGGGGGAGATTTACCGCTTCAAGCCGAGCACGTCCTGCATCGAATAAAGTCCGGGCTTCTGCTGGCGCACCCAGAGAGCGGCGCGGAGGGCTCCGGCGGCGAAAGTATCCCGGCTCGAGGCGCGATGCGTCAATTCCAGCCGCTCGCCGATGGTCGAAAAATGGACGGTATGATCGCCAACGACATCGCCCCCGCGCAGCGCGTGCATGCCGATCTCACGCTTCGGGCGCGCTCCGACATCCCCATGACGGCCATGACGCGTCAGCTCCTCATACGTGCCCCCGGCTGCTTGCGCGAGGATTTCCCCCAGCCGCCGGGCGGTACCGCTGGGCGCGTCGAGCTTTTGCCGGTGATGCATCTCCACGACTTCCTGATCGTAATTTTCGCCGAGCGTTTCCGCCGCGATTTGCGTCAGATAAAAAAGAAGATTTACCCCGACGGAAAAATTGGGCGCGAAGACAATTGGAATCCTCGCCGCCGCTGCTCCGATGGCCTGGCGCTCCTCCGCCGTATGTCCGGTCGTGCCGATAACCATCGCCTTGCCGTGGTCCGCCGTCGTTTTCGCGAGGTCCGCCGTCAAAGAGTGATGCGCGAATTCGATCACCACGTCGGAACGGTCGATGGTATCGAGCGCGTTGTCGCCCTTGTCGATGCACGAGACCAATGCGAGCCTCGAGTCCTGGCCCGCCAACCGTACGAGCGCTTCGCCCATCCGGCCCTTCGAGCCTACAATCATGATCTTCGTTTGGTTCTGGTTCATGGCGTCTCTTAAAGACCAAATTTCTCCAGGACGACCTCGAGCCGGCCACGATTATGCGGTTGCAGCGGCACCAGCGGCAGGCGCACCTCTTCCGTCATCCAGCCCTGACGTGCCAGCGCTGTTTTCACCGGCACCGGGTTCGCTTCGATAAAGAGATCGCGGAAGAGTGGGTAGAGCTTGCGGTGCATTTGCTCGGCTTCCTTGGCCCGCCCCGCAAGAAAGGTGCGTACCATCAAGCCGACCTCCTTCGGAATCAGGTTGGAGGCCACGCTGATCACCCCGGTCGCCCCGACCGCCAGGGCGGGCAGCGTCATCGAATCATCGCCGCTCAAAATTGCAACTTCGTCCGGCAACGCCTGGCGGAGTTGGCTGAAGCGCTCAATTGAGCCCCCCGCTTCCTTGATCGCGACAATGTTCGGGTGCTTGAGCGCCAGTGACGCCATCGTATCGACCCCGATCTCCATTCCCGTCCGCCCCGGCACGCTATAGGCGATGATCGGGAGCCACGTTGCCTCGGCCAGGGCCGAATAATGGGCGAAGAGTCCCGCTTGCGAAGGCTTATTGTAATAGGGCGTGACGATCAGGAAGCCATCCGCGCCGAGCTTCTTCGATTCCTGGGTAAGATAAACCGCCTCGGCCGTGTTGTTTGATCCCGTTCCGGCAAAAACCTTTACCCGATGGTTTACGACTTCAACAGCCAACTGGATCACACGCAAGTGTTCTTCCATCGTCAACGTTGCCGATTCCCCCGTCGTGCCCACAGGAATGACCCCTTCTACCCCGGCGGCGATTTGCTCCTCCAGGAGCCGCGTGAATGCGGCCTCGTCGACAAGATTTTGGCGGAACGGGGTGACAAGGGCGGTATAAGTGCCCGCGTAGGGAGCGGCTGGAGGTGTGGACATGCTGGAGCGTTGACCTTAGCGAAGGTCGGACTGCTTAGCAATCAGCGGTTGCTCCGCTTTACGATGATTTATAGGCAAAGGCAAACCAGGCCGCTCCCGCCAGGAAGGCAAAGCTGACCATGTAATTCCATTTTAGGTCTTCACCCAGGACCAACTTGGCGAAGATCACAAAGACAACCAAGGTGATGATTTCCTGCAGGATTTTCAATTGGTAACCATCGAGCACCTTAAACCCGATCCGGTTGGCCGGAACCTGAAAGCAGTATTCAAAAAAGGCGATACCCCAGGCGATCAAAATCACCAGCCAGAGCGAGCGGTCATGCAGATATTTGAGATGACCATACCAGGCGCACGTCATAAACGTATTGGAGGCAATCAGCAGGAAAATCGTTTGAAGCAGCGGTGAGAATTGCATGGGAGAAGATACGGATATTTTCTTAAGGGCAAAAGTATTTCCAGCAATGTCTTAAAATATGGCACCTTGACAAAAGAGTGGTCGTGAGTAAGTCTAGCGACAATATGGAGATTTCTAAGCCCGCCCTCATTGCCGCCCTTGTTCTTTTCGTCCTCGGTTTGACCGCCCCACAGGCTACCGCCAAGGATATTACCTTGCTCAATGTCTCGTACGATCCGACACGGGAGCTTTATGAAGACTACAACAAGGTCTTCACAGATTATTGGAAAAAGCAGTCGGGGGATGACGTCACCATCAATCAATCTCATGGCGGTTCAGGCAAGCAGGCCCGTGCGGTCATCGATGGATTGGACGCCGACGTCGTCACCCTCGCGCTTCCGCCCGACATCGACGCCATCGTCGACAAGGCCCATATCATCGGACCGAAATGGGAGAGCCGCTACCCCAACAACAGTTCGCCTTATACCTCCACGATCGTTTTCCTGGTGCGCAAAGGAAATCCCAAAGCCATCAAGGACTGGTCCGATCTGATCAAACCAGGCGTTGAAGTCGTAACGCCCAATCCCAAGACCTCCGGCGGCGCCCGCTGGAATTTCCTGGGCGCGTATGGCTATGCCTTGCATGCCTCGGGTGGCGACAAAGCGAAGGCCAATGCCTTTATCAAGGCGCTCTATGGCAACGTGAAATCGCTTGGCACCGGCGCGCGGGACTCGACCATCACCTTTGTGCAAAGAGGCCAGGGCGATGTCCTGATCGCCTGGGAAAACGAAGCCCTTCTTAGTGTGAATAAGCTCAATCCGGGCGAGTTTGAAATTGTCTATCCGAGCGAGACCATTCTGGCCGAGCCGCCGGTGGCCGTCGTCGATACAAACGCGGATAAGCATGGCACGCATGCTATCGCCGACGCTTATTTGAAGTACCTTTATTCGCCGGCAGGGCAAGAGGTGATTGCGCGCAATTACTACCGTCCCCGCGACAAGGATGTGCTCTCAAAGTATGCGGCCCAGTTCCCTTCGCTTAAGCTCTTCACCGTTGAGGAGCTCTTCGGTGGTTGGGGAAGCCTCCAGAAGGAATTTTTCGGAGATGGCGGCGTCTTCGACCAGATTTACCACGCCCCCGCGGCTGCAAAGTAAAACAGCGGACTTCAGCTTTTCGCGTTCTTGCGACGGTTGAAAAAGCAAACCATGGCCACTCCGAGCCCGACCAGAGCGTAGGTCGGTGGCTCGGGGACGGTCAGCGAGGCCGCTTCCGCAACGACGAAACAGGGGCCGCTGATATCGGAGGTATAAGTATTCAAGAGCGCGCCCGTGGTGGGATTGTACTCGGTCACCGAATTGCTGCCGAAGTCGCTCACATAAAGATTGCCAGCACTGTCGAAATTGAGGGTTTTGGGTTGATTCAGCGTGCCTGCATTGATCGTGAGGAGGGATCCCACACCGCCAGAAGTAATTTCCTCAACGGCAGGGTCATTGTGATCGACCACAAAGAGATTCCCACTTTCAACCGCGATGCCATTGGGGGCATTCAAAGGCGCGCCCGTAACCGGAAAATTGGCCACGAAGCCACCCGGAGTGATCACCGAAATGCTGCCCGATCCTGCGCCGCCTGTTCCGTTGGTCACATAAAGGTTGCCCGAACTGTTAAAGGCCATGGCGTTGGGCGTACTCAAGCCCGAGGCGAAAAGAGATTCAGCGCCGCCCGGCGTGAATTTATCAATCGTTCCATTGCTCTGGTTGGCCACATAAAGATTTCCACTGGCATCGAAAATCAAACCTCGGGGATTGCTTAATCCTGTGGCGAAGTTGCCGTTGAAAACATACCCGCCCCCACTGGGGATGAATTCCGCAATGTTGCCGCTATTATTATTGGCCACAAACAGATCCCCCAGGCTGTTAATCGCGAGTCCCGTGGGCCCCGACAAAGTGGCGGAAGAACCAAAAACCGTGGTCGTACTGCCGTTGATGACTGCTACCGTGTTGTTCGAGCTGTTCGTGACGAAAAGGGTATCCGCTAAAGCTTGGTTAGAGGCGATGGATAATGCAATCGCGACTGAAGCTAAAGTAAGAAGAAACGCCACATACTTTTTCATCATGATAGGGATTTTTGTCAGCAAATTTACTTAGCCATGCGCCGACCACACACAGACTTACGTCAGAACTGTCCTTAAAAATATAGTACCTCAAGAATTCGCAATGCCAACTTAAAACGCGATTGTATCATTATTGTAACATGAACAACCGCAGAGCTCTCAGGCGTTGTCGAGGACGATCTTAAGAGCCTCGGCAATCTCACTTGCGCTGACATTCAAAGGAGCCAGGAAGCGCACCGATTTGTTTGCCGCAGGAATGAGGATCAGGCCTGCTGCGGCCAGCCGGGTTACGACCTGAGCCGGTTCCTCCGTCACCTCCATGCCAATCAGTCCTCCAAAACCCCGAATGGCGCGGATGCCCCGTGTGCCCACCAGGGCTTCCAGCCCCCGCTTGAGTTCATCGCCTCGAGCCCGGATGTTGTCCGCGAGCTTCTCCTTCTCGACCACATCGAGAACGGTCAGGGCAATAGCGCAGGCCAGTGGCGAGCCGCCATAGGTCGTGCCGTGACTGCCCGGCGTGAAAACGTCTTGATACGGCTCTCTGATCCAGACCGCCCCGATGGGATAACCGGCACCGAGCGACTTGGCCATGGCAATTGCATCGGGCAGGAAGTTTTTCCCGCCGGGCGTGTTTTCCAGGATCCGCTCGTAACTCTGCCACCGGCCGGTCCGGAAATAACCGCACTGCACGCCGTCCCAGAGCAACAATAAATGGTGCTTGAGGGTCAACGCCCGCAGGCCAAGCAGATATTCCGGCGTGGCGACATTGACGCCGCCCTCGCCCTGGATGCCCTCGATCAGCACCGCGACCGTCTTTGGCGTGATGGCGGCCTCGATGGCCGCCAGGTCGTTGAAAGGAACATGCACAAAGCCCGGCAGCAAAGGATCGAAGCCGTGCTTGATCTTGTCCTGACCCGTCGCAGAGAGGGTCGCCATCGTCCGGCCATGAAAGGAATTGTGCGCGGTGATGATTTCGTGGCGGCCCGTATCGTGCCCGAATTTCCGCGCGAGCTTGATCAGCGCCTCGTTCGCCTCCGCGCCGCTGTTGCAAAAGAAGACCTTGCCCGGCCCGGTCAACCCGACGATCCGCTGCGCGAGCCGTCCCTGCCATTCGTTGTAATAGAGATTGGAACTATGGATCAAAACGTTGGCCTGCCGCGCGAGCGTTTCCCGGATCGCCGGATGCGCATGGCCGAGACTGTTGACGGCGACCCCGCCGCCGAGATCGAGATATTTCCGGCCCTGGTCGTCCCAGACATGCCGTCCCTGGCCGTGGGTCAACGTCAGGCCCCGGTAGGCCGTTGGCACCACATACTGGTCGTAGAGCGCCTCGATTTCCGTGCGCGCTGGTGCGTCCGTCGGGGCGGGGGATGGCGCGGGCGGCAATTTCACGGGTAGGGGAGCTTCTACGGGCATCGCGAATTATCGGGCAGAAGCCATGGGGGGTCAATCCGGCAGATGAGGTTGAGGCTGGTTCTGCTCCAATCGACGATAGGCATCCAGCGCCATCTTCATCCCTGCCGCCTTGTGGAGTGTCTCGTTATACTCGAGCGCCGGGGTTGAGCCCGCCGTGATCCCGCTCCCAACCGAGAAATGGAGATTCTTATTTTCCAGAATCATCGTGCGGATCGCGATGCTGAACGCCGCATCGCCGTTGTCGTCGAAATAGCCGATGAGTCCGGTATAAATTCCGCGCGGACACGGTTCGAGTTCCGCGATGATCTCGCACGCCCGTTTTTTCGGGGCGCCACTGATCGAGCCTCCCGGTATGCAGGCGCGCACGGCATCGAGCGCCTCGACTCCAGGGCGCAACATGCCCTCGATGGTCGAGACCAGATGGAAGACCTGCGCGAAACGTTCCAGTTGCACGAGCTGCGTGACCGTGACGCTGCCGTATTCGCAGATCCGGCCGAGATCATTGCGCTCGAGATCGGTGATCATCACCAGCTCGGCCAGCTCCTTCGGATCGGTCAGCAGCTCGAAGGCCAGTTGCTCGTCCCGCACGGGATCGCGGCTGCGCGGACGCGTGCCTTTGATCGGGCGTGTGGTGATGTGCCGGCCGCGGATGCGCAGAAAAAGCTCCGGCGACGCGGAAAGAATCTGCGTGTTGCCGAAATCGAGGAACGCTCCGCCCGGCGCCGGACTGCGCGCCAGCAGATGCTCGAACAGGCGGTAGGGATTTCCCATGAAAGGCGTGCTGAATTTTTGCGCGAGATTGACCTGATAAATATCACCCGCCGCGATGTATTCCTTCGCCCGGGCGACGCGCGCCTCGAAGGCTGCCTGAGTCTGGTTGGATTCCCATCGGCTGTAGCGGCGGTCTATGACCGTCGCGGATTTTTCCGCAGACGCTCTCCGCTCATTCCACCTCGCGCTGAAACCATTCTCCGCCAGCAGCGCGATCTTCGGAAACCAGGCGAACCGGAACGCGCCCTCGTACGAAATGTAGCCGACCGCCGCGCTCTTGGGGTGAACGGAATCGCTTCCGATCTTGCGCCGACGCGCGAGGACTTCCCGTAATTTTCCCCAATCGTCCGGCCCGCCCTCGACGATCTCCTCCGGCTCCATCGCCTGCAAAATCGCGCCCGGCTCGTTCCACGAATTCAGGGAGATGAAGGGGGAAGACTTGGCGACCATTTTTAGAGTTCTAGGGAGGTGGTATTTCCAAAGTGCGGCAGATTTTTCGCGCCAGGATGTCGGGGATTTCAGAGTGGCGGGGAACTGGTTCGCGACGCCCTGTGCGCGGGTTCCAGTAGATAGAGTGAGAACCGCCTTCGCGCTTCAACGGGCAGCCGTTTGCTTCGAGATGGCGAAGCAGTTCGCGCCGTTTCACACTAGTTCCAGGAGGGCGGTTTCCTTTTCCAAACGTTTGCGGGCATCCTCGCGACGGTCTTCCATCAGCAACAAAACGGCTTCACGAAGGTTCGCGAGGCACTCCTGCTGCGTGCGGCCTTGGCCATTGGCCTCGGGTACTTCAGGGCAAAAAGCCACGAACCATTCGCCTTCGCGATGAACTTCTGCGGTCAGAGGCACGTCCATGCATGGAATATGGCACGAAATCCCGCTGCCGCGCAAGATTTACGCCACCACTTGCTTTTCAGTTTTCGCAGCGGGCTTGGCTTTTTTCAAGTGGGGCAACGTTTTCTCGACGGTATTGGCGACGCTGATGCCGTACTTCGCACGGAGGGCGTCGGGCTTCCCGTGCTCGATGAAGGCGTCGGGCCAGCCGATCCGCACCACGGGCGTTTGGATGCCAAGCTGGGAGAGTTCCTCCAGTACCGCGCTGCCGAATCCGCCAGCAAGCACGTGGTCCTCCATCGTGACGACAACATCGGCGCTGCGGGCGAAGAACGAGATCGTGTCGATGTCGAGCGGCTTGACCGAGCGCGGATTGATGACCGCGACGGAATAGCCTTTCGCTTCGAGTTCCTTCGCCGCTTCGAGCGCCATCGGCAGCAACGCGCCGAGACCGAGGATAACCGCCTGCGTGCCGTGCTTGACCACCTCCGCCTTGCCGATGGGGATCAGCGCGGGCTTCGCCTTCAGCGCCACGCCGGGGCCGTTGCCGCGCGGGTAACGGATGGCAATCGGCCCATCGTGATGCAGCGCCGTGAAGAGCATGTCGGCCAGTTCGTCCTCGTTGCTGGCATCGAGATGAACCATGTTCGGAACGCAGCGCAGGTAGCTGATGTCGAAGAGGCCGTGGTGAGTCGGGCCGTCGTCGCCGGAGAGGCCGCCGCGATCCATGCAGAACACAACGTTGAGATTTTGCAGGCACACGTCGTGGACGATCTGGTCGAAGGCGCGCTGGAGGAAGGTGGAATAGATCGCGCAGAACGGCTTGTAGCCCTTGGTCGCCATGCCTGAGGCAAAGAGCACCGCGTGTTCCTCGGCGATGCCGACATCGAAGTACTTGTCGGGATGCTTCGGCTGGAAGAGATCGAGCGCGGTGCCGTTCGGCATGGCCCCGGTGATGGCGACGACTTTCGAATTCATGTCGGCCAGCTTGATCATCGTTTCGGCGAAGACCTGCGAGTAGGTCTTCGGCGCGGTCGAGGTCGTTTCGATCCCCTTTTCCGGGTCGTAGGTGTTCGGGCCGACGCCATGATATTTCTTCTGCTTGGCGATGCCGATGTCGAAGCCCTTGCTCTTTTTCGTCAGGACATGCAGTAGCACGGGATGCGTGTGGTGCTTGGCGAAATCGAGCGTCTTGATCAGCGTGGGCAGGTCGTGGCCGTCGATCGGGCCGTAATAGTAAAGTCCCATCTCCTCGAAAATCAGGCTCGGACGGTGCCCGGTCGAGAGCAGGCCCTTGACCACTCCTTCCGCCTTGAGCGCGAGTTGCTTGCCGGTCTCGCCCGTGTAGCGCTGCACCAGCTTTTCCATGCTGCGATGGAGGTTCTCGTAGCGCGGATTGGTGACGATGTCGGTGAGGTACTTGGCGATGGCGCCGACATTCTTGTCGATCGACCACTCGTTGTCGTTGAGGATGACGATGAGCCGCTTGGCATGGGTCGAGATGTTGTTGAGCGCCTCGTAGGTGATGCCGCAGGTGAAGGCCGCGTCGCCGCAGAGCGCCACGACGTGCTCGCTGCCGCCCCGCATATCGCGCGCGGTGGCCATCCCGAGGGCGGCGGAGAGTGCCGTGCCCGCATGCCCGGCCCCGAAGCTGTCGTGCTCGCTTTCGCTGCGGAGCATGAAGCCGTTGAGCCCGCCCGCCTGGCGGATGGTGTCGAAGCGGTCGCGGCGGCCGGTCAGCAGCTTGTGGACGTAGGCCTGGTGGCTGACATCGAAGACAAAGCTGTCCGTCGGCGTGTCGAAAACGGTGTGGAGCGCGATGGTCAGCTCGACCACGCCGAGATTTGGCCCGAGATGGCCGCCGGTCTTGGCCAGGACGGAGATGAGTTCGTCGCGGATTTCCTGCGCCAGCGTCGGGAGTTGGTCGAGGGGTATTTTTTTGACGTCGGCGGGGGAATTAATCGAGTCGAGAAGGCGTGCCATAGAGTAAGAAGAGAGAGTTAGCGCCTTGCCCGCCCCTGAGGCAAGATTTATTGCAATTGTACCACTATTCTCCTTCGGTGAAGCGGCCTTGTGCTTTGAGGCAAACAGTGGGAGAACTGGACGTTCCCTATGCCTACAGTCTTGCGAAAAAGCGGCTATCGATTTCACTTTTATTCGCATGAAGGCAATGAACCGCCTCACATTCATGTCGAACGGGGCGATTGCGAAGCCAAGTTCTGGTTCAATCCGATTAGCCTGGCGGACAACGACGGCTTTTCCGCACATGAATTACAGAAGATAATTGCTCTCGTGAAAGCTCATTGCGACTATCTGCAAACGCGCTATAAAGAATTCCATGGCTTACGAACCCGTCATCGTCGCAAAAAAGGCGAGCGTTAAGGATCGCGTTGTGCACCTCTGGCTGGCGGATGGCTCGACCCACGGCTTTCCCGTCGCCTATTATCCCCGACTCGCCTCGGCGAGCGAGACGGCTCTCAAAAAAGTTAAGCTCCGTCTGGGAGGCAAAGCCCTTCGCTGGGAAGACCTTGATGAAGATATTTGGATCGGTCATGCCGTCATGGGTCGCTATCCGGCTCCCGCGCGGGAATTAGCCGTTGCTTAGGAAATCTGCTTTCTTCCTGCTCCTCTTTCGCCCTATGCAGTCCTCCGTGCAAAACTCATTCTGAATGAATGGGTCGGGACAACTTGCCCACTTCGCTTGAACCTGTAACGTCGGTTTGGCGTCAAAGGACGTAATAATCATGAAACGATTTCTACTCACGACAGGTTGCCTCTTCGCTGCCATGGCCCCGGTGCTGGCCCAGACCACCGGCAACGACGCGGTCACCGAAGTCAGCAAGGAGACCACGCTGCTGGGCATGGTCGCCGCCGCCGGGTGGGTGATGATCCCCTTGGCGCTGGCGTCGATGGTCACTCTGACGCTCATCATCTATTGTTTTTTCACCCTGACGGAAAAGAGCATCACCACGCCCGAATTGCTCGAACGCATGGAGCCTTTTTTCGAGAACGAAGACCTCGATGGTCTTGCCGCCTACGTCGCGGAGCGGCCCCAGGCGACTGCGCGGATCGTCGACCGTACGCTGCAATTTCTCGAACGCCATCCCGATGCCGACGCCGATTCGATCCGCATCGTGGCGGAGACCGAGGGCAACCGGATTGCGGCCTCGCTCAACCAGCGCGCCCTCTACATCATGGACGTCGGCGTGCTCTCGCCCATGCTCGGGCTTTTCGGCACCGTCGTCGGCATTCTCAATTCGTTCGGGCACATCGCCTCGGAAGCCAGCCCGATGCGCACCATGCTGCTGGCGGGCGGCGTCTCGCAGGCGCTGGTGGCGACGGCGGCGGGCTTGACCGTGGGCATCACCGCGATGGCCTTCTACGCCTACTTTCGCGGGAGGGTCGGGCATCTCATTTCCATTTTGGAAACCGAAGGGACGCTGCTGATCCAGGAACTGATTCTGCTCAGCAAACGGCATCGCGTCGCGCGGTAATTCTCGCCCATGAACCTGCGCCGCCGCCTCAACCAGGAGCCGATCCAGCTTCAGCTCGCGCCGATGATCGACGTGATCCTGTTCCTGCTTTGCTTTTTTCTCCTCACGTGGAACCTGGCCCGCTACGAGGAGGACCTGGCGGTCAAAGTGCCCACGGCAAAAAATGGCGAGCAGCCCAAACAGTTGCCCGGCGAGATCATCATCAACCTGCGCCAGGACGGCACGGTGGAACTCGAGCGCGCCTCGCTCTCTTTCGATCAATTGCAGCAAAAACTCACGGCCATTTCGAGTGTCTATCCCGATCAGCCTGTCGTCCTGCGCGGCGCCGAGGAAGTTCCCTACAAATGGGTCGTCAAGGTCCTCGACGTCTGCCGCGCCGCCCGGCTGACCAATATTTTCTTTGCCACCAACCGGCCAGGGAATGACCAGAAGCAATAAGGCTCCAGCGGATGGCGATCTTTTGTCATGCGTACCTTCCTCCTGATCGCGGCAACTCCGCTCATCGTTAGTTCGGGCATTGCCCTTGGTCAGGATGCCGGCCCGGCAGAATCAGCGAACTCAGCGCCTGCTACGGTCACCACGACACCTGACGCTTCGTCCAGCACCGCGCCGCCCGGCCCCGGGATCGTCATCACCACGCCTGCCGCCGCGAAGTTCGACAGCGCGATCTCTTTCTTTAACGCGGGTCAGTATGCCGACGCCATCCCCGCGTTTTCTGATTTCGTCCGCGACTATCCCAATGACCGCCATCGTGAGGAGGCGCTTTATCGCCTGGCAGAGTCGTACCGCAATCTGGGCCGCACGGACGACGCGCTGGCCGCCTACACCTTCCAGGCCCGAACCTATCCGGACGGCCCTCTGCGCGTGAACGGAGAGTTGCGGCGTGGCGCGATTCTTTTCGATGCGGGCAAATTCTCCGATGCGATTGCGCCGCTTCAATTCGTGGTGGATAAGGGCGATGGCGAGTTGCAATTGGTCGCGAAGTACCTGCTGGGCCGCGCGCTTCTCGACACACAAAAGGAGACCGATGGCCGCGCCTTGTTGCAAGGCCTCGTCGACCTGCAACCACCGGCGAAATTCTCCGGCGATGCGGCTCAGACCCTCGCCGGGCTCGACGACACGGAAAATCATTTCTCCGCTGCGCTCGTCCTCTGGCAAAAGGCGCTTTCGCTGACGACCGATCCGACCGTGAAAGGGACGGCGGCGGCGAGGGGAGGCTGGTCCGCGCTCCAGGCGAAGCAGCCCGATGTGGCGGAAAAACTTTTCCAAACCGCGCGCGAAACGGATGCGGGCGGCGATGCGCGCAAGGTGGCCAACACGGGTCTGCTCCGCCTCCTCTTCCAGCAAAAGCGTTACGGCGAATGGGTCGCGCTTTACTCGGCCGAAAAGGAGAAACTCCTCGACAGCGCCCGCTCCGAAATTCTCTACGATCTTGGCCATGCGCAATTCTCGCTCAAGCACTGGCCCGAGGCGGTCGCCGGTTTCGACCAATATCTGAACGCCTTCAGCGGGCAGGACACGGCGGTGACCGCAGCTTACGAACGCTTTCTCGCTCTCACGCAAATCGACCGGGCAAAAACAGTGAGCGAAGCGGAAACTTATCTCAAGGCATGGCCGCAGTCGCCCTATCGCGCGCGCGTGCAACTGCTGGAGGCGCAGGAATTGTCGCGCGAAAAGAAATTCGCCGACGCCCTGCCGCTCTGGAAAAACCTAGCCGGCGAACCCGCCGCCGCATCGTGGCCGCACCAGGACATCCTCCTCGAACTGGCCCGCGCCTACGACGAACTGGGCGATTTCCCCAAGGCCGCAACCGCGTACCAAAATTATCTCGACGATCTTGAGATGCATCCCGGCGATGACAAGGCTGCCCAGGCGCGAAACGTCCTGCGCACCCAGGCCCGACTCGCCGTCTGCCTGCAAAAAAGCGACCAGTTGCTCGCCGCCACCGATGCCTGGAAAGCCGTGCAATCGCTTGCGCCCAAGGGTTCCCATGAGCAGCAGACCGCGCTCGAAGCCCTGGGCCTGATTTACGCGCGCGGTGGTCCGGCGCAGGAAGCTGACATGGTCGCGACCTTCCGTTCCTTGCTCGATCAATTTCCGCAAAGCCCGCTGCGTGCCATGGCCGCTTTTTCCGTCGGCGATTCGCTCTTCAAAAATCGCGACTACGCAGGCGCGGAGCCGTTCCTCCAGAATGCCCGCACCTGGGACGCCAAAACCTGGCAGCAACCGGCCACGCAGCGGCTCGTCCTCGGCGCGTATGGCGAAAAAAATTACGCCAAAACGGTAGGCTACGTGAACGATTACGACGCGATTCCGCTGCCGGTCGATCCCCAGGCGCAAATTGCTGCGCGACTTCCCGCCGCTCTTTTTTATTGGCTGGGGGAGACCGCAGCCAAGTCGAACCAATGGGCCCAAGCCGAAATATATTATGCGCGCGTGACGCAGCATTCCGATCCGGGCGATCTCCTCGCGGGCGCCTGGTGGCAGTTGGGCGAAGTGCAGAGCCAGCGCAAGGAATGGCCTGCTGCGGTGGCCAGTTATCAAAAATATCGCGAACTCAAACCCGAGGCCCGGGACGCCACCGTGGTCCTGCTCGCTTTGGGTCGCGCACAACTCGGCGCGCAAAATTTCGACGCGGCCAAGATGCTCGCCAATCAGGCGCTCCTGCAGGAACCCGAGGGACCCCATAGCGCCGCCGCCCGCATGCTATTGGGCGAAACGGCCCTTGCCTCGCGCGATTATCCCGAAGCCGCGCGGCTGTTCGCCACGCTGGCGGTTCTTTTCGACGATCCCAAAATCACCCCCCAGGCCATCGCCCGCGCTGCCGATTCCTTCGAGAAAGCGGGCGATGCCAAATCGGCGGCAGACTGGCGCCAAAAGCTTAAAGACAAATATCCGCAATATCAGGCGGTGCCTTATCTTTAGCTTGTGCCTTAAAAAAAATTGAAGGGTGGAGGCCTCGGTTCAGTCCAAGAGATAACATGAAAATCACTTCTCTTCGACTGGCGGTCTTGGCATTTGCCCTCATCGCCTCAATCTTCGTCGGTTCGAATCAAGCCTCCGCTCAATCGGTGAGCATCCGCATCGGCACGCCTCCTCCTCCCATTGTGGTGGAACACCGGTGGGCCCCTCCCTATCGCGGCGCAGTTTGGATACCCGGCCATCATGAGTGGATCCAGGGCAGGTGGGTTTGGGTCGCTGGATACTACACCTATCCTCCCCGTCGCGACGCTCACTGGGCGCCCGCCCGTTATCGCAATGGCTATTACTATCCCGGCCACTGGGCTTACTAAATAAAGATCGATGGCCGGAACGGCTCCGCTGCAACTCAGCCGTGACAGCGCCTTCCCATGATGTACGATAACTTCATGGGAAGGTTGGACTCATGATCGGCATTGTTGATTACGACATCGGGAATTTGCGCAGCGTGCAGAAGGCCTTTCAGCACGTCGGTGGCGAGGCGGTCTTTGTCCGCACCCCGAAGGAAATCGCCCAGGTCGATGCGCTGGTGCTGCCCGGCGTTGGCGCCTTTGGCGATTGCGTGCGCAGTCTGGCCGCCTCCGGCATGTGGGACGATGTCCTGGCCTGGGCTCAATCGGAGCGGCCTTTCTTCGGCATTTGCGTCGGCTTCCAGATGCTCTTCGAATCGAGCGAAGAAGCGCCGGGCGAAAAGGGACTCGGTATTTTTGCCGGGCAGGTGAGGAAGTTCTCTGGCAAGCACGGCCTCAAAATTCCGCAGATCGGCTGGAACACCGTGGCTGTCCGCCAACCCCAGGCGCCGCTGCTCGCGGGCATTTCCGACGGCGATTACGTCTACTTTGTCCACAGCTATTACGCCGCGCCCCGCGACCCTTCGATCGTCGCGCTGGAGACCACCTACGGCGATACCTTTGCCTCGGCCGTCGCGCGGGGAAATCTGCTCGCCACGCAATTCCATCCCGAAAAAAGCCAGCGCGCCGGTTTGCAAATGCTCAAGAATTTTGTCTCGCTGAGCGTGACGGCCACCGCAACGGTTTAGGGCATCAAGCTCAGTTCGATTCTTAATCGTTTTCGTTGCCGTACCAGTTCACATTTCGCGTGGCATACATGATCGAGGCCAGCGCTACGACAAGCACCGCCGTTCCGACCAGCAGCGAATAGTCCTCGAGTTGCAGGATGACGTAGAGCGCGCCATAGATGACGGCGAGACCTGCCGTCAGGAAGAGCGTGAGTCGTCCGCTGCCCAGAATCTTCGAGCAATAGGCGGTGATCAGCAGCGTCGAGATGGCGGCCGCGACCAGGTAGGAAAATCCAAAGCTGACGAACTCCGAGAGGCTGAGGAGAAGCAGATAAAAGATGATCAGTGTGGCGCTCACCAGGCTGTACTGAATCAGATGCAGCCTGAGTCTGGCCAGGATTTCGAAAAGGAAAAAGGTGATGAATACCAGCGCGACAAAAAGAATGCCGTATTTGATCGAGCGCTCGACGTTCCGGTACGAATCGATCAGGGTGATGAACCCGACACCGTAATACGAATTCGTCAAATCCTGCGTTGAGAACGGAGTGTCCGCATCGCGCCATTGTTGTTGAAAATTACGGCCATAATACGAAACCCGCCACGTTGCGTCAAAGCCCTGGGGTGTGACTTTTCGCTCGGAAGGCAAAAAGGCGCCGTTAAAGCTCGGGTCGGGCCAGGGTGAAGTCAGATGCACGACGTTTTCCACGCCGATCGGAGCAAATTGCATCGTATTGCTCCCCCGCACATTAATCTTCAGGTGAAAGGGCAGGGGACCTGTGGGAGGCTTCAGGTGCGCGATGTCGGTATGGATCCCCTGGGGATAAAATTTCAGCGTGCTGCCCGGCAGCAACGGCAGGCTGGCATTGCCCAGTTGAATGGAAAGCGACTCCTGGACCCCGCGCAGGTCGTGAATCGGCAGCGCCAGACTCGCCTGATCCCAAAGAATATCAAATTTGCCGAGCTTAAACGGAGTGAAATCGGGTGCGGCAAAATCGCCCGAAAGATCCAGCGCCGCATCGTAAACCACCGCCTGGTAAATCCCCTTGTGCAAACGTCGTGGCGTTGCGGCGCCTTCGATGTTGAGATGAGTCGGAAGGAAATAAGCGTTGTCGGCCTGACACACTTCGGTGTTTTGCAGGACGGTGTGGTTATTAACCTGCACCTCCTTTTGCTCCGTGTAGTAGTAACGATAAGGGACGATGAGGACGGGCCCGATGACTTGCTGATCGTCGCCCCAGGTGGACGTGATTTCCTGCGTCGCCTGGTCCCGGCGTTCCAGTCGTTCCGTAAGCAATCCCTCGACCATCGCCAGCGGGATCAATTGGAGCAGGGCGATAAAGACGATGCCGCTGACTTTCCCGAGGAGACCGAAACGCTGGAAGAAGGTTTTTGTTGGCGGAGCAGGCCGTGGAGATGAATCGTTCATAAGCTTTGTAATACAAAGCTATGTCTCCATAATCAAGTTTTTACTTCGTCAAGGCCGCTTTTAGTAGCAAAGCTTATAATTACTCGACATATCTCCACCAAGTCCCGATTAGTTCTAGGATGCACATCTACCCAGCCATTGATCTTCGCGGGGGAAAAGTCGTCCGGCTTGAGCAGGGCCGTCCCGACGCCGAGACCACCTACGGAACTGATCCCGTTGCTGTCGCGGCAAGCTTTGCGGCGGCGGGGGCGAAATATCTTCACATGGTCGATCTCGACGGCGCCTTTACCGGCAACTTCAAGAATCTCGAGCTCGTCGCGGCTGTCGCCCGGTCGAGCCCCCTTTTCATCGAGCTGGGCGGCGGGATGCGTAACGAGGAGGCCATCACCCGGGCGCTGGAGGCGGGTGTCGATCGCGTCGTCATCGGCACGCGCGCCTGCGAGTCGCTCCCCTTTGTGCGCACCGTGGTGGAAAAATTCGGCGCGGACAAAATCGCCGTCGGCATCGACGCCAAGGACGGCATCGTCTCGACCAAGGGCTGGACCGCGCCGAGCCAATGGACTGCGCCCGACCTCGGACGCGCCGTGCAGGAGCAGGGGGTGCGGACCATCATCTATACCGACATCGCCACCGACGGCATGTTCACCGGCCCGAATCTTAACTCCTTGCGGGAACTTTCCGAGGCGGTTCCGAAGGTGAAGATCATCGCTTCCGGCGGCGTCGCCAATATCGAGCACATCCAGTCGCTGCGCACCCTCGGCGACGCGGTGGAGGGCGTCATCATCGGCAAAGCGCTTTACGACGGCAAGCTGACGCTCTCCGATGCGCTGCGGGCTGCTGCCTAAAATGGCCAAAAAGTTGCTCGCGCCTTTCCGCTTTGACTGCTAAGCAAACGGGCAGGTCATTTCAACCCTTGTCGGATCTCAGCCATAACTTATGAAAAAATTCATCGTCGAGTTCATCGGAACCTTCTTTCTTGTATTCACGGTCGGCACCTGCGTCGTCAATCCCGATGCCGGGGTGATCGCGCCCATCGCGATTGGTTCCGTGCTCATGGTGATGGTTTACGCCGGAGGGCACATCTCCGGCGGTCATTATAATCCGGCGGTCACCACCGCAGTCGCGATTCGCGGACGCATGCCTGCCACAGAGGTTCCCGCCTACTTCCTGGCGCAACTCGCCGGTGCCATCTTCGGGGCCGGTGCCTCCTATTACCTCAAGGGGGACAATCAACTGGCGGGCGCGCCGGCCCCCGTCTACGCCCTGTCCCAGCTCGTCTTTGCGGAATTTATCTTCACCTTCGCGCTGGCCTACGTCGTGCTCAACGTCGCCACGGCCAAGTCGAATGCGGGCAACTCCTTTTACGGCCTGGCCATTGGCTTCACCGTCATGGTCGGCGCCTTCACCGTTGGCCCCATTTCCGGCGGTGCCTTTAATCCGGCGGTGGCCACCGGATGCTATTACCTCGGCCTGATTCCAGTGGGACATTATCTCGCCTACATCGCCGCCGAAATATGCGCCGGGGCGCTTGCTGCCTTTGTCTTCAAGGTGCTCAATCCCGACGATAAATAAAGTAGGGGGCAGGGGATTTGATGGCCCGGACAACTTGTTTGTCCGGATGGCCGAAGGCCACAGGAGGTCGCCCCTTCATTTGCAAATACAATTAGAGACTAAGGGTGCGCTCGCGGTGCGCTGGCCATTCTACTTCGATGCAGGCGCGGCGTTGGTCTTCGGGGGCACAGCCGAAGCGCCATTGGTCTGCAAGAGTTCGGCCGGGATGAGCTCAAGCGTGCTGGCGTTGAGAATGCCGTAGTCGCCGTCGGAGATGGCAAAGGCGGTGGGGTTCCTCTCGATCTGCGCGGCATGGCTGCCGTCGGGCAGGGGCGCTCCGATATCGAGGACGGTGGGCATCGGTTGGTCAGCCAGGATGGCGATGCTCAGCACCGGCTTGGAGAAGCCGTAGGAGGGCAGCACCGGCCCGAGCCAGGTCTTGGCCTGCAACTGGCAAAAGAGGCTGGCTTGCGTATCGGCCTTGGTCGAGTCGACCATGCGGTCCTTGACGTTGGCCGCGGTCCAGGTGCCGCCCGGGCTGCGGGTGAGAACAACCGATGGCCGGGTGCCGGCGGTGACCGTCATGGTCTTGACCTGATCGAGCTTCAGATTGATGGCGCGCGCATCGCGCAAGGCGAGGTTGTTCGCAGGTAGGAAGTCGAACGAGTTATCCGGCACGGTGTAGATGAAGGGCTCCGAAGAGTTGCGGACGTAGAGCAGCTTGTTTTCGTCCTTACCGATGAAGAGGATGAGCGTCGGGCCCGGTTTGAACTCGGGCGATTCTATAGTAATTTTGCCCTGGGGCTTGTCGAGTCCGAATGGCTTCAAATCCGTCGCGGAATCCTTGAGCACAGGCGTGGTCTCAAGCTGGCTCAGTCTTGCCAGCAGGTCGGTGGCCTTGGTCACGTCGGCCGGGCCTTCGGCGCTGCCCACGGTATTCCAGAGCGCGTGGTCGGAACGCAACTGGCCTTTTTTCGTCCCGAAGTTATAGCTCAGGCCGGTGGCCATGTTGGGATCGAAGGGGAAGACATGGCGGTCGCGCACGTTCGGCACGGCCTTGAGCAGCTCGTCGACAGAACTTTTGGCGAGGGTGAAGACGGAATTGGATTTGAGGCGCTCGGCATAAACCTGGTCGGGCTTGTTCGGGACGGGGCCGCCGATTTGAAGCACCATCGGCTCGTCGGCGTTGACTGTGACCGAGATGGTCGCCGTGGGCGAGGTCAGGCCGTAGGGGCTCAGGTTGGTGGCGTCGTCGCTGACGAAATCGACTGCGCGTTCACCGAGGATCTTGCTCAACAGCGCCTGCACGTCGGCGTCGGCCGCCCGCGCGACGAGGGGCAACTGGAGCGCCCACTTCCCATCCTTGCGGTCGAGTTCGCACTGCTGGCCCGGGGTGGTCGCCGTGTCGGCGATGCGCGTGGCCACTTTGGTCACCTTGGTGGTATCGAAGTCGAAAACGCTGCGGCTGCGGAAATCGGAGAGGTCTTTGTCGAGCGGTTCCTTGATCGTCTCCGGAATGATCCGGACCGGCTCGTTTTTCCGGCCCGAGGCGCGGGCGTAGACGCTGTCGTTGATCGCCATTTTGCGTCCGACGAGCAATTCGTATTGCTTATCCTTGGTATGGATGACCACGCGTTCGGCGGGCGGGATCAGGCCCCATTCCTTGAGATTGGCCGCGTCCTTATCCGAGCTTCCATCCACCTCGATGATCCGCTGCGGCTCGGCAAAGGCGATCTGGTTGATGACGCCGTCCACCGTGGCGCCGTCCGCAAGCGTATCGACCGGCTTTTTGATTTCCCAGTGGTTGTTGATTTTCTGGAAAATGAAAACGCCGTGGAGATTGGTGATTTCCAGGCCGATGACGTCGTCCGGGTTTAACTCAAACAGCTTCGTCTCGGCTTCCTCGCGCTCCTTGGTGCCGGGAATTTTTTTATCGATGAACGCGAGATAGCAAAACAGCCCGAGGGCCACCGCCAGATAGAAATAGATGGAACTGTTGCGAAACATAACGAGGCGACAATTTATTTGCGGCGCGAGAACCAGGTGAAGATGCCCAGCACCAGGGCCGCGCCCGGAATGAAGAAAGCGGCGCACCAGACCACCGTCCGGTAGGAAATGGGGTTGAGTGAGACCCCATACGTCTGCGGCTTTTTCGGGGCGATGTCGAGGACGGCCTGCTTCTTCACCAGCCAGTCGATGCTATTCGTGAAGAAATTCGCTCCCACCGTGTCGGCAATGTCGTTTTCGAGGAATTTGGATGCGCCGACCGCGACGATGCGCGTGGCCAGCATTGTCGCCTTGGTGTTCGGATCGGTCGTCGTGCCGCTGTCGTACGCGGCGGCAATCGTCAGCGGGCCCGCGATGTCGGTCGCCTTGTTATACTCAAGCTGCTTCGGGTCGGTCGGCGTCGCGCCGCTTTTGCTGATCCAGCCCCACGCATCCGGGTCGGTCTGCATCAGGAATTGGGTTTTGGCCGTTTGCGTGGGGTCACTGGGCGGCAGGGTGATCGATCTCGCGTCCTGAATCAGCAGTTGAAGATTGGTCTGGGCAAATTTGGTGGTGATAGGCTGGGCGGAAAAGCCCCCCTGATAGATCGCCGCCAGCGGAAGGGTCATCTGCGCGCCGGTGGAAGTCGTCGCGCGGTAAAGGACCAGGTCATCCTCAAATTTCATGCCATATTTGTTGAGCAGGCTATCCAGGCCAAGCGTGACATAAGGATCGAGCAGGACGAGCAGCTTGCCGTTATTGGCGAGATATTTATCGAGCGCGTCGGCCTCCAGCGGGGAGAAGGAAATCGCCGGCCCCGCAATCACGACCGCGTCCGCGTCCGGCGGGACTTCCCCTTTTTGGGCGATGTTCAGGTTCTCCGCCTCGACATTTTCATTTTTCAACTGCGCCGCCAGGATGCCGTAGCCCTGCGGTGAGGTCGAATCCTCGATGGAATGTTCGCCGTGGCCCTCGGTGAAGTAGACCTTGGAGGGCTGGCCCTCGACCAGGCCGATGATCGCGGCCGTGATCTGTTGCTCGCCCTTGAAGCCGCTGACCTGCCCCGTCATCGGGTTGATGTCGAAGAGCTCGTCCTCTTTGACGAAACGGGGCGCACGGTCCTTGTACTGGAGAATGACCAGGTGATCGTTGCCGTCGAAGTGGAGCTGATTTTGCAGATCGGAGGCGCGTTTGATGTCAAAAGCCGGGTCGATTTTCTCGACGACCAGATTCTTGCCGCCCGCATGCTGATATTCCTTGAGCAGGTTGGAAATCTCCTCCGTCTGTCCCTGATTTTGCTCGTTAAGAAAAGTGTAGATGGTGATCGGTGAATCGAGCTTCTTCAGGACCTCCACGGTCTTGTCGGAAAGCGTATAGAACTGCGACGAAGAAAGGTCCTTGTGCGTGTAATGCTTGAACCCGACATAATTGACCATGCCGAGAATGAGGGCGGCCAGCACCAGCTTGATGATGCTTTGCCGGCTGGCGGATTGACGGGAGGAACGGGCGGAAGGGGTATCGGTTTTCATGGCAAAATGATCGCGGACTAAGCCTTGAGGCGGCGGCCTTCGAGGATGCTTTTGGTGAGCAGGAGCATGAACGCGGTGACGGATACGTAGAAGACGAGGGGCCGCGTATCGAAAAGACTATGGACGGCGTTTTCCAGATGTTCAGGGAGCGAGACATAGGAAATCCACGCGAGCGAGGAGGCGTCCATGTGCTGGACCCAGCGCCAGAGCGACACGATGAAGAAGGCGAGGAGGAAGGCGAAACAGAGCACCGCGGCGATGATCTGGTTCTTGGTTAGGACCGAGCTGAAAATCCCGATCGAGACGTAAAATCCACCGGCCAGGGTCATTGTCAGCGCCGTGAGGCCAAGTTGACTCCAGTAGACGGGCGGTTCCGGATTGGAAAAAATCTGGAGCATGAAGAGATCGAGCGTGATGGGAAGCCAGAGGATGAGGAAAAAGGTGAGCGCGCCAAAAAACTTGGCCAGCACGACGTCCCATTCGGTCACCGGCGCGGTCAACAGCATCTCGATCGTGCCCAGTTTAAATTCCTCCGAGAAAACGCGCATGGTGATGAGCGGCACCTGGCCGAGTAGGAGCAGCCAGAAGAGTGGCCAGGTGAAAAAAATCTGCATGATGCTCTGTTCCTTGTAATTCGCATCCATGATGAAGCGCAGTAGGATGACGAAGAACATGCTTTGAATCAGCGCGCTGCCGAAGAGCACGACATAGGCGACCGCCGATTGAAAATAACTGTTGAGTTCGCGTTTATAAAGGGTCCAGAAAGCCATAAATTTTTCCGATGGTTACGATGTTGGGGAGCGATTAATCCTGCGTCAGCTCGACGAAGGCTTCCTCCAGCGTGGCCTTCACGCGGGAGAGTTCTCGCAGCGGCCAGTCGCTCTGGCGAACGACGCCGTAAATGTTTTCGCGGACATCGACGCCCGGCTTGGCGAAGATCTTGGCCTGTGTCCATTCCCCTTCGCCGGGAAGGGTGATCTCCACGTCCTCGATGTCGGGCAGCGCCTTGATCCTGGAAACAACATCCGCCCCGGGGGCCTTGACTTCGAGAACGATCGAGCCGCCGCCCCGCACGAGCTTGGTTAGATTCGCCGGGGTGTCGGAGGCCTCGATGCGCCCGCGGTTGATGACGAGCACCCGCCCGCAGGTCAACTCCACTTCGGAGAGAATGTGGGTCGAAAGCAGGATGGTGTGGTGCTTGCCAAGGTCTTTGATCAGGTCGCGCACGGCGCGGATTTGATTGGGATCAAGCCCGATGGTCGGTTCGTCGAGGATCAGCAGGTCGGGGTCATGCACCATCGCATCGGCCAGCCCGACGCGCTGGCGGTAACCCTTGGAGAGCGTGCCGATGATTTTGTTTTCCACGTCCTTGAGGCTGCAAAGCTGCTTGACCGTCTCGACGCGGTCCTTGATTTTGCGGCGCGCCACCTTCTTGAGTTCGGCGCGGAACCGGAGAAATTCATTCACCCGCATGTCGGTATAAAGCGGCACATTTTCGGGCATGTAACCGATGCGCTTGCGGACCTCGATGGAATCGGTCACGACATCGAAACCGGCGATGCGAATGTTCCCGTCGGTGGGGGGAAGGTATCCGGCCAGGACTTTCATCGTCGTGCTTTTGCCCGCGCCGTTCGGGCCAAGAAAACCGACGATTTCGCCCTTGCTGACGTGAAAGCTGATGCCCTGGACGGCGCGGAATCCCGAGTAGGTTTTGGTGAGGTTTTCGACTTCGATCATAAAACGGAAAAGGGTGGTGTTAGAAAAGTAAACGCCATGCTAAGAGAAAATAGGATTGCTTCAGGTGTCAAGTTTATCGCAGCCTGCGATGTGTTTTCTTACACAATTTTAATACTGCACCAGATGCATCCGGGAAAGATAGCGAAAGCTTGTTCATGATGAAAATAATCGCGGTCGCCAACCAGAAGGGCGGAGTCGGCAAGACGACCACGGCGGTTAATCTCGCCGCGTGCCTGGCCGAAAGCGGGCGTGAAGTTTTGTTGATCGATCTCGATCCGCAAGCCAACGCGAGCAGCGCCCTCGGAGTGGCCGTGGTGGAAGGACGAAGCCTTTATGGCGTGCTGACCGACGACGGCGGCACGCGTTCGCTCGCGGAACAAATCCAGCCCTCCGCCATCGAGCGCCTCCATGTCGTCACCGCCGAACTGGATCTGGCCGGTTGCGAAATCCAACTCGCCGCCGATGAGCATCGCCTGACGCGCCTGCGGCGTGTGCTGGAAAATTACCGCGCGAGCCGGCCTGCCATCGAGTTCGTGCTGATTGATTGTCCTCCTTCCCTGGGCGTGCTGATGACCAACGCGCTCGCCGCCGCCGATTCGGTGCTCGTTCCCTTGCAATGCGAATATCTCGCCCTGGAGGGCCTGGCGAAAATCCTCGAGATGATCGAGCGGATCAAGCAGATCAGCGGTAACCGCTCGCTCGCCCTGGAGGGCATTGTGCTGACCATGTACGATGCGCGCACCAACCTGAGCCATGAAGTTGTGACGAGCGTGCGCGGTCATTTGGGCCGCAAAGTCTTTGAGACGATCATTCCGCGTTCGGTGCGGCTGGGTGAGGCGCCGAGTCACGGCAAGTCGATCATCGATTACGATCCGGCTGGCGCGGGCGCGCAAAGCTACCGGGAACTCGCGCGGGAATTTCTTTCGAGGCAAAGTTGAGTCGATTTGAGGGAAATATGGAACCTGACTCCCTGCCGCCCTTGCCGCCGTTCAATTATCACGGCTATCTGCCCGAGGGTGTGCACGACACCACGCTCGATCAATTGCGCGGGCGTTTGGTCATCAATCCACAGCGGATTATTCTCTGGGGCCGCTTGCACGATTTTTTGCAATGGGCCGGGGCAACCGGTAGTTTTTCCCATGCTTACATTGACGGAGGCTTCATCACAAATAAAGCGCAGCCGGAGGACATCGATGTGATTTTGCAAACGCGCGCGCCCTATGGCGTGGAAGCCTTTGCCGCCATGGAGCCTTTCTTTGCCCTGGGCATGGAGGCGATTTACACGAAGTATTCAGTCCATCTTCATTTTTGGTGCGAGGGATTCCCCGGTGGACTGAGCGATTTTCGGCGCTTTTTCCAATACCTGCGTCCCCAGGACGCCGCGCCACTCGGTCTGAAGGAAGGGGCAAAAAAAAGGCATCGTCCGAATCAAATTATGAACGGCGCGTCGACATTTCCCAATTGGTCCAGCGTCCTGAAACGACGGGCGGAACTGCTTCATCACCAGATTGCAGCCATGCAGCGGCTGGTGATCGAGTCGGGCGGCAACGACGAGATGCTGGCGAAAGCCTGCTCCTCTTACTATCGCCTGCTCGACGAGATTTATGAAAAGGAGATGCCCGTCGCCCGCGCGCTTGATCGCTCGGACCTCCTCCTCCACCTCGACGGCGAGGGCTTGCAGACGCAGAATCCGCGTCTCTCGCTGGTCACGGGGATCATGGGCGATGTGCGCAAGCAGGTCGGCTCGATGATTAAAACGTTGGTCAGCTCCTTCAACGAAGCCGTGGAGCTTCCGCGCGAAATCGATCTTGGCCTCTGCTCCTTCGCCCAGGGCAGCCTCTATCTCGGCTTTTCACTGCCTGAGCCGAATCCCGGCTATGTGGTCTTGACCGGAGACCCCCTCTTCGCCGCCTCGCGCCAGGCGCTGACGACCCTTGGCGCGGTGACGGAGCATATCAATGAGCCCAATGCCTACGACCTGATCCGGCGCGAATTTGCCGATCCGAAATTGCGCGATGCGGCCTTGAGCGCCGTGGGGCAACTGGCGCCCTCCGGCCGGCGGGGCGTCTCATCGCTGGAGATCGGTGGCCGTGCGTTGCAAAAGGGAGCCTGGCGTCTGCTCACCCCTCAAACTCGCCTGCAAGTCCGCGAATGGCTCGAGCAACCCGTTCTCAGCAATGAAGTGGTCGAGCTGCGCGGACGGGTGCGCGCCGTCGATCTCGATCTGCGCCGCTTCGACCTGCGGCGCATCGACGGCGGAAACCTGCCCGATCTGCGCTGCATCTACCCGGCCTCGTTCGACGCGCCCGCCAGCAAATGGCTCGATGCCACCGTGGTCGTGCGCGGCCAGGTCGAGACCTATCAGGGTGCCGCGCGCCTGCTGCAAGTCCAAAGCGTCGAGGAGACGGCGTTGCCTGCCACAGTGTAGGCGAGCCCTTGTCCCGTTCCCTTTCCCCCTTTCACGCGCCCTTTTTCAAGCGGTGTTTGGCTACTCCAGTCGTGTCTTCCAATAGCCGGGGTTGCGCTTCAAGTGCATCACGGCCACGATCCAAATGCGATCCGTTAGTTCGAGTTAAATCACGCCGTAAGGAAACGATGGACTGAAGTGACGCCTGGCTGGAGGATCAAACTGGCGGAACATCCGGGGGTGTGCGCATACCGCCTGGAGCAATCGCTTCATTTCGAGGTAAAAGCGCTGGCCGAGCACCGGGTCAATCGCGGTGTAATACGCCACCGCTTCGGCAAGTTCAGTGTCGGCGGCGGGATGAACGACCACTGTCACGGACGAAGCTGGCGATAGGCGCGGGCCAAGGATTCTTCCAACGGGATGCCCTCCACCCGGCCGCTTGTAATCTCGGCCACCCGGCGGCTGGTCTCAGCTTTCCAAGCGGCTTCAACCCCAGGTTCCATGCCGCCATGATGGCTAACCACGATGCGTTCGATTAATTCGGCCACCACATCCTCCGGCAGGTGGGACGCCTCTTCCACGATTTCATCCAAGGTGATCGCCATGAACAAGACTCTACGGGAGGGCGGTGGTTTGGGCAAGCTTGCTGCTAGGATACGGGTGTTGCGATAATTCCATTGCGAAAGTTGCTCCAATCGCGCACGTTAAGTTAGTCTTGTTTTTACCAACATTACTTTGTCGTCTGTGAAGAAGAAATCGAGTGTACCCACCGTCACCGTTGGACAGCTCTACACCAACCACGCCAATCAACTCCAGTTGAAGTTACTGGCGGGCGCGGGAGGCTTGCAGCGGCGCATCTCCGAGGGGGCCGTCAACCGCCCCGGCCTGGCTCTCTCGGGATTCTACAAGTCTTTTGCTTTCCAGCGCGTGCAGATCATCGGGAGCGGTGAGACCCATTACCTGAAATCGTTGCCCGAGGCGGTCAGCCGCCAGCGCTTGCGTGAGCTGTTCAAGCATCGCATTCCGTGCCTGATTTTTGCCCGCAATATCAACCCGCCACGCGTGGTTCTCGAGGAGGCTGAGGAAGAGGACATCGCGGTTTTCAAATCGCCGCTGACCACCATGCGGCTCATGAACATGTCCACGATCTGCCTCGAACTCGATTTTGCCCCGACCGCCAGCGAACACGGCAGCATGATCGATATTCTCGGCATCGGTGTGCTCGTGCGCGGCGCCAGCGGGATCGGCAAGAGCGAGTGCGTGCTTTCCCTCGTGGAACGCGGCCATAGCCTCGTGGCCGACGATGTGACCAGAATCCGCTCTTTGGAGGGAAGGGAACTGATTGGCACCTCTTCGGACCTTTCGCGCTTCCACATGGAGGTGAGGGGCTTGGGTATCATCAACATCGCCAGCATCTACGGCGTGCGGAGCATCCGGTTCGAGAAGCGGCTCGACATGGTGGTCACTTTGCAGGACTGGCACGAGGTGCCGGAAATCGACCGAATTGGCTTGGAACAAGATTATTACGAAATCTTGCAAATCAAAATACCCCATGTCACCATACCGGTACGTCAGGGCAGAAATCTGGCGAATTTGGTGGAAGTGGCAGCGTTGGATCAAAAGCTCAAAGGGATGGGCCAAAATTCAGCGGTGGAATTTAACGAAAGATTGTTGAAAGCAATCGCAAATCGAGATAAGTAAATCTTTTACGTATAAAAAAAGTCATGGCATCTGCGGCTAAAAATAAAGAATCGGGCGCTTCCGTGGTCCGGGACCTCATCATCGGAAACAAGCTCGGTCTCCATGCGCGACCGGCGGCCATGTTTGTCCGCGTCGCCAACCGTTTCTCCTCTGATATTCAAGTCGAAAAGGACGGCGAGGAAATCAACGGCAAGAGCATTATGGGCCTTATGTTGCTGGCCGCGGGATGCGGTTCGCGCCTCCGCGTGACGGTCACCGGCGGCGATGCAAATGAGATGATCAAAGCTCTTGAGGAATTAATAGCTCGCAAATTCGACGAAGAGTGAGCAATTTGGCGCTCGATGTCTGACGAGATACCGGAGCCGCAAGCGCCAGCCAAGCAGGAGATTATCTACAAAGGCACGGCCGTTTCCCCCGGTATCGCCATTGGGCCGCTCCTCCTGCTTTATGCGGACGAGCACATCATCCGCAAGCGCCGTATCCGGCCCGAGGACGTAACCGGCGAAATCACCCGTTTTGAAGCGGCTCTGCTCAAGACCCGGCAGCAAATCCAGGCCATCCGTAATCAACTGGCCAGCTCGATTGGCGAAGCCGACGCCAGTATTTTTGACGCCCACATCCTTTTGCTTGAGGACACCTCCCTGATCGAGTCCGTGAAGGAGCATCTCCAGACCCGGCTCGTCAATGTCGACTTTGCCTACGAGCAGGTGGTCCGTTCCTACACCCGCAAGATGCGGGAGCTCGACGACGATTATTTCCGGGAACGGGCGGGCGATTTCCTCGACGTCTCGCGCCGCGTCTTGCGCAACCTTCAGGGCAAGGTGGAGACGGAGATGCACAGCCTGGACGCGTCTGCCATCGTCCTGGCGCATGACCTTTCGCCCTCGGATACGGCGGGCTTTGACCGCCAGTTGGTCCTGGGTATCGCCACCGAAGCCGGCAGCCGCACGTCCCACTCGGCGATCATGGCCCGCTCGCTTAACCTGCCTGCCGTGGTCGGCTTGCGCGACCTGATTGCAAAGCTGGAGCCGGGTGTCGAAGTTTTGATCGACGGCTACATGGGCCTCCTCATTGTCAATCCGACCGACCAGACGAAATATGAGTATGGTCAGCGCAAGAAGGAGCATCACGATGTCGAAGTCAAACTCGACGCCCTGCGTGAGACCCTGCCCGTTACCCTTGACCAACGCCGCGTCATCGTCTCGGCCAATGTCGAGATTCTCGAGGATCTACCCCTGATCAAGGAGCATGGCGCCGAGGGCATCGGCCTGCTCCGCACCGAATATCTCTTTCTCAACCAGGACGTTTCGCCCGACGAGCAGCAGCAGGTCGACATGTACGTCCAGATGGCGCAGGCCTCCAAGCCGCATCACCTCATCATCCGCACCCTCGATGTCGGCGGTGACAAGAAACGTCCCCACCTCGGCATCGAGCAAGAGGTGAATCCCTTCCTCGGCTATCGCGGCATCCGCTATTCGCTCGGGCGTCCCGATATCTTCCGCACGCAACTGCGGGCCATCTGCCGGGCCAGCGCGGAGGGTAATGTCCGCGTGATGTTCCCCATGGTTTGCGACCTCTCCGAACTCAAGGCCGCCCGTCTTCTTCTCGACGAGGTGCGCGAGGAACTGCGCCAGCAGAATGTGCCTCAGGCGGAAAAACTGGAAGTGGGTGTGATGATCGAGGTACCCTCCGCCGCGCTCACCGCCGACATCCTGGCAAAGCATGTCGATTTTTTCAGTGTGGGCAGCAATGACCTGATCCAATACACGCTGGCCATCGACCGCGGCAATGAAAGTGTCGCCGGCATGTATCAACCCGCGCACCCGGCCGTCCTGCGCCTCCTGCAATCCGTCGTCGAGGCGGCCCATCGCAACAACATCTGGGTGGGCGTTTGCGGGGAAATGGCCGCTGATGTCGTCTTGATGCCCGCGCTCGTCGGCCTTGGCGTGGATGAGCTCAGCGCCGGGGCGACTTCGATCCCGCGCATCAAACGGGCCATCCAGGCCCTCAATTATGAGGAGGCGCGCCAGTTGATTGCCCGCTGCGTGCTCAACGAATCGGCCGAGGTCAATCAGCGGGAACTGCAGGAAATGGCCCAAAGGCTCTATCCCGAGATTCTCTGATTACCGGCCATTTCGCAGCAGCCGTTCGCCACCGACGGCATCTTGACAGCCATATCCATATGGCATATGCATATGGATATGCATCGCACCACCATTCTTCTCCCCGAGGATTTGCGAGCCAGCGCCGAAGCCCATGCCCGGCGACAGGGCATCTCCCTGGGCGAACTCATCCGGCGACAGCTTGGGATCGTCACCAAGTCCAGAAAAAAGAAGAAACGGAGCGATGATCCGATCTTCCGCTATCATGCTCGAAAACCTCCAGTTCTCGCCAAAGAGGCGGTGGAAGATGGCGCACTGAACCATGACAAATATATCGCGGAAGCTCTCGAGGCAGAAGTACGCCGATGGAAGTAGGCAGCCTTTTCATTGACACTGGTGCTTTCGTCGCGACCAACCTGTCGCGTGATCAATATCACCAGCAGAGCCGACAAGCTTGGCCGCAATTATCCGACCCGACTTTCCGGCTTTATTCGAGCGATGCCGTATTTCAGGAAACAATGGTGTTTCTGAGTCATCGCGGCGGTACGGGGTTGGCCATTGACTGGGCCGAGGCCCATATCGAGAGCAAATCGATCACCTGGCTGCCGCTCACTACTCAAGTACAGAGAGCTTCCCTTCCATGGATGAAGAAATTTGCCGATCAAGAAGTCTCTTTTGTCGACGCGACGTCCTTCGTCCTCATGCGCCGGGAAAACATCCGGCACGTCTTTGGTTTTGATCGCCACTTTGTCGCGGCGGGCTTTCGGCTTTGGCCCGGTTAAGAAAACGGTTCCTGCTGCGAATAAGCGCCTCTCCAGTCTTGCTCTCCGCCGTGGAGCCGGTAGAAAGAATGGCTTATGCAAGTCCTCATCCTCGCCGCCGGTTACGCCACCCGGCTTTATCCGCTCACGCTCAACCAGCCCAAGCCGCTTTTGCCCGTCGCGGGCAAGCCGATGCTCGAGCATATCATCGACCACCTGTCGACGGTCAAAGACCTGGGCGAGATGTTTGTCGTGACGAACCAAAAATTCGTTTCCCATTTCACCGCTTGGTCCGAGAAGTACAAGAAAGAGAAGACCGCCTTCAACTTCAAGATCATCAATGACGGCACCACCAGCGATGCCGACAAGCTCGGCGCCATCGGCGACATCCGCCTCGTCATTACCAAGGAAAAGGTAACGGGCGATCTGCTGGTGGTTGCGGGCGACAATCTCTTCGACTCGTCCCTGGCGCCATTCGTCGAATTCGCGCGCTCCGGCACGACGCCGGTGCTGGCGGTTTACGATGTCGGCGATCTCGAAGCGATCAAGAAGTACAACAGCATCACCCTGGATAAGGACGGCGTCATTACTTTCTTCGAGGAAAAACCGAAAAATCCGACCAGCACCCTGACCGGCATCGCGCTCTATTATTTCCCCGCCAGTGTGGTGGCATTGATTGAGACTTACATCGCGGAGGGAAATAATCCCGACCAACCCGGTCGTTTCATCCAATGGCTTTATCCCCGCGTCCCTGTGCGCACGTGGAAGGTTCCGGGCCGCTGGTTCGACATCGGCAGCAAGGAAACGCTCGAAGAAGCCGACCGCATTTTCGGCAAGTAAGCGCTGCGCGACGAAGCTCCTCCTCTTTCCCCATGGCTGACCTTCTGACCGCGATCAACGTAACGCGCGGGGTCAGCCTGACGGAATGCGGGCGCATTGCCGACAACGCCTACACGCGACTAGTCGGGCTCCTGCGCGACAAGGCGCTCGCTCATGGCGACGGTCTCTGGATACTGCCTTGCAACTCGATTCACAGCTTCGGCATGCGCTTTGTTTTCGACGCGATCTTTCTCGATAAAAACCTCCGCGTGGTCCATCTCATGCAGGAGATGAAACCATGGCGGATCTCGAAGCTGGTTTTTTCAGCGCACAGTGTGCTGGAACTCCCTGCGGGCCTCATCGCGCAAACCGCGACGGAGCTCGGCGACCAGTTCGAGATGCGGAAGGAAGCGCGCCAGTCCGGGCCTTAAAAAAGCATTCGCGCCCTAACTTAAGCGCGGCTAAATTCAGCCATGCTGAGACGTCTTTTCTGGCACTGGGCCATCCTGGTCATCGGACTTTACCTGATTACGTTGATCACGCCTATTTCCTGCGATGCGCCCAAGGATTTGGCCTGGGCGGCTTTGGCGCTGATTTTGGTCAACACCTTCATCAAACCGATCCTGATTTTCATCAGCCTGCCTTTGGTGCTCCTGAGCCTCGGGCTTTTCCTTTTGATCATCAATGCGATCATCCTCTACACACTGCCCGATTTTGTGACCGGATTTCACGTCCCCAATTTTCTCTCGGCCTTTTTCGGATCGCTCCTGCTCAGCCTGATCACCGGCCTCTTCACCGGTTACGAGAAACGCGTCTCCGTCCGCCGCGTCGAGGCCCGTCCGCGTCACGACAAGGTGATTGATATTTGACTCTGATATAGAGAATGTTTGAAGCCCCAATGGGGCGGACTAAAGTATAGTGCTCACACAGCTGCTTCCTCGTTCCCAAGTTTCGGAACCTGTCCCGATAAAGTGGACAGGGGATTGGGATAAGCTCATGGTTGTTAGTTGAGTTTGGTTTCAAAGTCCACAGGAGATTGGTGGCCGAGGGCGCTGTGGAGC
>Ga0302319_10002726_pt1 | contig 37647 bp, 36 predicted proteins | sample Bog_T0_2_FD_203319 | JGI IMG/M metagenome (GOLD analysis project Ga0302319, IMG submission 203319) | Peat permafrost microbial communities from Stordalen Mire near Abisko, Sweden - Bog_T0_2 | ecosystem: Environmental > Terrestrial > Soil > Wetlands > Peat | place: Sweden: Abisko, Stordalen Mire... | reverse complement strand
CGCGGAGACCGCTGCCGAAGCCGCACTGCGAGAGAGCGCAATCGGCTCAATTGCCGCATTTGGCCCGGCATTCGATGAGATGAACTTCTCAGAGGCGCTAAAGTCCCTTTGGACTTTGGTCGCAGAGACCGATGGTTACCTCACCGCCAATGCGCCATGGAAGCGGCCAGCGGATCGTAGCGAAGCTGACCACGTCGCGCTACAGGCTCGCGTGCTGGTGACGGCCGCCGAAGCTATTCGCGTCATCACGGCGTTGGTCTATCCCATCCTGCCGGAGTCGGCAGCGAAGGTCTGGCTGCAGCTTGGGCAGGGGGAGATTGCCGATGCCGCACGTAATTCATTTCTAACGAAACTCGCGTGGGGCGGATTGCGCCCAGGGACGAAGCTTGGTGAACCCAAGCCGCTGTTTCCTCGCACGGAAAAGGATGCTGTGGAGCGGATGCAAAACATCGAAGACCAAAACAGTTTGAGTGTGGTGGAAGCCGCCAGCAGCGCGGCTAGCAGCAGCTCCGCCGAGCAGACAACCGCTACGGTTCCGACCACAAAGACTGAGAAAAAAGAGGCAATCGTGAGCGAGAAATCCGAAGAGCAAACATCCTGGGATAATGCCCCGGTTGATTCGATTGGCGTTGATGCCGGAGCCGAAACCGGAGCCTACGAAACTGTGGCACAGGCTGCGGCTCCAGTTGCCGCCGTTCAAACGTCCGTCGCACCGCAGGTGGCCGCCGAGCCGCAGCACATCACCATCGACGACTTCATCAAGGTAGATCTGCGCGTGGCGCAGATTCTCGTGGCCGAGCGCGTGCCCAAGGCCGACAAGCTCCTGCGCCTGGAGGTCGATCTGGGCTACGAGAAGCGCCAGATTCTAGCCGGCATCGCGCAGTACTACGAACCGGAGAAGCTGATCGGCCGCAAGATCGTGATCGTTGCGAATCTCGCCCCCCGCAAGATGCGTGGCCTTGAGTCGAACGGCATGTTGCTGGCCGCCTCGCTTCCCGACGGCGCGCCGGTGCTGGCAGGATTCCTCGAAGAGGCTCCTTTGGGCGCGCGGCTGAAGTAGCTCCTGAAGGACTGATCTCATGCAAACCCGACTGAGGATCCCTTGCTGATTGATTCCCACGCCCACCTGGATAGCGAGCGCTACGCGGACGATCGCTTGAGTGTGCTGCGCCGCGCTTGGGAGGCGGGTGTGGGCGCGGTGCTGGCCATCGGCATTGGCGAGCAGGCGGCCGGGATGGATGGCGCGCTGACGATTTGCCGGGAATTCAATGGGCGGCCCGAGATCCCGAAGCTCTACGCAAGTGCGGGCGTCTATCCGCACAACAGCCCCGAAATCGACGACGCCGTTCTCGCGAAGCTCGACGGCCTGCTGGCTGAGCCCGACGTGATTGCCTGTGGCGAAATCGGACTGGACTACTACCACGAAGGCGCGCCGCACCCGGCCCAGCGTGAAGGGCTCATTTACCAGCTCGAAATCTCCGCAGCCCGCAAGCGGCCCATTCTGATCCACTGCCGGCCTAAAGATGACGCGACGGATGCGTGGGACGATCTATTCGAGATTTTGGAGGCTCACTGGCGGCCAACCGGCCTGGGTGGCGTAATGCACTGCTTCGGCGGTGGCTGGGAACAGGCAAGGCGGTCGCTGGATCTGGGCTTCCTGGTCTCATTTGCGGGCAATCTCACCTATCCCAAGGCGCAGCCGCTACGTGACGTGGCCGCTCGGCTGCCCCTGGACGGGCTGCTGGTGGAGACGGACGCGCCCTGGCTGGCTCCGGCGCCCAATCGCGGCAAGCGCAACGAGCCGGCATGGGTGGCGCAGACGGCCTTGGTTCTGGCCGGGGTGTTGGGCGTTGAAGAGCAAGAAATCGCCGCCGCAACGACGAAAAACTTCAACCGGCTGTTTTGCCTTGGCTCCGGCGTGGGAAACTGTTAGAGGCATTTCATCCAACAGCCCTTTCGATCTTTGAGGGAAAGAAAAATGGCTCAAGAGAATTCGTTTGACATCGTCAGCAAGGTGGAGATTCAGGAGGTCCGCAACGCCATCGACCAGGCGCTCAAGGAGATTCGCCAGCGCTTTGACCTGAAGGACTCCCACTCGGAGGTTACGCTCGCGGAAGGCGACAAGGAGATTCAGCTGGCCTCTGACGGCGAATACCATCTGGAGGCCGTGAAGGAGATTCTTGGCCAGAAACTGGTCAAGCGCGGCGTCTCGCTGAAGAACATGACCTATGGCAAGGTGGAGCCCGCGCTCGGCAAGAGCGTGCGTCAGAAGATCAGCTTGCAACAGGGTATTCCCATCGAGAAGGCCAAGGAGATCGTGCGCCTGGTCAAGGACTCGAAAAAGAAGGTACAGGCCAGCATCCAGGGCGATACCGTGAGGATATCGAGCAAGGATCGCGATGAATTGCAGTCGATCATCGCCCTGTTGCGCGGCAAGGATCTGGGTGTGGAGTTGCAGTTCACCAATTACCGAACGAACTGACCACCTGCCACCTGCGGTGGGGAGGCGCTCGCTATTCGCTCGCACAGGCTGCGACTGCATTCATCCAAACGCCCGACAGAAGACGAGCAAGCAGAAGCGGCCGCATAGTAGGATAAAGCACGGGATAACCGGAGAGTCTTGAGCACACTAGCGATAGCAACGGCAAAAGAGGTCTTCGATCTGCTGCGGGACGACCTGGTAGCGATCGAACAGGAATTGGGCCGAGACGCCGCTTCTGGCGTCAGTACCATCACGGAGATCGCCGAATACCTGCGGGGCGGAGGAGGCAAGCGCATCCGGCCAACCCTGCTTCTGCTGGCCTCCCACTCGCTGGATTTCTCCGGCCAGGGCGCCATCCGGCTGGGCGCGGTGGTCGAGATGGTCCACACCGCGACGCTGGTCCACGACGACATCATCGACAGCGCCAATGTACGGCGCGGACGGCCCTCGGCCAACACGACCTGGGGCAACGAAAAGTGCGTACTTGCCGGCGACTGGCTTTACATGCAGGCCTTCAAGGTTGCCCTCGAAGAGAAGGATCTGCGCGTTCTCGACCTGCTTATCGGCCTTACCCAGCAGATGGTCGAGGGTGAGCTGCTGCAGATCCAGAAGCTGGGGCGAGCCGTCTCAGAGGCCGAGTACTACGATCTGATCTACCGCAAGACCGCCTGCCTCTTTTCGGTCTCCATGCGCCTGGGCGCGGTGCTGGCCGGGGCCGACGAGGTTTTGGAGTCGAGCCTTGCCGAATATGGCCGGACGGTTGGGTTGGCTTTTCAGATCGTGGATGATGTGCTCGACCTGACGGCTACTGAAGAGGTATTGGGCAAGCCTGTCGCCAGCGACCTGCGCGAGGGCAAGGCGACGCTCTCCGTCATCCACTCGATCGACCACGGCACCGCCGCCGACCGCAAGGCGATTCAGCGGGTGCTCGACGACCGCAGCTTCGAGAATGTAAGCCGCGAGCGAATCCAGCAGATTCTGGGGCGCAACGGATCCATCGAGTACGCAATGAACGTCGCCGACCGCTACGCCGAACAGAGCCGCCAGGCGCTGGTTCCCATCGCCGACTCGGAGTACAAGCGAGCCCTGCTCTGGGTGCCGGATTTTGTTGTGGCGCGGGAGAAGTAGGACTGCTTCAAAATGGCTTTGTAAGCCCAACCGCAAGGCCGCTGGGGCCGAAGCCCTCGTCTTTTTCGCCCAGTTTCGGCACGACTGAAGTCATGCCCTGACACAAGCCTGTTCTGACACAGAGTCGGTTCTTGGAGCAAATTCTTGACACCCTCTGAGAAGATCGCGATGCGGGAGCTTTGGACGCAGGTCGACGACTACTACGGCGATCTGCTGGCCCCTTCTGATGAGATTCTCGACAGCGTTCTCTTGGCCAACGAGCAGGCCGGTCTTCCGGCTATCGGCGTTTCTCGACTTCAGGGCAAGTTTCTCGAAGTTCTGGTGCGCGTCTCTGGAGCACGGAGCATCCTGGAGATTGGCACGCTCGGCGGCTACAGCACCATCTGGATGGCCCGCGCACTTCCCGACGGCGGGCGGATCGTGACGCTCGAACTCGATCCGCGCCACGCGGAGGTTGCGCTCGCAAACCTGCTTCGCGCTGGTGTTGGGGAGCGAGTGGATCTGCGTGTCGGTAAAGCGATGGAAAGCCTTCCAAAGCTGGTTGGCACAGCCGCCGCGCCATTCGATTTGATTTTCATCGATGCCGACAAGGAAAGCTACCCAGAGTACCTCGATTGGTCTTTGAAGCTCTCGCACCCTGGAACGGTGATCGTTGGCGACAATGTCGTCCGCGACGGAAAGGTCGTCGATCCGGAGTGCGACGATCCGCGCGTTCAGGGAATCAGGCGCTTCGCCGCACGTTTGGCCGCCGAGCCGCGCCTCAGCTCAACGGCGATGCAGACGGTCGGAGCGAAAGGCTATGACGGGTTTACGTTGGCTGTCGTTCAGAGTTGAATTGCGTCCTGATGGGCACGGACGAACTCGAAGAGCTGGCCTGCGATGTCCTCCCCGGCGCCGGAGTAGAGACCATCGCATTCATCGAGTTGTTCGTCCCGCTCTTCATTTTCCGATTCAAGTGCGGCTTCAAGAGCCTCGGGAGAAAAATCCTGCGTGCCGAGAGCATTGATTGCGCCGCTCGTGATGTTGGCGGTCTCAGCGCAACCGATGCTTAGCAGAGCATCCACAATGATCGAAGCATACTGGCCCGATGAATTACTGAAGAACTGGCCATAGCCACCGTTATTCACCTCACGTTCGAGAGCCTCAACAGCGAGGACGATGCGTTCTTCATCGGAGAGGTCCTGCTCGCCAACCTCTTCCGCCTTTTGATTGAGCGCTTGTTCCAGCGCGACAAGCAGTGAATCGACGCGATATTCGGCAGACAGAGCGAGCAATTCCTCTATGGTTTGTCCCGTGTAACCGTCCAGCCATTTAAGATCTGCCATCCCTGGATAACCCCCAGCATTCGAATTCTTATCGCAGCAACAAATACTAAAGGGTGCCATGCAGATGGTCCGGCTTCGCATTTCGGGTGTCTGCAAGCGGCAATCGACGAGGAAATCGGAAATATTGGCTAGATGACAGACACTAGGGTTGTTCCTCGACTGGACGCCAGACCTTCACCTGTTGGTCGATCTCCGCCCTCTGTGCGGGGCTTAGCCGCGCCGCCGAAGTGGTGCGAAGTTCCATCGTTTTCAGCTTTGTCTGGCCGGCGAGATGGGGAGCGGCAACACTCAACCAGAAATACACCTTCGCCGGCTCAGCCTTGAGCAGCATGGCGTAATTGAATTGTGCGGCTACCTCGCCCTGCTGAGCCGATCTCTGGAGCCACTTCCTGGCCAGATCGTCGTCCTGATTCAGACCTTCCTCGCCTTGGTAGTAGTCCATCCCCAGCTGGAACTGCGCATCTGCCGAGCCTGCCTCGGCAGCCTGGCGTACGAAATCGAAGGACAGTGTCTCGTTCTTGGGGACGCCTTGGCCATTGTGGTAGAGGTACGCCAGATTCAGCATGGCATCGGAATTATTCTGCTTCGCCGCCTTTTCGTACCACGCGAGCGCTTGCGCAAAGTCTTGCGGAACTCCCTTGCCGTGAACGTAGCAGAGTCCGAGTGAGAATTGCGCGGGCGCGAATCCCTGCTCGGCCGCCTTGCGATACCATTGTGCAGCCGTCGCAGGATCTGCCAGGACGCCATCGCCCAACTCGTACAGGACTCCCAAGCTGTGCTGTGCCTGTGCGAAGCCCTGGCCGGCAGCCTTGCGGTACCATGCTGCGGCCTGGGCCGCGTCCTTGCTTACATGGGCGCCAAGCTCGTATTGCGCCCCGACCCGAAACTGTGCGTCGGGGTTGCCGGCATTTGCCTTTGCCATCAGGGCCGGATCAATCCCGCCATTCTGCTGAACGGCCTGGGCCGGACCCTGGCCGCTGCAAATGGTGGTGATCATGGTCACTAAAGCCAGCGCCATCCTCAATTTCCAGCGGCTGTTCATGAAATTCCTCCTGAAGCAAAGAGCAACATATCAAAAGGCACCCCTGGTGATCATTGATCCATGTCATTCCTGGCGACTGCAAAGCAGTGAACGGTCTTCATGACCGAGAGTTCAGGCCCGTAACCTCATGTCACCGGCCTGTCAATCAATCTTCAATGCACTCATCGACCCATGAAAAGGGGAATTCTGGGCTCGGGTCGTATCACCGGCTAATCGGGAACTGCACCACTAACCAGTTTTCGTAAAAGGAGACGTGGCTTCTACTCTCGAGCTGCCATCATCGTACGCAGGACGGCGGCGTAGTTTTCCGGGAGAGGCTTCTTGTTGAGCTGGTCGTCGCAGACTACGTGGACTGTGTCACCCTCGGCGAGGAGCGCAGACTCTTCCCCATCCTGAGAATTGGAAGCCTTGCGAAGGATGCGGTATGCGAATTTGAGGACGGAGCCGCGCAGCATCGCGGGCCTTGTCTCGATGAGGATCTGATCGTCGTAGCGGGCCGGGGAGCGATAGCGGCAACGGGCCTCGATCACCGGCAGGATGCACTGGTGTTCGCGCTCCAAGAGACTATAAGAAAATCCTAATGCGCGGAGCAGTTCCACGCGGCCAATTTCAAACCAGACCAGGTAGTTGGCATAGTAGACGATTCCCATCTGGTCGGTTTCGGCGTAGCGGACTCGAACTTCTGTCGTAACGGACATTAACGGTCTCACAGTGTCTGATAATGCATGAATTTCGTCCCCGGTTTTCCACGTGGAACGCGAAGTTTTCCACATTTCTTCGGGTTTCTTCGGGTTTTGCCGGCTCAAATTAACAAAGCGAACGGGTTGCGAGTCGAGGTTTTCCATCCTTTTGCCGGAGAAAAAGCGAAGGATGCGGCCTTGAGACTTCTGGCGTTGCCAGAGCGTTCCATTCTGACCAACCTTCGCTTCCTTCTGGTCGCGCCAGGCCCCGGAACGGCTCTCACGGCTTCAAGTGAGTGAAGAAGGGCAGCTTGGCAACATCGTTGAAGGTAAGGACGGCCATAAGCACCATCAACGCCACGAATGCTGCCTGGTAAATCCGCTCCTTGACATTGATGTTGATTTCACGGCGGATGATGCTCTCGATCAGCAGGAAGAGGATCATGCCTCCGTCGAGGATCGGGAATGGCATCAGGTTGATGATGCCCAGGTTGAGACTGATCATTCCAGCCAGCCCAAAGATAATCGGCGAGCTCTTCATTTCTGCCGCATCACCGGCCATGCGGGCGATGCCTACCGGACCGGCGAGTTGCGAGACGGCAACTTTATGCGTGAAGAGTCCTCGCAACACCTCGAAGATCGTGAACGATTTATCCGCGCAGAAGGCAGTGGATTTGAATACCGCCTTGCCCAGGGGGAGCGGGTCGTCGCGACTTGGAATCTGCACCGGTATGAAGCCCAGTTTCCAGCCTTCATCTAGTTTGGTTGGGTAAGCAACGATGGGCGCCTGAGCGGCCCCGTTGCGCACCACCACGAGAGAAAGGGGCCTGCCTCTTCCAGTTTGCATATAGGCCAGCAATGTGGTGACGGTATGCACAGGGATGCCGTCCACGGACTGAATTCCATCTCCAGCGCGCAGACCGGCTCGATCTGCCGGGCTGTCGGTGGTCACCTCTTTCACGCCGAGCGGATCGTAAGAGAATTGGGGCAAAACGCCAATATCGCCGACGTCAAAAGCATCCGACTTTGCGTTCATTGGGACATGCAGACTCAGTTGCAATGTTGCTCCGCTACGCTCCACTGCAACTGGCAGAGTCTGGTCCGGGTTCAACTTGATGCGTTCGTAAACTTTCTCCCAATCGGGATGGTCGGCATCGCCGAAATGCAGAATGATGTCTCCGGCCTCGAATCCTGCCTGGGCGGCGAGCGAGCCGGGAACGACCCATTCCACAGTCGTGGATTTCACCTCGACTTTAGGAACTTCGTTGATCCAGCCGAAGTAGAAGACCATCAGCACAAAAGCCAGGACGAAGTTGGCTGTAGGCCCGGCAAGGCCGATGAGCATTTGCTGCCAGCGGGGATGCGATGTGAGGGCGCCTGGGTCGTCGACCGGCGCGACGGTGGCTGTGCCGGCCGCCGCGTCGCTGAGCTCGCCAAAGTTTTCGCCGGCCATTTTGACATAGCCGCCAAAGGGCAACAGGCTGACCTTGTAGTCGGTGCCGCGGTACACGTAGCCAAAAAGTCGTGGCCCAAAGCCCACGGAGAACGCCTCGACGCGGACTTTGCAGAGCTTGGCCACGATAAAGTGGCCGAACTCATGGACCACAACCATGATGGCAATCAGGACGATAAAGGCGGCGACTGAGACTAGAAATTCATGCATAGATTTGCGGTTCTTCCCTCGATAGAGCACCAAATCAGGCTGCGTCCAGCCCGGATCTCCCGTGCTTATGCCATTAGTTCACTTGCAGTTTGACGCGCCTGCCGGTCCGCGGCGAGCACCTCGGCGATGGTGGCCGGGTGCGCCTCTGGCGTGGCTGCGAGCACCCTTTCAATTGTACGCGGGATTCCCATGAAGGAGATGCGCCGGGCCAGGAATGCCTCGACGGCGACCTCATCGGCCGCGTTAAGGGCGATGCAGTGGGCACCGCCTTTCTCAGCCGCTTCAAAGGCCAGGCGCAGGCAGGGAAAGCGCTCCAGGTCGGGCGGTTCGAAGTCCAGATGGCTCAGCGCGGCCAAGTCGAAGGTGAGTGTAGAGGCCGGCCGCTCAGGGTAAGCCAGCGCGTAGAGGATGGGAAGGCGCATGTCGGTGACGGAGATCTGCGCCAGAATTGAGCCGTCAATGTACTCGACCAATGAATGGACCGTGGACTGCGGGTGGACTGTGACTCGCACCTGGGATGCCGTGACATCGAAAAGGCGGCAGGCCTCGATGACTTCGAGACCCTTGTTGAGCATGGAGGCCGAGTCGATGGTGATGCGGCGGCCCATGACCCAGGTGGGGTGCTTGAGCGCCTGCTCAGGAGTAATGTTGGCGAAGTCTTCGAGAGGCAGCTTGCGGAAGGGTCCGCCAGAGGCCGTGAGCCAGATGGTCTTGACCTCGGAGTGCGCTCCGACGCGCAGGCACTGGTGGACGGCGTTGTGTTCGCTGTCGATGGGGAGGATGGGGACGTTGCGCTCGCGGGCTGCTCGGGTGAGTATCTCGCCCGCGGCGACCATGCACTCTTTGTTGGCCAGGCCGATGGGTTTGCCGGCCAGGATGGCCGCGTGAGTGGCCTCAAGGCCGGAGACGCCGACGATGGCCGAGACAACGAAGTCCGCTTCGTGAAGCGTGGCGCAGGCGACGGTGCCTTCGGTGCCGCACGCTATTTCGATGCCAGTAACGCCTGCGTTATTCAGACGAGAGGAGAGTTGGCCGGCGAGTTCTTCGGTGGCGAGTGAGACGATCTGGGGCCGCCAGCGAACGGCCTGCGCGAAGGCTTGGTCGATGTTGCGTCCGGCGGCGAGCGCGGCCACCGAGTAGCGGTCAGGAAATTGCTCGACGATGGAAAGGGTGCTTTGGCCGATGGAGCCGGTGGAACCGAGAATGGCGAGTCTTTTCAAGGTGTGTTTGTCTTTCCTCGTGCCTTAATTATCGCTCGGAGAGTTCCGGCGGAGGATGTGCGGGCGGCTCGCTCGCAGTACCCCAACTGTCGAGCCACTCCATGACGCGTTCGTAAGAAACGCCCTGGCCCGCTTCCAGCTCAGCGAAACTTGCGCGAGTTTCCTTCAGATCTCTGATCTCTGACTCCTGATCCGTATTCAGAACCACTGGTGAATCACCAGGGCGTACCAGAGCACTGGAGCGGCCACGATCAGGGCGTCGATGCGGTCCAGAACGCCGCCATGGCCAGGTAGAAGCGAGCCGGAGTCTTTGACGCCTGCCGAGCGCTTGAGCGCAGACTCGGCCAGATCTCCCACCTGTGCGCCAACGTTGACAATTACAGCCAGGCCCAGCCAGTACCACACGTCTTCGGGATAGGAAAGCGCGGCCGAATCCCACTGCACGGCCAGCAGATGAGCCAGACCGAGCAGGCCGCAGGTTGCCAGCAGGCTGCCGGCCACCGAGCCCAGCGCCCCTTCCCAGGTCTTGTTGGGACTCAGGCCGGGCGCCATCTTGTGCCGGCCCCAGGCGCGGCCGACGTAGAGGGCGGTTGTGTCTCCGGCCCAAACCGCACAAAGCAGGAAGGCCACCAGCGAAGGGCCATTGGTCTGCTCGCGCAAAGCGGGCAAGGCGATCAGGGTGAATCCGAGATAGAGCAGGCAGAAGATGGAGGCCGACACGTCGGCCATCATCTGCTCGGCGGGGCGGGTGAAGGTGCAATAAACCAGAAGCCCCAGGCTCAGCATCCCGAGGATGGCGGCTGTCTGGTCGGGCCACGTAAAGTTGCCTATAAAGAGCGCCAGGATGGCAACTAGCACCGCAATGCGCGGCGAGCTGGCCCCGACTTTCTCCGCCATGCCCATGAACTCCCATGCGGCGAGCGTCGCAGCCACTGCAACGGCCAACGTAAACAGCCATTGACCCTTCTGTCCCAGAAACACCAGGACCAGGACCACGGGAATCAAAATGAGAGCGGTAACGATGCGTTTCATGCCAAGGGTGAGAATACACCGCTGGGGCGGGGTTCGTCGGCAGAGAGGGTACCGACCCAAAGAATCTCGATCGAATGAGACTTCGCCTTGCCTTTTTGGCCCCGAACTCAGGCGTGCTTTGCACCGTCCGAGCGAAGCCAATGAAGGAAGGCTTCAGAGCCGCCGCGCTGGGCCATGGCCTCTTTGAGCCAGAAGCGCGACTGATGGGCCAACCGCTTTGCTTTGATGGCCGATTTCTCTTGTTTAGGGGCCTGTTCCGCCGCCGCCGATTCCGTTCTCGATAGAATGCTTTCCAATGTAAAATCCCCCAACTTCTAGAACACCACGACAGAAGCTATCAGCAACACCATGCGTCCGTCTATGAATTGCAGCTCTGGAGGGAACCGAAGTAATCAACTCGCCACTATCTTAATCCGGTCCGGATCCTCTTCCACTTCGCCGCAGCCCTCTCCCAGGCCGCCGTACCGGCGGTCGCGGCGCTGGAATTCGGCAATGGCCTCGAGCAGATGGATGCCGCGGAAATCGGGCCACAGCCTCTCGGTGACGAAGATCTCGGTGTAGGCGATCTGCCACAGCAGATAGTTCGACAGCCGCATTTCGCCCGAGGTGCGGATCAGCAGGTCGGGGTCCGGCATGTGCGCTGTATAGAGATGGCGGTGGATATCTTCCTCGGTGATGCGCTCCGGGCCGAGCTGCTTTTGCATCATCTCGGCTGCCAGGGCGCGGAAGGCGTCCACCAGCTCCGAGCGGCCGCCGTAGTTCAGGGCCAATGTGAGAGTGGTGCCGGTATTGCGCGCGGTGGCCTCTTCGGCCCAGCGCATCTTCTCCTGAACCTCGATGGGCAACTCGTGGATGCGCCCGATGTACCTCATGCGCACGTTGTTGTCCATCATGCGCTGCAGGTTGCTCTCAAGATAGGTCTTGAGCAGCCGCATGAGGAAGTTGACCTCGGCGCGGGGACGGCGCAGATTGTTTTCGAGAGAGAAGGCGTAGAGGGTGAGCCACGGCAAACCGATGCGCGAAGCTGTCTCAGTGACCAGTTGCACGCTGTTGGCGCCCTGCTGGTGGCCAAAAAAGCGCTTGAGCGAGCGATGGCCGGCCCAACGGCCGTTGCCGTCCATGATGATGGCCACATGCTCGGGCAGACGGTCGGGCTTCAGAGTCGCGTAGACCGCACGCTCCTCGGCAGTGAGCTCATCGATGCGCAACGTGCCAGCAGAATACAAAGTTCGCCTCTACAGTGCCGCCTCAACCGCGGCGCACGATTTGCATTCCAGGCGCCAGGAGCCGAGGCGTTGCATCCTCGACCGTAGCACAAGCGCACCAGCGCCGCAATTCTTCCCTGCCCCCATTTGAGGGCGCGGGGTTGCGAGTGTCCTCACGGAGATCGTGCCGCGCCAACTCGCCCCAAGGACGGTGACGAGCCGGCCACCGCTCTATGCGCTGCGCTGGCGCCCGGTGGCCATGTCGCGCACCGCTCCAAAGAGCAGCGAGCGGTGCAGCGGTTCCAGCGAAGGTAGCAGGGCCGCGATCTCAGCCAGAAACGGATCGGCCAGAATCGACGCCGCTTCCTCGTCGCGCAGGCTGCGGGCGTCGCGGACCAGTTGGCGGACATCCACACCCAAGGCCGCCGCCAGCCGCTCCAATGAGTGCAGTGTGGGGATGGCCTTGCCATTCTCGATTTTTGAGATATAGGTGCGGGGTACTTGCATCCGTCCCGCCAGTTGGCGCTGGCTGAGATGGCGAGCGCGGCGGATCTCCTTCACCTGGCCGGCTACCTTCAACCCGGCTTCGGTCGAAGGATCGACGGATGGGTGATCAACTGGCATCGGGCCGGGCCGGACAGACTCCTCTGCATCCAGGGGTCTGTGGCATCTTCTGCATAGGGAGTTGCTTGGCCTGAACTGCATCAGCTTGCAGTCGGCAAACGTGCAGCGCACAACTTCGCGCGGTTCTACGCTAACCAGGGTCGTTGCCATAAGTGGTGTGCGGAGCGCCAGAGCAAGGGCCCCGCGGTGCCTCGAAGCACCACGTTGTATGTTACCTTCGGGTACGTGAACCATAATTGTCAAGTGAAAACTTGGATGCGTCCCAGAGATCCCCTACCATAACCTGAGAACGTCGGGAGAAACAGCAAGATTCGCGAACCAATTAACGCAACAAGGAGGCCGGTAGAAGATGAGCGCCTGCACCAACAACGATGCTTCGCAAGGGAGCCAAGGTTACCGACGTGCACAGGCCTGGCAACTGCTGACCGAGTGGACCCAGAGCGAAAGCCTGCGCAAGCACGCGCTGGCTGTCGAGGCCTGCGTCGCGGCGATGGGCGAGGCGGAGGCCAACCGGCTTGGGCTGGCCGGGGAAGAACGCACCGCACTAATTGAGCTCTACTCCACTACGGCTCTGCTGCATGACTTCGACTACGAACGCCACCCGACAGCTGAGGAACATCCGTTTGTTGGCGTGCTCGAGTTGGAGCGGCTGGGCTGGCCTGAAGAGCTGCGCACAGCGATTCTGGGCCACGCACAATACTCCGGCGTGCCTCGGGTCACGCATCTGGCAACATCTCTCTTTGCCTGCGACGAGCTGGCCGGATTTCTGACGGCCTGCGCGCTGGTGAAGCCGACCAAGGCGATTGCCGACGTAGAGGTGGCCAGCGTACGAAAGAAAATGAAGGACAGGGCATTCGCGCGCGGGGTCAACCGCGAAGATGTGATTCTCGGCGCGGCGGAGCTGGGCGTGGAACTCGACGCGCATATTGCGTTTTGTCTGGAGGCGATGACGAGGCGGGCTGGGGAGTTGGGACTGTGAGAGGCAGCTGCTAGCCCTCAGCTTCAGAGACTAATGAGAGTGCTTTAACAGAAATGAGACGAAGTCAATGGTCGGTGAAGAAAGCAAGAAGACATAGAAAACGGACCAAAAAAGAATTAAGAGCACCCAATACCGAAATAGATCGCGAAAGTAATACTCGGCGGGATTAGCCTGATTGTATCGAATGGTCACTGTTTGTCCGTCGTACAACTGATACAGGCGAGAGCCAGAAAATACTGAGTACTTGGCCGTGTGCGATTTCCCGGACACATCAGTCCAACCAATCACGTTTTTAGACACTTGACCGACCAGATCGGATGACAGGATCGTCGCCTCGGTCTGAGTCCACTTGTCGTAGCCGCGCAGGCGCTCCCATATCTCGATCAACATAGCGCATCCAGTTTGCCACACTCGGGCGGAAACCCGCTGAACTCTCAGCTCAGTGGTTTTTTTGCCCTCAGCTCGGCCACAATCTCTGCTGCGGCCACGCGGGCCTTGTCGGCCTGGTCGGGCGGGAAGCTGATGGCGCCTACGCGGGCATGGCCGCCACCGCCATAGCGCTCGCAAATCTTGGCCAGATTGACCATCTTCGCCGGGTCGGCTTTGGTCCAGGGATTCGAGCCAACTGAGACTTTGGTGCGGAAGCTGGACTTCGACAGGCCAATGGAGTAAGTGGCCTGGGGATGGAGATAGTAGGGGATAAACTTGTTGTAGCCTTCGAGCGGCTGGTCGGTGATGTCGAAGAAGATGGTGCCGTCGCGCTCCTCACTGCGGTTGCGGATCAACTCGATGGCCTGCTGATGGCGCTCAAGCAGCGGCGGCAGCAACCCGGCCACAAACGGCTGGCTGAGCACCTCAGCGAGCGGCATCTCGGTCAGCAGCGGAATGAGCCGTGGAATGAAGACATTATCCTGCGAGGACTCGATGATCAGTGTGAGCTTCATTGCCGGTGCGGCCATCTCTACGGCTGCTTCGGGACTCTCATACTTCGCTCCGTCGACAATGTTGGCCCAGTGAATCAGTTCGGCGACGGGCACAGTATTAAACCCGAATTTAGTAGCACCTATATGAGCCAGAAAGCTGGTGCAGGAGGTGTAATCGGGATCGAAGAACTTGCGGCCGGGCGGGGTCACGCTCTGCTGGTAGGCCAGGAAATCCTGCTGGTCCTGAGGCGCGAGAAATGCCGACAGGTGATGGTCGAACCACCAGGTGATCCGCGGCGAAGCTGAGTACTTGAAGTCCACGATGGCGTTCTCGTCGCCGGTGAATTCACTCTCGTCAAAGAGCGCGCCCGCGCGATGCACCAGGCCGTGATATTCATAGCTGGCGCCCGTGGAAACGCATTCGCGATGGAAGCGAGTGAAGAGCGAGGCTGAGCAGGCTCCGTCGAAACATTTGTCGTGATAAAAGACGCGAACGCGCAAAACTTGCCGCCCATCTGTGCCGGAAAGCCGAACTACCGGAACTGTTTAGCATCAAGGGAACGGCCGCTTGTGTCAAGGCGGGGGCGGTTTTGGCCCGGATTCAGGCGAGCTCGACTGTTCGTATGCGAACAGTTGGATTCAATTCTGAACACGCAGGATGGCATCTGCGGGCATCGCTCCAGCCTAAGTTATTTACAATCAATGGCTCGGCGGCCGGGCCCTTTGGCCGGAAGAATGCAGTCCCTTAAGACGGGTTCTCGGGTTAGGATTGCGCGAGAACCGGGAGATCAAATGCACACCTTGCTTCAGGATCTGCGTTATGCAATGCGGCAGTTGCGCCAGTCGCCGGGTTTCACGCTGGCTGCGGTGCTGACGCTGGCGATCGGCATTGGGGCCAATACAGCCGGGTTCAGCATGATGGATGCAGTCATTTTCCGCCCTCTTGCCGTTCCAGATCTTAAAAATGTGGTCGTTGTCTACGAGCAAAAGAATCACGGTGAAGACCGGCAGATTGCACTGGCGGACTTTGCCGACTGGCAGCGACAAAGCCGCTCATTTGAAGAGCTGGCAGTGTACAGCAACTCTCGCATGAGTTTGACCGGAGCGGGCGATGCGGCGCAGACGGCGGTGGAGCTTACGTCCCCGTCGTTCTTCAGCGTCATGAAGACGGATGCGTTTTTGGGCAGGGTCTTCAATGAAAGTGAGGCGCGGACAGGTGGCAACAGCGTGGCAGTGCTGGGCTACGCATTCTGGAAGTCGCACTTCGGCGCCGATCCGCATGTTTTGGGGCGTGAGATCGAGTTGGATCAGCATGCCTACACGGTCATCGGCGTGATGCCCAAGGCCATGCAATATCCATCGACCGCCGACGTGTATCTGCCCTTTGCGCCGACCGACGCGGAGCTTGCCAATCGCTCTTCGCACGGTTTTCTCGTCGTGGGCCGGTTGCGCAAGGGAGTTACGCCAGGCCAGGCGCAGGCCGAATTGAATACCATCGCCACACAGCTCGCCAACGCTCATCCTGAGACCAACCAGGGCTGGCAGGTCAGGGTGGGATCGCTGTTGGCCGAGATCAACGGCGAGTACACGCCACTCTACTTCAAACTGATGCAGGGCGCCACGCTCTTTGTTCTGCTGGTGGTCTGCGCGAATATTGCCAATCTGCAATTCGCGCGCAGCATCGCGCGCCGGCCTGAGATTGCCTTGCGCACGGCTCTCGGAGCGGGCCGGGGACGGCTGATGCGGCAGTTGCTGACCGAAAGTGTGCTGCTCGGGCTCGCCGGCGGGGCGGGCGGTCTACTCTTTGCCGAGGCCGAGCTGCGCATCGACCAAGCCACCATGCCCGAGCGCGTGGCTCGTTTCATGGCCGGCTGGTCCAATATCTCGCTGAATGGCAGAGCGCTGGCGTTCTCCCTGCTGCTCGCACTTCTGGCAGGCGTCATCTCGGGATTTGCGCCGGCGCTGGAGGCGTTGCGCGTCAATCTGGTGGATCAGCTCAAAAGCGGCTCGCGAGCCGTAACGGGAGCAGCCCGCAGTCACAAGCTGAGAAACATCCTTGCCGTAGCGCAGATCGCGCTGGCCGTGGCGCTTGTGATTGGCGCGACGCTGATGTCCAAGGGCCTGCTTGGGACGCTGCATCAGACCGACGAATACAATCCGGCGCATACGCTCACTTTCAGGGTCAATCTGCCGGCTACGCGCTATGACACGCCGCGGAAGCTCGCAGCCTGGTATCGCCAGAGCCTTGAAGGGCTGCGCACCTTGCCGGGAGTGGAGCGTGCCGAGGTAACCGGCGCTCTGCCACACAGCGACGATGGCTGGGTCGACGAAGCGCAGATCGAGAATCACCCGCTCGCACCGGGCCAATCGCGGACCGCGCTGCGGCTGCCGGTGAGCGCGGGCTACTTTGGCGCGTTCCACATTCCACTCGTCTCCGGACGCCTCTTCGGCTCAGGCTACGATCTGCGTTCGCAACCCGCGGCTGTGATCAGCCGGTCGTACGCATCGCGCTACTTTCCGGGCGAGAATCCACTCGGCAAGCGCATCCGAATGGGTGCACCGGGCAATGGCCAGACCCCTTGGCTGACCGTGATCGGAGTGGTTGAGGAGACAACCTATTCCCTTTGGCTGAGGGAGCGTCCTGCCGCTGTCTACCTGGACGTCGCGCAGTTGCCGCCTGACGGAATCACCTATGCAATCACGACCGCCGGCGATCCGCTGGCCATCGCACCGGCAGCGCGCAAAACGCTTGCGGCGCTGGACCCCGGGCTTCCGTTGAATCTGGTGGAAACCTATGCGCAGTACACGCATGAAGAGCTGACCGGCATGTTTTATGTGTCGGCGTTGCTGGGCTTTGATTCAATGGTCGCGCTGCTGCTGTCCGCCGTCGGCATCTTCGGCGTGTTGGCCAACCTGGTGGCTGAGCGCACCCGCGAGATCGGCGTGCGCCTGGCCTTGGGAGCGCGACGCGAGGATATCATGAGCTTGATGATGCGCCGGGCCTTTTGGCTGACCGGATCAGGATTGTGTGCAGGCCTGCTGCTGGCCTACGGTCTGGCGCATGAAGTGGCCAGCCTGCTCTATGGAGTTCGCCCAGACGATCCAATTGTCTTCGGCAGCATCACCGCAGCCATTGCGGCCATTGCGCTGGTCTCAAGCTGGATTCCGGCGCGCCGGGCCGCACGCATCGATCCGATGGTGGCGCTGCGCGACGAGTAGAAAGCGGGGCAAGGTCATTCTGAGGCGAGATGGCGCTCCATTCGAGTTCAGGCTGTGGTTTATTTGCAGCCTTGTAGGCCCGGCCCGGTTGGCAGCTCAGACGTCTTGTTTTGTGAGATCCCGCTTGTAGTACCGTATAATACGTTGTATTCTCTCGTATTATGACTTCCCCGCGCACCATCAGTTTTCGTATCGCCCCGGACAAGGTCGCCCAACTGGACCTGATCGCCAAGGCCATGGACCGCGATCGTAGCTATCTGCTCAATGAAGCGGTCGAAACTTATCTGAGCGAGCAGCGCCGCTTCGCCGCTATGGTGGAAGAGGGACGCGAGGATCTCCGCAACGGGCGCAGCCTCAGTCACGAAGAAGTGGAACGCATGATGGGTGAGTGGGAGCGCGCAGGCCAATGAAGGTGATCTGGTCGGCCGCTTCGGCAAGGCACCTTAACGAAGTTGTCGACTACCTTCAGGGTGAAAGCGCTGAAGGGGCGATCACCATCCGTCGCAGAATTCTGGAAACCGTGCGTCGAGTGGGACAAATGCCGCACTCCGGAAGGATTGGCCGGGTTGATGGAACGCGCGAGGCGGTGGTTCCGCGGTCGCCTTACATCGTGGTGTATCAGCTCTCAGCACAGGCAGTTGAGATTTTGGGAATCTGGCACGGCGCTCGGCAATGGCCTGAAGCTTTCTAGCTGCGGAACTACGCACCCGGCAACCGCGTGGAGTATCTTTCCATCAGAGCTATTCAATGCATCAATCTGTAGTTTTTTGATGGAGGCTCCATGCATTCTCTGGACCCGGAGATTCATTCCCCCGTGCCGGAAGCGCCGCCGGCGGGGGAAGCCGGGAATCTTGAACTTCAAACCGAGCCTCTGGCCATTGAGGCCACAGAGATTCACGATCTCTATTGGGTTCTTGCCGGCAGCCAGGGCCTGCGCGCCGGCTGGTCGCTGCTGATCTTTGCCGTGCTCTACCGCCTCTTTTCCCGCATTGCCGGAACGGTGGTCATCGAGTTCTTTCCGGCGATTACGAAGTTCGATTTTTCACCCACTTTTGCGCTCATTGGAGAGCTGATTCCGCTGCTGGCGCTGGTGGGGGCTGTGGCGCTGGTGGCGATCATCGAACACCGCGGAATCCTTGACTACAACCTGACAGGTCCCAGGCCCGCCGTTCATTTTTTCGGCGGTCTGGCGGCGGGTTTTGTCGCGCTCTCCGTACTGGTGGCAGCCCTCGCTCTGGGCGGCTGGATGCGCTTTGGCCCGGTGGGGCTTTCAGGGGTGCCGATCTTGAGCTTTGCGGCGCTGTGGGGCCTGGCCTTTCTTGTGGTAGGTCTCTTTGAGGAGGGCGCGTTTCGCTGCTACCTGCAATACACGCTGACGCGCGGCATCAACTTCTGGTGGGCGCTGGCGATGGTCGGGGCCCTCTGCCTGGACCTGCTGCTGAGAACCACGGGCAACGGTACAGGCATCCTTACCCATCTCTGGCTGCGGCTGATGCCGGCGGCCGGGCGCAACGGCGTCTGGGGCCTCTATGCCGTCGCGCTGCTGGGGCTTTTTCCCTGCTTGATGCTGCACATTCGCAAAACCCCACGCAGTGGGTTCTGGCAGGCGGCGTGGGCCACCTCGACGCTTTTCGGCTTCATCCATACCAGCAACTACGGCGAAAACTGGATTGGCATTTTTGCTGCGTCGTTCATCGGCTTTGTCTTCTGCGTCAGCGTGCGGGTGACCGGCTCGGCGTGGTGGGCGATCGGCTGCCACGCGGCGTGGGACTGGGCGGAGACCTACTTCTATGGCACGGCCGACAGCGGCATTCAAGCCCAGGGGCATTTTCTGAGCACCAGCCCTGCAGGCAACAAGCTGTGGAGCGGCGGCACCGACGGGCCTGAAGGCAGCTTGCTGGTGCTCGTGGCGATTCTGTTGCTGCTGACGGCGCTGCTCCTGATCTACAGACGACGGAAGCTGGGTGCCCCAGGTCCCTCGCTTTTGGGGACATGGGAATCCACGAACCCAAATCAGTCTTCTTCATAAGGAGATCACTGGATAAACCATGCGACTCTGGCTCAATCGCACCGGCGAAGTCTCTCTGCGCGAACAGTTGGTTACGCAGGTTGTGCTCGGTATTCTCTGCCAGGAACTGCTGCCCAACCAGCGGCTGCCCAGCACACGCGAGCTGGCGCGTCGATTTGGCATTCACCCCAACACGGCCAGCACTGCTTATAAACAACTGGAGCAGGAGGGCTGGCTTGAGTTCCGCCATGGCAGCGGCGTCTATGTTCGCGCAACTCGCCCGGCCGCGCCGCTCGCGCCTGAACTGGCCGCAGAGTTCTCAGTCGATCAGCTGATTGGCGATCTGGTGGCCGGGGCACGCAAGCTCGGCGTGGCTGAGCCGATGGTGCGGGAGAGGCTGCGCCGCTGGCTGGCGCTGACACCGCCATCAAGATGGTTGGTGATCGATCCTGACCCGGAGCTGCGGCGCATTGTGATTCATGAGATGGAGCAAGCGCTGACGTTGCCGGTCGCCGGATGCTCGCCCGAAGAGTGCGCGGAGCCTGGCGTACTCAAAGGCTCGATGCCCGTGACGGTGCCGAGCAAGGCCGAGGCGGTGCGCAAGCTGCTGCCTGCGGGGATTGAGCTGACCGTTTTACAGGTGCATCCGGTTTCGCTGGAACTCATGACGCACTTGCAGCGCTACATGCCCGCTCACGCCGGAGAGTTGGTGGGCATCGCTTCGCGCTGGCGGGAGTTCCAGCGCATCGCGCAGACGCTGCTCATCGCCGCCGGGCTCTCGCCCGAGAGTCTGCTCGTGCGCGACGCGACCGAGGCGGGATGGAAGCGCGGACTTGAGGCGACATCGGGCGTGGTCTGCGATGCGGTCACAGCGCTGGAGCTGCCCGAGGGTCCCTTCCCGCTGCGGTTCACGCTGCTCGATGCGCAGACTCTCGAAGGGCTGCGCAAGCAAGAGGAGCGCGTCTCGGCTTCTGCTTGACGACTGTGACACTTGCGAAAGTGTCCCAATCGCTTCCCTGCCCTGACTGACTCGCGCCTAACATCGGAGCTTGTAAGGCAAGACAAGGAGATTCCGATGAACCGTTTGATGCTTCTCGCTGCTTTTTCTTTTGGCTTCTGCACGATGCTTGCGGCACAGCAGCCCGCCCAAGCCGTTCAGATCACCGGCTCTCTGCAACTCACTCAAGCCGCTCAAGAGCCGGTGGAAGAACATCCACTCACCGCCGCCGACCTCGACCGCAACCAAGTCCTCAGGAACGCGCGGACAATTTTCATCTGCTCGCAGACCGACTTCCTCTCCTCCGCCACCCTTTCCCGGGCTCTGCTGAAGCAAAAGGACTGGGAGAAGCTGGACCTGTCGATCGTCGCTACTCCGGGCTACGTCGATCCGCACACCAATAAGCCGCGTTCTGCCGAGCTCGAACTTCAGATCGACCGGGTCGTCTTTACACATATTCACACCTACGTCCTCACGAACAGGGCGACGGGCGTCGTGCTTGCCTCGGGCAGGGTGAGGGCCTTCGACGGAGTGGTCGCCTCAGGACCGATGGCCGAGCAGATCGTGAAGATCCTCTCGGCGGCGCGGCTGACTGCGCAGGCCAGAAGTGGCGAGTGAGAAACGTGGATTCCCAGTCCGAGAATCTGGACCTTGTGGTTTCCGGAAAGCGAGCGTTATGAAGTGGCAGGCAAAGGCTGTTCTGATTCTACTATTGATTTTCGGCATGATCGCTGGCGCTCAATCCCCGACCAAGGATCTGAATACTGCGCAGGAAATTCAGGTGCGTGAGTACTGGGTAGATTCATCCACCGGACTCATGTGGGCCGCGAAGGACAACGGTAGAGATGTGAGCTGGAAAGGTGCGGGGAAGTACTGCCGTAGTCTCCGATTGGCCGGGTGGTCAAACTGGAGGCTGGCGACACTCTCGGAGTTGGAGGGAATCTTCGATAAGAACGCCAAAGCTCCCGGCCTAGCTCGCTTGGGTGGCCCCGCAAAGGGTAGCGACTTTACATGGCACGTGAAGGGAAATCTGTTCCTTACCGGTGATGAGTGGAGTAGTGAGCGCGCAAATGATGATCGCGGCCATCCTAGCGGCTACGCATCGTACTTCAACTTCAACGAAGGGCAACCGAGAGACGACCCGATCGGTTGGCCTTATTCCTTCGCCAATAGTCGCGCGTTGTGTGTGCGTGGGTCTGAAAAATGACGCGCAAGCTGCCGGGTGCCCTCAGCAGGAGCATCGTGAGCATTCTGCGGACCATGAGAGATGACGGAGGGAGCAGGGGCCTTCAGGCCCCTGAATAGTGCTGTTGAATGCGAGGCCTTTAGGCCCGGGCCTTATCTCCCCGCAGATGGAGAGGCATAGGGTCTATCGAACCACTCGCAACTGAACTATAGCGATAATCTTGCGCTGCTACCACAAGTCCTCGGCGCACCGGGTTCTCCTCGATATACCGTACACAGCTGATGAATTTCTCTTCGGTCGAGATCTGGCTCTCATTGAAGCTGCGCATCCACACATCGTGCTTGCTTTTCAGACGGAAAGAGAAGCCTCCTTTGATGAACTGCATCGCCTTCTCCAAAGACACATCTGGAGCGGGCGTAATCAAAGCGTGGAAATGGTCCGGCATGATGACGAAGGCGTGCAAGAGGAATTTCCCCTGGCTGCGGTAGTCGAGGATGGTTCGCTGCAGCAGTTCCGCCGTGGCCGTGACCTGAAAGAGGCTGCGGCGTTCGGCCGTCACAGCGGTAACCATGTAGGTTCGAGTTTCTTGCGGCGCGAAGTGCATCTCAGCAATATAGACGAAAGGCCCGTGGCTAAAGCCACATCTCCTTCTGGCCGGCTTTCAGGGGCCTGAAGGCCCCTGCTCCCTCCGATTCGAAACCTCAGAGACTTCGACTTATTGTTTGCCGCATCCACATAGACGAGGGCCCGTGGCTAAAGCTACCTTTCTCTTCAGCCGGCAGTCAGGGGCCTGAAGGCCCCTGCTCCTTCCGATTCGAAACCTCAGAGACTTCGACTTATTGCTTGCGCGCATCCACATAGACGAAGGGCCCGTGGCTAAAGCCACATTTCTCTTCAGCCAGCATTCAGGGGCCTGAAGGCCCCTGCTCCCTCCGATTCTGCGGCCCAGAGTATCTCGATGTCTAGAAGTTTTCGATCTATTGTTTGCGTGCGTCCACGTCGAAGATTGCTGGGTCGGGGTCTTGGAAGAAGATGGCGTGCAGCGAACGGACGGCTTCGTCGGCGTCTTCTTCGTCGATCATGAAGCTCATATTGATTTCGCTGGCGCCCTGCGAGATCATCCGCACGTTGATGTGCTTGATCGCGGTGAAGACCTGTGCGGCCATGCCGCTTTTGCCACGAATGTCGTCGCCGACCATGCAGACCAGCGCCTTCCTGCCTTCGTATTTCACATCGGCCAGCTTGCCGAGATCGGCGGCGAGGGCAGGCAGTTTTTCGTTCGAGTCGACGGTGAGCGATACGCTTACTTCGCTGGTGGAAACCATGTCCACGGCGCACTGATGCTTGTCGAAGACGGTGAAGATTTCTTTCATGTAGCCGTGGGTCATCAACATGCGGCTGGCCACGACATCGATGATCGAGAGCTTCTTCTTGACGGCGATGGACTTGAAGGGGCTCTTGCAGGGCGGGGCGAGCGAGGTGATGCGCGTGCCTTCGCAGGCGGCATTGCGGCTGTTGAGCACGAGGACGGGAATGTTCTTTTTGACGGCCGGCAGGATGGTGGCCGGATGAAGAACCTTGGCGCCGAAGTAGGCCAGCTCGGCGGCCTCTTCAAAGCTGATGATCTTGACGCGCAGGGCGTCGGGACAGACGCGCGGATCGGTGGTCATGATGCCGTCGACGTCGGTCCAGATCTCGATTGCTTCGGCTTGCAGCGCGCCGCCGATGAGCGCGCCGGTAAAATCCGATCCGCCGCGGCCGAGGGTGGTGGTGATGCCGGCTTCGTTGGAGGCGATGAAGCCGCCCATGACTGGCACCTTGCCCTGCGCGATGAGCGGGAGGAGCTTCGCCTGGGCGCGCAGTTCGATGAGATTGTCGAGAGGAGCGGCCTTCTGGAATTGCGAGTCGGTGATGACGACCTCGCGCGCATCCACATGGGCGGCGTCGATGCCCAGTTCGCGAAAGGCGGCGGCGACGATGCGGCTGGAGAGGAGTTCGCCATAGCTGACAATCAAGTCCGAAATGCGCGGGGTCAGCTCAAGAATGGCGGCGAGGCCGCGGAGAATCTCATCGAGCGAATCGAATTTCTTGTCGATTAAATCGACCAGGGCGGCGCAGCCGGCGGTGTTTTTGACCAGGGCGGCCGCCGTGTCGCGATGGCGGCAGCGCAGGCGTTCGCTGATGGCCAGTGCGCCGATGCGGTCGCCGATTGAGGCTGCCGCGGCGGCTCGCAGCAACTGGTCGGTGACCTTGGCCATGGCGCTGACGACGACTACGGGCTTCTTGCCGAGGGCTACGCGTCCGGCCACAATGGCCGCGGTACGGCCGATGGCGACAGGGTCTTCGACCGAGGTGCCGCCGAACTTCATCACTACCAGGCTCATGCGAGTTTCCTAAAAACAGCTATTAGCTTTTAGCTCTTAGCTTCTAGCTCTGTTTGCTGGAGGTTCCAGCAGTTTAACCTGCTCCTGATTCTGTGCCGCTCCCCTCATTCCAGCTAAGTGTCAAGAGCTAACAGCTAGGAGCTAAAGGCTAAAAGCTATTAGCTAGAAGCTACGGAAGCTTTCCCAGACTGGCCAGCAGTTCGGCGTTGAGGATGGTAGCTCCGGCGGCTCCGCGAATGGTGTTGTGCGAGAGCACGGTAAACTTCCAGTCGAGCACGCCGCAGGGGCGCAGGCGGCCCACGGTCACCGCCATGCCGTTGCCGCGATTGCGGTCGAGGCGGGGCTGCGGGCGGTCGGGCTGCGGAGCCCACTCGACTGGCTGATCGGGGGCGCTGGGCAGATTTTGACCAGCCAAGGGACGAAATTCCGCCCATGCGGCAAGCATCTCTTCGCGGGTGGCCTTTTTGGCGAGCTTGATGCTGACGCTGACCGTGTGGCCGTCGACGACCGGGACGCGATTGCAACTGGCGCTCATGCGAGCGACAAGTGGCTCGACCGTGTGCCCATTCAGCCTGCCCAGCAGCTTGAGCATCTCCTCTTCCATCTTCTCTTCTTCGTTGGGGATGTAGGGGACGACGTTATCCAGAATATCCATCGACGCGACGCCCGGATAGCCCGCGCCGCTGACGGCCTGCATGGAGGTGGCGAAGATCTGCTCGATTCCAAAGCGGTCGGCGATGGGCTTGAGAGCCAGCACCGGGCCCATCACCGTGCAGTTGGAGTTGGTGACGATGTAGCCGCCCGACTCCTTGCGCCAGGATTGCTCCTCGATCAGGTGGAGGTGATCGGCGTTCACCTCAGGAAGCACCAGAGGCACGTTGGGCGCCATGCGGAAGGCGCTGGAGTTCGAGACCACGGCGCAACCGGCGGCGGCAAACTTCGGCTCGAGTTCGCGGGCGAAGGCTGTGTCGATGCTGGCGAAGATGATTTTTGGCGCGCCTTCGGGTTCGGCCGCCGAGACGGTCATATTGGCGATGCGTTCGGGGAGCGGCGTGTCGAGACGCCACTTGGCGGCCTCGGCGTAAGTCTTGCCGCTGGACCGGTCGCTGGCCGCGAGCCAGGCGACCTCAAACCAGGGATGGTTTTCAAGCAGTTGGATGTAGCGTTGGCCGACCATGCCGGTCGCGCCCAGGATTCCGATTGGGTATTTGGTTTTCATAGCCTCAAACAGTCAATTGTACTAGAGGATGGGATCGAGCAGAGCCTCGGGGAAGCGTTAGCCGTGGTTCAGTTTGAAAGCATCGATCCTCCGGGGGCTAAAGCAGATTTGTTAAACGAACTCTTTCGGCACGGCTGAAGAGGCTGCGGGAAAGTTCTGATTCCAGGCGAAGTGATCGGAAAGCGTGCCCCAGGGGCTAAAGCCCACTTTGATTCCAGGCGTCTTGCGGCACGACTAAAGTCGTGCCCTGATACAAAGCATCGTTTTTCCGCAGACTGTGAAGTCATACCTGACATTCAACCATCCATTTTGAGCATTCACTCATGAGATAGAAATTCTCGTCGATGAACTGGTCTAGGAGTGTTCTCCATGGGTCTAATGACCGGATGGGGTAAGGGCCAGTCCGCGGCTGTAACGGAGCCGGCTGGCGACAACATCGGGACCTGCATGACGGCGCTGGTTGAGGGCGTGGCCGAGGCCATGCCGCGCATCGACGACAAGACCTATAGCGAGTTTCGCGGGACGGCCGCCAGAATGGGGTTGCAGATTCCCGACCGCATGGAGAACGCCGGCAGGATGACGGTGGTCAATGCGATCCTGCACGAGTTCGAGAACTATCGCATCGGCGTCGAGAACGCGCTGCGGGAGCGCCAGAAGGGTTGGCGCTCGCTAACGGCCAGGCTGGCGCGCGAGATGCTGGCCTCGCTGGGTGTGAAGGCGGATTCTCCGGCCGCACAGCCGCTGATCGAGGGGATCGACCGACTCACTACAGCGGATCAAATCAAGGAGTATCGCGGCCTGCTGGACGGCTTCCTGGAGCTTCGCACGGCGGGCGAGGAGGCCGAGAAGATCTCCCCGCTGAAGGTCGCCGACACATCGACCTCGAATGAAAATGCCGCCGGGCTGCTGGGAGGCGGCGCGGCGGTTGCGCAACTCAAGAAGGTGATGGAGCGCGGCCTCACCGGCTTCGTTGTGATCTTCAGGCTCAGCTGCCTGGAGATGGTGAGCCGGCGCTTTGGTCCCGAGGCCGTCGAAGACTGCCTGATGGCCGTCTCGGCCTTTCTGACCTCGAGCCTGCACAGCGACGACATGATCTTTCACTGGAGCGACTCCTCGCTGGTGGCCATTCTGCTGGGCAGGCCCAACGACCATATTCTGACCGCCGAACTGAACCGCATCGCCGCCAGGAACAGCGACATCAACGTCAGCATCGGGGGACGCTCGATCATGCTGCGCATCCCGTTTTCCTTCGATCTAAACCCGATCGAACGCTTCAAGTCCGCCGAAGATCTCTACAAACTATCGCTCGAAGACAACAAAAAAAGGTGAAAAAATGAACCAGAGCCCTGGGACTATTGAAGCGGTTGGGGTCAATGGTCAGTTCGACCCGCTCGATGAGTTGCCCGTCGCCTATGTTGAGATCGATGCTCATGGAGCCATTACCCGCGCCAATCGCCTGACCCGGTCGATTCACTCGAGCGACTGCGGGGAGTTGATCGGCAAGAAGGTCTGGGATCTGATGCCGACCGACGAGAAGGAGCAAAGCTACGCAATATTCATGACGGCCATGGAAACGGGTGAAAATCCGCCTGTGGCGCGGCGTTCCATCTTCACCAGTTCCGGCACCTTCCGCGTGCATGAGTTGCACCGCAACCTGATCCGCGACACCCAAGGGAAGCCGGTGGGCATGCGGGTGGTGACCGTGGATGTAACCGAGGCGCACAAGGCCAGAGAGGGAGCCGAGCGCGCACGCGCGTGGCTGGCGAGCGTGCTGGAATCGATCGCCGAGGCGGTGATTGTTACCGATGCCCTAGGCTTTATCCGCACCGCCAATCCGGCGGCAGAAGAGCTGTTTGGCTGGAAGGCAGAGGAGTTGGCCGGAAAAACGATCGAGAGGGCCCTGCCAGTGCTCAAGTTCGTCTCGGGCAACAAGACGCATTTGGACTTCACGATGGCGCTGGAGAGCCGCACCAAGGGGATCGCGACCCTTCTCGATCGGGAGCGCAGGGAGCTGCGTGTGGAGATCAGCACCTCGCCGATTATCGACAAGGAGAGCGGGTTTACGACAGGCGTGGTGACCTTGCTGCGACGAGTGGAGGAGGCCGGATAGAGCATTCTCAGTGTTGCTGTGACCGGAGCCTCATGGTATCCCACCCTAGCCGCAAATACAGAAACGCGGCGAGGGTGGGGCACCCATGGTCTTTAGCTTTCCGAGAAAACGCTCTAAGTTTTTGTGCCTGAGGGCGGGTTCAGACGCTGCCGGCGATGGTCATGCCGTCGATGCGCAGCGTGGGCGAGGCCACGGCGCCGCGGAACTCCAGGTCGTCGCCGATGGCGGTGACGCTCAGCAGCATCCCGGCCAGGTTGCCGGCGATGGTCACTTCTTCGACGGCGTGGGTGAGCTGGCCCATCTCGATCCACAGGCCGGTGGCTCCGCGGGAGTAATCGCCGGTGACCACGTTGACGCCGAAGCCCATCAGGCTGGTGACATAGAGGCCAGTGGGAACCTCTGCGATGATCTGCTCCGGCGTTTGCGTGCCGGCTTCGACGTAGAGGTTGCCGCAGCCGATGCCCGGCGTTCCAGCCAGTCCACGTGAGGCGTTGTGGGTGGACTTCATCCGCAGCTTGCGCGCCGTGTAGGTGTTGAGCAGGTAGTTGCGCAGCACGCCCTGCTCGACCACCACGGTGCGCTGCGAGGGAAGGCCTTCGCCGTCAAATGGTGAGGTCCCGAAGCCGCCCATGCCCGAGGGCAGCAGCATGGTGTTGTCGTCGATGATGGTGAGGCTTGGCGCAGCGATTTGGCTTCCCAGGCGGCCGGCGAGAAAGGACGCGCTTCGCCAGATGGAGTCGCCCGAGGCCGCCTCAAAGACCGAGCCAATCAGCGAGCGGGCGACTTCGGGAGCAAAGACGATGGGCACCCGTTGGGTGGGGACTCGTCGCGCGCCCAGCCGGCGCAGAGCGCGCCGCGCCGCCTCTTTGCCGATGGACTCGGGCGAATCCAGATCCGCAAGCCGGCGGGCGCTCGACCACCAGCCGTCGCGTTGCATCTGGCCATTCGCATCCTGAGCCAGGGGCGCGGCCGAGACCCCGGCATAGCTCGACCTGTAGCTGCCCACAAAGCCGCGTGAGTTGGCCAGCACCTTGCGACCGGTGGCCGCATCGAAGCTGCCGCCGTCGGAGTTGGTGATGCGCGGGTCGGCCGCGAGGGCTGCCGCCTCGGCTCGTCGCGCCCACTCGATGCGCTCCGCGCCGGGCAGCGAATACACGTCTTCGTGATAAAGATGAAGGTCGCCGGGAACCGAGCCGAACTCCGCCGTCTCCGGCATTCCGCTGAAAGGGTCTTCCTCGGTGACCGTGGCCAGGGCCAGCGCGCCATCAACAAGCTGGCGAATGCCCTCCGGAGTGAGGTCGCTGGTGGAGGCCGAGGCCGAGCGAAGGCCCAGGAAGACGCGCAGGCCGAGACCGCGCGAGCCGGACTCCTTCAAAGTCTCCACCTCGCCCATGCGGACATTGACGCTGAACTCGTCGCCTTCGCGCGCTACAGCTTCGGCGTCGCTGGCGCCCGCTTTCATTGCCAATGCCACCACATCGGCGGCCAGGGATTCCAATTCGCTCGAATTCTCTTCCGTTTCGGACATCGATTCCTTTTCGGTTGTGGAGTTACGCGGCACGATCCGCAACTACAGCATGTTTAGAAAGCGGCTCGATCAGTTTATGCTGTCATGCCCCAGGGGCTAAAGAGGCTGCGGAAAAAGGCCTGACTTCATGAGCATCTTCCGTAATGGATCCCCCGGGGGCTAAAGCCCAGAATCTATTTTGTTGCATTTGTTTGTTGCATTTGCGGCACAACTGAAGTGGTGCCCTGATACAACGCGGCCTTTTGAAATAGGCCCCTGTCACAAGCTATCAAACCTGGCTCATTTTCATCTCCCGTTAACCGAAATGTCCAATCCGGTTAACATCTGCCGCCGATACTGGGCACGCCGGCTTGTAGCTTGCCTTGCATGAAATCCGGCCCCGATGGTGCTTCCTGCTTCGGCCCCAGTTCCCCTGGACCGGAGATTCCCCCAATCCGCAAACCCAAAATACCGAGGTCAATCCAATGAATCTGCTTCAGCGTTTCCTCGTCCTGTGCCTGCTGGCAGGCGTTGCCACATCCTTGCAAGCCGAGCCCCAAAGGATCAAGCATGTCCTGCTGATCAGCGTGGACGGCCTGCATTCGATCGATGTCTCCAACTACATCGCCGCAAACCCCAACTCGACTCTGGCGGCGCTGGCCGGCCATGGGATTCGGTATGACAATGCCTACATTCCATCGCTCTCCGATTCGTTCCCCGGCCTGGCCGCTCTCATCACCGGCGGGTCGCCGGTGACAACGGGGTTCTGGTACGACGTCACCTATAACCGTAAGCTTTCGCCGCCCGCCCTGACGACTCCCTACGGCATCGTCGGCGGTGCCGGACTCTGCCCGTCGGTAATCGGCACGCAGGTAGGCTTCGACGAAGAGGTGGACAATAACTACCTGCTGCTAAACGGCGGAGGCGGCATCAATCCGGCGTATCTGCCGCGCGACTCGACGAAGGGCTGTGCTCCCGTCTGGCCCCACCAGTACCTGCGCGTGAATACAATTTTCGAAGTGGCACACGAAGCCGGCTTGTATACCGCATGGACCGACAAGCACCCGTCTTATGAGTGGACGAATGGCCCCAGCGGCAAGGGAGTGGCGGACTTCTATGGCCCGGAGATCAACTCGATTCCCGTGGGGCTGCCAGGAATCAGCGGCTGCGACCCTCTGCCCGATCCGGCTAACGCGACCTCGTCGAATGCCTGGACCGACAGCAATGAGAACATCCGGTGCTATGACACGCTGCACGTGAACGCTGTCGTCAACCAGGTCAATGGGCTGACGCACGATGGCTCGAAGAAGGCTCCCGTTCCGGCCATCTTCGGTTTCAACTTCCAGGCGGTGAGCGTAGGAGAGAAGCTGGCCGGCAATGGCTACGCCGACCAGTGGGGCACGCCGAGCGCGGGCCTGAAGTCAGAACTGGACTTCGTCGATGCCTCGATTGGCCGCATCTGGGCAGCGATCAAGGCTCATGATTTGGAGGATTCGACGGTCATCATCGTCACGGCCAAGCACGGCCAGTCGCCCATCGATCCAGCCAAGGTGACGAAGATCGCAGGCAGCGTTCCGCAAACGGTTGTCGGTTCGAGCTATGCCTACGATCTCTCTGACGACGGATCGCTGATCTGGCTCAATAGCCCCTCCGACATCGACTCTGTGCTGCCCAACCTGACAGAGGCCACGAGCGAGCCGACACTGGGAGGCCAGGAGGTCTTTGCCGGGCCGACACTGATCAATCGCTGGGACGATCCGGCGGTGGATGAGCGCACGCCGGACATCATCGTCAAGGTCAATACCGGCGTGATCTTTACTGGAGGGTCCAAGATCGCCGAGCACGGCGGCCTCAACGAAGACGATATTCACGTGGGCCTGCTGGTCTCAGGGCCGGGAATCGAGAAGCCGGTGGTCTTCAAGGGCAATGTCTCGACGGCCCAGGTGGCTCCCAGCATTCTGTCGCTGCTCGGGCTGAACCCGAATAGCCTGAAGGCCGTGCGGGAAGAAGGGGTTCACGTGCTGCCGGTTTTGCCATAGCAGCGTCGTCTTTGGAGATGGATGAGCGGCTTTTGAAGCATCGCGGCGTCCCAGCGGAGTTGGGACGCCGCATTGTTTTTGACCCTCAAACCTGTAGAGAGTTTCTGCCTTTGGCGATGCGGACGATTCGGTGCTTAATCGCAATCGGAAAGTACGATCCAAAAGAAAACGATAAACACAGCAAGAAATACCAGTTTTGGGCCAAAGGGATGCCCTGGGAATTCAGCGGGAATCCAGTTCATTCGCAAGCCAGCATCCAATATGAAGAAAAGCACAAAGATCAGAATCGTGAAAATCTGCGCACCGATCATGACTTTGCGCTTTGTGTTTTTGGTGGTTGCGGGCGCGTCCAGGCGGGTCGAGGTCATGGCACCGGGCTCGTGAAGCGACTTGCCGCAGGTGGCGCAGAGCCATGCCGCCGGATCCACCTCACAGCCACATTCCGCGCAGTAGACAGGCGGGCGGGCGGAGGGCTGAATCGGAGCCAACGAGATCGGCATGACGCGGCAAGAATAGCAGGTTAGAGTCCGGCACGCTCTACAATAAGCCGGTATGCCTACAACGGTTCGATCGCACGCGAAAGTCAATCTTGGCCTGGGGATCGGCGCGCCGCGCGCTGATGGATTCCATTCGCTTGTCACTGTTTACCAGACGCTCGAGTTGCATGATCGGGTGACGGTTTCGGCAGGTCCTGCCCGCGAAACCGCGTTGCGCCTGACCTCGAACGACCTGCGCGTCCCCACCGACTCTCGCAATACGGCTTGGAAGATGGTTGCGTTGGCGCTGGAGGCGCTTGGTTTGACGGCTAAGGTCGAAATTCATATTGAAAAAAGATTGCCGGTGCAGGGCGGGCTGGGCGCGGGTTCGGCTAATGCTGTGGCGGCCCTGGTGGGGCTGGAGGCGGAAATTTCCGCGAAACAGGAATTGCGGGGTCGTAGTTTCCCACCCTTCGAGCAAAGTGCGCTCGAAGGATGGGGCACCCGACTGGGGTGGCCAGCGCAAAGGCTGGAGATGGCCGCACAGGTTGGCTCTGATGTGCCACTGTTTCTAATTGGGGGCACGATTCTGGGCCTTGATCGAGGTCAGGAGGTCAGTCCCCTTCTCGACCTTGAGCCCGTTTGGTGCGTCGTCGTCACGCCGGAGGTTGGGGTCTCGACGCCGCAGGCTTTTCGCGACTGGGACGCCCTCTGCGCCGCCGAGGGTTTGACCGCAGAAGCCAGTACAGATAAACTAAACAAGTTGAGCCGCGCCTATGCCAGCGCCTTTGCGGAAGCGATTCCGGAGGGTCGGCAGGGAGCAGGCTCCTCCGGTGTTCTCCTCAATGAGGCGAACCTGGCCGGACCGCTAGAGTCCGCGCTTGTCCGCACCGGGATCAGTAGCTGGATCCAGAACGACTTTGAACGGGTCGTCTTTCCCCAGCATCCTTCCCTTGCAGAAATCAAGCGCATCCTCGCGGCTTCGGGCACACCGGAGGCAGCTCTGCTTGCCTCGTTGTCAGGGTCTGGCTCGGCGCTCTTCGGGTTGTACCGGACCCGTGGAGATGCGGAATCGGCATGCCAGCGGCTTGAGGCGGCCGGAGTGCGGAGTCAGTTGACCCGGACCCTTCCGCGATCGAAGTACTGGCGCGAAATGCTCGTGCCGGATGCAGGTTGACAGTTGGCCGCTGAGCAGGTGAAACTCACGGTCGGCTGCAAGAGATTGGGCGATCGTCTAATGGTAGGACAGTGCCCTTTGGAGGCACTTGTCCAGGTTCGAATCCTGGTCGCCCAGCCAGTTTTCAGTGGACAGTGAACAGGGGTCAGTGAACAGTGACCTCTGTCGTAAAGCAGCCAAAGCAAACCAGCTTGGAGGCATTCGGATATGGCAGTGGAAACGTTGAAGGTGACGGCGGAAGAGCAGCAAGAGAACGAACCGAACGCGCCTCGGGATGGCGCACAAAAGGCGCCCGCTCCGAAGGAAGCCGCTCCAGTGCTGGATGCGGCGGCGAAAGCAAAGGACGCCAAAGTGGTAGCTCCCGAGCGCAAGCCCCGCCGCAACCTGAGCGAAGATAAGCGTTTCAAGCTCTTTTCCGGCACCGCCAACCGGCAACTCTCCGAAGAGATCGCCACGCATATCGGCGTCAAGGTAGGCGAGGCCAAGATTCAGCGCTTCGCCGACGGCGAAGTCTACTTCCAGTTGCTCGAAAACGTACGCGGCGTGGATGTGTTTGTGGTGCAGCCCACCTGCTATCCGGTGGATTCGCACCTGGTGGAGTTATTGGTGATGATTGATGCGCTCAAGCGGGCCTCGGCGGCCAGGATCACGGTGGTTGTGCCGTACTACGGCTATGCCCGCCAGGATCGCAAGGACCGTCCCCGCGTGGCTATCAGCGCCAAGCTTATCGCCGACCTGCTGACCACGGCCGGGGCCAACCGAGCCTTGTTTGTCGATCTGCACGCGGCGCAGATTCAGGGCTTCTTCAACATTCCTGTCGATCATCTTTATGCCAGCCCGGTGCTGGTCAGCTACTTCCGCGAACTGAACCTGCCCAAGCTGACGGTGGTTTCGCCCGACGCCGGCGGCGTGGAGCGGGCACGATTCTTCGCACAGAAAGTCGGCGCTCCGCTGGCCATCGTGGACAAGCGCCGGACGGATATTAACGTCACCGAGGTGATGCACGTAATCGGCGACGTGAACGGAAGAACCTGCCTGGTGCTCGACGACATTGTCGATACCGCCGGCACGCTGGTAAAGACCGCGGACGCACTTTTGGGCGCCGGCGCGGCAGCCGTCTATGCCGCCGCAAGCCACGCCTTGCTCTCCGGCCCGGCCATCGACCGCATCGCCGCATCGCGCCTGGAGCAGCTGGTGGTGACCAACACCGTTCCCTTGCGCGAAGCGGCACAGAAGTTGGCAAAGATCAAGGTGCTCTCCATCGCCGGCCTGCTGGGCGCGGCTATTGAGAGCATTCACATGGAGACCAGCGTGAGTACGCTGTTCAATTAGCCGTCAGCTATCAGCTGTCAGCCGTCAGCTTTTGGTCTTTACTGAAAGCTGACAACTGAAGGCTGAAGGCTGGCCACAACAAAGGGAGCGGAGCAATCCAGTTCGCAGCAACCATCAGAGCTGATGGCTGAAAGCTGAAAGCTGCTTTTCCGTGCCCGACGAAAAGGAAACGAGAGACCGAATGCCAGAAGTTGTCGCAGCCAAGGCCCGTGAGGGCAAGTTCAACAAGAATGCCGCTCGTCGCGTGCGCGTCGCGGGCAAGATTCCTGCCGTGCTGTATGGACCGGGACATGAACCCGTGGCCATCGAGGTGGATCCCAAGCAGATCTCGCGGATTCTCTTCTCCGAGACCGGCCACAACACGATCTTCGATGTCGAAGTCACGGGCCTGCCCGCGGCCAAGGCCATGATCGTCGACTGGCAGCGCGAGCCGCTCAACGACAAGTTGATCCACATCGACCTGAAGCGCATTGCTCTCGACAAGGCCCTGCATGTGAGCGTGCGCGTCAAGCTGCTGGGGATTCCGCTGGGCGTCAAGACCGCAGGCGGCATTCTCGACCAGGTGTTGCGCGAGGTCGAAATCGAGTGCCTGCCGGCCGACATTCCCAGCAATATCGCTGTGGACGTCAGCCACCTGGAGTTGTACGGCGTGCTGCGCGTCAGCGGTCTGCCGCACTCGGACAAGATCAAGTATTTGAACTCCGAGGATGCGACCGTAGCTCACGTGGTCACCATCCGCGAAGAAGCGCCGACCGCAGCCGAGGTCGAGGCAGCCGCCGCGGCAGAGGCAGCGGCCGCAACAGCAGCCGAGCCGGAGGTTGCCAAGAAGGGCAAGCCGGAAGATGCGGCAGCAGCAGGCAAGAAGCCCGAGGCGGGAGCAAAGAAGCCAGAGGCGAAGAAGTAACTCTTGGCCGATGCAAGCGAGTCCGTTCACCCCGGCGAGCCAAAACCGCTCGCCGGGGGCACCGAATCCGGTTTGCGCCGCGGCCCCTTTGTTGTGGTGGGGCTGGGCAATCCCGGCCTGGAGTATCTGTGGACCCCGCACAACGCGGGGTTCATGGCCATCGACCGCATCGCCCAGCAAGAGGGCGTTGTGGTTCAAAACCGGCGATGCCGGGCCGTCACAGCAACCTGCCGCATGGCGGGGCGCGAAGTGATCCTGGCCAAGCCGGAGACGTTTATGAACCGGAGCGGAGAGGCAGTGGCCGCGCTGGTAAGGGAGTTTGAGGCAGACCCGGCGCGGGACCTGCTCGTCATTCAGGACGAACTGGACCTGACGCTGGGGAGCCTCAAGATCAGGGAGCGGGGATCGCCGGCCGGGCACAACGGAGCCCGCAGCGTGACCGGCGCCCTGGGCTCTCAGGAGTGGTTGCGCATTCGTGTCGGAGTGGGTTTCGACCTGCCACCGGAAGCGATTGCGGCAGGCGTCGGCAGGCGGCCGGGCAAGGATTATCTGCTCTCGCCGATGCGCAAGGCGGATTTGACGGTGCTGGATGAGGTGCTGGACCGGGTGGCAACGGCTACGCGGCGCATCCTCTCAGAAGGGCCGGCAGCCGCGATGAACGAGTTCAACCGGAAAGACAGGGAACAACCGGGATCAGGGAATAGGGAATAGGGAACAGACCTGGGGACCCTGAAGCTGTACCGGGAACGAGTGAAGCAAAAGCTCTGTAGGCAAGACTAGAGTGCAAGGCTGGAGATCGGGGATTAATCCTGAGAGTCCAGCGGAAAAGGAAACCGGATGTTGCGTGTGTATGAGGTTATGTTCATTGTTCGGCCCGATGCGGCCGAGGAAGATGTCGACAAGCTGATCGCCGGCTTCTCCGACAATGTCACCAAGGGTGGCGGAGTGGTGAAGACTGTCGAGAAGATGGGCCGGCGCAAGCTCGCTTACACGGTGCGCAAGTTCAACGACGGCAACTATGTTCTGCTCACCATCGAGGCCAATGGCGCGGTGGTTCTGGAATTGGAGCGCCGCTTGCGCGTGACAGAGCCGGTGATCAAGTTCATCACCGTGCGCATCGACGAGGAAGAGAAGCGGCTGGCCAAGGTCAAGGCGGCGCGCGGCGTTCGCCGGAGTTCGGCTCCAGCCTTCACGGCTCCCGGACCTGTGGCAGTGCCCGCACCAGCGGCGGCAGAAGCCGTCGAGCCGGTTCAGGCCGTTGTTTAGCTGACAGCAGACAGCGAACAGTCGACAGTTGGCTCTGATTTTTCGACTGTACGCTGTCAGCTGTTTGCTGTTAGCTGAAATGAATTGCCGCCGCCGGCTCCATTGTTCGGGGCTTTCGCCGCGGTCTGATTTAGTACTCTGGCGTACTCCCAACGGGGACACGCCAGTAGCCAAGAGAGTAAAGAGGAAAAAGCATGTCTGATGAGAATGAAGCAAAGGCGCCCGAGACGAGCGCATCTCTACCATCCGTAGCCGCGTCAGGCTCGGACTCCGGCCCGGTTGCGAGTTCGGCCCCGGCCCCTCGCTACGGCGGCGGCAGGCCTCAAGGTGGACCTGGCGGGCGGCCTCAAGGCGGACCTGGCGGACGGCCCTCGGGCGGTCCCGGCGGACGCGGCAAGTTCTTCCGCCGCAAGAAGGTCTGCAAGTTCTGCACCGAGAAGATCGATGCCGTCCCTTACCGCGATGTCCGGCTGTTGCAGGGCTTTGTGGCCGAGCGCGGCAAGATCGTGCCCCGGCGGCTCACCGGCGTCTGCACCAAGCACCAGCGCCGCCTCACCCGCGCCATTAAGCAGGCCCGGAACATCGCCCTGCTGCCGTTTGCAACAAGGCACTAAAGTGAAGCCAGGGAACTTGTAGCCTGGTTTCGCCAGTACCATCGGCTGCCGTTCCGCCGGTTCTCGCACGCCCACTCTCTATCAGGAGCGGCCTTGCGCGAAGCGTTTTGGCGGAAGGCAATATTGTGGATGCCGAAGTAGAACCGAGTGCGGTACGACATGGAATGAACTCTTGTTCAAGAGGACAAGAGCGCCCCCTACGCCGTCGCACGTAGAACTGGAGAGTTAGCCATGGAAGTCATTCTGAAGGAAGACGTAGTCAATCTGGGCCACCGCGGCGATCTGGTCAAAGTCGCCGACGGCTACGGCCGCAACTTTCTGCTGCCCCGCAAACTGGCGCTGCAGGCCACGGTGGCCAACAAGGCCGTCGTCGAGCAGATGAAGAACTCCGCCGCCCGCCGCTCCGCAACCGAGAAGGCGCTGGCCGAGGCGCTGGCCGTCAAGCTCGAGCCGGTGGCACTGGACTTCACCCGCAAGTCGGGCGAGGCCGGCCGCCTCTTCGGTTCGGTCACCTCGGCGGATATCGCTACGGCTCTCGAAGCGAAGGGCTTCGATATCGATCGCCGCAAGATCGTGCTGGCTGAGCCTTTGAAGAGCGTGGGCGACTTCAGTGTGGCCATCAAGCTCTACCGCGAGGTCACGGCGCACATCAAGGTGACTGTTGTGGCTGAGGCTTCGGAAGAAGCCGCAGCGGAAGTACCCGCCGCTGAAACTGCAGCCGAGTAGTAGATCTCAATCCAGTGTCACGCCGCCGCCTCTCGGCAAGCCGAGAGGCGGCGTGTTTGTGCGCCCAGCATGGGCGCACTCTTACGGGTGCAAGTCCCGTCGCGAGTTGGTCACAACGAGCGAAGTGAAGCGCAACTGCACGAGGGCGACCGAGTGTGGGGAGGAAGCGTGGATCGAATC
>Ga0302319_10002723_pt1 | contig 37661 bp, 35 predicted proteins | sample Bog_T0_2_FD_203319 | JGI IMG/M metagenome (GOLD analysis project Ga0302319, IMG submission 203319) | Peat permafrost microbial communities from Stordalen Mire near Abisko, Sweden - Bog_T0_2 | ecosystem: Environmental > Terrestrial > Soil > Wetlands > Peat | place: Sweden: Abisko, Stordalen Mire... | reverse complement strand
TAGCCGATATGCGCCACCGGACCGCCGAAACAAGTCAGCCCCAGGCGCAGAAAGATACGGAAGACTTCGATGGTGGAAGACAGCGGGCTTTCCCTCGGATGAAGGTGAGTCCCCGCATAGTCTGGAAACGCCGTTCCCGGGTCAAGCCGGGGAACGCGGCTTCAGCTTGATCTTCGGAATCGCCAGCGTCACTGCGGCGACGCCGAGGCCGACGGCGAACATGGTGAGAAAGGTTACGTGCAACGATCCCGCCAGGGCGTCGCGCAAACCGCCGGCCGCGGCGCCGCCGCTCTGGGTCAGCCCCCGCAATTGCTCCGACGAAACGGCGCCGAATCCCGCCGCCGCCAGTCGCCAGTTGAGGATGGCGCCGAACAGCGTCGCGCCAAAAGTGTTGCCGAGGCTGCGGGCGAACAGGAAGGCGGATGTCGCCGCGCCGCGCTCGCCCCATTCGACGATTTCCTGAATGGTGGTGATCGACTGGCTGCTCAAGAAGCCCATGCCGAAGCCGACGAGGGCCGAGCCGAGACCGGCGACCCAGGGCGAGGACCCGGAATCGATGAGCGTGAACAGGCCCGCGCCGACGGGAATCATGAAGCCGCCGATCCGCAGGATGATCTGCGGCCCGAGCCGGGTCAGCAATCTCGCCGATAGCGTCGCGCCGATCGGCCAGCCCAGCACCATCGCCGACAAAGCGAACCCCGCCGTCAGCGCCGATTGCCGCATCACGCCTTGCACGAAAACCGGGAGGAACGTCGTCAGTCCGATCATCGTCACGCCCGACAGCAGCGCGGCGGCGTTGGCGGCGGCGATGGTGCGCCGCCCCCAGAGTTTCATCGAAATCATCGGCTCGGGCGAACGGCGTTCCTGCACGACGAAAAGCGCGATGGCGACGGCGGCGATCAAGGTCAGCGCGGCGATCTCCCGCCCGCTCGCCGAAGACATCGCGGTCAAATCGGCCATGACGGCGGCGATGGCGATGGCGAATACGCCGGCGCTCAGATGGTCGATATGGCCTTCCTTGGGCCCGACGTTCTCGTGCAGGAAGCGGATGAACAGAAAGCCCGCGAGAGCGCCGATAGGCAGGTTGACCCAGAAGATCCAGGCCCAGGAGACATGCTGGACGAGCAGGCCGCCGGCGAGCGGACCGAGCACCGCCGACAGCGCCCAGACGCTGGCGAGATAGCCCTGGATGCGACCGCGCTCATGCGCGGAATAGAGGTCGCCGACGATGGTCATGCTGGTCGGCTGGATCGCGCCGGCGCCGACGCCCTGGATCAGGCGGAACGCGATCAGCGACGGCATCGACCAGGCGAAGCCGCAAAGCGCGGAACCGAGGAGGAAGACGACGAGGCCCCAGAGAATCACGGTCCTACGGCCGATGCGGTCGGAGAGTTTGCCGAACACCACCGTGGTCGCCGTCTGCGTGAGCAGGAAAGCGGAAAACACCCAGCTATAGAGCTGCAGCCCGCCGAGCTCGCCGACGATCTGCGGCATGGCGGTGGATACGATGGTCGCCTCGATGGCGATCATGAAACTGCACACGACCACGGCGGCGAGCGCCAGCGGTCGGCTTGTGGCTTTGGAGATCATCGGCTCGGGAGGTTGCGGCGCAAGCGCGCAGCTATATGCGCATTTCTACGCCGCGTCTGCCGAGGGGGATCACATCCTCGTCAGAACTTCAAGGCGAAGCGTGGCTGAAAATGTCCATCGCCTCGAAGCCGGCGAGATCCAGGCGGACACGATCGGGCAGATAGGCGAAGGCGGCGTGGGCGTGCGCGTCGCGGCCCTCGCGCACCAGCATCGCCTCGAGTTTGAGCCGCAGCGCATGCAGATGCAGCACGTCGGAGGCGGCGTAGGCGAGCTGCGCGTCGCTCAGCGTTTCCGCGCCCCAGTCCGACGATTGCTGCTGCTTGGAGATTTCCACCCCGAGCAATTCGCGCACCAGGTCCTTCAGGCCATGGCGATCGGTGTAGGTGCGTGCGAGTTTCGAGGCGATCTTGGTGCAATAGACCGGCGCCGGCATGATTCCGAAGGCGTTGTACAGGGTGGCCAGGTCAAAACGGCCGAAATGGAACAATTTCAGCACGTTCGGGTCGGCGAACAGCGCCTCCAGCCGCGGCGCGCGCTTCTGCCCCGCCGCTATCTGCACGACGTCGGCGCTGCCGTCGCCGCGCGACAATTGCACCACGCAAAGCCGGTCGCGCTTGACTTCGAGGCCGAGGGTTTCGGTGTCGATCGCGACGATCGCGCCGAGATCGAGGTCTGCGGGCAGGTCGCCCTTATGAAATCGGATGGTCATGGCCGTGGGCGGTAGCCCCCGGCGCCGGCGCCGTCAAGCGCAGTACGAAAGCCTTTTCGCCTCACCAGATCTTCGTCACCCGATACCCTATCGCGCGAAACCGCTCGACGAGCCCCGCCTTGCCGGAGAGATGCAGTGCGCCGACGGCGATGAACGCGCCGCCGGAGGCGAGATAGGGGGCGGCGCGGCTCGCCATCACTTCGTTGCGGCCGACCAGCAGCAACGTGGTGAATTCGCGTTCGGCTGCGCGGTCCTCGGCGGAGAGCCCGGGAACCGCATCCACAACGGCCAGCGCTCGGGTCGGGCGCTTGTCCGTGTAGAGCTTGAGCAGGGTGACGTAAGAATCGTCTTCCAGATCCGGCCGGCGCGCTGTGGCGATCAGCATGCGCGCGGCGAGCCCCGGCGGCGTCGCCGCGATCGCGTCGATCTGTTCTTGTAGCGTTTCCAAGCCCTTGACAGGCAGGCCGCTGGCCTTGCCGAGTGCGGCGATCGTCTCGTCGACTTCCGGCAGATCGGCCGTCTTTCCCTCGGTCTCGCACCGCGGCATCGTCGCCCCGACCGCGAGGAACCACAGCTTCAGGTGATGAACCATTTCCTTCGGGTAGCCGTGGTCGGCGAGGTAGCGCTCGACGACGTCGGCGTCCGCGCCGGAGAGTTCGCCGGAAAATGTGTCGACGTCGGCTGACAGCGAGGCCGATAGCATGGCGGCGCTCATGTTCACTTTGTCGGAGGCGTCGAACGGTCCGCCGAGTTCGGTGACGACGATTTTCGCTTCGTCGAGATGACGGGCCGCCTCGCGCATCAGAGCTATCGGCGCCGCCTGCGTGGAATGCACCGTGCCGTAGAGAAAGGACGGCGCGACGCCCGGCTTCTCGATCTTCCACAGCAGTCCCTCGTCATTGACGAGGTCGTCGGCGAAGGCGGCGTAATCAGGCTTTACCGCCGGATCGGCGGTGAGATCGCGGCCGTCGCAGACCGGCGGCGGGGCGGCGGCGAGGGCCAGCGAAGTCCACAGCGCCGCGCCGATCATTGCCAAAGCGACGCGACGGAAGACCTTCATTTCGGGCTCTCACAACTTGCGCAGCGCGACCTTCTCGATGCGATGGCTCGGACCCTTGATCAGCCTGAGGCTCGCGCGCGGCCGCGTCGGCAATATGTTCTCGCGCAGGTTTACAAGGTTTATACGCCGCCAGATGTTGCGCGCCGTTTCCCGCGCCTGGGCGTCGTCGAACGTCGAATATTTGGCGAAATAGCTGCGCGGATCGCGGAACGCGGTGTCGCGCAGGCGCATGAAGCGCTCGATGTACCATTTCTCGAGGAGGTCCTCCCTGGCGTCGAGGAACACCGAGAAGTCGAAGAAGTCGGAGACGAACGGGATTTCCTTGCCCTCGCGCGACAGCCGGTTGGGCAGCAGCACGTTGAGGCCTTCGACGATGAGAATGTCGGGTTGGTCGACCACGACCGTGTCGCCGGGCACGACGTCGTAGACGAGGTGCGAATAAACCGGCGCGGTGACGCAGCGCACGCCGGCTTTCACGTCGGCGAGGAACCGAATCAGCGCGGAGCCGTCGTAGCTCTCGGGAAAACCTTTGCGATCCATCAGCCCGTCAGCCAGCAATTTTTCGTTCGGATGCAGGAAGCCGTCGGTCGTGATGAGCTGCACTTTCGGCGTGTTCGGCCAGCGCGACAGCAGCGCCTGCAGCACGCGCGCGGTCGTCGATTTGCCGACCGCAACCGATCCGGCGACGCCGATGATATAGGGAACCTTGCCGCCGTCCTCGGCGCCGAGAAAACGCTGCGTCGCCTTGAACAACCCCTGCGTCGCCGCGACATAGAGCGCAAGCAGGCGCGACAGCGGCAGGTAGATTGCGATCACCTCGTCGATGTTGATCGGCTCGTGCATCGATTGCAACTTGCGCAGATCGTCGATCGTCAGCGTGAGTTCCGTGTCGGCGCGCAGCCGCGCCCACTCGTCGCGCGTGAAATGGCGAAAGGGCGAAGGCGCCTCGCTCTCCGCCAATATCCGGGGGGTATCGTCCATTGGCGCCCTCGCGCGACGAAATGGGGGATGGCTCCGCGGGCCGTCACGCCTTGCGGGAGGCCTTTTCTTCGTGTCCACTGCGGTTGGTGCGCCGCTCCAACTCGGCGACGACCTCGGCGAGCGGCAGCGAACGCGCCTTGAGCATGACCAGCAGGTGATATAGCACGTCCGCGGCTTCCGCGCGCAGCGCGGCGTCGTCCTGTGCGACGGCGGCGATGGTCGCCTCGACCGCCTCCTCACCGAACTTCCTGGCGCAATGGAGGACGCCCTTGTCGAGCAGCGAACGCGTATAGGAACTCTCGGCGCTCGCCTCGGCGCGGCGCGCTATGATCGCTTCGAGGGTGTCGAGAGTGAACATGAAGGGGGTACCCGAACGTTGCCCCTATTCTGACGGTCTCGTGACGGAATGTCGAGAATCCATGTTGCGGCGCGACACGGTATTTAGACTAGCATTTTGCGCCACAGGGCTTCGCGCAACGAAAGCGGTTGACCAGAATCAAAGCTCTTTTCCCGTCAAAACCGCATTGCTTACTTATGACCGACACAGAACTCGTCGCGCGGTACGATGGTCGAGCGCCTCGTTATACGAGCTACCCGACAGCGCCGCATTTTTCGCAGCAGGTGGGAGCGCAAGCCTATGCCAGCTGGCTGGGCCAGCTCGACGCGGGGCAGCCGCTGTCGCTCTATCTGCACGTGCCGTTCTGCGACCGGCTCTGCTACTATTGCGGCTGCAACACCAGCGTGGTGCGGCTGGATTCGTCGCGGCGCGCCTATGCCGCGCTGCTGGAGCGCGAGATCGCGCTTGTCGCCGCCTTCATCGGCCGACGCGCGAGGGTGACCCATATCCATTGGGGGGGCGGCACGCCGACCAGCCTGCCGGGCGATCGGCTCGTCTCGGTGATGAACCTGATCCGTACGCTGTTCGCGGTCGACGCCGACGCCGAGATCGCCATCGAACTCGACCCGACGACGCTGCCGACCGACCGGCGCGACGCGCTGCGCGCCATGGGCGTCACGCGCATCAGCCTCGGCGTGCAGGACCTCGAGCCAGCCGTGCAGGAGGCGATCGGCCGCCAGCAGTCATACGAGCAGACCGCGGCCTGCGCCGAGGCCGCCCGGGCGCTCGGCGTCCATTCGCTCAATCTCGACCTGATCTACGGCCTGCCGTTGCAGACCTCCGAAAGCGTCGCCCGCACGGCGCGCCGCGCGCTGGGGTTGAAGGCGGATCGCGTCGCCGTGTTCGGCTACGCGCATGTGCCCTGGATGAAGAAGCATCAGGCGCTCATTGCCGAGAACGCCCTGCCCGGCGCCGCGGAGCGTTTCGAGCAGCAGCGCGCGATCCATCGCGTGCTCATCGAGGAAGGCGGCTATATTCCTATCGGCCTCGACCATTACGCGCTGCCCGAGGACGCGATGGCCAAGGCGGCGGCGGCGCGGCAGCTGTATCGTGGCTTCCAGGGTTATACGACCGACGGCGCGCCGGCGCTCGTCGGCTTTGGGGCCAGCGCCATCGGCGGTTTGTCGCAAGGGTACGTCCAGAACGCGCCGACCGCAGCCGCCTACGGCAAGGCGATCGAGTCGGGCGGCTTGGCGACGGTGCGGGGCGTTGCGCTAGGGCCCGACGATCGGCTGCGCCGCGACGTGATCGAACGGCTGATGTGCGACCTCGAAGTCGACCTCGTGGCGGCGGCGCAGGCGCATCGGGCCGACCCGGCGCCGCTGATCTCAGACGCTGCCGCCCTCGCGCGCTTCGAAGCGGATGGCTTGGCCAGTTTCGACGGCCGGGTGATCCACGTCACCGAGCGGGGCCGCCCGTTCGTGCGCTCGGTCGCTGCGCTGTTCGACGCCTATTTCGTTCAGAACGAAGCCAAACCCCGGCATTCCCGGGCGATTTAATCGACTGGCTCACGGTTGCGCGCGCGTGGCCGCCGGCCCCGCCGCCCGTCTGAAAGATGAGTGCGGCCTCAGGCGCTTATGCGCCGACTCCCGGCCTCAAAGCTCAACTGCGCGCCTCAGCTCTTCGTCGGCCGGCCCACCATCGTCACGCTGAGCGAACCGTCGCCGAACAGGCGACGCGCCGTGCGTCGGGCGTCGTCGAGCGTCACCGCGCCGATGCGGCGGTTGCGTTCGACGAGCCAGTCGAGGCCGTAACCGTCGAGTTGCATGTGCGCGAGTTGCTGGGCGATCTTGGTGGAGGTGTCGAAGCGTAGCGGATACGAGCCGATCAGGTATTTCTTGCCCTTGTCGAGTTCCTCTTCGCCGATATGGCCCTGCGCCATATCGAGGATCTCGGCGCGGATCACGTCCATCGATTCAAAAGCGCGCTCGTTCTTGGTCGTCGTGCCGCCGTAGATGTAGCTCGCGCGGTCGAAGGTGGCGACCGAGGCCGAGACCGAATAGGCCAGGCCGCGTTTTTCGCGCACTTCGCGGAACAGTCGCGAGGACAGGCCGGTGCCGCCGCCGAGCACATGGGCGAGCACGACGCTCGTCAAATAATCGGGGTCGTCCCGTTCCAACGCCGGACGGCCGAAGCGGATAGTCGTCTGCGGCACGTCGAGATCGATCGCCTGCACTTCGTCGCCGAGGCCGGCGAACGGCGCGCGCGGCATTTCGACGAGCTCCGGCGTCGCGGGCAAATCGGCGAACACGCCGTCGACGAGCTTCCTGGCTTTGTCCTGGCTGATGGCGCCGACGACGGCGATGACAACACGCTCGCGTGCGAGACCGCTTCGAGCCGTCGCGCGCAAATCGTCGCGGGTCAGCGCCGCGAGAGTGTCCAAGTCGCCTTCGGCCGAGAGCGCATAGGGATGGCCGGCGAACACGCGCTCGCGCCAAGCCTTGCCGGCCATATGGGCGGGGTCGTTGGCGTCGTGGCGGATCCGCGCGTTCATCTGCTCGTGGACGCGTTCGAATGGCTCCTGATCCAAGCGCGGCGTATTGAGGGCCATACGCAGCAACTCGCCGCCGCGATCGAGGTGACGCGCCAGCGTGCGCAGCCGGCCGCCGATGAAGTCGCGGTCGGCGTGGAACGAAATCTCCACCGCCTTCTCGTCGAGAGCCTGCTGGAACGCCTGACTGTCGAGGTCGCCGGCGCCTTCGTCGAGAAGCCCTGCGAGCATCGTCGCCGCGCCCGCCTTGCCGGCCGGATCATGCGTCGCGCCGCCGGGAAACGCGAATTCCACCGCGACGATCGGCACGGCGTAGTCTTCGACCAGCCAGAAGCCGAGACCGCGCGGCGTCGTCAGCGCCCGCACGTTGACCGCGCTCTTGGCCGTCGGTTCGAGGAAAGGCTTGTTCATGGGCTTCATCCTCGGCGGCGGTCAGGCGGCGTCTTGTTCGGCGGGAAGCAGATAGCCGGTCACGGCGCGGCGCTTGGTCAGCCAAGTCCGTGCGGCGGTCTTGATCGCTTCCGGCGTCGTCGCCTCAATGCGATCGGGCCATTCCTGCACGTCGCGAATCGTCTGCCCCGTGGCCAGCGAAGCGCCGTACCAGCGCGCCAGCATCGCCTGACTGTCCTGAGCGTAGACCGCGTCGGCGACGAGCCGCGTCTTGGCGCGTTCCAGCGCCGCCTCGTTGATCGGTTCGGCCAGAAATTTCGCCAGCACTCGGTCGATGGCGGCGTCGAGTTCAGGCAGCGTCACGCCGGGCGAAGGCATGCCGTACAAGTAGAAACGTGTGTCGTCGAGCGCTGAGCCCATATAATAGGCTCCCAGCGCGACCGCTTTCTTTTCCTCGATGACGAGTTCGCGATAGAGCCGACTGGTGTGGCCGCCGCCCAGCAGATGAGCGAGCAATTCGAGCGCTTCCGCTTCGCCGGGCGAACAAGTCGCGGACGAGGGCGAGATATAGCAGCGCTGCCAGCTCGGCTGTTCCACCTTCTCGTCGTTGACGGTGACGAGCCGGCTCGCCACCGCTTGCGGTTCGCGGGGGCGGCGCCGCTTGGGCGGCGCGCCGCGCGCCGCGATCTTTCCGTAGTGCTCGCGCGCGAGGCGAAAAGCCTCTTCGGGTTCGACGTCGCCGGCGACGACAAGGATCGCGTTCTCCGGCGTGTAGAAGCGCTGATAATAGGCGAGCGCGTCTTCGCGGTTGAGCTCTTCGATCTCATGGCTCCAGCCTATGATCGGCGTGCCATAGGGATGGTGGATGAACAGCGCCGCCTGCACGGCCTCGTTGAGCTGCGAGCCCGGGTCGGCGTCGCAATGCATGCGCCGCTCTTCGAGCACGACATCGCGCTCCGGCGCGACGATCTCGTCGGTGAGGATGAGGCCGGTCATGCGGTCGGCTTCGAAAGCCATCATCAGCCCGAGGTGCTCCTTGGCGACGCGCTGGAAATAGGCGGTGTAGTCGTAGCTGGTGAAGGCGTTCTCCTGGCCGCCCATCTCGGCGATCACCTCGGAAAACTCACCCTTCGGATGCGCCGCGGTGCCCTTGAACATCAGATGTTCGAGGAAATGCGCAATGCCCGACTTGCCCTGCGGATCGTCGGCCGAGCCGTTGCGATACCAGATCATATGGGTGACGACGGGGGCGCGACGATCGGGAATGACGACGACTTCGAGCCCATTGGAGAGCGTCTCGCTCACAAGACCGACGGCGGCGGGAGCGGGTGCGGCGGCGGGTTCTGAGTTCAATGTCGTCACAGCGTCGCGTTTCCTTCCACAAAATGTCATTCGAGCTTAGATCTCGACATATAGGGGGGCTCACGACGCGCCGCCAGACGCCTCCTGCGTCCCGACAAAGCGAATCAGAACGATTTGCGTATCGCCATAGTCCCGGCGTTCGAGCCGCTCGAAACTCTCAGGGATCGGAATTTCCGCGGCGGCGCCTTCTTCGACGACAATGAGCGCTCCCGGCGCCAGCCAGCCGCCGCGCGCGAGTTCGCCCAGCGCCGGGCCCGCCAGATTGTTGTCGTAAGGCGGATCGAGAAACGCCAGCGTGAACGGCGGGCCGGCGGGCGCGCGCCCGAGCTTGGTCGCGTCGGCGCGCCAGATGCGCGTCACTCCGCCCAAGGCGAGCGCTTCGATATTGGCGCGCAGCAGCGCGCGCGCCTCGCTCCCACTGTCGACGAACATCGCCGACTCCGCGCCGCGCGACAGCGCCTCCAGCCCCAGCGCCCCCGTGCCGGCGAACAGATCGACGACACGCGCGCCTCCCAGCGCTTCCGCGAAGCGATGGGCGAGGATGTCGAATATCGATTCGCGCAGCCGATCGGAGGTCGGGCGGACCTCCCGCGTCTCCGGCGCCTTCAAGGCGCGGCCCCTGAGGCGACCGCCGACGATGCGCAAGGCTCAGCTCCGCTTGGGCGGCCGGCCGCCCCGCGACGGAGGGCCGTCGCCGCGCGGCGGACGCTTCGGGCCGCCGGGCTTGGCGGGGCCGGACCTCGGTCCTCTTGGCGCGTCCGACCGTGGCGCGAATTCGGACTTGTCCCGCGACGGCTTAGAAAACTCGCGCTTCCCCTCGCCGCGCGGCGCGCGCGGGCCTTCAGAGCTCGAGCCGGTCTCCGGCCGGGCGCGCGGCGGACGCGAGAACTCGCGCTTTTCCTCGCCGCGCGGACCGCGCGACGCTTCGGAGCGCGGCGCAAACTCGGATTTTCCCCGAGGCGGCTTGGAAAACTCGCGCTTCCCCTCGCCGCGCGGCGCGCGCGGGCCTTCAGAGCGCGAGCCGGTCTCCGGTCGGGCGCGCGGCGGACGCGAGAACTCGCGCTTTTCCTCGCCGCGCGGACCGCGCGACGCTTCGGAGCGCGGCGCAAACTCGGATTTTCCCCGCGACGGCTTGGAAAACTCGCGCTTCCCCTCGCCATGCGGCGCACGGGCGCCGTCAGAGCGGGAGCCGGTCTCTGGCCGGGCGCGCGGCGGACGCGAGAACTCGCGCTTTTCCTCACTGCGCGGACCGCGCGACGCTTCGGAGCGCGGCGCAAACTCGGATTTTCCCCGCGGCGGCCTGGAAAACTCTCGCTTCCCCTCGCCGCGCGCCGCTCGCCCGCCCTCGGCCGAGCTGCGCGGCGGGCGGGAGAACTCGCGCTTTTCGTCGCCGCGGGGACCCCGCGACGCTTCGGAGCGCGGCGCAAACTCAGACTTGCCGTGCGAAGGTTTGGAGAATTCGCGTCTGCCCTCCTCGCGCCCACGCGATGGGGCGGACCCGCCCGCTTCCGCGGGGCGGCGACGTTTCGGCCGCGCGGCCGGCGGGTTGGCGAGCGAAATGCGCTCGACCTGCACTTCGCGGCCCTTGCGGTCGGCGGTCGCGCTGCGCTCGATGCGGCGGCGGTCGCCGGCGGCCTCGGCGCGCGCCTCGGCGCGCAGAATGGAAACGTGCTTACGCTTCTTCGGCGGCTCCTTGCGCGCCGGTTCGATACGCGGCTCGAACTCGCGGCGCGGGCGTTCCTCGCGGGGCGTCAACTCGATCGGGGCCGGCTCGACCGGGACGGAACGCGGCGCGACGGGGGCGTCGAAATCGGCGTGCGCCTGTTTGGCGAGGCGCACGCCTAGCTGGTCGCGCAGCACTCGGGTCGGGATTTCCTGAACCGCGCCCTCCGGCAGGTCGCCGAGTTCGAACGGCCCGAAGGAGACGCGGATGAGCCGCGTCACCTGCAAGCCCAGATGTTCGAGCACGCGCTTGATCTCGCGGTTCTTGCCCTCGCGCAGGCCCATCATCAGCCAGACATTCGAGCCCTGGGCGCGCTCCAGCCTCGCCTCGATGCCGGCGTATTGCACGCCCTCGACCTCGACGCCGTCGCGCAGCGCGTCGAGTTGCGATTGCTGGACTTCGCCATGGGCGCGCACGCGATAGCGCCGCAGCCAGCCGGTGGCGGGCAATTCGAGCACCCTCGCGAGACCGCCGTCGTTGGTGAGCAGCAGCAAGCCCTCGGTGTTGATGTCGAGCCGGCCGATGGTGACGACGCGCGGCAGATCTTCTGGCAGCGCCTCGAACACGGTCTGGCGCCCCTCGGGGTCGCGCGATGTGGTGACGAGGCCGCGCGGCTTGTGGAAGGCGAACAGCCGCGTGCGCTCGGGCGCGCCGAGCCGCTGGCCGTCGACGCGCACGTCGTCCTCGGGGCCGACGTTGAAGGCCGGGCTCGTCAGCGTTTCGCCGTTGACGCTGACACGCCCCTCGGCGATCCAGGCTTCGGCGTCGCGCCGCGAGCAAAGCCCCGCGCGCGCGATCATTTTGGCTATGCGCTCGCCGGGGCGGACGTCGGATGTGTCGTTCTTGGTGTCGTTCATGTTTGCCTGGACTTCGCTATTGGCGTTCCCTAGCAGGTCGGCGCATGAATGTCGCGGCGGCGCGTGAGGAGAAAATGGCGGACGACCCGATGAGCGTCGCTTTCCTGGAAGCTCACGCAGCGGAAGCCCGGAGCGAGGCGCCGATCGGCGCGGCGATCGCGCGCAACGGGATCGTCATCGCCCGCGCCGGCAACCGCACCCGCGCCGACGCCGACCCGACCGCGCACGCGGAGATGCTGGCGATCCGCGAAGCCGCGCGCGCGCTCGGCAACGAGCGGCTCGTCGATTGCGATCTCTATGTGACGCTGGAGCCTTGCGCGATGTGCGCCGGCGCGATCAGCCACGCGCGCATCCGTCGCCTGTACTTTGCCGCCTCGGACCCGAAGGGCGGCGCGGTCGAACACGGACCGCGTTTCTTCGCCCAACCCACCTGCCTGCATGCGCCGGAAATCTATGGCGGGATTCGCGAGACCGAGGCGGCTGAGATGTTGCAGGCGTTCTTCCGCGCGAGGCGGTGAGGCGCCCGGCGAATTCTCCGCCGGGCCGACCGCAAGCCTCATCCTTATCCTTTCGCCGCGTGCGCAAAGGTCGGCGGCGTCGCGACCGCGCGCGCTCGCGCCGGCCGCGGGGCGCAAGCCCACAGCACGATGAGGCTGGCCAGGAACAGCACCGCCAGCGCGGTGATCGCGCCGTAGAGGCTGCCGGTCAACACTTGCGCCCAGCCGATGAAGGTCGGGCTCAGCGCCGAGCCCGACGCGCCGAGCGAGGAGACGAGGGCGATGCCGCCAGCGCGCGAATGCGCGCCGAGCACTGCCGTCGGCACCGTCCAGAACAGCGCGAGATAGGCGAAGATGCCGGCCCCGGCGACCATCAGCAGAACCATCGTCGCGTTCGCGTCTTTGGCGAAGAACGACAGCGCAATGAGCGCCGCGCTCGCCACCACGCCGCAGCCGATCAGGTGTCCGCGCCGCTCCTGCAAGCGGTCGGAACTCCAGCCGATCGCCGCCATGCCGAGGGCGCCGACGACGAACACGGCGGACGCGCGCCAGCCGATCTCCGTGAGGTCCTTCACGCCGGTGTTCTTCAACAGCGTCGGCACCCAGAGCAGCAGAATGCTCTGCGTCGAATAGAAGGCGAAATAGACCAGCGCGAGCCCGTAGATGCGGATGTCCTTCAGCGCGGCGACAAAGCCGCCCTTGGCGCCGCTCTTGCGATCGTCGTCGCCGAGATCGCGCGCCAGAATGGCCCGCTCCGCGTCGTCGAGGAATGTGGCGTCCGCGGGACGGTTCGGCAGATACCAATAAGCGACGAAGGCGAGCACGAGCGCCGGCGCGCCCTCGAGCAGGAACAGCCACTGCCAGCCGCGCAGGCCGGCGGCTCCGGTCAGGTGGGTCATGATCCACGCCGACGCGGGGGCCGCGAGCACGCCCGACAACGGCACGGCGAGCGCGAACAGCGAGGTCATGCGCGCTCGCCAAGCGTTGGGGAACCATAGCGTCAGGTAGAACACGATGCCGGGGAAGAACCCCGCCTCCGCCGCGCCGATCAGGAAGCGCAGGCCATAGAAGCTCCAGCGGTCGGCGGCGAAAGCCATCGCCATCGCGAAGATCCCCCACAGCGTCATGATGCGCAGCAGCGTCGCGCGTACGCCGACGCGCTCCAGCATCAGATTGCTCGGGATTTCGAACAGGATATAACCGACATAGAGCGCCCCGGCCGCCATGCCGAAGGTCGCCTCGTCGAAATGCAGATCGGCCAGGAATTGCAGCTTGGCGTAACCGACGTTGAGCCGGTCGACCATGGCGACGATGTAGCAGATGAGCAGAAACGGCAACAGCCGCCAGGCGATGCGGCGGTAGACGCGCGTCTGCGCGTTTGTCGAACTCTCGGGCATGTGCGCCCTCCAAAAGCTGTCGATTGCGCGGCGCGAAAGCCGCGCGCGCCTCACCGCAAATTACCCGCGGCGCCCATGGACATAGGTTAACGCAACCGGGCGGCGGGCGCGGAAATGGCGGGTGAGGTTAATGGAAGGACTCGAAGCCGTAGGGCGGAACGCAGCGACGGAAATAAGGGAGTCGCAATTCTGCGTCCGCTTCGTTGATACCGACGCTTTGAATGCGCACAATACACACTATGAAGAACGTCGACCTGATACGGGAATTGATGGCGGCGGGTTGGAGGCTTGATCGGATTCGCGGCTCAAATCACATCTTCTGCCACCGCGATCGGCCGGGACACTTGACGATTCCACATCCCAAGAAGGACTTGGGCAAGGGACTGGTCGCCGCCATCCGCAAGCAAACGGGACTGCAGACATGACCATGCGCTATCCGATCGCCATCGAGCCGGGAAACGAAACCGCCGCTTTTGGCGTCGTCGTGCCCGATCTTCCCGGCTGCTTCTCCGCTGGCGATACGCTGGACGAGGCGATGGCCAACGCGGAACAAGCGGTTGCGGCCTGGATCGACGTTACTCTCGACGCGGGAGAGCCGATTCCTGCGCCTTCCGGACTCGACATCGTGTGCGCAAATCCGGACTTTGCCGGCTGGATTTATGGCGTCGTCGCGGTCGATCCCGCTTCGCTTGACGACAAAACAGAGCGGGTGAACATAACCTTGCCTCGGCGCGTCCTGCGCCGCCTCGACGTCATGGCGAAGGCGGCCGGCGAAAGCCGGTCGGGTTTCATCGCCAAGCTGACCCTGGAGGGCAAGAGCGCGGCCTGAGCAGGGTCGCGAAATTCGCGCTCGCTCACACCGACAGCCGCTTCCTCACTTCGGTCTCCACCATATCCTTGCGTTCCCCCGCCAGCACCACCGCCCCGCGGTCCATCACGGCGTAATCGTCGGCGATGTCGCGCGCCCATTCGAAATATTGCTCGACGACGAGGATCGCCATGTCGCCGCGCTGGCGCAGGTAAAGGATGGCGCGGCCGATGTCGCGGATGATCGAGGGTTGGATGCCTTCGGTCGGCTCGTCCAGCACCAGCAGTTTCGGCCGCGTCACCAGAGCGCGAGCAATGGCGAGTTGTTGTTGCTGACCGCCGGAGAGATCGCCGCCGCGCCGCCCGAGCATGTCGCGCAGCACGGGAAACAGGTTGAAGATCTCCTCGTCGACGAAATGGTTTTCCCGCGGCTGAGTGGCGAATCCCGTCATCAGGTTTTCGCGCACCGTCAGCAGCGGAAAGATCTCGCGGCCCTGCGGCACATAGCCGAAGCCGCGGCGGGCTCGGAGATGCGGCGGCAACCGCGAGACGTCGTCGCCCTGCCAGCGGACGGCGCCCGCGGCGATCGGTTGATGACCGACGATGGCGCGCAGCAGCGACGACTTGCCGACGCCGTTGCGCCCGAGCACGCAGGTGACACGGCCGATCTCGGCCTTCAGAGAAACGCCGCGCAGCGCCTGCGCGGCGCCGTAGAAGAGATCGATCGATTCGACGCTGAGCATTCGCTATCGCCCGAGATAAACTTCGATGACGCGTTCGTCGGCGCTCACCTGATCGAGCGTCCCCTCGGCCAGGGTCGAGCCCTCATGCAGCACGGTCACCTTGACGCCGAGTTCGCGCACGAAGGCCATGTCGTGTTCGACGACGACGACCGAGTGATCCCTGGCGATCTCTTTGAGCAGTTCGGCGGTCGTCGCCGTTTCCGCGTCGGTCATACCGGCGACGGGTTCGTCGACCAGCAGCAATTTTGGGTCTTGCGCGAGCAACATGCCGATCTCGAGCCATTGTTTCTGCCCGTGCGACAGCGAGCCCGCCAGCCGCGCCCGCTCGTCGCCGAGACGCACGATCCCGAAAATGCGCTCGATGGTTTCGCGCTCGCGTCGACCCGAGCCGCCGAACAGCGTCGCATAGACGCCACGCGGCGCTTTGGTGGCGAGCCACAGATTGTCGGCGACCGTATGGTTCTCGAACACTGTCGGCTTCTGGAATTTGCGGCCAATGCCGAGCTCGGCGATTTCGGTTTCGTCGAGCTGGGTCAGATCGTGGGCGCCCTCGAAATAGACGTCGCCTTCGTCGGGCCGCGTCTTGCCGGTGATGACGTCCATCATCGTCGTCTTGCCGGCGCCGTTGGGGCCGATGATCGCGCGCATCTCGCCGGGCGCGAGGATCAGAGACAACCCGCGCAGCGCCTTGTAGCCGTCGAAGGAAACGCTGACTCCGTCGAGATAGAGCAGCGAGGCGGTAAGAATGGTTTCACGCGATTCGATCACGAGTGCGCCTCCTCGGCTGGAGCGGGCGCGGGCGCGGCGGCTTTCGCGGGCGCGTTGTGGCGGGCCGTATCAAGGAATAGCCCGAGTATGCCCTTGGGAAGAAACAATGTGACCAGAATGAAAAGTAGACCTAAGGCGGCCGTCCAACCTTCTGGTCCAGTTAGTGTGTCGACAAAGAGACGAATAATCCGCCCGATGCTTCCGGGCAGATAATTGAGAACTGGATCCAGCAACGCGCCAATCCACATCAGCCCGCCACCCGTGAGAAATGTTTTCGAATAATTCACGATGAGCGCGCCGAGCGCCGCGCCGACCAGCGTGCCGCGTCCGCCGACGGCGACCCAGATCACCGCCTCGATCGAATTGCCGGGATCGAACTCGCTGGGATTGATGATGCCGACCTGCGGCACATAAAGCGCGCCGGCAATGCCCGCCATCATCGCCGAGACCACGAATACGAACAGTTTGAAGTTCTCGACCCTGTAGCCGAGGAAGCGCACGCGGCTCTCGGAGTCGCGAATGGCGATCAGCGTCTTGCCGTATTTGGAGCTGACGATCGCCTTGGACAGGACATAGGCGCCCGCCAGCGCGAGGATTGAGGCGGAGAACAGCGCCGCGCGCGTCGCGTCGGACTGCACATTGGCGCCAAAGATGTCCTTGAAATCGGTGAGACCGTTGTTGCCGCCGAAGCCGAAATCGTTGCGGAAGAACGCCAGCTTCAAAGCATAGGTCAGCGCCTGGGTGATGATCGAAAGATAGACGCCGGTCACCCGCGAGCGGAAGGCGAACCAACCGAACGCGAAGGCGAGCACGCCAGGAACAAACAGGATCATCACGCCCGCGTAAGCGAAGTGGTTGAAGCCCCACCACGCGACCGGCAGCTCCTTCCAGTTGAGAAACACCATGAAGTCGGGAAGGATCGGATTGGCGTAAACGCCGCGGGCGCCGATCTGGCGCATCAGATACATGCCCATCGCATAGCCGCCGAGCGCGAAGAAGGCGCCGTGGCCGAGCGAGAGAATGCCGCAATAGCCCCAGACCAGATCGAGCGCGACCGCGAGGATGGCGAAGCAGATGTACTTGCCGAGCAGCGCGACGACATAGGGCGGCACGAAAAATGCGGAATTCTTGTCGGGTAAGAGCGCCAACACCGGCACGGCGACAGCGACGACGACGCACAAACCGACGAACGCGCGTCCCAGCCAATCCAATCGCGTGATTTGGTTCTCCATGTCAGGCCTCGACCGCTCGACCTTTGAGCGCGAACAGGCCGCGCGGACGTTTCTGAATGAACAGGATGATGCAAACGAGCAGCAGGATCTTGGCGAGCACTGCGCCGATGATCGGCTCCAGCAACTTGTTGGCGAGTCCGAGCACAACCGCGCCAAGCAGCGTGCCCCAGAGATTGCCGACGCCGCCGAGCACGACGACCATGAAGCTGTCGATGATGTAGCCTTGGCCGAGGTTGGGAGACACGTTGTCGATTTGCGACAGAGCGACCCCGGCGATGCCGGCGATGCCGGACCCCAAAGCAAAAGCGAACATGTCGATGAGGTCGGTCGAAATGCCCATCGCCGACGCCATGCGGCGATTCTGCGTCACCGCCCGCATGCGCAGCCCGAACGACGTCATGCGCAGGACCAGTTGCAGCGCGACGAACACCAGGATCGCCAGCGCGATGATCCACAGCCGCCCCGAACCGATTTCCAAACCGCCGAGCGGGAACGAGCCGGACATGAAGGCGGGGGCCGTCACCTGCCGGTTGTTGGCCCCGAACAGGGTTCTCACCGCCTGTTGCAGGATCAGCGACACGCCCCAGGTCGCCAGCAGCGTCTCCAGCGGGCGCCCATAGAGAAAGCGGATGACGAAGCGTTCGATCAACATACCGACGCAAGCCGATACGGCGAAGGCGACCGGCAGTGAGATCGCCAGCGACCATTGTGACCAAGAGGGCGGCAGCAGGCTCTGAACGACGAAGGTCGCGTAGGCGCCCAGCATCACCATCTCGCCGTGCGCCATGTTGATGACGCCCATGACGCCGAAAGTGATGGCGAGGCCGATGGCGGCGAGCAGCAGCACCGAGGAGGCGGACACGCCGTACCAGAGGTTCTGTACGAGGTTCCAGAGCGCGAGATTGCTCTTCACGCTCACGAGCGCCGATTGCGCCGCCGCCTTGAGTTCGGGATTGTCGGCTTTGTCGATGACCTCGCCCAAAAGCGAGGCCGAATCCTGATCGGCGCGCGCCTTCAATGTCGAGATCGCAGCCAAACGGTCCGCGAGCGGACTCGATGAATTCGTCACGAGGATCGCGCCGCGCGCAAATTCCAGCGCCGCTTTGGCGCGCGGATCCGTCTCTCTGGCGAGCGCCGCCTCGACCGCCGGCAGGGCCTTGGCGTCGCGCGACTTGAACACCGCCTCGGCGGCGCCGATGCGCTTGCCGACATCGGGATTGGCGAGGGAGAGCGAGCCGATGGCCGCATCGATAGCGCTGCGCAGCGAATTGTTGACGCGCACCTTCTTGAGGTTGGAGTCGTCGACGCCGGGGAGCTTCTCGTTGGTCTTGGCGTTGAACACGTCGCCGGACGCGGTCTTGTAAACGAGTTGATGGGCGCCGGCGTCGATGAACAACCTGTTGTCGCCGAGCGCGTCGAGAAGGACAGCTGCGTTGGGCGCGCCGCTGACCGCAAGTTCGGCGATCGCTTTGGCGGTCTCAGGAAACTTGTCCTGCTGGAAACGCGCCAGCGTGTCGTCGAGACCGTCGGCGTATGCAAGCGACGCCGATACGACGAAAATGAGGAGGGCTAGCCAACGGCGGATCATGATTGTTTGCTTTTTGGTCAGCGTCGCTGGGAGAGATTTCCCTCTCCCGCTTCCGCGTTTCCTTCGGAAACGCTCGACGGGAGAGGGTTGTTCGATAGGCTGGGTCGCGCCGCCGCCCTCACCCCGATCCCCTTCCGCTTGTCGATCGTGCGACAGCGGTCGAGCGAGCGGTCGGCGCAAGTCTTGTCAGATCAACCGCCGCACTTGCCGGTCTTGACGTTCAAGTTGCCGCACGAGAGAGGCTTGCGCCAATCGGCGATCAGATCGCGCGATCCTTCGAGATAAGGCGACCATTCCTGAGCGACCACGGTGCCCGAGGTGCTCCAGACGGTGTTGATCAGGCCGTCGGCCTGGATTTCGCCAATGTAGACGGGCTTGGTGATGTGATGGTTCGGCATCACGGTGGCGTAGCCGCCGGTCAGGTTCGGGACGGTCACGCCGATCAGAGCGTCGATCACTTTGTCGGTGTCGAAGCTGCCGGCCTTCTCAACCGCTTTCACCCAGGCGTGGAAGCCGATCACGTGAGCTTCCATCGGGTCGTTGAAGGTGCGCTTCGGGTTCTTGGTGAAGGCGCGCCACTTCTCGATGTAAGCCTTGTTCTCGGGGGTATCGATGGTCTGGAAGTAGTTCCACGCGGCCAAATGGCCGACGAGCGGCTTGGCGTCGAGGCCAGCGAGTTCTTCTTCGCCGACCGAGAAGGCGACGACGGGGATGTCGGTGGCCTTGACGCCCTGGTTGCCGAGTTCCTTGTAGAACGGCACGTTGGCGTCGCCGTTGATCGTCGAGACGACCGCGGTCTTCTTGCCCGCCGCGCCGAAGGCCTTGATCTTCGACACTTCGGTCTGCCAGTCGGAGAAGCCGAAAGGCGTATAGTTCACCAGCACGTCTTCGTCCGGAACGCCCTTGGCCTTCAAATAGGCGGCCAAAATCTTGTTCGTGGTGCGCGGATAGACGTAGTCGGTGCCTTCCAGAACCCAACGCTTGACCGAGCCGCCGTCGGCGCCCATCAGATAGTCGACGGCCGGAATCGCCTGCTGGTTGGGCGCGGCGCCGGTGTAGAACACGTTGCGCTCGGACTCTTCTCCCTCATATTGCACCGGATAGAACAGAATCGAGTTCAATTCCTTGAACACCGGGAGCACCGATTTACGCGACACCGACGTCCAGCAACCGAATACGACCGAGACCTTGTCCTTGGCGATGAGTTCTTTGGCTTTCTCAGCAAACAGCGGCCAGTTCGACGCGGGATCGACGACGACAGCCTCGAGCTTCTTGCCGAGCACGCCGCCCGCTTTGTTCTGCTCGTCGATGAGCATCAGCATCACGTCTTTCAACGTGGTCTCGCTGATCGCCATCGTGCCCGACAGAGAATGGAGAATGCCGACCTTGATCGTGTCTTCGGCGCGAGCCGCAAAGCTCGAGAGCGCCAGCGCTCCGCCCACTACCGCGCCCGTGGCGCGCAACATGAATCGTCTCGTCACAGACATCGTCGATCCCATCCTCTCTCGCTGTCCACGCGCACGAAGCGCGTCGGATTTCACGAGGGAGATCGTCGCAAGCGGCATGCCAGCGATTCGACAGGACTTCTTCGAGCCGTTGCCGCCAATTTGAGCAGAAACACGCGATTGTATGACGAATTGATGGGCGCCGTCGCTATTTTGGCGCGCGTTTCGCCAGAATGCGCTGCAAGGTGCGGCGATGCATATTGAGCTGGCGCGCGGTCTCTGAGACGTTGCGTTCGCACGATTCGTACACCCGTTGAATATGTTCCCAGCGCACACGGTCGGCCGACATCGGATGTTCCGGATTGTCGATCTTGTCGACACGCTCCGAGGTCAGCGCGGCGACGATTTCGTCGGCGTTGACGGGCTTGGCCAGATAGTCGAACGCTCCCAGCTTCACGGCGACGACGGCGGTCGCGATCGCGCCATAGCCGGTGAGGATGATCGCGCGCGCTTCGGGCCGCGTCTCTTTGAGCTTGCGCATCACGTCGAGGCCGCTGCCGTCGCCGAGTTTGAGATCGATGACGGCGAAGGCGGGCGCGCTCGTCTCGACGGCGGCCAGTCCCTCGGCGACGTTGGAGGCGTAACGCACCGCGAAACCCCGCGTGGTCATGGCCCTCCCCAAACGCTCGCCGAACGGTTTGTCGTCGTCGACGATGAGCAGAGTGCGATCGGTCGCGGCGGCAGCGTCGCTATTCACGGTCAACGCGGCGGCGTCTTCCTTTTGCATCGTTTCACTCCCGCGACCTATTTCCGGGCGCCAGCGCATCGCGTTGCGCTCGCCCCCCCGCCAATTGAAAACTCGCCCTCGGCCACACGATCGTCGCCACAGCGCCGCGCTCTACCCCGGCGGCATTGGCGATCGACAGCTTCGCCCCGGACCGCTCCAGCAGCGCCTTGGCAATGAAGAGCCCGAGCCCGAGTCCGCCCGCCGGCTCCCCCTCGCCGCGGCGCGCCGCGGCTCGATCCGAGATATACGGCTCGCCCAGATGGGCGAGAACCTGGGCCGGAAATCCTGGCCCGTCGTCCGCGATGACGACTTTCACCTCCGCGGACGTCCACTGAGCACGGATGGTCACCTTTGCCGCGGCAAACCCGACCGCGTTCTCGATGAGATTGGTCAGTCCATATAGAATGGCCGGATTGCGCCCACAACTCGGCTCTTCGCCGTCTCCCGCGGCCTGCACTTCGATGTCGATATCCTGCAGCCGGTGGGGTGTGGCGACTTCTTCGATCAGATTCGTCAAACCGCCGTCGTCGACGGAATGGTCGACCATGTCCTCGGGAGACGATAGCTTGCCCAGAATCGTCCGGCAACGCGCGACTTGTTCCTCGGCGAGTTCGAGGTCCTCGGCGCAGAGCGCGGCAATTTCGGGTTGCGCAGCGAGTTCGTGGACGACCAGCGCGACGGTCGCCAGCGGCGTGCCCAACTCGTGCGCCGCCGCCGCCGCGAGCCCGTCCAGTTGCGAGAGGTGCTGAGCGCGCATCAGCATCAGTTCGGTGGCGTTCAGCGCACTCGCCAGTTGCCGTGCTTCGCTGGCGATTCGATTTCCGTAGATCGCGACGAAGACGGCGGTGAGACTATAGGCCACCCACAGCCCGACATTGAGCAGCGCGGGCAGTTCGACCGGTTGGCCCGCGCTGAGCCGTAACGGCAGGCTCCAAACCGCCAGGACCGATTCGCAGATCAGCGAAAAAGATAGCAGAATTAACGATTTGCGCCACGGCAGCGACGCTACCGACGTCGCCAGCGGAGCGAGGAAGAAGATCGCGAAGGGATTGGCTAGGCCGCCGCTGAGGAACAGCAGCGCCGCGAGTTGCAGGATGTCGAACCCCAGCAGATACGTCGCAAATGAGTCCGAAAGCCGAAAGGTGAGCGGAAAATGCCAGCGTAGCCAGATGTTTAACGCTGCAGAGGCCGCCGCGCAGAGCAGGCCCGCCCAAAGCGGAAACTGCACGCCGAGCGCAAATGCCGCGGTCAGCATCGTGACGACTTGGCCCACCGCTGCGAGCCAGCGCAACTGGACCAGCGTCTCGAGTCGCAGGGGGCGCGCCCGGAGCGAGAAATCGTCTTCAGTCGGAAAATTCAAGACGCCGCGCCGCCTTTCGTTGTTTTGCCATGCTCGGCGCTACTCGATCTTTTCATTGGGATACACGCCCCACAACTCGACCTGCTCTATATAACCCTTGTACCCGTCGCCGTCGACGAGGCACCAGGATCCATCACACTTCTTGATATTGGCAATCACACCGGACTGCAATTGCGCAACGACGTCTACGCCGGTCGAAGGCCGAGAATAAGCCTTGAACACCTGCCCCTTCTTGCCCGGCGCGACGAGTGCTGTACGTCGACCGGAGAGCAGCGAGTGGAGCACCCACCCCTCTGCGCCTTCGGAATCGCGAACGCGCCGCCAAATGTCAAACTCAGCAACGATTTCAACAGGAAGTCCAGCGCGCTGGAACACCCACCTGGTGGCGTGCTCCTTGGAGGGACCCTCGCGCAGGTTGACTCGGTCGGTTTTCAAACTGGCGTAGCGCGGCAACGGCAGTCCCGTTACCGGCCCTTTAGGCTCGTCGGCGGCGCTGGCCGAACCCGTCGCAATCGCGATAGCCGCGACAATTCCGAGGAAGCGCATCATCCCATTCTCCATGCCGACAAACTGAGCGCCCATCCTTGTCTTTGCCTCGCCATCTGCTAGGAAGACCCGGCAAAGCGCAATGGTCGCCGAGATGAACTCGGGCAGGTTTGACGTCCGCGTGTTTAACGGACCGTAAACTCAGATGGCCATAGCGCTTTCGCCGGAAGCGGCCGGCTTCATCGGCCGGTAGGAATTTGGAGGCCAGGCGTTCATGACCAAGAGAAAACCTCTAGTCGTGGTCACGCGGCGCCTGCCCGAGACCGTCGAGACGCGGATGCGGGAATTGTTCGACGCGCGCCTCAATCTCGACGACAAGCCGATGACGGAAACCGAAATCGTCGATGCGATGCAAGAGGCCGACGTGCTCGTGCCGACGATCACCGACCACATCAACGCCCACATGGTCGCCCATGCCGGCGAGAAGCTAAAACTCATCGCGAATTTCGGCAACGGCGTAGATAATATCGATGTGACCTCGGCGCTGCGCCGCGGAATCACTGTGACCAACACGCCCGGCGTGCTGACCGAAGACACGGCGGACATGACGATGGCGTTGATCTTGTCCACGGCGCGCCGACTGGCCGAGGGCGCGTGCGTCATTCCCGATGGACACTGGGCCGGATGGTCGCCGACCTGGATGCTGGGCCGACGCATCACCGGAAAGCGGCTCGGCATCATCGGAATGGGCCGCATTGGGCAGGCGCTGGCGCGTCGCGCGCTGGCGTTCGGCATGTCGATTCACTACCACAATCGCCGCCGGGTCGCGTCGCAGATCGAGGAAGCGCTGGAAGCGACCTACTGGGAATCGCTCGACCAGATGCTGGCGCGCATGGATTTCGTATCGATCAACTGCCCCCACACTCCGGCCACTTATCATCTGCTGTCGGCCCGGCGACTCAAGCATATGCGGCCCGAGGCGATCCTGATCAACACCGCGCGCGGCGAACTCGTCGACGAGAACGCGCTGACGCGGATGTTGGAGGCGAGCGAACTCGGCGGCGCCGGCCTCGACGTCTATGAGCACGAGCCAGCCGTTTCCGATAAGCTCGTTGCTTTGGCGAAGTCGGGCAAGGTGACCCTGCTGCCGCACCTGGGTTCGGCGACCCACGAAGGACGCGCCGATATGGGCGAGAAGGTCATCATCAACATCAAGACCTTCATGGACGGCCATCGGCCGCCGGATCGCGTACTGCCAAGCATGCTTTAGGGCGACGCGGGTCGCTCAGGGGCTCGCGGGCGCGGAGACCGAATCGTTATCGAGCGCAATGGCGAGCGACGGGTCTATGCGCAACGCTTCGGCGTTGAGACGCCGACAAGCCGTCTCGATCGTATCTTCCAGGCGCCTGGCGAAGGCTTCGCGGTCGAGGCCGGGCGGAATCGGCGGCAGATATTCGATCACGGCGACGCCCGGCCGGCGGGCAAAACCGCGGCGACCCCAGAACAATCCAGTATTGAGCGCGACCGGCAGGCAAGCCACGTTGTTGGCCGCGTAGAGCGCGGCGACGCCATATTTGTACGCCGGCTTGGCCCCGGGCGTCCGTCGAGTCCCTTCCGGATAGATGTAGACCTGCCGTCCCGCGCGCAAAACCTCGCCGGCTTTCTGCAGGATCTGCGCCATCGCCGAGTGCCCCTTGGCGCGGTTGATGGCGATCTGATTGGAAGCGATGAGGTAGAGACCGAAGAGCGGGACGTAGGCGAGTTGTCGTTTCAGGATGATGGCGAAGTCGGGAGTGTTCGGCAGCAGCGAAAAGGTTTCCAGGAACGATTGATGCTTGGCGGCGAGCAGGTAGCCGCCGGTAGGAATGTTTTCCAGTCCCCGGTACTCGACGCGCAGATTGCAGACGACGCGCATCAGGAAGATCGAGGCGTGCGCCCAGATGTTGGCGAGAAAGAACACGCCCTTGCGCCCGAACAGCGTGGCCGGCAGCCCGACGATCATCAGCGCCAGCAGGACCAGATAGAACAGCACGTTGAAGACGAGCGATCGCAGCACGAGCATGACGCAGCCTCACCCCCACGCCCCGCGCGGGGGCGTTCAAAGCAGTTCGAAGAGATACCGGTGGACGATCCAACGGGAGATGTAGCCGGTCAGGGCCGCCACGCCAACGGAAATGACCACCAGCAGGAAAACGTCGAACAAACCCACCGAGAAGCCGCCCAGCAGCACGCTGACCCCGACGCCTTGCGGCGAATGGCTCCACCACGCGAACAGCAGCGAGGTGACGACGAAGCACGCCAGCGCCGCGCCGCCGCCGATGGCCGCTCCGCGAAGCCCCAGCGCCAGGAAATGACTTTGGAATTGCAGCGCGACGAAATGGTCCGAGGCGCCGACGAAATGCAGCACCTCGATGATGTCGCGATTGGCGGCGACCGCCCCGCGCGTGGCAAAGCCGATCGCCGTCGCCATAGCCACCAGCATCAGAACGAAGATCGCGCCCGCCAGAAAGACGACGATCCCGGCGATCGTGGCGAGCCGGGAGAGCCACAGCGTGTGGTCGTCGATTCCCGCTTGCGGCGCCACCGCATGCACGACACGGGTCAGTGCGGCGAGGTCGGGCGTTCGTTCGGCCTGCATGCGAACGACCACCAACCGCGGCAGCGGAAGTTTGAGCACATCGACGCCGCGGCCGAGCCAGGGCTCGAGGATGCGTCCTGTCTCCTCGAGGGAAAGCGCGTGCGCGAATTCCACGCCCGGGGCCTGGGTCGCCGCCGCCGCAACCGCTCTGGCGAGCGCGTCGGCGTCGTCGGAAGCGGTGGGTTTCAACAGGATGGTGACCTCCCGGCTCACCTGATCGCGCCAGGACCACGCGGCGCGCTCGGTTTGCAGGGCCGCGCCGGCCGTCAGACAGGCCAGCAACGTCATGATGGCGATGACGACGACCAGCGCTCGATTGGCCGTCGAATCGGCAGGAATGAGCGGCATTTCGCGTCTGGCGCCGCCGGGAGCCAGCGTGGGGGCGTGGGTCATTCGTCTTCGGGCTCGTAAACGGTGATCTTGCGCTCGCCGACGACAAGGCGGCGCGCAAAGTCGAACTGGTCCATCAGCCCGAGGTCATGAGTCGCAATGACGACGGCGGTGCCGGATCGGTGCAGTTCTACGAACAGCCTCAGCAGGCGGCGCGCCATAGTCGGATCGACATTGCCGGTCGGTTCGTCCGCCAGCAACAGCTCGGGGCGGACGATCAGCGCGCGCGCAATCGCCGCCCGCTGCTTCTCGCCGCCCGAAAGCAAGGCGGGAAGCGCGTCAACGCGATCGCCGAGCCCGACCCAGCCCAACAGTTCGAGCACCTCGCCCCGATATTTCGCTTCGGATTGCCCCATCACGCGCAGCGGCAAGGCGACATTCTCGAACGTAGTCAGGTGTTCGAGCAGGCGAAAGTCCTGGAATACAACGCCGATTCGGCGCCGCACGCCGGTGATCGCGTCCTTGCTGAGGCTCGACGCGTCCTCGCCGAAAATACGAATTTCGCCGCGGGTCGGACGCAGGGAGAGCATCATCATGCGCAACAACGTCGTCTTGCCGGCGCCCGAGGGGCCGGTCAGAAATTGAAAACTCTGGGGCGCGATGGTGAAGTTGAGATCGCTGAAGATCTCGGGCCCCAGGTCGTATCTCAATCCAACATCTTGGAATGTCAGCACATTCTCACTCGAACCCCGCGGGACGCCAAAGCCGCTGGCCCCCGGTCGTATCGACGGTCGTTCCGGAATCGACTTGTAGCCTGGCAAGTTAGCTTGGGACCTCGACAAAGGGAAAGCCTGTTCGCGCCCATCCACGGATATCGAACCGGGCCGCAGCCGCCCTCAGAGTTTTTCGATCTCTTCGCGGGTCTTGTGCAGCAGATCGCGCAACTGTCGCGCTCGCGCTTCGTTGAAGCCGCCTTGCCGCATTTTTTCGAACAGCGCCGAGCGCAGCGCTTGGATGGCTTCGCCGACGCCGGCTTCGCCCATGGGCGCCGCGGCCGCCGCGACCTGGGCCTTGATCTTGTCCAATTCCGCGCGCTGCTCGTCGAGATAGGCGCGCCCGGCCTCGGTGATGGTGAAAAGGCGCTTGGGCCCGTGCGACTGCGACGACACCAGGCCGGCGTCCTCGAGCATCCGCAGGATCGGATAGATCGAGCCCGGGCTCGGTCGATAGGCGCCTTGGAAACTCGCGCTCAGACCCTTGATGATGTCGTAGCCGTGGCGCGGCTGCTCGGCGATGAAGCCGAGGGTGACCAGCCTCAGCGCGCCGGCGTCGAACATGCGCGCGCCGCGCGCGCGCGCGAAGGGTCCGGCATGACCGAACAGGCCGGCGAAACGCGGGCCGCAGCGGCGGCCCGCGTCGTCGGTCTCGTCATTTCCAGAGCCAAAGAAGCGGTGGCGCATCGTTCATCCTGTCGGCCGCGGCGTGGCGCCTGGCGGAGTCTCCTCTCCGCATACCATGTCCGCGCGCCTTTGGGGCAAACGAGGCGCCGAGCGTCTTTGGCCTCTAGCTCTGGGCGTCCGGGTGTTGCGGCGCCTCAGGGTTGGCCGCGCGATCCGCCTGGAAGCGGTCGAACGCTTCCTTGTCGCGGGCTTCGCGCTGCTTGCGGGCGAACTCGGCGAAGGCTTTGGCGTCCTCGGAGAGTTTATTCAGCGTCTCCTGTTGCGCAGCGTCGAAAGCCGCATTCCCGGAGCGGCCGAAGCCATGGCGATGATGACCGCGCATGCCCGGCCACGGCCCACGTGCCAGGGCTCCGTGGCGGCGGAAATGGCTGAACAGGACGGCGCCGAGCGCGATTACGCCGAGCGGGCGGCAGACGAGGAACGCCGCGCCGACGCCGAGCAGTTTGACGGGCAGCGGCGGGCCGAAACGTCCGGCGCAAGCGGAGAAATCGGGGCCTTGGGGTTGGGAGGTCGGATGAGCGTAAGCGGACATGGGAGGCCTTTTGCCATTCGAGGGTTGCGATAATGATCGATCGCAACGGTCTATCTGGGTATCGATATATCGGTGACAAGATGGATCGTGATAATTTCCTCGCGGGCTCATCGCCGCGGGCAAGCAGCGCCGGGCGTTTCGACCTGTCGCTCCCGCCGTCGAATTATCGGTTGTGCCGACGGGGAGCGGTGACCCGACAAATCGGCTGGGGTTTTGGATAGGAGATTTCCGGTCGTCGAAGCGCCGTGGTTGAATCGGCAACGCGCTCGCAAGCGCGGCGCGACAGCCCCGGGGTCCCATCGATTTGCCGCTCGGCCGGACCCGATCGCCAACCGGACTCCCGCGGGCGCTGACTACAGGAGGTGACATTCGCAGCGTCTCGTCACCCACGACAGACATTGCGCGCGAGTCGGTCGCGCATGGCAGTCATCGATTGTGCGGAGAACCTTGCGACTTTGGCGCTCCCATGGGGAATCGAACCCCAGTTTTCGCCGTGAGAGGGCGACGTCCTGGACCGCTAGACGATGGGAGCAAACAGAATTGGCCTACGACGGAGGCGTTCTATATCCACAGCCGATGAACAAAGCAACAGCAACGGCGTGTTGCTATCGGACAATCCGAGGAGGACGCGCGCTTGACCTAAGCCAATTGGCGGCGTGCGGCTTTGCGTCTATAGGGACGCGTCGCTCTCCGCCTTGGCGCGGGCGCTGACGCGCTCGCACGAACCCGGGCTTCAGGAGTTGTAAAGATGACGCGTAAAGGCCGACGCATGGCGCTCATCGGCGCGGCGCTCGCCGTTCTCGCCGGCGCCGCCGGACTCACGCTCTATGCGTTGAGCGACAATATCGTGTTCTTCTATAGCCCGAGCGACATCGGGACGAAGAAAGTTGCGGTGGGGACTCGGCTACGCATCGGCGGCATCGTCGAGCCGGGCTCGGTCGTCAAGTCGGCGGACGAGACGCTCGACTTTGCAGTGAGCGACGGCGCGTCGAGGGTCAAAGTGACCTTCCAGGGCCTGCCGCCCGATCTGTTTCGCGAGGGCCAAGGCGTCGTCGCCGAAGGCGTGCTCGCCGCGCCCGATCTGATCAAGGCCGAGACGATCCTCGCCAAGCACGACGAGCGCTACATGCCGCGCGAGGTCGTCGACAGCCTGAAGAAACAGGGGCGATGGCAGGAAAACGGAACGGTCAAACCGTGATCGCCGAGTCCGGACATTTCGCATGTTCAGTGGATCGCGTCGGTCCGGGGCAGCGCGGTCGCCTGCGAAATCGGGCTTGGCCGCGACTGCGGCAACGGGGGGAACTCATGAAGACTCTGCGCTTTTTCGTTGCGCTGATGGCGCTGCTCGCCGCGCCTCTGGCTTTCGCCGTGCAGCCCGACGAAGTGATGAAGGACCCGGCGCTGGAAGCGCGCGCCCGTCAACTCTCGGCGCAATTGCGTTGCTTGGTCTGTCAGAACGAATCGATCGACGAATCCGACGCCACGCTGGCCCGCGACATCCGCTTGCTGATCCGCGAGCGTATCCTCCAGGGCCAAAGTAACGACCAGGTTCGAGATTTTCTGGTTTCGCGCTACGGCGACTTCATCCTATTGAACCCGCCGTTCAAGACCGAAACGATAATTCTCTGGCTCAGCGCGCCGGCGACGCTGTTGCTCGGCGCCCTCGGCATCTATTTGTCTTCGCGCCGAACGCGCACGCCTGCGCCCGCGCTGACCGCCGATGAAGAGGCGAAACTCGCTCAGTTGCAAACCAACGGCGAGGGTTGAGGCGCAACATTGGTCGAGCCGACGTCCGCCCTTATCCGCCCATCAACGCCGACACATGCGCGGCGACGGAGCGCGCCAGAGCGTCAAGGTCGTATCCGCCTTCGAGCAACGAAACGACGCGGCTGTTGCAGCGACGCTGCGCGACATCCATCAACTTGCGCGTGACCCAGGAGAAGTCGTCTTCGCGCAGTTTCAGGTTGCCCAGCGGATCGCGGAAATGGCCGTCGAACCCGGCGGAGACGATGACGAGGTCGGGATAGAAGTCCTCGATGCGCGGCAGGATCAGATATTCATAGGCTTCGCGGAACGTCGCGCCGCCATCGCCCGCGCGCAACGGCGCGTTGACGATCTGGTTGTGGTCGCCCGTCTCGGTCATCGCGCCGGTGCCCGGGTAGGAGGGCATCTCGTGGGACGAGGCGTACATCACCGAAGAATCGGCCCAGAAGATGTCCTGTGTGCCGTTGCCATGATGGACGTCGAAATCGATGATCGCGACGCGCTCGACGCCATGAACGGCTTGGGCGTGCCGCGCGGCGACGGCGGCGTTGTTGAAGAAGCAGAAGCCCATGGGCGTCGACACTTCGGCGTGGTGCCCCGGCGGCCGAGTCGCGACGAAGGCGTTGTTCACTTTGCCAGTCATCACCTCGTCGACGGCGAAAATGGCGCCGCCGGCCGAGCGGATCGCCGCTTCCCAGGTGCCCGGCGACATGGAGGTGTCCTGATCGACGCGTACACGGCCTTGCGAGGGCGAAGCCTGCTCGATCGCGGCGACGTAATCGGCCGGGTGCACGCGCGTCAGCGCTTCGATCGAGGCGCGTGGCGCGACGTCCCGCGCCAACATCTGGAAAACTTCCGACTCGAGCGCCTGATCGATGGCGCGCATCCGTTCCGGACGTTCCGGATGACCCTCGCCCATGTCGTGGCGGGAGCAATAGGCATGTGTCACTAATAACGTCGACACCTCAGGATCCTCCCCGCGAACGGGTTCTTTTGAACAGACAGCATCGCTCCTATGGCGGCGCTTGTCCACCCGCGCAAGGTCGCGGCGCTGGAATGGCCTTATCAGTTTGTCGGCTCGCTCAGGCATTGCAGCGTGCGCGCCTGGGCCTCGGCTTCGCTATAGAGGCTCGGCTGTTCGCTCATCACCCGCGTCAGCACGAAGCCTTGCGTCGTCGGCGAGACGACGCGCAGGTCTTGCGAGGGATTGTCTTCGTCGTCGGCCGCCAGCAGCGCCTTCAACTGCGCCGGCGTCGCGATCACCGCCTCGAGCTTGCCGCGCGTGGCCGCCCGATCGGTCAGCGCGAAGAATACGGAGCCGCGCCGCGAATGAAGGGAAATCGAAAAGAATCCGGCGCGTCCCGAGGGCGCGCGGACCCGCACCGGGCCGACGCTCAAATCGTAACGGCAAAACGCAGCCGCCACAGCCGGATCGACGTAGGGAAAACGCCGCGAGCCCGGCGCCGCGCGCGGCAGCGTCTCGGTCGCGCCTACCGGGGCGAGTTGGCTCAGGACCGAAAATGCGTCGCGATCACCGACGCTCGGCATCAACAGCACCAGCGCGCCATGAACGAGCCCCGTCAGGACGACGACGGCGAACAGCCAGTAGACGAGTTCGCCGAAACGGGTGAACGCTCTCACGAGCAGGACTCCCGAGTTATCGCCGGCATTGCCGTACGGTCGACGCCGCCGGCGATTCCACTGATCGCCGTATCGTAGAGGCGGAGGGTCAAGGCGAACAGCCGCGCCCCGCCGTTCGGCAACCAATTGCCGGCGTGCGTCGCCGGCGATACCCAGACGGCGAAGCCGCCATCGGGCTCGCGCAGGATCTCGCTCGAACGAAAAACATACCGGTCGGCAGGATTGTCGACGGGAAACCCGTCGACATCCGTAAGTTCCAGCGTCCAGTAGCGCGCGATCGGCGCGTGCGGACCGACCCGATAGACGCAGTGCGACTCGAGGGCTCTGCCCGAATCGTCTTTCTTGGCCACCAGCTTCAAGCCCTCGCCGATTCCGATCGGAATCTCGCCGCTCCTCGCCAAACTGGCGCGCGTATAGGGGTCGGCGTCGGTGGCGCCAGCGCGCGCCGACAGGCTCCAGGGGCCCGCTTGGATCGCGTCGAACGGTCCGCCGTCGGTAAGCAGCCGCTGCGTGAGCCACAGTCCCAACACGAGGCTGGCGGTCGCGGCGATGAACGCTTTGACGAGCATCGTCACGGCGCGCGTCTCACGGCGACATCACTTTGCCGGATGGAGCGGCGGTGAGTTCGTTGCGGGCAAAATCGTCGATCTCGCGCAGCAAGGCGGCCGAGCGCGGCGCGAGCGCGCCAGGGGACGCGCCGGCGGCGGCGCTCAGGTTCGCGTCGCGCGGCAGCGCGGCCGTCGTGGCGCCGGTGGGGAGGGGCACGCCGAAGGGCGGCGCGCCCTCGGTTTTCAGCAGCGCGTAGGACATGATCTCATGCCAGGTCTGCGCCGGCAGCGCGCCGCCTTGCATACTCGAGGTCATGGAAGAGTTGTCGTCGTTGCCGAACCAGACGCTGCACACCATGTCGCCGGTGAACGCGTTGAACCAAGCGTTGGTCGGCCCATTTGTCGTGCCCGTCTTGCCGGAAATCGCGTAGCCGGGAATTTGCGCTCCGCGTCCGGTGCCCTCAGTGAGCACATGGGTCATGATGTTGTTCATCTCTGCGACTTTGTCGGCGGGCAGGACCTGTGTGGGCGGCGTTCCATTCGCCTCGTGAGTGTAGATCGTCGCGCCCGATGAACTGCGGATTTCGATCGCCGCATAGGGGGTGGCGCGTTTGCCGCCATTGGCGAGCGTCGCATTGGCGCCGACCATGTCGATCATCTTCACCTCGTCCGCGCCGATCGGCAGCGAAACCGTGTCGACGAGCGGCGTCGTCAAACCCATCTTGCGCGCGGTCTCGACAATCTTGGAGCGGCCGAGTTCGGCGATCTTGCCTTGGTGATAGGGTTTGTTGGCCGGCCAGTAGGCTTCGCCGATCTTGACCGACATCCAGATCGCCGCGGTGTTGTAGGATTGCGCCAGCGCCGTGGTCATCGGCATCGAGCCGCCGCTTTCGCCGCCGAAATTGTGCACGCAATAGTCGCCGATACAGATTCCTCCCGCCTGAACCGTCGAGTTTCCGTGATATTTTCCGGTCAGCAGCGCCGTCATATAGACAAAAACCTTGAACGACGATCCCGGCTGGCGTGCGGCTTCGGTGGCTCGGTTGAACTGGCTGTCCCCGTAGTCCCGGCCGCCGACGATCGCGCGCACGAGACCGTTGGTGTCGGCGACCACGGTCGCCGCCTGATGCGCCGCGTAAGCGGGCGCCCGGTCGCGCAGCATGTCCTCGATCACGCTTTCGGCCTTGCGCTGGATCCCCTGGTCGAGTCCGGTGCGCGCCGTCACCACCCGGTCGTCGCCGAGCTTGCCGGCGTCGGCGAGCGCCTTGATCTCGTTGAAGGCGAAATCGAGATACCAGTCGGGACTGGTTTCGTCGGAATGATCGACCGGCGTGGCCGGATTGCGCCGCGCCGCATAGACCTGACCTTCCGTCATGAAGCCGGCGTCGACGAGATTAGACAAAACGTCGTTGGCGCGGGCGCGGGCCGCTGGCAGATTCACGTTGGGCGAAAACTTGGTCGGCGCCTTGAACAGACCCGCGAGCATGGCCGATTCGGCGAGGTTTATGTCGCGTGCGGACTTGCCGAAATAGTATTGCGCCGCCGCCTGCACCCCGAAAGCGCCGCCGCCCATATAAGCTCGATCGAGATATAGCTTGAGAATCTGCTTTTTGGTGAGGTGATGCTCTAGCCAAAGCGCGAGATAGGCTTCGTTGATCTTCCGAGAAATCGAGCGTTCGTTGGAGAGAAACAGGTTCTTGGCGAGTTGCTGGGTCAGCGACGACCCCCCCTGCCGCACGCCGCCCGCACTGGTGTTGACGGTGAGCGCGCGAGCGGTGCCGATGACGTCGATGCCGAAATGCGAAAAGAACCGCCGATCCTCGGTCGCCAGCACCGCCTTGATGAATTGATCGGGCAATTCCTCGAACGGAATGGCGTCGTCGTGTTTGATTCCACGCCGGCCGACCTCGACGCCATAGCGGTCGAGGAACGTCACGGCGAGATCGGTGCGTTTGAGCCAGTCCTCGTCGGCGGTCATGCGCACGGCCGGCTGGGCGAAGGCGATGACGACGACGAGGCCGACCAGCAGCAGATCGAGGCCTTCGCTCACCGCTTCGAGCGCGAGTTTACCTACGCCCCTGACGCGCGCCTTTTCTGAGGCTGCCGCAATCGCCTGACCCCAGCGCAGCACCCGGCGACCGCCGATGTACATGGAGGAGTCGATGAACGAATCGAAGCTCAGCGCCGAGCGTCTGAGCGCCGGCCATAGCCCGCCTTCCCGCTTTCTCTCAGGCGCCATGACCTCGCACCGCTTCCCGGCCTCCCTTTAGGCCGGGTTGCCTCTTATCACAAGTTTACCCGGCGCAAGGCGTCTCGCTCAACCGGTTTCGCGCGCCCGGGGGTCGCCGCGAGCGAGCGCTCGAGGCTCCCGCGCAGGCTCGCGCGTTGGCGCAGAGCCTGCCCAACGTGTTGGCGAAGCTGTCGGCGCGGATTCGCGATCTGGTCTCGCGCCGGTCAACGCTGCGATGACGAGCGTCGCGGCAGTTGGGCTGATAACCCCCTGCAACCGCGACAGGGAGGCGAGACGGCGATAGCCTTCGCCGTCGGCGAGGTCGATCGCGGTGAGTGCGCGCACGATCAGATCGTTGGGCGCCCGTAGCGCGGCGAGCGCCGTCGCCAACAGCTCGCCTGAGGAATCGTCGACGAGGCGGAGCGCGAGGTCTCGGCTGCAATCGAGGCCTGCCGAAACGTCATCGACGAAAGCCCCTCGACGACCTTCGATCGCCGCGCGCTCGAGGCGCGCATTGCGATCGGCGTTCCCATCGCGCAGCTTCAACCTTCGGGCTTGCCCGAGTTCGGCGCGTTGCAGAGCGACGAGAATTTCGCGGCGTTGTTGCGAGGACGCCTCCAGGAAGAGCCCGGCGCACTCCGTCCGCAGGGGCGTGCGCGCCAGCAACGCCTGGGAAAGCGCGGGATCGGAGGCCTCGCGCGCCGCTGCGGCTAGTGCCGTGAATTGCAGACTGTTGAGCGGGAGGCGGGGGTTGCGCGCGAGCGCGACGAGCGTCGGAAAATCTTGGCTGGCGACGAGGTCGTCGACGGCTCGACCGCTCAAATCGCCGCGCTCGGCGAGCCAGCGGGCGCACCGCGGCTCGGCCAGGGCGCGGATCAGGGTTTCCTCAGGCAGGCCTTGCGCGTGGATCAAGAACCAACGGCCAGCCGCGTCGTCGCGTTGGGCGAACGCGTTCGCCACTCGCCGCCGCATCCCCTGACGTTTGGCCAATTGCCTGGCGGCCTCCAGACGCGTCTCCGGGTCGGCGCGATCAAGACACAACAGGAACTCGACCTCTAACCCCGGATCGATCGCCGTCGCTTTGCTGTTCAGGATGTCGCCGGCAATGCGGAGCCAAATCTCCCTGTCCTTCGCCCGCGGGCTGGCGAGCAGCGAATGCAGGAACGGCAGCGCGTTGAGCATGGTCAATTAGCCATATTTGTGGGTCGCCGCGCATTTGAACGCAATTGTCCTGAAAATAGCGAGGGTATGTTGACCAAGTGTTAACCTTCGATACCCGAAAACCAGGGTCAGGCGCGCTGATTTGGGACAGATGGGCGCGCCCCTTGGAGGCGCCAATGGGCGAACTTATTTTGTTCCGACCCCGACTGGGCCGGACGTTACAGGAGAGCGTTTCCCGGCCACGGGAGGCGCAGATCATGTTTTTCACCGGCGTTCGTTACGAGCGCATGATCGATCCCCCCTCGTCCGCCGATGACGCGCTTGATCCGCGACCCGCCGACGGTCTCGGACGCCCGGGCGCCCGCCGAAAACGTCGGCGTGGGTAGTCGCTATCGTCGCAGGTCCACGACGGTCCCCTGCTACAGTCTTGTAGATTTGTGAGCCTCACAGGGTCTTTATTTTGTCGCGGCGCGCAAGGGACTTGCGTGGCCCCGAAGTTTTCATGACGAAGTCGGGTTGCGAACATTGACGCAACGAAGATCGCCAATCGCCGGGCGCGCTACCTTTAGACCCCCCCCGCGCCCTCCTCGACCGCCGCCGCCAAGTGCCCCGCCGCGCGTTCCCGCGCCATCCAGGCCGCGTGGTCGCGGGCGAGGAAAGAGTAAACCATCGGCGTCACGAACAGGGTGAAGCAGGTGCCGATCGACATGCCTGCGAAGATAGTGAGGCCGATGTCGAACCGCGAGCGCGCGCCGGCGCCGCTGGCCAGGATCAGCGGGATCATGCCGACCACCATCGCCGCCGTCGTCATCAGAATGGGACGCAGGCGCGTCGCCGCGGCTTCCTCGATCGCGGCGCGTCGCGACAACCCCGAATGCTCCTGCAATCGGTTGGCGAAATCGACCATCAGTATTCCGTGCTTGGAGATGAGGCCGATCAGCGTCACCAGCCCGATCTGCGAGTAGATGTTGATGCTGGCGAAGCCCAGGAAGCCGCCGACATTGAGCGGCAGCATCGCGCCGAACAACGCGGTGGGCAGCGCGATGAGAATGATGAACGGGTCGCGGAAGCTCTCGTACTGCGCCGCCAACACCAGATAGATGAGAATCAACGCGAAGCCGAACACATAGACGATGACGTTGCCTTCCTGCTCGTACTGCCGCGAGTCCCCCTGGAAATCGTAGGAATAGCCTTCCGGGAACACTTCCTGCGCCTTGGCCTTGAGGAAATCGAGGGCTTCGCCGAGCGTGCGCCCGGGGAACGGCACGCCCGAGAGCGTAGCGGAATTGAGCTGCTGGAAGCTCGTCAGCGCGTTCGGCTGCACCTGGTCGCTAACGGTGGCGACCGCCGACAGCGGCGCGAGTTCGCCGTTCGCCGTTCGCAACTGGTAGCGCGTCAACCAGGAGGGATCGAGACGGAATTCGCGCGGCGCCTGCGGGATCACCTGATAACTGCGACCGTAGAGGCTGAACAGATTGACGTAATTGCCTCCGAGCAACGTCTCCAGCGCCGTTCCGACGTCGGCCATGGAAACGCCCATGCGGTTGGCTTTGTCGACGTCGATATGGAACGCATATTGCGGCGTGTCGAATTTGAGGTCGACGTCGGTGAACAGGAACAGGCCGCTCTCCTTCGCCGCCGCCTGCATCTTCAACGCGACGTCGGCGAGCGTGGGATAATCGCCGGTGGTGCGGATGACGAATTGCATCGGCGGGCCGCCGGTCGAGCCCGGCAGCGCCGGCGGCGAGAACGCCTGCACCTGCGCCTGCGGCACAGCGAGGAATTTCGGCCCGAGATCCGTCAGCACTTGTTTTTGGCTGCGCTTGCGCTGGTCCCACGGCTGCAACAGCAACCCGGCGAAGCCCGAGCGCACGCTCGGATAGCCGTTGATGATGAAAGCGTGCGCCACTTCCGGGACCGTTTTGGCTTCGGCCCACAACCTTTGCGTCGCCTCTTCGACGTAGTCGCGATTGGCCTGTTGCGGGGCCTTGATGAGCGCGAGCAATATGCCCTGATCCTCTTCCGGCGCCAATTCGCGCGGCGTCGACAGATACATTACCGCCGTCAGCGCCAGCACGCCGACGAGGATGAGCATGGTGAGGGCGCGGAAATTCAGCGTCGAATGCAGCCGACGCTGGTAGGCGGCCCGAAGGCGCTCGAAATTGCGGTCGACGAAGCGGCCGAACCCGCCCTGGCCCATGTCGTGGCGCAGCAGTTTCGAACACATCATCGGCGACAAAGTCAGCGCGATGAATCCGGAGACGATGACTGAGCCGGCGAGCGTGAAGGCGAATTCGCGGAACAAGACGCCGGTCACGCCGGAGACGAAGCCGATGGGCGCGTAAACGGCGGCCAGCGTGATCGTCATCGCCACCACCGGCAACGCGATCTCGTGGGCGCCGCGGATCGAGGCGTCGAACGGCGTCATCCCGTCCTCGATGTGGCGATAGATGTTCTCGACCACCACGATCGCATCGTCCACGACCAGGCCGATGCCGAGCACCAGCGCCAGCAGCGTCAGCAGATTGATCGAATATCCCAGCGCCAGCAGCGCGATCATCACCCCGATCAGCGACAGCGGAATGGTGACGATCGGGATGAAGGTCGAGCGCAGATTGCCAAGAAACAAGAAGATGACGACGATGACGATCACCGCCGCCTCGATGAGGGTCTTGGCCACTTCGTAG
>Ga0302319_10002722_pt1 | contig 37670 bp, 39 predicted proteins | sample Bog_T0_2_FD_203319 | JGI IMG/M metagenome (GOLD analysis project Ga0302319, IMG submission 203319) | Peat permafrost microbial communities from Stordalen Mire near Abisko, Sweden - Bog_T0_2 | ecosystem: Environmental > Terrestrial > Soil > Wetlands > Peat | place: Sweden: Abisko, Stordalen Mire... | reverse complement strand
ATGCTGGCTGCCTCCAGCCCCGCCATCTCCGGGGATGAAGTCATTACGACCTTCGCGTCCGGCGAGGTCATCGCCAAGCGCGCCGAAAATGGCAACGATCTGTGGAACCAGGCGCTCTCGCGGTCCAATCGCAACAGCGCTCTGTCGGAAATCCGGGACATCGCCGGCCGGCCGGTGGTCTACAAGGGCGACGTCTACGCCGCCAGCCACTCGGGTGTGTTCGCCGCCATCGACCTGCGCACGGGCACGCCCCGCTGGACCCTGCCGGTGGCGAGCTTCACCACGCCTTGGGCGTCGGGCGACGTCGTCTACATCGTCTCCCAGACCGGGCAGCTGATCTGCGTCTCGCGCGAGAGCGGCGGGGTGTATTGGATCATCGATCTGAACGCCAAGAAGACCGGTAAGAACGCCGCCTACTGGTTTGGCCCCGTCTTGGCCGACAGCCGCCTGATCCTGACGTCCAGCAAGGGCGACATCGAGGCGCGTGATCCCAAGACCGGCGTCTTGATCAAGACCCTGCGCACCGGCGCGCCGATGATGCAGCCGCCGATCGCGGCGGGCGGCATGCTTTATCTGGTCAACGAGAAGGCCGAACTGCTCGCCATCCGCTAGTGTGGCGGTCGGATCAAGGTGAACCGCAATGGCGCCGCGCGCGCTCAAACTGGCCATTGTCGGCCGACCTAACGTCGGCAAGTCGACGCTGTTCAATCGTCTTGCCGGCCGCAAGCTGGCCATAGTCGACGATCGGCCTGGGGTGACCCGCGACCGGCGGTTCGCCAGTGGACGGCTGGCCGATCTGGACCTGGAACTGATCGACACCGCCGGCTTCGAGGATGTCGCCGACGAAAGCCTGGAGGCGCGCATGCGCAGCCAGACCGAAAAGGCCATCGAGGAAGCCGAAGTCGCCCTGTTCATGATGGACGCGCGCGAGGGTCTCACGCCGCTTGACCGTGTTTTCGCCGAGCTGCTGCGCCGTTCGGGCAAACCAGTGGTGCTGGTGGCCAATAAGGCCGAGGGCAAGGCCGGGGAGTCCGGCGCGCTGGACGCCTACGGCCTGGGTCTGGGCGAGCCCATCGCCTTGTCGGCTGAACACGGCGAGGGCATGAGCGAGCTTTATGACGCCCTGCGCGCCTTTTCGCCCTACGCCGATGAGACGGATGATGAGGGCGAGGACGACGACAAGCCGATCCGAATCGCCATTGTCGGGCGGCCCAACGCCGGCAAATCCACCCTGGTGAACAGCCTGATCGGCGAAGATCGGCTGCTCACCGGTCCGGAAGCCGGCATTACCCGCGACGCCATCCCGGTGGACTGGGACTGGGACGGCCGCAAGATACGCCTGGTGGACACCGCCGGCCTGCGCCGCAAGGCCAAGGTGCACGAAAAACTCGAAAAGCTGTCTACCCAGGACTCTATCCGCGCCATCACCTTCGCCGAGATCGTGGTTCTGGTGATGGACGCCACCCACCCCTTCGAAATTCAGGATCTGCAGATCGCCGACCTGGTCGAGCGCGAGGGTCGGGGCCTAGTTTATGTCTTGGCCAAATGGGACCTGATCACCGATCCCCAGGCGCGCCTTAAGGCCTTTCTCGAAGAAGCCGACCGTGTCCTACCCCAGCTTCGGGGAACCCCGGTGGTGGCCCTGTCGGCCGAGACCGGGCGCGGGCTCGAGCGTCTCATGCCGGCCATCATCAAGGTGCACACGGACTGGTCGACCAAGGTCAAGACGCGCGATCTAAACGACTGGCTGCGCATGGCGGTGCAGAGGCACCCGCCTCCGTCGGTCAATGGGAAAAGGATCAAGCCGAAGTACATGGCCCAGACGAAGGCGCGGCCGCCGACGTTCGTGCTGTTCGCCACCCGCGCCGACCAGTTGCCGGAAACCTATCGGCGCTACATGATCAATTCGATCCGCGAGAGCTTCGACTTGCCGGGCGTGCCCATCCGCGTGACCATCAAATCCGGCGCCAATCCCTTCGTCGCCGAAGAGGGCGCGCGGCCCTGGCTGACCGATCAGGGGCGCGGCGGCCCCACCGTCAGCGCGCGCATGGCCAATACCACGCCGTCCAAGGCCAGGGCGGCCAAGACGCTTGCCGCCAAGGCGCTGGCGGAAAAAGGCGCCAAGGTCATGGGCGGCGCTAAAAATGGGCCGGCGGCCAAGGCCTCGAAGCCCACGAGTCGCGTCCGACCCGCGAAGGCGCCGGCCCGCAAGTTCGGTCCTGCCACGGCGCGTAATCGCACCGGCCGGCCGGCGGCGCGCGGCGCGCCCAAGTCCGGACCGCGGCGCGGTTAGCCCCACCAGCCCCGCCAACGCTTGTTTTTACTCACTAATAGGCCTGCAACCCCATTCGGCTCCCCGCGTTGCCTATACACAGAAGCAACCAAGGGAGTTTCTCGATGTTCTCCAAAATCCTTATCGGCGGCGTTGCTGCGCTCGCCATCGCGAGCGCCGCTCAAGCCCAAGTTGGCGCGGCGGGGTCTGTAGGGACCGTCACCGGCGGCGCTGGGTCGGTCGGGGCCGGCACGGCGCAATCGAGCGTGAATTCCAGCTTGAACGCCGGCGCATCCACAAGCGCCAACGGCATGTCCAATAGCGGCGTGTCGGCGGGCGCGTCCACGGGCGCCAGCGGTTCCGGCTCTGGCTACGGCCAGCGCGGCTCACGCTCAGGCAGCGGATCGGGCGCCGTCAACGGCTCCACTTCGACCTATGGATCGGCACCCTACGGCTCAGTCGGCGGCTCAGTCGGCGGCACGGCCGGCGGCGGCGTGGGCGGCACGGTGGGCGGCGCTACCAGCGGCGGCGCGGTCGGCGGCGCGGGTTCTATCGGCGGCGCGGCTGGCGGCGCTGTCGGCGGCCGTTAGTGAGCGTTGGACCCGCCCTTCCAGTCGGCGAAGGCCATCCGGAAGGGCGGGTCTAAATCCGGCCTCGTCAATTCCACCACAAGCGGCCCGATCTCGGCCGGAGTCGGTAGGCTCAAGGGGTCTTCGCCCGGATAGGCCTGGGCCCGCATCTTGGTGCGCATGGGCCCAGGGTTGAGCAGGACGGAACGGACCTGCGTATGCTCCAGTTCGTCGGCCCAGCAGCTCACCAAGGCTTCCAGTCCGGCCTTGGTGGCGGCGTAAACGCCCCAGAAGGCTCGCGGCTTGGCGGCTAGGCCGGAGGTGAGGAACACGGCGCGGGCTGAGGGCGCTCGCTTGAACAGAGGCTCCAATGAGCGGATCAGGCGGTAGCTGGCCGTTAGGTTGAGGCCGATTGTTCGATCCCAAACCTTGGGCTCCAGATGCGCTACCGGCGTCAACTCCCCCAGTATGCCGGCGGCGTGCACCAGGATGTCGAGCTTGCCCCATCGGTCATAGATCGCCCGGCCCAGGCCGTCGGCGCTGTCGCCATGGGACAGGTCCAGTGGGACCAGCGTCGCCCGCGAGCCGGTGGCGGCGAGAATCTCGTCATCGAGCTCCTCAAGGGCCCCCTGGGTGCGCCCCACGGCGACGACGTGGGCGCCAGCGATGGCCACGGACAGAGCGCATGCCCGCCCAATGCCGCGCGTGGCGCCGGTGACCAGGGCGACCAGCCCGTCGAGGGGCTTGTCTTTGGGAGGCTGAGCATTCATGCGCGCCTTTTAGCGCGCCAAGCCCGCGCGTCGAGGCCAATTCGGGCCGTCGCCGCGAAAGTCACGAGCGCCGCCTGCCTTAGTCCGAATGGCCGACCGCCGCCTCCAACCTTAGCGTTGGCCCTGCAGCGCCTCTGGCGGCAGAAGGCTTACCGTGAGGGTCGGCATGGCGATGTTGAGCTGCTTGACCACGTCGGCCGTCAGATCCATCGCCGGATTGGCGCCGTAGATGCTCGCGCGCTCGACCACCAGAGCGCAGTGATGGGCGGTGATGGCGTCCACCAGGATGGGCGTGACCGCCGCGGCGATCTGATCCATCGCCTTGGCGCGGGTCTGAGTGAACTGGGCGTTCCGTGTCTGCAGGGCGCTGTTGTAGACCTGCGCTCGTTGCTGCAGGGCGGCGAGGCGCGCCTGGAACTTGGCGGCCGATAGTTTGGCCTTTTCCGCGAACAGGGTCTTGTTGTCCTTGGTCAGGGTGTCGCGCTGGCCGTTGAGGTCGGTTTGGGCGGCTTGGTAGAGGGGCGCCAGCTGTTTGTTGACGCCAAGTCCGGCGTCGGATGTGCTCAGGGCCACATCGCGCGAAAACACACAGATGCCTGCGATCGGCGCGCCGTAGGTTGGAACATTGGCGGCCGGCGCGGTGACCGTCGCCGGCGCTGCGGCGGGCGCGGTGATGACGGCGGCCGAAGACGCGGGCGTATCGGCCCACGCGTTGGCCGAGCCCGCGGACAGGGCGAGAATGGCGGCGCCGAGAATGCGGCGGGTGGGGCCGAATGTGTGCATGGAAGTCCTTGTTGCGGATCGTGGTTCCGATTTCCGGAAGCATAAGCCTAAAGCCGCTAGATCAAATGCGACAAGCTTGCGATCGGAAAACCCTCAGCGTTGCAGGAATGGACTACGCACAATGCCTAGATGGAGAATGACGCGTCTTGCCGGAACTGTTCGTCGTTGGACGTCAGGCGCTGACCAGCAGGCTCAGCTGCCGGTCCACGGAGTCATTGCGCCCCTCCGCGATCTCCCGGTCCAGCAGCCGCGTAGGATAGTCCCCGGTGAAATAATGATCGGTGAACTGGGGGTTCACCGGGTCGCGGTCGCCCGCGTCCATGGCCCAGTACAGCCCTTCCACAGACAGGAAACCTAGGCTGTCGACTTCGAGAATTCTGGCCATTTCATCCAGCGAATGGTTGGCGGCCAGGAGCTGATCGCGCTCAGGCATGTCGATGCCGTAGAAGTCCGGATACATGATCGGCGGCGAAGCCGAGCGCAGGTGCACCTCCTTGGCGCCCGCCTCGCGCACCATGCGCACGATCTTCAGCGAGGTGGTGCCACGCACTACAGAATCGTCGATTAGCACCACGCGCTTGCCCGCCAGAACCGCCCGGTTGGGGCTGTGCTTCATGCGCACGCCCAGTTCGCGCACGCCCTGGGTGGGCTGGATGAAGGTGCGGCCCACGTAGTGGTTACGGATGATGCCCATCTCGAACGGCACGCCGGACGCTTGGGAATAGCCGAGCGCCGCCGGCACGCCCGAATCGGGCACCGGCACCACAACGTCCGCCGGCCTTGAGCATTCCTGGGCCAGCCTTTGGCCCATGCGTTTTCTCACATCATAGACCGAGCGGCCGTTCACCACGCTGTCGGGGCGGGCGAAGTAGACGTATTCGAACACGCAAGGCCGGGCTTGACTGGGTGGGAACGGATGAAGGGATTCGAGCCCGCTTTCCGAAATCACCACCAGCTCGCCGTGTCCGATGTCGCGCAGGAAGCGCGCGCCGATCATGTCGAGGGCGCAGGTTTCCGACGCCAGCACATATTGGCCATTCAACTCACCCAACACCAACGGCCGGATGCCCAGGGGGTCACGAACGCCGATCAGCTTCTTGTTGGTCAGGGCGACGAGGGCGTAGCCTCCCTCGATTTGGCGTAGGGCGTCGATGAAGCGGTCCACGACCTTGTGTTTGCGCGAGCGGGCGATGAGGTGGAGGATCACCTCGGAGTCCGATGTCGACTGGAAGATCGAGCCGTCGCTGACCAACTGTTCGCGCAGGGCCAGGAAGTTGGTCAAATTGCCATTGTGCGCAATCGCCACGCCGCCCGCTTCCAGGTCGGCGAACATCGGCTGGACGTTGCGCAGATTGCTGCCTCCGGCGGTGGAATAGCGGGTATGGCCGATGGCCATGATTCCGGGCAGACGCTCGACCAGGTCATTTCCGGTGAAGGCGTCGCCCACGTAGCCCATATGCCGTTCGGTATGGAACCGCTGGCCGTCGAAGGCGGCGATGCCGCAGGCCTCTTGGCCTCGGTGCTGCAGGGCATGCAGGCCCAGGGCGCAGATAGCGCTGGCCTCGGGCGTATTGAATACCCCGAACACGCCGCATTCCAGGCGAGGCCGATCGTCGTCGGCGTCCCGATGGGGCAGGGGCGATGAGGTCTGCAGGGATCGGCCGGTATGGTCTGAGGGCGCGGTCAATGCGACGTCTCCTCGACGGGGGCCGGCGGAGCCGAAGAATCCGCGACGGCGTGTTCCAATGTGGGCGTCAGCTTCTCTGCCACCGCTGATCCCTGGGGCGCCAGGGAACGCAGGGCTCGCCCGCAGTCCACCGCCAGGGGATAGAGCTTTGCGCGGGCGATCCAGTTGGGCATGCGGTCAGCCGGGGTTATGGCGTGAAAAGCCAGTTGGAATACGCCAAGCAGCACAAGACCCCGAATCAGGCCGAAGCCCAAGCCGACCACGCGGTCGAGCAGGCTCAAATTGTCCAGGCGCCGCACATCGTGCACCAACCGGGCGCCGAGGATGCGGGCCGCCAGATACACCGCCACGAACACCACCAGTCCGGCGACGATGTTGGCCATCCACGGCGTGTGCAGCCAGTGTCCCAGGATCGGGCCTGAGATTCTCAGGCTGAACAGGGCCGCCAGCACCGCAACGACGAAGGCGAAGACTGTCATGATTTCGCGCACGGCGCCGCGCAGGCAGCCGATCAGGCCTGAGACGGCCAGCAGTAGGATCACGATGAGGTCGAACTGGCTCACGATGAGCGCCGCACCTTTCTCAATTCCATGCGGCCGCGCCAATGCGCTCCACCGCTTCCGCCAGGCGCCGCACCCCGGTCACCGGGATCGGCGTATTCTCCATCGCCGCGGCCGGCGCAAGGGCGCGGCCGAAGCCCAGCTTGGCCGCCTCCTTCAGGCGGCCTTCCATCCGGCCCACGGCCCTGACGTCGCCCGACAGGCTGATCTCGCCGAACACCACGCAATCCTGCGGCAGGGGCGTATCCAGCGCCGAGGACGCCAGAGCCGCCGCCGCGGCCAGATCCGCGGCCGGCTCGGTGATCCGCAATCCGCCCGCGACGTTCAAGTAGACATCCCGGGCGCCGAATCCAAGCCCACAGCGCGACTCAAGCACCGCGAGCACCATCGCCAGGCGCCCGGAATCCCAACCGACGACCGCCCGCCGCGGCGTTCCGTAGGCGGACGGCGCCACCAGGGCCTGAAATTCAACCAGCACCGGGCGCGTGCCCTCCACTCCGGCGAACACCGCCGCTCCCGCTGAACGGGGTCCGCCATCGTTGAGAAATAGGGCCGAGGGATTGACCACCTCCCGCAGGCCCAGGTCGGACATTTCGAATACGCCGATCTCGTCGGCCGCCCCGAAACGGTTCTTGGCCGCGCGCAGGATGCGGAACGGATAGCCGCGCTCGCCCTCGAACCACAGGACCGCGTCGACCATGTGTTCCACCACGCGCGGGCCGGCGATGGCGCCGTCCTTGGTCACGTGGCCCACCAGGATTACCGACACGCCGCGCTTCTTGGCCAGGCGCACCAGTTCGCCCGCCGCCGCGCGCACCTGGGTGACCGAGCCAGGACCGGCCTCGTGCATGTCGCTCCACATGGTTTGGATGGAGTCGATCACCACCAGATCGAAATGTTCGCGCTTCAGCCCGTCTAGGATGTCGCGAAGATTGGTCTCGGCCGCGAGCTGCACCGAGGCTTCGGCCACGCCCATGCGCGCGGCGCGGCCACGCACCTGATCCACCGCCTCCTCGCCGGAAATGTAGGCGCAGCGCGCCCCGCGCGCCGCTGCCTGGGCGCACACCTGCAGCAGCAGGGTCGACTTGCCCACCCCCGGATCGCCGCCCAGCAGGATGGCCGATCCAGGCGCTACGCCTCCACCGCAGACCCGGTCAAATTCCGCCACGCCAGTGATGATGCGCGGCGGCTCGATGTGCTCGGATTGCAGGGTTTCGAAATTCAGGCCCCGAACTTTGGTCGCGCGCGAGGGCGCCAGGGCGCCGGGCGGGCGGCTCTGGACCTCTTCCACCAGGGTGTTCCACGCGCCGCAACCCGTGCACTGCCCCGACCACTTGGCATGGACCGCCCCACAGCTCTGGCAGATATAGGCGGCGCCGTCCTTGGCCATACGTGTTCCTGGTGGAGCGAATCAGTGGGTGGTCAGAGCTTTATTGTACCGCGCCCGGCAACCTCACTCCCGCTCATCCCCGCGAAAGCGGGGACCCAGGTCTTTCCAGCTCGTGGCCCCTGGACGGGACTGGGTTCCCGCTTTCGCGGGAAAGAGCGGAATCAAGATGCCCCACATACACCCGCTCGGCCCTCCCGCTCAGTCGGGTGAGAATCTCATAGGCCACCGTCCCCGCATCCCGCGCCGCGTCGTCCAGCAAGAGGTTCGGGCCGATGATCTCCACCATGGCGCCGGGCTGGGCGGCCTCGCAGTCGGTCACGTCCACCGCGATCAGGTCCATGGACACGCGCCCAAGCAGCCTGCGCCGGGCCCCCGAGAACCAGACGGCGCCCTCGGGCGAGGCCGAGCGAAGAATGCCGTCGGCGTAGCCCGCGCCGACCACGGCGATCCTCAACGGTTCAGGCGCGGTGAAGCTGGCGCCATAACCGACCGTCTCGCCCTGCGGCACGGCTCTGACATCCAGAATCGGCGCCTCGAAACGCACCACGGGCTGGATCGCCGGATCGGGCCGTCCAAGCGGGCCGCCGCCGTAGAGCCCAATCCCCGGCCGCACCATGTCGAACAAGAACGCCGGGCCCAGCCAAACTCCACCGGAATTGGCCAGACTGGCCCGCGCATCTGGAAATAGATGTCGCAGCGCCTTGAACCTGCCGACCTGACGGGCGTTCAGCCGATCTTCCGGTTGATCCGAGCAGACGAGATGGCTCATCACGAGCTGCACATTCAACCGGGCCAGCCGATCCGTCGCTCCGGCCACCGCCTCGAGCTCCTCAAGCCGCAGGCCCAGGCGGTTCATGCCGGTGTCCACATGGATGCCGCAGGGCAGGGGGGCGTCGGCCCGCGCGAGGGCGTGGTAGTTTTCGATCTGCCCGACGCTGGACAGGATGGGAATGAGGTTCGCGGCGATCAGCCGCCCCGCTGTGCCGGTCGGCGCGCCGTCCAGTACATAGATACTGGCGGGCCGCTCAGGACCGAAATGGGCGCGCAGGGCTTCCCCCTCTTCCAGCCGCGCCACATGAAAGCTACGCGCGCCTTCGGCCCACAGCCGCCGCGACACCTGCGCCGCGCCTAGGCCATAGCCGTCCGCCTTGACCACCGGCGCGACCTCGGCGCCCTGCGCCCTGGCGCAGAACAGCCGGTAGTTGGCGGCCAGGGCGTCGAGGTCGATGGTCAGGCGAGCGCGGGCGGCGGGCATGAGCGCTGCTTAGCGCAATTCGGGGCGGGCGGCGAACCTACCTTGCCTCGAACCGTCCCTCCCTCGCCAGGTTGCTGAACTTCGTCAGATCCTCGTGGAAGTGCAGTTTGACCGTGCCGATCGGGCCGTGCCGCTGCTTGCCGATGATGACCTCGGCGATATGGCGGGTCTTGTCCATGTCTTCCTGCCAAGTCAGGTGCTCGGGCGTGCCTTCGCGCGGCTCGGTGCGGCCGAGGTAGTAGGACTCCCGGTAGACGAACATGACCATGTCCGCGTCCTGCTCGATGGAGCCGGATTCGCGCAGGTCCGACAGCTGCGGCCGCTTGTCCTCGCGGCTTTCCACCTGGCGCGACAGCTGCGACAGCGCCAGTACGGGCACGGACAGCTCCTTGGCCAGGGCCTTGAGCCCCTGGGTGATCATGGACACTTCCTGCACCCGGTTGTCGTTGCGGCCGGATTCGCCGGTCGTGAGCAGCTGCAGATAGTCGACCACGATCAGGTCCAGTCCCGTCTGGCGCTTGAGCCGTCGCGCGCGCGCGGCCAGCTTGGCGATGGACAGGCCGCCGGTATCGTCAAAGTGCAGTGGGGCTTCCTGAATATCCAGGGCCGCATCGCGCACGCGCCCGAATTCCGAGGCGTCGATCTCGCCCTTGCGCAGGCGATCCGAAGGCACGCCGGACGTTTCGGCGAGCACCCGCATGGCCAGCTGCTCGGCTGACATTTCCAGGGAGAAGAAGGCCACCACCCCGCCGTTGGAGGTCTTGCGCGCGCCGTCCGGAAGAATGTCGTAGGCGTAGCTGCGCGCCACATGGAACGCGATATTAGCCGCCAGGGCCGACTTACCCATGGAGGGGCGTCCCGCCAGGATGATCAGGTCGGAGGGATGCAGCCCGCCCAGCATGCGGTCCAGGTCGGCCAGGCCGGTGGAAACGCCAGAAAGGCCGCCGTCGCGGCTGTAGGCCTCCGCCGCCATGTCCACCGCGCCCTGGAGAGCGTCGGCGAAGCTGACGAATCCCGTGGAGCTCTGGCCGTTCTCGGCCAGGGCGTAGAGCGACTGTTCGGCGTTTTCGATCTGCTCGCGGGCGGTGTGCTCGGCGTCGCCCTGGGCGCCCACGGCGATGTCCCCGCCGATGCGGATCAGCTCACGGCGCAGGGCCAGGTCGTAAACCAGCCGGCCGTAATCGGCCGCGTGGGCGGCGGGCGGGGCGCGGTCCACCAGATCGGCCAGGTAGCGTAGGCCGCCCAGCTCCTGGAACGCCGGATCGTTACGGAAGCGCTCCATCAGCATGATCGGCTCGGCCAGCTGACCTTTCCGAATGTGCTCCTCCATGGCCTGAAACAGGCGTTGGTGGAACGGCTCGTAGAAGTGCGAGGCCTGCAGCTGATCGCTCAGGCGCTCATAGGCGTTGTTGTCGAACAGAAGGGCTCCCAGCAGGGCCTGTTCCGCCTCGATGTTGGCGGGGGCGTGCTGGGGATGCGGCTCGGCGGCGCGCAGATCGAGGGCGGGAACGATGGTCATGGGGGAACAACGTTAGCTCATGCGTGCGTCCAGTGTACGCCTCCCATCGGCCTGTCCCCAAAAAAAGCCGCGTCTGGGGATAACTAGTTAGCAGACGCGAAAAAGGCGGCCCGGTTGCCAGAGCCGCCTTGATCTTCAAGAGTTTGGATATGGACTAGTGGTCCGCGCCGAAGTCCACGTCGTGGCTGCCGGCGCCGCCTTCCAGCATGTCCGCCGCCGCCTCTTCGGCCGCCACGCGATCTTCCTCGAATTGGGAGGAGATCACGTTTTCGCCCCGGGCTTGACGTTCAGCCTCGTCCTGCGAGCGGGCGATGTTGATGGTCACCGTCACCGTCACTTCCGGGTGCAGGCGAACCTTCACCGCGTGCAGGCCCAGCGTCTTGATCGGCTTGTCCAGCACAACCTGCGAACGGTCGGCCTTGCCGCCTTCCGACTGGATGGCGTCGGCCACGTCGCGGCCCGAGACCGAGCCGTACAGCTGGCCGCTCTCGCCCGCCTGACGGATCAGGATGTAGCTTGAGCCGTCCAGTTTGCCCGAGTCCGTCTCCGCCGCGGCCTTGGCCTTGGCATTGCGCGCCTCGATCTCATGCCGCTGGCCTTCGAACACCTTCAGATTGGATTCGGTGGCGCGCAGGGCCTTGTGGCGGGGCAACAGGAAGTTGCGGGCGAAGCCGTCCTTGACGTTGACGGTCTCGCCCAGCGCGCCGAGGCGCTCCACGCGTTCGAGCAGAATGACTTTCATGTCGCTCTCCTTACTTCACGACGTAGGGGAGCAGGGCCAGGAAGCGCGCGCGCTTGATGGCCTGGGCCAGTTCGCGTTGCTTCTTGGCTGACACGGCGGTGATGCGCGAGGGCACGATCTTGCCGCGTTCGGAGACGTAGCGTTGCAGGAGCTTGACGTCCTTGTAGTCGATCTTCGGGGCGTTGGCGCCGGAGAATGGGCACACCTTGCGGCGGCGGAAGAAGGGGCGGCGGGCGCCGCCGGCGGCCGGAGCGGCGATGTCGTCGGTCATGATGTCCTCCCGGCCTAAAGTTGAAGTTCGTCGTAGCCGCGGCGTTCGCCGCGATCGCCACGGTCACGATCCCGATCGCGCCGGGCCAGGACCGGGGAAAGCTCCAGGTCCAGTTCGTCGACGCGCACGGTCAGGTAGCGCAGCACGTCTTCATTAATCGACAGCTGGCGCTCCATCTCCTTCACCGCGGCCGAAGGCGCGTTGATGGCGAGCAGTGAATAGTGACCCTTGCGGTTCTTCTTGATCCGGTAGGTCAGGTTGCGAAGACCCCAGTACTCGATCTTGGCGACCGTGCCGCCGCCGGCTTCGATGAGGGCCTTGAGGGTGTCGTTGAGAGCTTCGGCCTGTTGCGGCGAGATATCCTGCCGCGCGATGACCACGTGTTCGTATAGCGCCATGGCGTCCTTCTTCCGTTGCGGAGGGCGGCGTCGAGACCGGCGGAAGTCCGGCCAGGACGATGGATCTTGTCGCGGCGCCTCGGACGTCGTGTTCGAGGTCTTGGGTTGGTCCGCGAAAGACCGCCCTCCAGGGAAGCGGGGCTCTTACGCGAAATGGCGCGCGGGAGCAAGGCGCGCTTGGGCTTAGGCGGCTTGGGCGAGAACGCGCCGGGCGGCGCTAAGCGGAAAGCCTCGCCGCGCCCAGCGATGCAGCGGCCTCTCCACGAGCAGATGCAATAGCACCGCCCCCATCATGCAGAAGGCGAGATAGCCGGAGATCACCGCCACCGTGCCCAAGGGGGGCAGGGCGCCGATCCTAACGTGCGAGGCCAACCAGAGCAGGGGCATGAGGTGGATCAGATAGAGCGGGAAGGAGATCCTGCCGAGGAACAGAGCGATCCTTGACGAGAGCAGACCGTTCAAGGCGCCGAGCTGGAATGACAGGCAGAAGATCAGCAGGGCGAATCCCGCCGGGGCCAGCAGCACGCCCAGCCTCGCTTGGCAGACCAGGCCGATGGCGAGGAGGGCGCCGAGCGACCCGCTGGCGGCCCACGCCGGGGCCCGGTCGCCCACCGCCCCGCGCGCGCGGCAGACCGCCATGCCGGCGATGAAGCCGCAGCCCATGCGCATCAGGGCGGGTATCTGGTCGATGGCGTTGGTTCCGGCCAGACCGGTCAGGATTTCGAAGGCGGCCAGGGTCGCCAGCGAGAGGACGCCCACGGCCGCCGCGACTTTCGGCGAGGCGCGCGTCATGGCCCAGGCGAGCAGGGGGAAGGCCCCATAGCCGACCACCTCGGCGCTGAGCGACCATGTGGGCTCGTTCCAATCCCCGCCGCCGCCCGCGATCCAGCGCGTGGCCAGACAGGCGGTTCTAGCAAAGGCCTGAAGCGTGAAGTTGTCGGCGTTCTGGGCCTTGTACCAGGCGACGAAGCTCGGATCCGCCCAGGCCAGCAGCAGGATCAGCAGCAGGACCGCGAGGCTCAGGGGATAGACCCGCACGATGCGAGCGGCGACGAACCGGCCCAGCGCCGCCTTCGTGGGGCGTCTGAAGTCCGCCCCGTGCACCCACATCAGAATGAACCCCGACAGGACAAAGAACAGGTCCACGCCGGTCCAGCCGAAGCCGAGCAGTCCCAGGTGCGCTGCCCAGGGCGCATGCGCTTCGTCGGCGACCTTGCCGACGTGAAACGCCATGACCCACAGGGCCGCCACGCCCCTCAGGCCGGTCAGACTGGGAATGTCGCGCATCGGCGGCCCTCGAACGAGCCGCTATCGTCCCTCAGCAGGATTGAGAAAGGCTCAATCGTTCGCGGACGCTAATGCTTCAGCCCCTGAACCGTCGCCAGGGTATTGTCGATGTGGGCGTCCGGCTTGGGGTCTGTCATGGCGAACACGATCTTGTGGTCGGGCGTGATCACGAATGACGTGCGGTTGGTGTGGTCCGCGTGGGTCGCATTGACCACATCATAATTCTTGGCGATGGCGAGGGTCGCGTCCGCGGCCACAGGGAACTTGCCCGCGCAATGTTCCTGCTCCTTGGAGAAGTCCGCCAACTGGTCAATGTTGCCGGCGGTCACCCCGATCACCGTGGCGCCGGCCGCCTTGAACTTGTCCGAGGCGTCGGCGAACTCGTGCGCCTCGATGTTGCAACCGGGCGTGTGCGCGGCCGGGAAGAAATAGAGCACCACCGGCCCCTTCTTGAGGGCGTCGGCCAGCTTGAAGGTGAAAGGTTGGCCGGCCAGATAGGCCGGAGCGGTGAAGTCCGGGGCCGCGGCGCCGGTGGCGATGGCCGCGTGGGCGGCGAGCGAGACGGCGGCGCCTGCCGCAGCCAGCACGAGAACGCGCTTGAACATGATAGTCTCCCTATGGCGCCGATTTGGCGCTGTTGAATTGCCTGACCTCCGCCAGGGTCTTGTTGACATGGTCGTCCGGCTTCAGATCCGAATAGGCCAGAAGGATCTTCCCGCTGGGTGCGATCACATAGGACGTGCGGTCAGACCAGCCGGGCCGGAACACAAGGCTTGAGTCATAGCTCTTGGCGATCTTGCCGTCCGGGTCCGCCGCCACGGGAAACTTGCCCGAGCAGTGTTCGGTCTCCTTGGAGAAATCGGCGAGCTGGTCGGTATTGCCGGCGGTGACGCCGATGATGCTGGCGCCGGCGGCCTTGAACTGGTCCGCTGCCTGGGCGAACAGGTGGGCCTCGATGTTGCAGCCGGACGTATGGGCGGCGGGGAAGAAATAAACCACCACCGGTCCTTTTTTCAACGCGTCCGCCAGCTTGAAGGTGAAGGGCTGGCCGGCCAGAAAGGCTGGGGCGGTGAACGCGGGCGCGACGGCGCCAGGCGCCAGGGCGGCATGAGCGGCGCCGGCCAGGGCCGCGCCCGCGGCGACCAAGACAAAAACGCGTCTGAGCATGGACGTCCTCCGATGCAGCGCGGAACTTGCTAATTCCTCGCGGACGCAGACATTGACCGCAGAACCGACCGGGCCGCAAGGGTCAGCATCTTACCCCTCTCGCCGCCGCTGCTTGCCCAACGGCCCTTAATCCCCTAACCCTCCGCGCCGAATTTTCACGGAATTGCAGATCATGAGCCTCGCCTTCCTGTTTCCCGGCCAGGGCAGTCAATCCGTCGGCATGGGCGCGTCCTTGGCCCAGGCCTTTGCGTCCTCCCGAGAAGTGTTCCAGGAAGTGGACGACGCCTTGGGCCAGAAGCTGTCCAAGCTCATGTGGGAAGGGCCAGAAGCCGATCTGACCCTGACTGAAAACGCTCAGCCCGCGCTGATGGCAGTCAGCCTGGCGGTGGCGCGGGCGCTCAAGGCCGAGTTCGGCGTCGATATCGCGCGGGCCGCCTTCGTCGCCGGCCATAGCCTGGGGGAATACTCCGCCCTCGCCGCCGCCGACGCCATCGGACTCGCGCAGACCGCGCGCCTCCTTCGACTGCGCGGCGAGGCCATGCAGCGCGCCGTGCCGGTGGGCGAGGGGACGATGGCCTCCCTGATCGGGCCTAAGGCCGACCTGGCCTTGGCCGAGCAAGCCGCGGCCGCCGGATCGGTCGCCGGCCTGTGCGTCGTCGCCAACGATAACAATGTCGGCAATGTGGTCATTTCCGGCCAGACGGCGGCGGTCAACCTGGCGATCGAAAAGGCCAAGGAACTTGGCGCGCGAGCGATCTTGCTCAATGTGTCTGCGCCCTTTCACTGCCCGCTCATGGCGCCCGCCGCCGAGGAGATGGCCACGGCCCTAGCCGGCGCCGAGATCATGGCGCCCCGCGCGCCCTTGGTGACCAATGTGCAGGCGCTTCCAACGCTGGATCCGGACCTCATTCGCGCGCTGCTGGTTCAACAGGTCACCGGCCGAGTGCGCTGGCGCGAGAGCATGGATTGGCTGGCGGGCGAGGGCGGCGTGACCCTGTTCGCCGAGCTTGGCGCGGGCAAGGTGCTGACCGGCATCGCCAAGCGCATCGCGCCCGACGCAGCCGCCACGGCCTTGGGCGCGCCTGGAGACCTGGAAGCCTTCGCCAAGTCGCTCTGATCGAGGCTTGTTTTTTCCGCTCATTCCCGTGAAAGCGGTGAAGGGCGGCCTGGATGGGCGCAGGCCCAGGAGATTTTCATGTTTGATCTTTCCGGCAAGACCGCCCTGGTCACCGGCGCGTCCGGCGGCATCGGCCGGGCCATCGCCTCGACACTGCATGCGCAGGGCGCGCACGTGGTGCTGTCGGGCACCCGGCGCGAGGCGCTGGACGTCCTGGCCACGGACCTCGGCGAGCGGACATCCGTGGCGCCTTGCGACCTGGGCGACGGCGCGGCCGTCGACGCCTTGATCGGCCAGGCAGAGGCGGCCGGCGGACCCATCGACATCCTGGTGTCCAACGCGGGCCTGACCCGCGACGGCTTGATCCTGCGCATGAAGGACGAGGACTGGGACCTCGTCATGCGGGTTAATCTGGAAGCCTACTTCCGTCTGTCGCGCACCGTCCTGCGCGGCATGATGAAGCGGCGCTGGGGCCGCATTATCGGCATCACCTCGGTGGTGGGTGTGACGGGTAATCCTGGCCAGACCAACTATGCCGCCTCCAAGGCCGGCATGATCGGCTTTTCCAAGGCCCTCGCCCAGGAAGCCGCCTCGCGCCAGATCACGGTTAATTGCGTGGCGCCCGGCTTTATCGCCAGCCCCATGACCGACGCGCTGAACGATCAGCAACGCGAAATGATCCTCAGCCGCATCCCGGCCGCGCGCCTGGGCCATGGCGAGGAGGTGGCGGCGGCCTGCGCCTATTTGGCCAGCAACGAAGCCAGCTACGTCACCGGACAGACGCTCCACGTCAACGGCGGCATGGCCATGCCCTAGCGATGAGCCGGGCCGACCGATCAGAGTCGATCTTGAATGTGAATCAGGCTCTACACCGCTGCGGTTCCGGTCCGAGCCAATTCGCTCAAAGCCGATCCCGCGTTACACCCGAGCTTGACAGGCAACTAGTTTCCGCAAAAGGAACGTGCTAGCGAGGGCTCGAACCGTTTTGAACATTATGGCGAAGCAGTTTCGCCATATTTTTCTGATGGCTTATCCGCCATCGTCAAATCTCCAATTGCCGCCGCGGCGGCCGAAGAAAGCTAAGGGGCTTAGAGCGTATGTCCGACATTCTCGAACGCGTCCGTAAGATCGTGATCGAGCACCTTGACGCTGATCCGGAAAAGGTCACCGAAAAGGCCAGCTTCATCGATGACCTGGGCGCGGACAGCTTGGACAATGTCGAGCTGGTCATGGCCTTCGAAGAAGAATTCGATATCGAAATTCCCGACGACGCCGCTGAACATATTCAGACGGTCGGCGATGCGGTGAAGTTCATCAAGGAACGCCTCGAGGCCTAGATTGGCTTGGGCGTCATCAAACGCGACCGTCGCTGCAATTCCAGCGCCGGTCGCGTTGTCGTATTTGCAGACTGCGCCGTCCATCGGTCGGGGCAGGGATTACGAGTGTGGCGATTCAGAAATTCGCCGGAGCATTGTGGAGGCCTTGGAGCAAATTCTGAATCTCCGGCCGCACTAGAAACATATGATTCTAGTGTGCTTTATTGAATTTGGCGTTCACTCCAAGCGTGGCCCGATGGAGGGGCGAACGTCATATTCAGCACATTAGTGTTGCAGTCTGATTCGGAAATCGCTTCGCGCGCGCCCCAAATCCGAGCGAATTTCGGAATAGTCACGCTGGCGAGGGAGCCGTAACGCATGCGCCGTGTCGTCATTACTGGAATTGGCCTTCTGACCCCGCTTGGCTGGGGCGCTCAGTTCAGCTGGGACGCCATCCTGGCCGGCAAGTCCGGCGCCGGTCCAATTACCGCTTTCGACACGACGGACTATGCCTGCAAGGTCGCTTGCGAGGTTCCCCGCGTGGATGGACGCGGCGGTGGAGGACCCGATATCGCCGGCTCTTTCGACCCCGATCAGGTGATGTCGAGCAAGGACCGTCGGCGGATGGACGATTTCATCCTCTACGCCGTGGCGGCGGCCGATGAGGCGGTGAAGGATTCCGGATGGGAGCCCGTCAGCGAGCATGATCGCGAACGCACCGGGGTCATCATCGGTTCGGGCATCGGCGGACTCAGCGCTATCGCCGACGCCGCGCTTGAGCTGCAGGAAAAGGGCCCTCGCCGGATCAGTCCATTTTTTATTCCCTCCGCCCTGATCAATTTGGCCTCGGGCCAGGTGTCGATCCGCCACGGCTTCAAGGGCCCCAACCACGCCGTGGTCACCGCCTGCGCCACCGGCGCCCACGCGGTGGGAGACGCCACGCGGCTGATCCAATTCGGGGACGCCGACGTCATGGTGGCGGGTGGGGCGGAAGCGGCCGTTTGCAAGCTGGGCATCGCGGGTTTCATCGCCTGCCGCGCCCTGTCCACCGCCTTCAACGACGCGCCCGAGCAGGCGTCTCGACCCTGGGACAGGGATCGCGACGGCTTCGTCATGGGCGAAGGCGCGGGCATCCTAGTGCTGGAGGAATACGAGCATGCCAGGGCGCGCGGGGCGAAGATCTACGCCGAGGTGATTGGTTACGGCCTGTCGGGCGACGCCTACCACATCACCGCGCCCGCCTCCGACGGCGACGGAGGCTTTCGCGCCATGCGCGCGGCCATCGGCCACGCGGGCATCGACCCCTCCGACATCGACTACATCAACGCGCACGGCACCTCCACGCCTCTGGGCGATGAGATCGAGCTGGGCGCCGTCGAGCGCATGCTCGGCCAGGCCGCCGGCAAGGTCACCATGTCATCCACCAAGTCCGCCATCGGCCACCTGCTTGGCGCGGCCGGCGCGGTGGAGGCGGTGTTCTCGGCCCTGGCGGTGCGCGATCAGATCGCCCCACCGACCCTCAATCTGGATAACCCGTCCGTCACCACCCCCATCGACCTGACGCCCAAGACGGCCAAGCCGATGGAGATCAACGTCGCTCTGTCCAACAGCTTTGGCTTCGGCGGGACCAACGCCGCGCTCCTGCTCAAGCGGGTGTCGTGAAGCGGCGGCGTCAGGACCCCGAGACGATCGGCCGGGCCGACAAGCCGGGTCAAATTTCCCTTGGGCGTAGGATCAGGATCATGGGGTCCAGCGCCTTCGCGGTGCTGACCGTGGCGCTGATGCTAGGCGCCCTGACTGCCCTGACCCTTTATCGCGCGCCGGGCCCCAAGGCTCGTCAGGGCGCGGACACCACCGTGATCCTGCGTCATGGCGCCAGCGTGACGGAAATCGCCGCCGACCTGGAGCAGGCCGGGGTTATCGGCTCCGCTCCCCTGTTCGACGCCCTGACGGAGGTGACCGGCGCCGGAAGGCGGCTGAAGGCTGGAGAATACGACTTCCCCTCGCGCGCCTCCATGGCCGACATTTTGGACAAGCTGAAGAACGGCCGCGTGGTCCGCCATCTCATCACCCTGCCCGAAGGCATCACCTCCGACGAAGTCGTGGACGTTCTCATGAGCAATCCCGTGCTGACCGGCTCCGTTCCGACGCCGGCGGAGGGCGCGGTCCTGCCGGAAACCTACAGCGTGGAGCGGGGCGAGGATCGATCCGCGGTGCTCCAGCGCATGACGGCCGCGCGCGACAAGCTGCTGGCCAAGCTGTGGGCGGCGCGCAAGCCCGGACTGCCCTATAAGGACCCCGAGGACGCCGTCACCCTGGCCTCCATCGTCGAGAAGGAAACCGCCCTGGCGGACGAGCGGCCACGCATCGCGGGCCTGTTCGTCAACCGGCTGAAGAAGGGCATGAGGCTGGAGTCCGATCCGACCATCATCTACGGCCTGACGCGCGGACGCCCGCTCGGCCACGGCATTCGCCAGTCCGAGATGGCCTCGCCCACGCCCTATAATACCTATCAGATCGACGGCCTGCCGCCGACGCCTATCGCCAATCCAGGCAAGGACGCCCTGGCCGCCGCCCTGCAGCCGGCGGACACCCAAGAGCTCTATTTCGTCGCCGACGGCACCGGCGGGCACGTGTTCGCTAATACCTTCGAGGAGCATCAGCGTAACGTCCAGCGCTGGCGCCAGATCGAGGCCCAGGCCCATCAGGGGAAGCCATCAGCGCCATGACGTCCGCGGCGCTGCAAGCCCGACGGGGCCTGATGCTGGTGATCTCCAGCCCTTCGGGCGCGGGCAAGACCTCCCTGTCGCGCCGTCTGGTGGCCGACCACGCGGATCTCAGCCTGTCGGTTTCCGCCACCACCCGCCCGCCCCGTCCGGGCGAGGAGGACGGCCGTGAGTACCATTTCGTCTCCCGCGAGCGGTTTGACGAGATGGCCCGCCAGGACGCCTTCCTGGAAAGCGCCGAGGTGCATGAGCACAGCTACGGCTCTCCGCGCGCGCCGATCATGCAGGCGCTGGCCGTCGGTCGGGACGTGCTGTTCGATATCGACTGGCAGGGCGCCAAGGCCATAGCGGCCGCGGCGCCGGGCGACGTGGCGCGGGTGTTTATCCTGCCGCCGTCCATGGCCGATCTGCGCCGAAGGTTGTACGCCCGGGCCCAGGACCACCACGATGTAATTGAACGGCGCCTGGGCCGCGCCAAGGGCGAGATCGCCATGTGGGGCGACTACGACTACGTCATCGTCAACGAGGATTTCGACTTGGCCTACGCCGAGTTGGCGCACATCTATCACGCCGAGCGTCTGAAGCGCGCGCGCAACCCCGGCCTGACGACTTTCGTGGCGGGGCTTCTCGCGGAAGATATTTAGGTCGAGCGAGAAGCGAACAGGCCTTACTTTCCTCTAGGCCGTCTTTGGAATACGACTTTGTCCGCTGAAGCGGCGTCCGATCAAGGAACGTCGGCGGGAGGAAACAGGATGCTGATGGGCTCATTTGGCCGGTATACGCCGCTCGTTCTCATTTGCGCGGCTGTGCTGGCCGCCTCGCCGGCCCTGGCGCAGGACGTCGCCGCCCCATCCGACCACGCTGCACGCCAGATCACCGTGGATCCGGACGGGACGCTGCACATTCCGGCGCAGACCATCCCCATGTCGAGCCTGGTAAGTCCCGAGCTCAAGGCGTCGCTGCAGCGGTACTACCGCGAATCGCGCGACCCGAAATTCACCACCCCCCGCGCCGATGGCTCCACGCTTATCCACCAGGAAGACGCGGACGTGCAGGACAAGGTGTTTCCGGTGCGCAAGGACGACACAAAGGTCGGCGGCGTTCATGTCCTGGTTATCTCGCCCAAGGGCGGCGTATCGACGAAGAACATGAACCGCGTCCTGATCTGGCTGCACAACGCCGATTGCTGGGCCGGCTGCGCCTCGCTGGGCGCTCAGCCCATCGCCTATCTCGGCAGGTTCAAGGTCGTGGCGGTGGATTACCAGGACCCTGCGTTTCCCAACGCGGTCAGCCAGGTGGCCGATGTCTACAAGGCGCTGCTGAAAACTTACAAACGCCAGAACATCGGCCTTTACGGCTGTTCGCGCGGGGGTCTTTTGGTGTCACGCTCCCTGGCCTGGTTCCAAAAGCAGAAACTGCCCACGCCCGGCGCGGCCGGCATCCTATGCGCCAGCGCTGGTCCGGGAGCGGAAGGCGATTCCTATTATACCGGCAGCGAACTGGGCAACGGCTCGGTTCCCAAGGGTCCGCCCGGCCTCGATCCGAAGCTGGGTCTCGACCCGAACGATCCCATGGGCGCGCCGGAACATTCACCCGAGATTCTCGCCAAGTTCCCGCCGACCCTGATGATCACCGGCACGCGCGGCCTGGAAATGAGTTCGGCGGTCTACACCCACGAAGCCCTGGACCGGGCGGGGGTGAACTCAGAGCTGCACGTGTTCGAGGGCGGCCGGCATTCCTTCTGGTTCGATTCGACCACCCCGGAATCCCGTCAGGTCTACGACATCATCATCCGGTACTTCGATCGTCACCTTGGCCATTAGCAGGGACAGAGATCGCCATGACAAAATCTCAATCTCCCGATCGTCGCGAGGTCCTATCGGCCGGCCTGGCCCTGGCCGCCGCGACCGCGACGTCGGCCCAGGCCGCGGACTCCAATGATTTCAAGATGTTCGACGGGCATATGCACCTGATCTCGGACGACGAGAAGATGTATCCCAAGGCCACGGGCCCCAGTTCACCCGGCGCCGATCCGCCCGGCTCGCCTCCGGGGCCGGGACAGAGCCTGCAGGTGGGAAAGCCGCTCATGAAGCCCGACGCCGGACGTGCCCTGGCCTGGATGGACGAGCAGGGCGTCGGCCAGATCGCCGCCGTCCAGCGGCGCGGCAGCTACGGCTTCGATAACCGCTACATCCTCGATTCCGCCGCCGCCCATCCCACGCGCTTCCGACCAGTGGTGGTGCTCGATGGCGAGGACCCCAAGACCCCCGCCCAACTGCGGGATTGGGTCCAGGCCCACCACATCTGCGGTTTGAGAATCACCGGCCCGGCCGTGCCGCACGAATGGCTGGACTCCGATCAGGCGATGAAGACGTGGGCCGAGGCGGACCGGCTGGGTCTAACCATGAACGTGCTCTACGCCCCCCAGCGCTTCAACGCCGAGTGCCTGCGGGCCATCGTGGCCGTGGCGCGAAAATTCCCGCGCGTGAAACTGGTGGTCGACCATTTCGGCTGGCCTACACTGGAAGCGCCGCCGATCTCCGGATTCGCCCACGCGCCGGAGGGCTACACCAGCCAGCCGAACATCTATTTCAAGTACTCGACCACCAACCTCTACATCCTGGAGGAAGCCAAGATTCCGACAGCGGTGTTCATGCGCGACGCGGTCAACCGGATCGGGGCTCACCGCATCTTCTGGGGCTCGGACGTGGGCAGCGCCGGCGGGACCTATGCGGAGATGGTGCGGATGGCCAAGGACTCCACCGCCCAGCTGACCGAGGCCGAACGGCGCCAGGTGCTGGGCGACACCGGACGCAATGTGTTTTCGCCCGCCGTGCCGCGGGCTTAGCCTGAGAGTGAATGACGGCGCCGAAAGTCAGGCGCTGACGTGTTCGAAATTTCCGTTGAAAACGGGTGGGAGGATAGAGTGGTGCAAGTGATTTCGGGGCTGCGTCCCTATGTGCGTCTGAGCGTGGCCAGCGCGGCGGCGGCGATGCTGGCGGCCGGTTCGGCTCAGGCGGCCACGGTGACCCGCTCGGTGTTCGGCACGGCGGCCGACGGTCAGACGGTCTATCTGTTCACCCTGAAGAACCACCACGGCATGACCGTGAAATTCTCCACCCGCGGCGGCTCCATCGTCGAAATCGATGCCCCCGACCGGAAGGGAGTGGAGGACAATCTGGTGATCGGCAAGGCGGACTTCGCCGGCTGGGAAAGCGGCGCCAACGCCATCCTCGGGCGCTACGCCAACCGCATCGGCGGCGGCGGCTTCACCCTGGACGGGACGTTCTACAAGCTATCGGGCCCCAATCCGAAAACCAACGTCGTGATCCATGGCGGCACGGACAACTATTTCCATAAGCTCTGGAAAGGCGAGGCTTTTCAGCACGGCGACGAAGCCGGTGCGACGCTCAGCCTGGTCAGTCCGGATGGGGAAAGCGGCTTTCCCGGCGAGCTGACCATCAAGGTCAACTATAGCCTGGATGAACATAATCGGCTGAAGCTGGAATATTGGGCGACCACCACCAAGCCCACGGTGATCAACCTCAGCAACCACGCCAATTTCAACATCGGCGGCTATGACTCAGGGCCGGTCTACAATCAGGTGCTGCAGGTGTTCGCCAGCCACTACACCCCCACCGACGCCGCCCAGGTGCCCACGGGCGAAATCGCCCCAGTGGCCGGCACGCCGTTCGATTTCCGCAAGCCGACGGAGCTCTTGCAGCGCCTCTATTCCAACGATCCGCAGATGATGATCGGCAAGGGGCTGGACCACAACTTCGTGCTCGACAAGCCGCCGGGCGCCAAGGGCCCGGTGTTGGCCGCCAAGATTTACGATCCCAAAAGCGGAAGGCGTATGGCGGTCTTCACCACTGAGCCGGGGGTGCAGATTTACAGTTCAAACGGCGTGGGCAACGCCCTGGGCCAGAACAACCGGCCGATCCGCCAGAGCGACGGCCTGTCCTTCGAAACCCAGCACTACCCGGACGCCCCCAACAAGCCCAATTTCCCGACCACGACGCTGCGGCCAGGCGAGACGTTCCATTCGGTGACGGAGTATGTGTTTTCGGTGGATGGGAAGGGGAATTTGAAGGGCTAGGCCTTTCGAGCCCTTCAAATTCCGCCTTTGCAGAGCCGAGCGATGCAAAAATGGTAACCTAGGCGGGGCCGCCCTAAGCCCCAACCCGCTCCCGTTCCAGCGCCGCCGCCTTCATGGCCTTCTGCAGCTTCTCGAACGCCCGAACTTCGATCTGGCGCACGCGTTCGCGGCTGACGCCGTACTGGGCGGCGAGGTCTTCCAGGGTGGTGGAGTCTTCCTTAAGCCGGCGCTCGGTCAAGATGCGGCGCTCCCGGTCGGTCAGCTCCTTCATGGCCTCATTCAGCAGCGACATGCGGATGTCATGCTCTTCGCCCTCGGCCAGGACGCTTTCCTGGCTGGGCGTTGAGTCGTCCACCAGCCAGTCCTGCCACTCGCTTTCGGAGTCCGCGCGCATGGGGGCGTTGAGCGAGGCGTCGCCGCCGGCCAGACGCCGGTTCATGGAGATGACTTCCTCGTTCAGCACGCCCAGCTTGGTGGCGATCTGGCTCACATGCTCTGGCCGCAGATCGCCCTCTTCCAGGGCGCTGATCTCGCTCTTGGCCCGGCGCAGATTGAAGAACAGCTTCTTTTGCGCGGCCGTGGTGCCGATCTTCACTAGGGACCAGGAACGCAGGATGTACTCTTGGATCGAGGCGCGGATCCACCACATGGCGTAGGTCGCCAAGCGGAAACCCTTGTCGGGCTCAAACTTCTTGACCGCCTGCATCAGGCCGACATTGCCCTCGGAGATCACTTCGCCGATGGGCAGGCCGTAGCCGCGATAGCCCATGGCGATCTTGGCCACCAGGCGCAGATGCGAGGTGACCATGCGATGCGCGGCCTCGGGGTCCTCATGCTCCTTCCAGCGCTTGGCCAGCATGAACTCCTCGTCCTTGGTCAGCATTGGGAACTTGCGGATTTCTGTCAGATAGCGGGACAGGCCGCCTTCCGGCGTCATGACGGCGAGTTGATTGACGGCCATGGTTTCAGTCCCCTTATTCTCAGACGCAACGATTTGAACGCCGCATCTCCCCTTTCAACGGTTCTAGATAGGAAGCGTTGCGCCCATTTGTAGGGTCATACGACGGCGAATGAATATCCGATTGTCTAAGTCAGGTATTTTTTGATCACAGCTTTGCGAGCAGGGCCTCCAAGGCCGCCATGTCGGCCGGCGGCGCGGTCTCGAAACGAACGGGCTGGCCGGTGACGGGATGGACGAAGCCGAGGATCGCGGCGTGCAGCGCCTGCCGATGCAGGCCGGCCTTTTCCATGGCGTCGCGCACCGATGCGGCGGGCGGGCCGGAGCCGTAGAGAGGATCGCCTAGGCAGGGATTTCCCTTGGACGCCAAATGCACTCGGATCTGGTGCGTGCGGCCGGTTTCCAGTTTGCACATCACGCGCGCGGCCAAGGGCCGCTCCGGCGGGCCGAAGGCGCGCTGGGTGCGAAAATGAGTGATCGCCTCGCGCCCGCTGGCCTGTTCCTGGCGCAGCACCGCCATCTTTTTGCGATCGTGCGGCGAGCGGCCGATGCGCGTATGAATGGTCCCACTTGAAGGGGAGGGCGCGCCCCGCACCAGGGCGATGTAGGCACGCTCGATGTCGTGGGCCGCGAACAGGGCCGACAGTCCGGCATGCGCCGCATCGCTCTTGGCCGCGACCATCACGCCGGAGGTGTCCTTGTCCAGCCGATGGACGATCCCCGGCCGCGCGACCCCGCCGATGCCCGACAGTTGGCCGGCGCAGTGATGCAACAGCGCGTTCACCAGCGTGCCCCCGTGCGAGCCCGGCGCGGGGTGGGCCGCCATCCCCGCCGGCTTGTCGATCACGATCAGATGCTCGTCCTCGTAAAGGACGGTCAGCGGAATGTCCTCTGGCGCCGGCTGGGCCGCGACGGGGGCGGGGACAGCCAAGCGATAAAGTCCAGCCTGGACCTTGGCCGCTCCGCTCTTTACCGGCGCGCCGTCGTGCGTCAGAGCCCCTTGCTCGATCAAGGCCTGCAGCCTGGCGCGGGACAATTCCGGCCAGCGCGCGGCCAGGGCCTTGTCCAACCGTTCACCGGCCTCGTCCGGCGCGATCAGGACTTCCAGCGACGATCCGCGGTCGGCGTCCTCAAGGTCTGGGTGTTCGAGCTCGGGGTCGGGATTCAAGGCCGCGCGACCAGCTTGCCGTCCTCCCATACCCGGTAGAAGCACGAGCGCGCGCCGGTGTGGCAGGCCCCGCCGTCGCCTTGCGGCTCGACTTTGATCCACACGGCGTCCTGGTCGCAGTCGATGCGCAGCTCGCGCACGATCTGCACCTGGCCGGAGGTCTCGCCTTTCTTCCACAGGGTCTGGCGCGAGCGGCTGAAATAGTGAGCTTGGCCTGTGTCCAGGGTCAGCCGCAGGGCTTCGGCGTTCATCCAGGCGAGCATGAGCACCTCGCCGGTCTGGGCGTGCGTCGTCACGCAGGCGATCAGGCCGCTCGAGTCGAACCGCGGCGTGATCCCGGAGCCTTGCTCCAGATCGACCTTGTCGCCGGGGGAATGAAAGGGGTTGGAGTTCATGGCTGACTTTAGCCTCACTTCGTCCCGAACGACAGACCACCCGACTCCGCGCCACGATGATTTGCGGCTAAGCTCGCCCAACAAATATCGGGAGGATCAGGCCGTGGCCGCTGTGTCGATTATCCATCTGATCGTATTGGCCGTCGTCGTGATCATTCTGGCGACGCCGGTGGCGACGATCTTGAAACGGGTCGGATTCTCCCCCTGGCGGGTGATGCTGTTCTTTATACCCGGCGTCAATCTGATCGCCCTGTGGGTCTTGTCCAGGGTCCGCTGGCCGAATCTGCCCGCCGCCTGAGCGCTCGCTATTTGCGGCTGCAGAAAGCCAGGAAGCGCTCCTGCAGCGCCGGGTCGGTCTTGAAGTCGCCGATGAACTGGGTGGTGATGGTTGACACGTGCCGGTGATGCACCCCGCGGGTGGTCATGCACTGGTGTTCCGCGTCGATCAGCACGGCCACGCCTGCTGGCTCCAGATGCTCGTTGATGGCCCGGGCCACTTGCTGGGTGAGGGTTTCCTGGGTCTGCAGCCGGCGGGCGAAGATTTCCACGACCCGCGCCAGCTTGGAGATGCCCACCACCTTTTCGCGCGGAATATAGGCCACATAGGCCTTGCCCAGGAACGGGGCCATGTGGTGCTCGCAGTGGCTCTCCACCTCGATGTCGCGCAGCATGACCACGTCGTCGTAGCCCTGCACGTCCTCGAACACGCGAGACAGTTCCACGCCGGGATCGGCGTCATAGCCCTCGAACCATTCGCCGAAGGCGTCGACCACCCGCTTGGGGGTTTCCACAAGGCCAGGCCGGTTCGGATCGTCGCCAGCCCAGGCCAGAAGGGTGCGCACGGCATCAAGCGCCTGTTCGCGCGAAGGCCGCGCCACGCCGTCCTGGTTCACGGCGCTAGCGTCAATAAACTTCCGTGGTTTGGCAAAGCCGTCCATCAGTGAGAAATCCCTAACCCCAAACTTACACCGGACGGCTTGGTGAGGCGCCGGGCTCATGGGTATATGGGGCAAAGCCCGTCCACCGCAACCTCGAGCAACTCTTCCGCATGATCGTGACTTTCCGATGACTCTGTATCTTCACGATACCCTGGCCCGCGAAAAGCGGGAATTTCAGCCCGCTGATCCGCGACGGGTGACCCTCTATGTGTGCGGACCCACGGTCTATAACTATGCCCACATCGGCAACGCGCGCCCTGCGGTGGTGTTCGATCTGCTGTTCCGTCTGCTGCGACGGCTCTACGGCGAAGACCATGTGGTCTATGCCCGCAACATCACTGACGTGGACGACAAGATAAACCAGGCGGCCATGGATCAGGGCGTCCCGATCGGGACCATCACCGACCGATTCACCGCCATCTATCATCAGGACATGGACGCGTTAGGCGTGCTGCGCCCGACGCTGGAGCCACGCGCGACGGCCCATGTCGGCGAGATGCTGGCCATGATCGGCCGGCTGATCGACGCTGGCTCGGCCTACGCCGCCGAGGGTCATGTGCTGTTCGACACCCAGAGCTTCGCCGACTACGGCATGCTGTCGGGCCGCTCGCTGGAGGACATGATCGCCGGCGCCCGCGTGGAGGTGGCTCCCTATAAGCGTCATCCGGCCGATTTCGTGCTGTGGAAGCCCTCCAAGCCGGGCGAGCCGGTGTGGGACAGCGCCTGGGGTCCGGGGCGCCCTGGCTGGCACCTGGAATGCTCGGCCATGATCGAGAAGACCCTGGGCGAGAGCATCGATATCCATGGCGGCGGCCACGATCTGATCTTTCCGCACCACGAGAACGAGATCGCCCAGAGCCGCTGCGCCGACCATGCGCCAGTCCTGGCGCGCTACTGGGTGCATAACGGCTTTCTCACCATGGACGCCGAGAAGATGTCCAAGAGCTTGGGCAATGTGAAACTGGTGCATGAACTGGTCAAACGCGCGCCCGGCGAGGCCCTGCGCTGGGCCCTTCTGTCGGGTCATTACCGCGCGCCGCTGGATTGGACTGAAGACCTGATCACCCAGAGCCGCAAATCGCTGGACCGGCTGTACGGGGCCCTGAGGCGCGCCTCGGACGTTCCCGTCAATCCGGAGGCCGAGCCGCCGCCGGCGTTCCTCGACGCCCTGCTGGATGATCTGAACACGCCCCGCGCCACGGCGGAGCTATTTGCTCAGGCTAAAATCTTGGAAACCTCCAACGACGCCGATGAGCGCCGCGCGGCCAAATCGGCCCTACTGGCCGCCGGCCGGTTGGTCGGCTTCCTGCAGGCCGATCCGGAAACCTGGTTCGAGGGTGGGGCCGACGCGGCGCTCAAGGCCAAGGTGGAGCGCCTGCTCACGGCGCGGATCGAAGCCCGCCAAGCCAAGGACTGGTCCGTCGCCGACCGCATCCGCGACGAATTGAACGCCCTGAACGTCATCGTCATGGACAACGCCGATGGCGCCACGTGGCGTCTGAGGGAATCGGACCCTACATAGCGGGCATGAGCTTCAAGACCGAACATCGCATGGGCGTGCCCGCTCCCTCCACGGTCATCTGGGAGGTGCTGTCGGACCTGGACCGCTGGCCCGAGTGGAATCCGCTCTATCCGAAGATCGCGGGAACACTGCGCATCGGCCAGAAGCTGGAAGTGCTGGAGGCCTTTTCCGATGCGCCGCCCAAGCTGATTCGGCCCACGGTGGTGGACTGGGTGCCAAACGCCCAGATTCTGTGGACCCTGTCGGAGGCGGGCGGCTTTGTCCGGCGCGTCCGCTACATCGAGATCGACCAGTACGACGACGAGGACACCGCCTGCATCCTGTCCAACGGCGAGATCTACGACGGTCTGGTCGGCTCGCGCGTGGGCAAGCGCATTCGCCGACGCCTGCGCGCGGGCTTCGAGGCCTTCAACACCGCCTGCGCCGAGCGCGTGGCCAAGGTGATGGCCGCCAAGGCCGGGCGATGATCGACGACCTTTACAGCGCCAAGGTGCTGACCCTGGCGGCCAATATGCCCCACGCCGGACGCCTGGCCGCGCCTCAGGCCAGCTCTGAAAAGGTGTCAAAGCTGTGCGGTAGCCGCGTATTGGTCGACCTCAGCGTCACCGACGGCCGCGTCAGCGCCTTCGCCCAGGAGGTCAAGGCTTGCGCCCTAGGCCAGGCTGCCGCGGCGGTCTTGGGCGCCCATGTGCTGGGCGCCGAGGTCGAGGAGATCGAGCAGGCGCGCGATCAGCTCAAGGCCATGCTCAAATCTGGCGCCGAGCCGCCGAAGGGCCGGTTCGCCGATCTGGCCCTGCTGGAGGTGGTCAAGGACTACCCCGCCCGCCACGCCTCGACGATGCTGGCGTTCGAGGCCGCGGCGGAGGCGGCGCGACAGGCGCTGCGGGGGCGGGCTTAAGCCCGCCGGGTGGCGCCAAGCGATTCCCCATGCTAGTCGGCCTGTCTTCGGCCGAAAGGACGACGGACCATGGCTGATCTGTACAGCCGCCTGATCTACGGCGCCTTGCGGACTTACAAGCTGACCCTGTCGCTCGTCATCGGTCGGCAGTGCCGCTTCGCGCCCACGTGTTCGGAATACGCCGCCCAGGTTCTGGTCGAGCACGGTCCGGCCCGGGGCACGTGGCTGGCGCTGAAGCGTCTTTGCCGATGCCGGCCGGGGGCGGAGTGGGGGTACGACCCGCCGCCGCCCGCGCCTGTTCGGCGCCAGTGGAAGTGCCAAGGATGATCGATCTTCAATTTCCCGACGGCAGCGTGCGTCCGTTCCCCGATGGAACGACGGGGCGGCAGGTCGCGGCCTCCATCGCCATCTCGCTGGAAAAGCGGGCGGTGCTGGTCAAGCTTGACGGCGCGCTGCTCGACCTGGAGCGGCCGCTGCCGCACGGCGGCACGTTCGAAATTCTTACCGCCCAATCGCCCGAGACGCTGGACGTGCTGCGCCACGATGTCTCCCACATCATGGCCCAGGCGGTGCAGGAACTGTTTCCGGGCACGCAGGTGACCATCGGCCCGTCCATAGAGGACGGCTTTTATTACGACTTCGCCCGCGCCGAGCCCTTCAGTCTGGAGGATCTGCCGCGCATCGAGGAGCGCATGCGCCAGATCGTCGAGCGCGACGAGCCGATCCGCCGCGAGGTGTGGCCGCGCGACGAGGCCATCAAGCACTTCGAGTCCATCGGCGAGACTTACAAGGCCCAGATCATCCGCGATCTGCCGGCGGACGAGCCCATCTCAATCTATTGGCAGGGGCCGTGGAAGGATCTGTGCCTGGGCCCGCACCTACCGTCCACGCGCTATGTGGGCAAGGCGTTCAAGCTGACCAAGCTGGCCGGCGCCTACTGGCGCGGCGACGCCAAGAACGCCCAGCTACAGCGCATTTATGGCACGGCCTGGGCCAATGAGGCGGACCTCGCGGCCTATCTCAAACGCGTGGAGGAGGCCGAGCGGCGCGATCACCGCAAGATCGGCCGGGCCATGGACCTGTTCCACATGCAGGAGGAGGGCCGAGGCATGGTGTTCTGGCACGCCAAGGGCTGGACCCTGTGGCGGGCGCTGGAAGCCTACATGCGCCGCCGCCTGGAGGAAGACGGCTACGAGGAGGTCAAGACGCCCCAGCTGCTCGACCGCAGCCTGTGGGAGAAGTCCGGTCACTGGGAGAAGTTCGGCCACGCCATGTTCTCCTGTGAGACGGAGGAGGGCGAGACCCTGGCCGTCAAGCCGATGAACTGTCCTGGCCACGTTCAGATTTTTAACGTCGGCCAGCGCTCCTACCGCGAACTGCCGCTGCGCATGGCCGAGTTCGGCTCATGCCATCGATATGAGCCGTCGGGCGGCCTGCACGGCATCATGCGTGTGCGCGCCTTCACCCAGGACGACGCCCACATCTTCTGCCGCGAGGACCAGATCGAGGCGGAGACGACCAAGTTCGTGCGGCTGCTCTATTCGATCTACGCCGACCTCGGCGTCGAACTGCACAGCGTCAAGCTGGCCCTGCGGCCGGATCTGCGCGCGGGCAGCGATGAGACCTGGGATTTGGCGGAGTCGCGTCTGGAGCGCGCGGCTCTGGCGGCCGGGGTGGACGTGGAGAAGCTGCCAGGCGAGGGCGCCTTCTACGGCCCAAAGCTCGAGTTCCACTTGAAGGACGCGATTGGCCGCACCTGGCAGTGCGGCACGCTTCAGCTCGATTTCGTCCTGCCCGAGCGGCTGGACGCTGAGTATGTCGCCGAGGACGGCTCCAAGCAGCGCCCCGTGATGCTTCATCGCGCCGTGCTGGGCACCTTCGAGCGCTATCTCGGCATCCTGATCGAGAACTACGCCGGCCATTTCCCCCTGTGGCTGGCGCCCGTGCAGGTGGTGGTCGCCACCATCACGTCTGACGCGGACGACTATGCCGTGCAGGTCGCCTCGGCGCTTCGCGCGGCGGGCCTGCGCGTGGAAACCGATCTGCGCAACGAGAAGATCAACTACAAGATCCGCGAGCACAGCCTGGCCAAGACCCCGGTGATCGCCGTGGTTGGGCGCAAGGAGGCCGAGAGCGGCCAGGTGGCCCTGCGTCGTCTGGGCTCGGACGGACAGACCATTCTGGGCTTGGCCGAGACCGCGTCCGTCCTGGCGCACGAGGCGCTGGCGCCGGACCTCAAGCGCCTGGCCAGCCCCGCGCCTGCCGCGCCCTCCACCGAGGCGGCCTAAGGCATGCGCCAAAAGCGCCCGGCCGCGTCGCCGGACGTGTCTGTGATTATGGTGGTCTATCGAACCGGACCGGTTCTGTTCGAGTCCATCGCCCACGTCCTGGCCGAGCCGCTGGTGGACGAACTGGTGCTGGTCGACAATGGCTCGACGCCTGAGGACGCCGCTCGGCTCGGCGAACTGGCCCGCGCCGAGCCTCGCCTTCGCCTGCTGCAGGGGCACGGCAACGTCGGTTTCGCACGCGGCTGCAATCTCGGCGCGCGCGCGACGAGCGGCGGCCAGCTGGTGATCCTCAATCCCGACGCCTACTTGCAGCCCGGCTGCATCGCCGCCCTGATCGACGGCGCCAAGGGCTTTGCCTCGCCCTGCGTGGTGGGCGCCCGCGTTCTCAATATCGATGGTTCGGAGCAGCGCGGCGCGCGCCGTGGAGAGGTAACACCTCTGACTACCCTGCTTAGCTTGAGCCATCTGGCGCGGGCTGTTCCGAAGCTGGGCCGATTCGAGATCCACAAGGACGGGGACGCAACGCCCGACGGGCCTATCGCCACGCCCACCATTTCGGGTTCCTGCTTCTTTATGAGCCACGCCGATTTTAACGCGATCGGCGGGTTCGACGAGGGCTATTTCCTACACGTGGAAGATATCGACCTGTGCTGGCGCGCGCGCCGGGCGGGCGGATCGGTGGTGTTCCAGCCCCGCGCCGAGGTCCTGCACGTAGGCTCCACCAGCCAAAGCCTGAGGATCAAGGTCGAGTATCACAAGGCCCGCGGCCTGATCCGCTATTTCTTAAAGCGCGCCGACAATCCAGCCAGGGTCTTGCTCGCCCTGGCGATCAGCCCGTTGATACTTCTGGCGTCGCTGGTGCGCCCCTTGCTGCGCGGTCTGTTGGGACCGGTGCGGGGGCGACTGAACTAGCTCCCCGCTTTGAAAGGCGAGTACTCCTCCGCCAGCCAGTCCATTTCCTCGCGCACCGCCTGGCGCTCCTGCTCCAGATAGCGGGCCACGGGCGCGCGCAGGGCCGGGTCGGCGATGAAGTGGGCCGAATAGACCGGCGCGGGCAGATAGCCCCTGGCGATCTTGTGCGGCCCCTGTGCGCCGGCTTCCACGCGCGGCAGGCCCAGGCGGATCGCATGTTCGATGGCCTGGTAGTAGCAAAGCTCGAAATGCAGGAAGGGCACGTCCTCGATGCAGCCCCAGTGGCGCCCGTAAAGGCAGTCCGCGCCGATCAGGTTCAGGGCGCCGGCGATCCAGCGGCCGTTGCGCCTTGCCATGAGAAGCAAGACCTTTTCAGCCATGCACTCAGACAGTTGCGAGAAGAACTGCCGGTTCAAATAAGGGCGGCCCCATTTGCGCGCGCCGGTGTCCATGTAGAAGGCGAAGAAGGCGTCCCAGTGTTCCTCCTTGAGGTCGCTTCCCGTCAGGGCGGCGACCTCGACTTCGGCCAGCGCGTCGCGCCGCTCGCGCCGGATGGTCTTGCGGCGCCCCGATGACAGGACTGCCAGGAAGTCGTCGAAGTCGCCGTAGCCCCGATTGAACCAGTGGTATTGCTGGTCCTGCCGCTGCAGGAGACCCTGATCGCCCATCAGGTCCCATTCCGCTTCGGTGGGGAAGGTGACGTTGACGCCCGAGGCTCCAATGCGCTCGCACAAGGCCACCGCCCCCGCTAGAAGCCGGCGCTGAGCTTCTGGCCGGTCGACGTCGGGCCGCACGATCATGCGTGGGCCCGTCACCGGCGAGAAGGGCGCGCAGGACTGCAGCTTGGGATAATAGGCTCCGCCGGCGCGCTCATAGGCTTCCGCCCAGGCATGGTCGAAGACGTATTCTCCACGCGAGTGGCTCTTCAGATAGAGCGGCATGACCGCGGCGGCCCGGCCTGTTTCGTCCTTGAGCAACAGGTGACTGGGTCCCCAGCCGGTGCGTTCGACGGCGCAGTCCGTCACTTCAAGAGCATTCAAAAAATCGAAACTGACAAATGGATTAGCAGCATAATCTCGGGCTACCAGGCAGTCGTCCCAGGCCGTCTTGCCGATCTCGGCGATGCGCCGATGGACGCTGACTTCGCCCGCCAGGGTCAAGGTGAAAAGCCCTCGAACACGACATTGTCGACCAGGCCTGCGAGGCGAGCCCACTCATCGAGGCTCCGCACGGTCCAAGCGATGACGGGCGTGGTTTGGGTGCGCCAGAATTGGACTTCGGAAATCTGTGATAATTTTTGATTTATAGAAAGAAAATCTGGTTCAGCTAATGTCAATTCATCGGGGCCGGGTGCGGCGTCGAGGTTCAGCCCGCGCGGGATGGCTGGGTGGCGCCGGGCCAGCCAGCCCAGGGCGGCGGCGTTGAAGCCGAGCACGGCGTTGGGGCCGTCATAGTCTGTAAGCAGTTCGGCCACCTGGGCCTCAAGCAGACCCTCCTGGCAGGGCGGCGTCTTGAGCTCCACCAGCACAAGGGACCGTCCGGCGATGACCTGAAGGGCCTGTGACAGGGAGGGAATGGTCTGGTGATCTCCGCCCAGCAGGGTGATCGCCTTGAGTTCATCCAGCGTGCGCTCTTCGACCAGACCGGATTCGGCGGTCAGGCGCTCCAGGCTATCGTCGTGATAGACCACCGCCTCGCCGTCGGCGGTCAGCCGCACGTCCAGTTCAATGCCATATCCGGCGGCGCAGGCTGCATCGAACGCTGAAAGGGAGTTTTCCGGCCGCGTGCCGCCGCGCCATAAACCGCGATGGGCGATGGGCGGCCCGGTCAGGCTCTCGGGAAGGCTCACTTTAGCTCCACCACCGCATCGATCTCCACGGCGAAATTGAGCGGCAGCCGGTAGACCCCGACCGCTGATCGCGCGTGTTTGCCGATCTCGCCGAACACCGCGACCATCAGATCAGAACATCCATTGACCACCTTGGGAATGTCGAAGAAATCCGGCCCGGCCTGAACAAAGCCGTTGAGTTTGACGATACGCGCCACGCGGGTCAGATCGCCCCCGGCGGCGGATTTCATCTGGGCGATCAGATTGATCCCGCACAGGCGCGCGGCCTTGATCGCCTCCTCCAAGCTGACCTCCGTCCCGACGACGCCCTTGATGCCGCCCGCGCCGTCCACCGAGATCTGGCCGGAGATATGGATCAGGGGCCCGACCCTCGCGAACGGGACATAGTTAGCCACGGGCGCCACGGGCTGCGGCAGGACGATGTCCAGGTCCGCGAGGCGTTTTTCAATGGACATGAGCGCTCCTTAGCTTGCTTCAATGAAATAGCGCGCGCGCCGGTCCGCCGAAAGCGCCGAACGGCTAATCTTGCTTGTCGCGGGGTTTAAGCGCTCGGCCGCTCAGCACGGCCGCCGCGCCGAAACGCGCGCGCAGGGCGTCGACCGCCTTCTCGCTCTTCAGCGCGCGCGCTTCGCCCGAACCGAACAGATCATCGCCGCCCTCCTGCGCCTCGACCAGATCCTGAACACCCACGCCGATCAGGCGGAAGGCCCGTCCGTCGGTTTCGCCGGACAGCAGATCGCGCGCCACGGCGAACAAGGCCTTGGCGGTCTGGGTGGGGACGGCCAGGGTGCGCCGGCGGGTGATCAGCCGAAAGTCCGGAGTCTTCAGCTTGAGCACCACCGCCCGCCCGGCCACGCCTTCCTTGCGGCAGGTGCGCGCCACACGCTCACACAGGGGCCACAGGCGGTCCTCCAGCACCTCGAGCGCCGCGTGATCCTCCCCAAAGGTTGTCTCCGCGCTGATCCCCTTGCGAACCAGGTCGGGATCGACAGCGCGCGCGTCTTGGCCGTGGGCCAGCTGGGACAGACGCAGGCCATAGGCGCCGAAGCGTTCGGCCAGGGTCCTGGGATCAGCCCGCGCCAGATCCCCCACCGTCCTGAAGCCGGCAGTTTCCAAGGACCGCGCCATCGCGGGGCCGACGCCTGGCAGGATGCCGACCGGGCGAGGCGCCAGGAAGGCCTGGGCCTCATCGCCGCCGATCACCGAAAAACCGCGCGGCTTATCGAGATCAGAGGCGATCTTGGCCAGGAACTTGTTGGCCGACAGACCGACCGACACGGTGATGCCGATCTCGGCCTCGATCTGCTGCTGCGCCCTGGCCATCACCATGGCGGCGGACGCACCGTGCAGCCGTTCGCAGCCGGACAGGTCCAGCCAGGCCTCGTCCAGCGACAGGGGCTGCACCAAGGGCGTCAGCGCCGACAGCTTGGCCATAATGCGCGCGCTCTCGGCCCTGTACTTGGCGAAATCAGGTTTGATCACAATGGCTTCTGGACACAGCTTCAACGCCTTGAACATGGGCATGGCCGACCGGGCGCCGGAGACGCGGGCGATGTAGCAGGCGGTGGTCACCACCCCGCGCTTGCCCCCGCCCACGATCACTGGCCTGTCGCGCAGCTCGGGCCTGTCGCGCTTTTCCACCGAGGCGTAGAAGGCGTCGCAGTCGATGTGAGCAATGGTCAGCCGGTCCAGCGCCTCATGATGAACCATCCGCGGTGAGCGGCAACGCGGGCAGCGCCGGTCGGCGGGCTCGGCGCCGGTCCAAAAGCAGTCGCGGCACAGGGCGCTCATCGGCCGGACTTACGCCGTCGCCGTCGCCGGCTCCAGCGGCCACAGCCGCGCGGCGCCGCGCACGCCCGAGGAATCCCCGTGGGCCGCCTTGACGATCCTGGCGCTCCAGACGTCGCTGAACACGTGCGGCGCGATTGCTCCGGGCAGGTCTTCGTAGAGTTCGGCGACATTGGACATGCCCCCGCCCAGAACGATTACCGAGGGGTCGATCAAGTCGACCACCACCGCGAAGGCCCGGCCCAGCCGCTCGATGTAGCGATCCAGCGCCTCCGCGGCCCAGCGATCGCCGGTGCGCGCTGCGGCGATCACCTCGTCGGCCTTCATCCTGCGGCCGGTCACGCGGGCATGATCGGCGGCGAGCGCCGTGCCTGACACGAAAGTCTCCAGACACCCTTTGCGCCCGCACCAGCAACGCGGCGCCTTGTCTTGCTCGACAGGCCAGGGCAGCGGCGTATGACCCCATTCGCCTGCCACGCCGTTGGCGCCCTCAAGCAGCTTGCCGTCCACCGCGATCCCGCCGCCGCAGCCCGTGCCTAGGATGGCTCCGAAGGCCGAGCCCTTCACGCCGGCCGCCGCCCCGTCCGTGACTTCCGACAGGATTAGACAGTTGGCGTCATTGGCCAGACGCACGGGAACGCCCAGGGCGCGCGTCAGATCAGCGTTGAAATCGCGTCCATTCAGCCACACCGAATTGGCGCCCCGCATCAGGCCGGTGGTCGGCGAGACCGAGCCTGGAACGCCCACGCCTACGGGACCGTGCGGCGCGCCGGATTGTTGGCGCACGCCGATCACCAACTCGGCGACGACGCCGATCGCGCCCTCATAGCTTCCCGGATTGGGCCGGCGCAGCCGCGCGCGCTCGCCGCCGCCCGCGTCCAGGGCCGCCGCTTCGATCTTGGTCCCGCCGAAGTCCACGCCGATCCGGATCATGGCCCGACCATCGGGGCTGGCCGCGCCCGGCGCAAGACACAGGTTCGAAACCGCCTCAGTGCGGCTCCAACGACAGGAACGCCAGGGCGTCGC
>Ga0302319_10002719_pt1 | contig 37692 bp, 30 predicted proteins | sample Bog_T0_2_FD_203319 | JGI IMG/M metagenome (GOLD analysis project Ga0302319, IMG submission 203319) | Peat permafrost microbial communities from Stordalen Mire near Abisko, Sweden - Bog_T0_2 | ecosystem: Environmental > Terrestrial > Soil > Wetlands > Peat | place: Sweden: Abisko, Stordalen Mire... | reverse complement strand
TTGGCGCCGAAGATGTCCGGCACGAACGATACGCTCAACGAGGGCGTGATCAGGCTGTAGTAGGGACTGCCGGAGGCCGACGCGGGCGACACGGCCCCGAGCGGGGTGAGGTTGCGGCTGGCGGTGAACCCGGCGGAAATCTGCGGATAATAGGCACCTTGCTGCGCGTAGACATTCTCCCGCGCCTGGCGCAGCGCGGCCTGTGCCGCGGTGATGGTCGGATTCGCCTTCAGCGACTGCTCGATCAGCGCGTTCAGCGGCTCGGAATGGAACAGCGTCCACCACTCGCTGGGGATGTCGCGGCCGGCGACGAAGCGCTGCGTCGCGCCGCCGGGACCCGGGGCCGAGGTGGTTTCCGGCGGCAGCGGGGCCGGTGTGTAGCCGATTGCGCCGGGCGGCGCCGGGCGGTGGAAATCCGGCCCGACGGCGCACCCGCCCAGCAGCATCAGGACGACAAGAAGACTGACCGCGCGCATCCCGCTACTCCGCCGGGCTCGGCACGGCTTCGGCCTCGCTCTCTTCCGGTGGGGCGCGGCGGGAGAACACCTCGATCAAGACCGGCAGCGCGAGCAGAATCAGCACCGGCAACATCAGCGCGCCGCCGACCACCACAAGCGCCAGCGGCCGCTGCACCTGCGACCCGATGCCGGTGGACAGCGCCGCCGGCATCAGCCCGACCGCCGCCACGATGCAGGTCATCAGCACCGGCCGCAACTGCGTCTGGCAGGTGCGCCAGATCGCCGGAACGCGGCCAAGCCCGGCTTCGACCACGCGATTGAAGTAGGTCAGCACGATGATGCCATCCATCGCCGAGATGCCGAACAGGGCGACGAAGCCGATCGCGGCGGAGACGCTGAACGGCGTGCCGGTGACGTAAAGCGCAAACACGCCGCCGATCAGCGCCATCGGGATCACGCTGGCGGCCAGCAGCATGTCTACCACCGAGCCGAAATTCACGTACAGCAGCAGGCAGATCAGCACGATGGACAGCGGCACCATGATCGAGAGGCGGGCCAGCGCTTCCTCCAGATTGCCGAACTCGCCAACCCATTCCAGGTGGTAACCGCCGGGCAACAGCACCTGCTCGGCGACCTTCTGCTGCGCCTCCAGGACGACGGTGCCAAGATCGCGACCGCGCACCGAGAACTTGATCGGGATGTAGCGCTCCTGCTGCTCGCGATAGATGAACGCCGCGCCGGAGAGAAGCTGCACGCTCGCCACGTCGGTCAGCGGGATCGGCGTCGTGCCGCCACTGGCGGTCGGCGCGCCGATATCGATGCGGCGGATCGCTTCCAGGCTTTGGCGATACTCGGGCGCCAGGCGGACGATGATCGGAAAATTCCGGTCGCTGCCGTTCTCGTATAGATTGCCGGCCGCCTGGCCGCCGATCGCCGCCTGCACCGTCGCGTTGATATCGCCCGGCGCCAGACCGTACCGCGCCGCCTTGCCGCGATCGACATCAATGCGCACCGTCGGCTGGCCGAGCGAGGTCAGTACCGCCAGATCGGCGACGCCCGGCACGGACGCAAGAACATCCTTGATCTTGTTGGCGGTCTTTTCCAGCGTTGCAAGATCGTTGCCGTACAGCTTGACCGAGTTTTCGCCCTTCACCCCGGATGCGGCCTCTTCGACGTTGTCCTCGATGTACTGGGAGAAGTTGAAATCGACCCCGGGGAACTTCTCCTGCAGCGCGGCGGTCATCTGGACGGCCAGCGCCTCCTTGTCCACGCCGGCGGGCCATTTGTCGAATGGTCGCAGCGGCACGAAGAACTCGGCATTGAAAAAGCCGGTCGCGTCGGTGCCGTCATCCGGTCGCCCGTGCTGCGAGACGACGGTGACCACCTCCGGGAAGCCGCGCAGCACCTTGCGCATCTCGTTGACGTAGCCATTGCCCTCCTCCAGCGAGATCGAGGTCGGCATCGTCGCGCGCACCCAGAAATTGCCCTCCTCCAGCTTGGGAAGGAACTCCAGCCCGAGCGTGCGGACCGAGAAGCCGGTAAACACCAGCAGCAGCACCAGGGTGCCGATCGCCAGGATGCGGTTGGACAGCACGAAGCCCAGGACCGGGCGGTAGACCCACCGTATGGCGCGGACGACGATGGTCTCCTTCTCCTCGACGTAGGCAGGCAGCAGCATCGCGCTTAGGGCCGGCGTGACGGTGAAGGTGGCGAGCAGCCCGCCGGCGATGGCATAGGCGTAGGTCTTGGCCATTGGGCCGAAGATGTGGCCCTCGATCCCGCTCATGGTGAACAGCGGCACGAACCCGGCAATGATGATGGCAGCCGAGAAGAAGATGCTCTTGTTCACTTCGCTGGCCGCGACGGCGATCAGCCGGTACTTGCCGTGCAGCTCGACCGCGAACCCCGCGCGGTGGACATCCCCGGAATAGGTGAACCGGTCTTTTGGCGGCTGCGACAGCCGCCGGAAAATGTTCTCCACCATGATCACGGTGGCATCGACGATCAGCCCGAAATCGATCGCGCCCACCGACAGCAGGTTTGCGGATTCGCCGCGCAGCAGCATCACCCCGATGGCGAAGGACAGCGCGAACGGAATCGTGGCCGAGACAATGATCGCGGTGCGCAGGTCGCCGAGGAACAGCCATTGCAGCACGAAGATCAGGCACATGCCGACCAGCATGTTGTGCAGGACGGTGTGCGTGGTGAGCTGGATCAGCTCCGAGCGGTCGTAGATGCGCTCGATCCGCACGCCGGGCGGCAGGATGCCCGAGCTGTTGATCTTCTGCATCTCGGCTTCGACGCGCTGGATGGTCGGCAGGCTCTCCGCGCCGCGTCGCATCAGCACAATGCCCTGGACGATATCGTCGTCGTTGTCCTGGCCGGCGATGCCCAGCCGCGGCTGGTGGCCGACGGTCACTGTCGCGACGTCGCTGACCAGCACCGGCGAGCCGCTATTGGCGCTCAGCATCGTGTTGCGAATGTCATCCAACGAGTGGATCAGCCCGATGCCGCGCACCACCGCTGCCTGCGGACCGAAATTCACCGTCTGGCCGCCGACATTGATGTTCGAATTGTTCAGCGCCGCCAGCACCTGCGGCACCGTCAGGCCGTAATGCGCCAGCTTCGCCTGGTCGATCTGCACCTCGAAGGTCTTGGTCTTGCCGCCCCAGCCATTGACGTCGACCACGCCGGGCACCGCCTTGAAGCGGCGCTCCAGGATCCAATCCTCGATGGTCTTCAGGTCGGTCACCGTGTAGCCCGCGGGCGCCACGACCCGATAGCGCAGGATTTCGCCGATCGGGCTTTCCGGCGAGATTTGCGGCGTGACGCCGTTCGGCAGCGGCGGCATCTGCGACAGCCGGTTGATCACCCACTGCTCCGCCTCTTCATAGGTGAAGTCATAGGTGAACTGGATCTTCACATCGGACAGCCCGAACAGCGAGATGGTCCGCACCGAGGTGACGTGCGGGATGCCCGCCATCTGTACCTCGATCGGGATGGTGATGTAGCGCTCGATCTCCTCGGCGGACTGACCGGTGCTCTGCGTGACGATATCGACCAGCGGCGGCACCGGGTCGGGATACGCCTCGATGTTCAGCTTCATGAAGCCGACGACGCCGGCGCCGAGCACGCACAGCATCAGCACGATAATCAGGACGCGCTGTTTCAGCGCAACGGTGACGACGCCGTTCACGTCAGTCTCCCGTCACGGCGCGGTCGAGGAACAACGATCCGGCCGTGACCACGTTCTCACCCGGCTTCAGGCCATCCAGCACCTGTGCCATGCCGTCGTTGATCCGACCGAGCTTGATCGTGCGGCTGGTGATCGTTTTGTCGGCCTCGTTGGCAACCCAGACGTGCACCGTATCGCCTTCGTAGACGAGCGCGCTTTCCGGCACGCTTGGTGACTCCATCGCGCCGCCGGTGGTGATGCGGAAGCTTGCCAGCATCTCCGGCTTCAGCACGCGGTCGGGGTTCTCCACTTCCGCGCGCACCGGCAGGCGGTGCGTGGTGGGGTCGATCGACGGCGCGACAAACGAGATATGCGCGTTGAACGCCCGGCCGGGATAGGCCGGCACACGTACCTCGACCGGGTCACCGATATGGATCAGCCGCGCGTCCCCTTCCCGTGCGTTGGCGAGCAGCCAGACCTTCGACACATCGCCGATCGAGAACACCGGGTTCGTGCCGCCATTGCTCTGGCTGACGATGTTCTGGCCGAGGCCGATCTGCCGCTGCGTCACCACGCCGTCGATCGGTGCCACGATCAGCGCCTCCGGACTGAAGCTCACCGCGCCGGGCGCTGCCTGGATCGCGTCGATGTCCTGGTCGGTCTTGCCCAGGATGCGCAGCCGGTTGCGCACGGCGCCGAGTGCGATTTCGGCGCTATGCACGTTGCCCTCGGCGGTCGCCAGATCGACCTGGCTTTGTTGCCAGTCCTTCAGCGCGCCGCCCTGCGCCTGGTACAGCGCGTGCTGCCGCTTTTCGTTGGTCTGGGCCAGGTTGAGCTGGGCGCGGGCGGTCTTCAATGTGGCGACGGCGGTGATCAGGTCGTTCTGGCCCTGGACGAACTCCGCGGCCTGCACGGCCGCCAGCGGCTCGCCGCGCTTGACCTGGTCGCCCGCCTTGGCGAACAGCTTGGTGACGCGGCCGGTGAACGGCGAGAACACCGGCGTGGTTGAATCATCGTCAAACGCGATCCGGCCGTCGGTCTCCTGCACCGGGTGGAACGCGATGTCCTTCACCGGCGCGATCGCGAAGCCGGCCCATTGCTGCGGGGTCGCCTTGAAGCCGTTGTCGGCCGAGGTCTGGTTCGCCTGCTCCGCCGTGTTGGTGGTGGTCTCCTGGAACAGCGCCGGACCGAGGAAGATTCCAGCCAGCAGGACGACGCCCAGCACAAGCAGAAGCAAGAGTTGCGTCTTGCGCGACAGCCGCCGTGGCGGCGGCATCGGCGGGACAGCCGCTTCGTGATGGTCAGGGTCGATCCGCTCGACCTGCCGTTTTTTGTCTTTTTTCTCTTTCTTGGGGCGAGCGGTCGGCTCCGTCAGATCATCCACCACTGAGGCTCCCTCCGCGCACGTCACGATCGGGCGCCTGACCGATTCGCGTTTTGGCCTGCGAGGCGCCCCCGCGGAGCGCCATACCAGATGGCTGGTAACGGATTATCACAGGTCAGAACTCCGCATGCAGACGAACCGCGAACACCGAGACTGGTCCGCGCTGCAGGTTGTACGCCGGGTTGTTGACGAACTGGTAGTCAACCGTGACGTGGACATAGCGGAAGGCTGCGAGGCTGTAATACGTCTCAAGGATCTCCTCGGGTCCGGCCTTCGGTAACTTCCCGTCGCCGATGATCCCGCCGAGGCCGCCGGCTGCGAGATACTGCCGCCCGTCCGAGGAAATCTCGCTGATGACGCCGGCGAGTCCGACGGTATCGTCCGGCCGCCCCCAGCGCGTGCCGGCCAGGGACAGGCCCATCGACACCGACTGGTTGACGTCGGTGAACGCATCCTCCTGCACGCCGCCTTGCGACCAGCCGACCCGCGCAAACAGGCCAAGATCGGCCGTGAGCGGCTGCTCCAGGTTAAGACCGACGCCGTACTTGCTCCGGTAGGTGCGAACGCTGTCCACGGAGGGCGTCTGGCCGGTCGCCGCCGCCTGGGCGAGCGCGTCCATGTAGGTGCCCAGATTGCCTCGCGACAACCAGTACAGGACCTTCAGCTTGCCGGGTTGGTCCCACAGCGTATGCCGCTCCTCCAGTTCCGCGACGAACTGGGTCTGCTGCAACAGCGGCAGGTTCAGCGCGGTGCCATTCGGCACGCTCGACATGTCGAACGCGCCGACCCGGGCGGCAAACCGGCCTTGGTACCATTCCGCCGCCGCGCCGTAGGTCGAACCCCACGCATCCGCCGCGTAGTCGAACGACGCCAGGTCGATGATCGCCCAGTTCAGAAAATCGACGCGCGGATCGTGCGCGTATTTGTTGGTGTCGAAAATATCGACAACGGAGATCTTGCCGGCGGTGAGCACGATGCGGTTCGCCGTCTGCGTGCCGCCAAGCTGGTTGAGATCGGCATCGACCTTTTCCGTCTCACCGCCCAGATCGATGGTCTGGCGAATCAAGGCGCGGGCCATTCGATAATACGGGTCTTTGTTGCCGAGCTTGTACGCCTCGCCGCTGACGTAGCCGGCCACACCGAAGGTATTGCCCAGCCCGAACCCCTGGTCGATCTCCGGGTTGATCCAGATCTCCGCCCCCTTCCAGGGACGGAACCCGGCATAGATCGTGGCGTCGAACGTTTCGCGCCCGTTCGCCGCTGCGGGAAGGCTCTGCGGCCCCTGATAGGGGGAGTGGAACGCCGGCTGAAGCTGCCAGACCAGGGTGCTCTGACCATGGACCGCCCAGGCCTGCGGCGTGGCCTGGTCGGACGTGGCCGGTTCGGCGGCCGGCGGCGGCGGTTCGTTGCTCGCCGGCGGCGGACTGTTGCCCTCCTCGGGCGTGGGGCCGAGGTCTTTCGCAACGGCATCGCCGGCCGCTGCGACAAGGATGGCGACGACGAAAGCCGCCTTCGCGGGGACGAAGCGGTTGGCAAGCATCCAGAGGCAATCCATCGGTTTGGCGCCCGCTTATGGGGCGGTGTCCGTGCGGCCACAAGGTTAGCTGGCGTTTCGGACGGCCGCCCGCGGCTTGGATTCGGGACCCGTGAACGAAACGTCATCCGACTGACACAAAACGGGGCGGCGGTGGCGGGTCCGTGATGAGTCAGGCGGTAGCGGGTTCGTCAGGGTCATGGCCGCGGTGAGTTCGCCTGCTATGCTCCGCGGTTGAGGGGGCGGCCGCCGGGCCGGCCCTGCATGGGACCAAACCGAGGGTAACGAATGCCGAAGCGTCCAAAGAACGAGCGACTGAGCGCGGACGTCTGTATCGTGGGGGCCGGGCCGGTCGGCGGCACGCTGGCCTGCCGCCTGGCGCTGGCGGGCATCCGCACCGTGGTGGTGGACCGCGCCGCCCTGCCGCCGATGGAGCACCCGGATTTCGACGGCCGCGCCTACGCGATCGCCGCCGGCTCCCGCCGCCTGCTGGAGGAGTCCGGGGTGTGGGACACGCTGCCCGAGCCTGCCTGCCCGATCTTGGAAATTCGGGTCAGCGACGGGCGCGTCGGCCGGCCGGCCTCGCCGCTGTTTCTGCACTTCGATTACAACGAGCTGGGCGCGGATGCCGGCCCGTTCGGCTGGATGCTGGAGGCGCGCGCCCTGCGCGTAGCGCTGAACGCGTACATGCATGAGCTGCCCGAGCTGACCGTGCTCGCCCCCGCGGTGGCCGCGGTCGAGCGCTACGACGACGGCGCCACGGTGACGATCACCGACGGGCCGGACAGCGGCACGGTGATCGACTGCCAGTTGGTGGTCGCCGCCGAGGGGCGCCAGTCCCCGCTGCGCCGCGCCGCCGGCATTCCGGTGACCCACCTGCCGTACCACCAGACCGGCATCGTCTGCGCCATCAGCCACGAGAAGCCGCACAACGGCTCCGCGCTGGAACACTTCCTGCCTGCCGGCCCGTTCGCGCAGCTGCCGATGAGCGCCAGTCCGGATGCCGAGGCGGGCGGGGCGCCGAACGTCTCCGCCATCGTCTGGACCGAGCGGACCGCGGACGCCGCGCGGATGATGGCCCTGCCGGATGCGGCGTTCACCCGGGAGATCGCGCGGCGGCTGGGCGACCATCTGGGGGCGGTGCGCACGGTGGGGCGCCGCTGGTCCTATCCGCTGTCGGCGATGCTGGTGCACCGGTATGTGGACACGCGCCTGGCTCTGGTGGGCGACGCGGCGCACGGGATTCACCCGATCGCCGGGCAGGGGCTCAACCTGGGGTTCCGCGATGCAATCGCGCTGGCGGACCTGCTGATCGAGGCGGCGAAGGACGGGCGGGACCTGGGGGCGCCGATGCTGCTGGAACGCTACCAGCGGCGGACCCGTCCGGCCAACATGGTGATGCTGGCGGCGACCGACGCGCTGGACCGGCTGTTCAGCACCGACAACCCGGTGGTGCGGCTGGCCCGCGATGTGGGGATTGCCGCGGTGCACCGGACTCCGGCGCTGAAGCGGATGTTCATGCGGCAGGCAATGGGGTTGTAGGGCAGCGGTCGGATACTTTGCCTGTCGGATACCGCTGACTTTAAGAAGTGTCGTCGCAGTTCTGGAGCGACGGCCGGGCATTTTCGATCTCGCCGCCAACCGGATCATAGATCGGCGGCGGCGAGGCGAGGCATGGCGCCATCTCGCCTGGACAGCGCCCGACGCGACCGGCACGCTCACACGCTATCCGGCCGAGTCGTTCGGCCCCCTGCCGGAGTGCGACCTCTGATCACCACAATCGACAAAGCCGAGCAGGTCGAGCGCCTGCTCGCCAAGCTCCGGGCGTCCCTGCCCGTGCCGGCCCGCGTGACGCCGGAACTCGTCGCTCGGCTTCTGGAGGGCGATCGGCCCACCCCGATCCCCATGACCTGCTCGATCACCTGGATCACCTACGCCGGCGACGAGGGCGGGATCATATGTAGGCAGCGCTTCGACCGGGAGACCGCGAACGAGGTCGTCACGTCGATCACCCACCTGCGCTTCGACCCAAGCCTGCCGCTCGCACGCGAGATCACCGCCTACCAGAAGCACCGCGTGAAGCGCCTGAAGCGCCAGTCCTGACAGACGGGCGGGCAGCAACGACGTGCTGGCCCCGTCAGTGTTGCCATCCTCACGGCCCGCGATTCCTGGAGAAGATCGGCGACAGATGGCCACTCGCGACCGCCGGTTCGGCGGCGAAACTCGGCCAGGCACCCTATGGCCTGCTGGCGTTCGATCTGTCGTGCGACACTAGCAACCAGGGGAATGCGGAGGATTTCCGATGTTCGACCTCGGCTGACCGCAGGCAGCCCCCAATGCCGGGGCCGCCCCGGCGTCAGCCGTCGGACGCCCCCGCGGCAATCGGCAGATCCCGCGGATCGGGCTGGTCGCCGGTGCCGGCCGCGCGCCCGTCGGAGTCCTCGTTGTCCCCCGGCTCCATCTGGCCGCCATCCTCGCCGCCCGCAGGCCGGCGCTGCTGGCCGTTCTGCTGCTGGCCTTGCGCAGCCGCCTGGTTCATCGCGTTCAGAATGCGGAAATAATGCTCGGCGTGCTGGAAGTAGCTCTCCGCCATCACCCGGTCGCCGCTGCCGGTCGCGTCGCGGCCAAGCTGCAGGTATTTCTCGAACAATTGCTGCGAAGTGCCGCGGACCCGCACGTCCGGGCCGTTGCTGTCGAACACGTGGTTGCGGTTGAGCGGCACACCCCCGCCACTGCCGCCGCCCTGATGGCGAAAGCCGCCACCACCACCACCGCCACCTCCCCCACCGGGGCGATGATTGCGTCCACGCATGCGCTTAATATTCATAATTTTGCCGTCACGCTTTCCATCATGCGGACCCGTTCATGTCTGTGTTGCGACGCAGCTTTACCGTGTCGCGACCCGGGGCAGCCCGGCGGCCAACTACGATCCATCAACGTTGGTTCCGGCTGGCACCTTCTCCGCCGATCCACGTCCCCCGAAAGGGACGAACAACGATCGAGCAAACCAAAGTACCTGGGACCAGTCGATTTCCGGCGGTCCCTGCCACAGGGGCAAGCTAGACCCCCCAGACCATTGTGCCAAACGGTTTTTTCATGCCGCTCCCCGACGGAGCACCAAAGCGCGGGTTATCCCCAACAAATCTGCGCGTGCCTCCGCCGTCAACCCGGCCTCCAGCGCCAGGGACGCCACGCTCTCGGCCTGCCCCTGGCCAAGTTCCAGGATCGCAACACCGCTCACCGTCAGCCGGCATGACAAGCTCGTGACAACACGCCGGTAGGCGTCGAGCCCGTCAGTTCCGCCATCCAGGGCGGACCGTGGCTCATAGCGCGCCACCTCGGGCATCAACCCTACGATGTCCGACGTGGGAATATACGGCGGATTGCACAAGACCAGGTCGAAACGCCCGGACAGCGGCGTGTCCCAGTCGGCACACGCGAACGCGGTCCGGTCGGCCAGCCCCAGCGCTGCCGCGTTGCGCGCCGCGAGCGCAGCTGCCGCGGCCGAGCGGTCCACGCCGACGCCGAACGCGCGGGGGAACTCATGGAGCGCCGCCAGCAGCAGGCAGCCGGTGCCGGTGCCCAGGTCGAGGATCGCGCGCGGCATTTCCCGGTCAGGGAAGGCCGCCAGCGCCGCGTCGATCAGCGTCTCCGATTCGGGACGCGGGATCAGCGTGTCCCCCGAGACGGCGAAGTCCAGGCTCCAGAACTCGCGGCGGCCGAGGATCAGCGCCAGCGGCTCACGCGCGCAACGGCGGGCCAGCAGCATGTCGAAGCCCGACGACCCTACCAACCTGGACGTGTCCCGGAGTAACGCTTCGGACGACCCGTCCAGGGCGTGCGCCAGCAGCAGGCGTGCTTCAAGGCGGGGGTTTTCAATGCCGGCAGTTCCGAGGCTCTCGGCTCCATCGGACAAAACAACTCGGATTGAGCGCTGGGGCTCCGCCCCAGGCCCCGGCAGGGGCGCTGCCCCTGCACCCCGCCAGGAGCCAACGGCCCCTGGACCCGCATCCGTTTTCGGCAGCGCCCCCCGGGTCACTCCTCGGCGGCCAGGCGCGCGGCTTGGTCCTCGGCGATCAGCGCCTCGACGAACTCATCCAGGTCGCCCTGCATGACCCGATCGATCTTGTACAGCGTCATGTTGATCCGATGATCCGACACCCGCCCCTGCGGGAAATTGTAGGTCCGGATGCGCTCGCTGCGATCACCAGTGCCCACCTGCGCCTTCCGGTCCGCCGCCCGCGTGGCATGCAACGACGCCCGCTGCTGCTCGTACAACCGGGCGCGCAGGATCTTCATCGCCTTGGCGCGGTTCTTGTGCTGGCTTTTCTCCTCCTGCATCGTCACCACGATCCCGGTCGGGATGTGCGTGATCCGCACCGCGCTTTCGGTCTTATTGACGTGCTGCCCGCCGGCGCCGGAGGCACGATAGACGTCGATGCGCAGGTCGGTCTCCTCAACCTGCACGTCCACTTCCTCAGCCTCGGGCAGCACCGCGACAGTCACGGTGGAGGTATGGATGCGCCCCTGGCTTTCCGTGGCAGGCACGCGCTGCACCCGGTGCACGCCGGACTCGAACTTCAGCCTCGCAAACACCCCACGACCAGTGATCTCGGCGATGCCTTCCTTCAGCCCGCCCAGCTCGGTGTCGCCGTATTCCAGGATTTCGAACCGCCAGCCGCGAAACTCGGCGTATTTCTGGTACATCGTGAACAGCTGCGACGCGAACAGCCCCGCCTCGTCACCGCCCGCCGCGGGCCGCACCTCCAGAATGGCCGACCGTTCGTCCGCCGCATCCCGCGGCAGCAGCGCGACGCGGATTTCGTGCTGCAACGAAGGAATGCGGTCCTTCAGGTCACGCAGCTCAGCCTCTGCCAGGTCCCGCATTTCGGGGTCCGCCAGCAGGGTCTCGGCTTCCTGCTGCGACTGCTCGGCGGCGCGCAGGTCGCCGATGCGGACGACGATCGGATCGATCTCCGACAGTTCCTTGGATGCGCGAACGTAGGCCTCGCCGGAGATTCCTTCAGACAACAACGCCCGCAATTCCTCCGCGCGGGCGGCGATACGATCCAGTTTGAACGCGAGGCTCATGCCAGCCGTGCCGCGATGTCCGCGAGCACAACCGCCTCCTGGGCGCCGCTCGCCAAATCCTTCACCTGCGCCACGCCCCTGGCGAGGTCGTCCTCACCCAGGATCACCGCTGCGCGGGCGCCGATCCGGTTGGCGCGCTCCATGCGGCGGCGCAGGTTCCCCCGATACGCCATCTCGGCGCGAATGCCAGCGCGGCGCAGCGACTGGATCACGACGATGGCAGCCGCTTCCGCCGCCTCGCCGATCGGCACCACGGCCACCGGGGCGGGATTCGCGGGCGGGTCCTCCAACAGCATGGCCAGCCGCTCGATGCCCGCGGCCCAGCCGACGGCCGGCGTGGGCGGGCCGCCCATCTCGGCAACCAGCCCGTCATAGCGGCCCCCGGCCATCACCGTGCCCTGCGCGCCGAGCTTGGTGGTCACGAACTCGAACGCGGTATGGCCGTAATAATCCAGACCGCGCACGATCCGCGGGTTTTCCACGAACGGCACGCCGAAGCGGTCCAAATGGCGCTTCAGCGCGTCATAGAACGCGGCAGCCGGCTCGGTGAGATACGGCATGATCGTCGGCGCCGCGGCAGCCAGACGCTTGTCGCCCTCGTCCTTGCTGTCCAGGATGCGCATCGGGTTGCGGTCGAGCCGGTCCAGGCTGTCGCGCGACAATCCCGTCTTGTGCTCGGTGAAATACCCCACCAGCGCGTCACGATACCCCTGCCGGCTGTCCTTGTCGCCGAGGGTATTGACCTCCAGCACCGTGTCCCTGGCAACGCCGAGCGCCTGGAGGATGTCCCAGCCGCAGGCGATCGTCTCGGCATCCGCCAGCGGCTCGGCGGGCCCGATCAGCTCCACACCGATCTGGTGGAACTGCCGGTAGCGCCCCTTCTGCGGCCGTTCGTACCGGAACATCGGGCCGGCGTAGTAGACCTTCTGGGGCAGCGACTGGGTCAGACCGTTGGAGACCAGCGCACGGCAGACCCCAGCGGTGCCTTCCGGCCGCAACGTGATTGAGTCACCGCCGCGATCGGCGAAGCTGTACATCTCCTTGGTGACGACGTCGGAGGTCTCGCCCAGCGTGCGGGAGAACACGCGGGTATCCTCGAAAATCGGCGTGATCCACTCGTCGAAGCCGTAGGTCGAGGCGATGCGCCGCGCCGTCTCGGTCACGTGCCGGTGGCGCCGGATGTCCTCGCCAATAAGGTCCCGCGTGCCGCGGACGGGCTGAAGCTCGCTCACAAAAGGTCCTTGGTTAACGATCAGTCGGCGCTTACGGCGCCTCTTAATACGGCGTCGCGGGCCCGACTGCCGCCTGCTTACTCCGCCGCCACCTTCGCAGGCTCGGCCGCCTTCAGCTCCGCGGCCTTGGCCTCCACCAGCTCGACGATGTGGTCGATCATCCCGGCGCCGTCCATCGTGTGGTCGGTCTTGCCGGCGCGGAACACCATGTGGCGCCCGCCACCGCCGCCGGTCACGCCGATATCGGTCATCAGCGCCTCGCCCGGGCCATTCACCACGCAGCCGATGATCGATAGCGTGAGCGGCGTTTCGATATGCGCCAGCCGTTCCTCCAAGGTTTCCACGGTCTTGATCACGTTGAACCCCTGGCGGGCGCAGGACGGGCAGGAGACGATCTTGACCCCGCGATAGCGCACGCCGAGCGATTTCAGGATGTCCCAGCCGACGCGCACTTCCTCGTCCGGCTCGGCCGACAGCGACACGCGCATGGTGTCGCCGATACCCGACCACAGCAGCGACCCGAGCCCTATCGCCGACTTCACCGTCCCCATCCGGCGCCCACCGGCTTCCGTGATGCCGACATGCAGCGGGTGGTCGCACGCCTCCGCCAACTGCTTGTAGGCCGCGACCGCCAGGAACACGTCGGACGCCTTCACGCTGATCTTGAACTCGTGAAAATCGTGGTCCTGCAGGATCTTGGCGTGCTCCAGCGCGCTTTCGACCAGCGCCTCCGGGTTGGGCTCGCCGTGCTTCTCCAGCAGGTGCTTCTCCAGCGACCCAGCATTCACCCCGATGCGCATGGAGCAGCCATGGTCGCGGGCGGCCTTGATGACCTCCCGCACCCGGTCGGCGCTGCCGATATTGCCCGGATTGATCCGCAGGCAGGCGGCGCCGCTTTCCGCCGCCTCGATCGCCCGCCGATAGTGGAAATGGATGTCGGCGACGATCGGCACATCGACCTGGCGGATGATGTCCTTGAGCGCGAGCGCGCTCTCCTGGTCGGGGCAGGAGACGCGGACGATGTCCACGCCGGCGGCTTCGGCCCGCCGGATCTGCGCCACCGTACCGGCCACGTCGGTGGTCAGCGTGTTGGTCATCGTCTGCACGCTGATCGGCGCGTCGCCACCCACCGGCACCCGGCCGACATGGATCTGACGCGACTTGCGCCGGGCGATCTGCTGGTACGGGCGGTAGCTCATCTGCGGCTCGCTCTCTGTTCTACGGCCGGCCAGGCGCAGGCCAGCGCGTCGCCGGATCGAATCCGGCTCTAATACGGCCGGCCCAAACGTGGCCAGCGCTAAAATGGCGTGGATTGCGGCGCGACGCTACTGCGGAGCGGGACGCGGCGCGGCAGGCTGGGTTGCGGCACCCACAGTCTGGGTCAGCTTGCCGTCCTTGATCATGTCCGCATCCAGGGGAAGCTCCCGCCGCACCGCGCCATTTTTGCCGATCGACGCAGCGGCAACCCCATCGACCACCAACTCCGTGCCCCCGGCATTGCCGGTGGTCATCACCAGGTTGGGGCGCACGGGCACTGGCCAGGTCTCCCCTGACTTCAGCGTGCGGTTCAACAGGATCGCCCCGCCCCGCTCGCGCACCAGCAGCCAGGCATCGGCGCTGGCGCGCACCACGATGCGGGACTGATCCGCGCCGGCTTCGGCCGGTCCAGCCGCGGGACCCGGCGGCGTGGCGAGGACTGGCGCCGCGGACGGATCGGTCGCCGCCACCGGCGGCACCGGGGCTGCGACAGCGGAGGTCGGCGATGGCGCCTGGGTCGCATGGGAATCGACCGGAGCCGCGGCCACGCGGGAATCTGCCGGCGCTGGCGTCTGGTCCGCGACGGCCGAAGGCGGCACGGCGCGCGGCGGCAATGCCTGTTCCGCCAGCGGGGCGAGCCGCGCCGGGACCACCGTCGCCTCCGCCGGCAACCGGCCTTCGCCCGACAGGCGATACCACCCGGCATAGGCGCCGACCGCAAGCGTCACGCCCAGCAGGACCACGGCACCTGCGGGCACGCCCCGCTCGGGCACCGGCACCGGGAAGGCAAGCTTGGTCTTGCGGGTAACCTTGCCCGCTTCCGCCTTGAACCGGCGGCCCATCTCGTCCGGGTCGAGCCCGAGCCGGTTGGCGTAGGTTCGGGCGAAAGCGACCGCATAAGCATTGCCGGGCAGCTCATCCAGGCGCCCTTCCTCCAGCGCCTGGAGATAGACGCGCCGGATCCGCAAGGCCTCGGACACCTCGGCCAGCGACCAGCCCAGACGCTCCCGCGCGGCCCGCAGGTCGGCGCCGGCGCGTGGAGCGGATGCCTCGGGGTTTTGCATCTGTTCGACGGAGGACATCAATCTCCGGCCTTCCGCCAGTTTCGAACTGAGATCCTGCAACATTTGGGCCCGTCCCGCGACATGAGACAGCCCTGGGGAGACTGGGCCGCATGACAACGGCCGGCGGCGTCTAACCCAGAACAATGTCTTTTGCCAACCAACCTAACTTGACTCGAATCTGGTCAGCCGTCGAGGCTTTATTACGGATTCATAATGTAATGCCGCGATGCAACCCGGCGCTGTCGCATCGAGGCAACACCGGCCAGGGATCATGTGACAATGATCACGTTGCAAAGATCAGACCGGCAGCCCGTGTTCCCGAGCCCAGCTCGCGATCGACTCGCGCAGGCTGCTCGCACCGGAGGCGCCACGCCGGATCGATGCCAGCACGGGGCGGAACGCCACCAGATCGAGTTGCGCCAGCAGCGCTTTTACCGGCAGGACGCCGGCGGCCGACATCGACAGCGTGGTGAGGCCGAGCGCCACCAGTGTCATGGCGTCCAGCGGGTTCGACGCGGCCTCGCCGCACAGCGACACCGGAACGCCGGCACCGCCCTTGGCGGCGCGGGCTACGGTCAGCAGCTCGTCCAGCAGGTCCAGCACCGGCTGGGACAGAAAATCATAGCGCTCGAACAACAGCGGCGCGCTGCGATCGGCCGCAAACAGGAACTGCATCAGGTCGTTCGACCCGAGCGAGACAAAGTCCACCTCCTGAAACAGTTCATCGAGTTGCCACAGCAGCGCGGGCACTTCCAGCATGGTCCCGATCGACAGCCGTTCCGGCGCCGGCTGCACGCGCTTCGCCTCGGCCAGCAGCAACGCCCGCGCGGCGCGGAATTCACCCACCGTCGCCACCATCGGAAACATGATCGTCAGCGGCCGTCCGGCGGCGGCAATCAATAGCGCGTGAAGCTGCCGGCGCAGCAGTGCCGGCCGGTCCAGGCCGACGCGCAGGGAACGCCAGCCCATGGCCGGGTTCTCCTCCTCCGGCGTTTCGCCCGGCAACATTTTATCGGCACCGAGATCGAGCGTGCGGAACACCACCGGCCGGCCCGCCGCGGCGTCCAGGACGCGCCCGTAGATCGCCGCCTGCTCGGCGGTATCGGCGATCGAGCCGCGCGCCAACATCGCGATCTCGGTGCGGAACAGACCGATGCCATCCGCCCCGGTGCGCTCAAGCTGCGCCAGTTCCAGGCTCAGCCCAACGTTCAGCATTAGCGAGACGGGCGTGCCGTCGGCGGTGACGGCGGGCTTGTCGCGCAGCGAGGCCCAGCCGGCGAGCTGCGCGGTCCGCGCCTCCAGCGCCCGCTCGTAGGCGTTCCGCACCTCCAACTCCGGCCGCAGCACGAGCTGGCCCTCATCGGCGTCCACCACCGCCTCGTCGCCCTGGTCGGCGGCGTCCAGCGCGCCGCGCACCCCGCCCAGCGCCGGCAGGCCAAGGGCGCGGGCCAGGATCGCGGCGTGCCCGGACGGGCTCGCCTCCTCGATCACGACAGCAGCGATGCCGGCCGCGTGCCAGTCCAGCAGCTCCGCCGGCCCGAGGCGGCGCGCCAGCAGGATGGCGCCCGGCGCCACCGCCGCCCGCGACTCCTCGCCGACCAGCTCGGACAACAGCCGCCCCGCCATGTCCTCCAGGTCGGACAGCCGTTCGCGCAGATACGGGTCGGCGATCCGGCGCATGCGGTCGTGGACCTCGCCGGCCACGCGCTGCACCGCGGCCGCGGCCGACAGCCCGCTGCGCACCGCCTCCTCGACCCGGCGCATCCAGCCGGCATCGGCGGCAACCAACCGATACGCTTCAAGCACCTCCCGGGAGGCCTTGTCGTCGATCTCGCTCGGCACGCCCGCGATCAACTCGTCGAGGCCGCGCTGCATCTGTTCGGCGGCCTCGTGCAGCCGCTTCAGCTCGGCGTCAGGATCGTCGGCCAGCGGCTTGATCATCCGCCGCCGCGCTTCGCGCAGCACCACCGGGCCGATGGCGATGCCCGGTGCCAGGGTTGACGCCTCGAACGTGCGGGGAACGGTCGCGCCCAGGCCTTCGGTGCCGGCATCGTTGATGCCCGATGCCGCCAGCGCCTCGGCCAGCAGCATCGCCACCGTTTCCATCACGTCCACCTCGTCCTCGGTGTACAGACGGGGGGAGCGATTCTGCGCCACCAGAACGCCATGGATGCGCCCGGCGCGGCGCACCGGCACGACCAGCATCGAGGCGTAGGGCTCCTCGCCGGTCTCCGGGCGGTAGGCGAAGGCCGGATGGTTCTGCGCATCCGGCAGGTTCATCACGTCGCCGGTGACGGCGCACAGCCCGACGATACCTTCGCCGACCCGCAGCCGGGTGCGTCCGACGGCGTCCGATCGCAAGCCCTGGGTCGCCACCAGCTCAAGGATATCGCCCGGACGAGTGGCGTAGATCGAGCAGACCTCGCTGACCATTTCGGCTGACACCAGCCGCACCAGCTCGGCCAGCGGCGCCGGCCCGTGCGCCATCATTTCCCGCAGCCGAACCAGCAGGCGGCGGGACGCGACCATCCGGTGGTTAGGCCACGATGGCGGGGCCGGCGGCCACCCGGTCGCGTGCGGTGAGCGAGGCGACCGCCTGCTCCACCAGCTCCGTGATGATCTCGCTGGTCGTCTGCTCGGCGGTCACCATGCCCACCGACTGCCCGGCCATCACCGACCCCTCCTCGATGTCGCCGTCGATCACCGCGCGGCGCAGCGCGCCGGCCCAGAAATGCTCGATCTCAAGCTGCGCTTCCTCGCGATTGACCTCGCCGGACTGGAACCGGCGAATCGTCTCCGCTTGGTGCTGCAGGAAGCGCTTGGTGCCGTTGTTGACCAGGCCGCGGACCGGGATCACCGGGAAGCGCTCGTCGAGTTGGATCGAGGGCAGCGCGTCGCGTGCGGCGGCGCGGATGAAAGCGTGCTTGAAACGCGCATGCGCGATCGATTCCCTGGCCGCCGCGAAGCGGGTGCCAAGCTGGGCGCCCGAGGCACCCATTTCCAGGTAGGCAAGCACCGCCTCGCCACGGCCGATCCCGCCGGCGACGAACACCGGCACGTCGCGGATATGCGGCAGGATCTCCTGTGCGAGCACCGTCAGCGTCACCGGCCCGATATGGCCGCCCGCTTCCGAGCCTTCGATCACCAGCGCATCGACGCCGGAGCGCACCAGGCGCTTGGCCAGGACCAGGGCCGGCGAGAACGCGATCAGCTTGGCGCCGCCATCCTTCACCGCCCGCACCGCCGGGCCCGGCGGAATGCCGCCGGCCAGCACCACATGCGTGACCTTCGCCTCCAGACAGACGCGGACCAGATCGTTGAGCTGCGGGTGCATGGTGATCAGGTTGACGCCGAACGGCCGGTCGGTCAGCGCCTGGGTGGCGGCGATCTCCGCCGCCAGCAGGTCCGGCCCCATGGAGCCGCAGGCGACCACGCCGAAACCGCCGGCGTTGGAGATCGCGGACACCAGGTGGCGTTCGCTCAGCCAGCTCATGGCACCGCCCATGATCGCGTAGCGACAGCCGAGGAACGCGGTGCCGCGCTCCCACAGCCGATCAAGCTCGAAACGGGCGAGCGCCTCGCCGGCGCCGGGTGCGGGAATGTCAGGCATCGAGGGCGTAGGCGGTATGGAGGGCTCGTACGGCAAGCTCGGTATACTCCGCGGCCACCAGGACACTGACCTTGATCTCGCTGGTGGAAATGACCTGGATATTGATCGCCTTGTCGGCGAGGGTCCGGAACATCGTGTTGGCGACCCCGACATGGCTGCGCATGCCGACGCCGACCACGCTGATCTTGGCGACGTCCGGGTCGGTGATGATCTCGGCATAGCCGATTTGCGGCTGCGCCTCCGCCAGCGACGCCTGCGCGCGGGCGAGGTCCGCGTTGCCGACGGTGAAGGTCACGTCGGTCGTGCCATCGGCCGAGATGTTCTGCACGATCATGTCCACGTTGACCCCATGCTCCGCCATCGCGCCGAAGATGGCGGCGGCGATGCCGGGGCGGTCGGGCACCCGGCGGATGGTGATCTTCGCCTCGTCGCGGGAATAGGCGATCCCCGACACGATCTCTTTTTCCACGATCTCGTCCTCGTCCACGACCAGCGTGCCGGCTGTCTCACCGTCAGTCACGTCCTTGAAGCTGGATAGCACACGGACTCGCACCCGCTGGTTCATCGCCAGCTCGACGCTGCGCGTCTGCAGCACCTTGGCGCCCACCGAGGCAAGCTCCAACATCTCTTCATAGCTGATTTTGGCGAGCTTGCGGGCTTTTGGCACGATCCGCGGGTCGGTGGTGTAGATCCCGTCCACGTCCGTATAGATGTCGCAACGGTCGGCCTTCAGCGCGGCGGCCAGCGCCACGGCCGAGGTGTCGGACCCGCCGCGCCCCAGCGTGGTCAGCCGGTTGTCCGGTCCCAGCCCCTGGAACCCCGACACCACTGCGACCTGCGGGGAGCGGCCATCCAGCCCCTGCATGCGGCGGATCAGCAGGTCGGCGTCGATCGAGTCGATGCGCGCCTTGCCGTGCGCGCCGTCAGTGCGAATCGGGATTTGCCAGCCCTGCCAGGAGCGCGCCTCCACCCCGATCTCCTGCAGCGCGATCGCCAACAGGCCGGTGGTGACCTGCTCGCCGGTCGCCACGACGGCGTCGTACTCCCGGGCGTCGTGCAGCGGCGACAGGCTTTGGCACCAGCCAACAAGCTGGTTGGTGGTGCCGGCCATGGCGGATACCACCACGGCGACCTCATTCCCCGCCTCCACCTCGCGCTTGACGCGAAGGGCGACGTTGCGGATGCGGTCGAGGTCGGCGACGGACGTGCCGCCGAACTTCATAACGATGCGGGCCATTGTCAGTGATCGATGATCAGTGCTCAGTGGCCAGCGTCATACTGGCCGCAGGCAGGAGGGGCAACCATGCAGGACGCGTCGTTTTCGGCGGAGGAGGTCGCGCGGTTCGACGCGCTGGCGGGGCGCTGGTGGGACCCGCGCGGGCCGATGCGGGCGCTGCACCGGATGAATCCGGCGCGGATCGGCTGGATCGCCGAGCGGATCGCGCGGCGGTTTCCCCATCCCGCCGGACTGCGCGTGCTGGACCTGGGCTGCGGCGCCGGCCTGGCGGCGGAGGCGCTGGCGCGGCGCGGCTACACGGTGTTGGGCCTGGACGCCGCCGGCGAGGCGATCGAGGCGGGACGCGCCCATGCGGCGGACGCGGGCCTGCGGCTGGACTATCGGGAGGGCGCGGCCGAGGACCTGGTGGCCGAGGGGCAGCGATTCCCGGTGGTGACCGCGCTGGAGGTGATCGAGCACGTGCCGGACCCGCAGGGGTTCGTGACGCTGCTGTCGCAATTGCTGGAGCCGGGCGGCCTGCTGTTCCTGTCCACCATGAGCCGCACACCCAAATCCTACCTCGCGGCCAAGGTGGCGGCGGAGTACGTCCTGCGCTGGCTGCCGGTCGGGACCCATGACTGGCGGAAGTTCGTCACCCCGACCGAACTGTCCGTCATGCTGCGACATGCCGGGCTTCGCGTGACGGATGTGGCCGGGATTACCCCCGACTTTGTCAGGGGCGGCTGGAAGACGGTCCGGGATATGTCGGTGAACTACCTGGCGGTGGCCGAAGCCGAGCGCTGAGCGGGATCAGCCGTCGGCGCGCGGCACCCAGGGGATGCTGGAAAAGTCGATGCCCTCGTCGGAGAGGGCTTCGGCTTGGTCGGGGGTGGTCTCGCCATAGATCGCGTGCCGGTCACTCTCGCCGCGATGCATCCGGCGCGCCTCGTCCGCGAAATTCGGGCCGACGTAGTCGCAGTTCTTTTCGACCTCGGCGCGCATCCGTTGCAGCATGCCGCGCAGTTGGTCGGGCAGCTTGCCGGCGGTGGCCGCAACGGCGGGTGTCGGCGTTTCGGGCGCGGGCGCGGGCGTGTCCGCCGGTGGCGGCGTGGGGGACGGCACGGGCAGCGCCGCCCGGGTCGAGACCGCCGGGGTCATCAGGGCACGCTCCACCTTCACGGCGCCGCAGGCCGGGCATTCGACCAGGCCGCGCGCCGCTTGCAGCTCAAAGCCCGCGCTGTTGGTGAACCACCCGTCGAATTCGTGGCCCTGGCTGCATCGCAACTGATAGTGGATCATTCCGCTGACCTAGCCGCACCGCTCGCCTTCAGGACGAGACGAATCATTGTCGCACTCTTTTCGCCCGTGCACACGCTTCCTTACGCGGCACGCAGCAGCGAATCGAGTTTCCCGGCCCGGTCGAGCGCCACGAGATCGTCGCAGCCGCCGATATGCTGCCCATCGATAAAGACCTGCGGCACGGAGGTGCGCCCGGACCGGCGGACGGACTCCTCCCGCTCGGTCGTGCCCTGAGGCGCGTCGATTTCCTTGAACGGCACATCCTTGCCGGCCAGCAGTTGCAGGGCGCGGGCGCAGTAGGGGCAGAACGGCTGGGTGTAGATTTCGATGGCGGGCATCCCGGTCTCCTTGGCGCGGTGGAGACCGATAGGTAATGGCGGACCTGTAGGGTGGAAAGCGCTTGCGCCGTCCACCGCCTTGCGTTGGTGGTCCGCTGGCGGGGAGATGGCGTGCGTCGGGGGCGTCCGGGGCAAGAAGGCGGACGGCGCAAGAGCTTGTCCGCCCTACGCGCCGCAGCGAAATGCCGATGCGAACAAGAGTGTCACTCCAGCCGGGGGTCGGGCACGCGCGCTGCCACCAGCACGTCCACCGCCGCCGCGCCGCCGGCCAGCAGGGCAGCCACGCAGCCATTGGCGGTGGCGCCCGACGTCATCACGTCGTCGATCAGCAGCACCCGCTGCCCGCGCAGCCGGTCGGCACGCGACCGGCGCACGGCAAATGCGTCCGCCAGTGCGGCGGCACGTTCCGCCGCACTTGCATGACCAAGCGACACCGTGGCCCGCACCCGCTGCAACGCGTCCGGCAAGACTGGGCGGCCCGCGCGCCGACCCAGCGCGAAGGCCAGCAGCGCGGCTTGGTTGTAGCGGCGGTGGAACAGCCGGGCGCGGTGCAGCGGCACCGGCACCAGCAGATCGGCCTCGGCGAGCAGCGCCGCGCCGGCGCGCGCCATGTGCGGGGCCAACGTCTCCGCCAGCTCGGTCCGGTCGGCATGCTTGAACGGCAGGATCAGCCGGCGCGCGTGCGCGTCGTAACGCAGCGCCGCCCTTGCGCGCCCGTAACCCGGCGGGGCCTCGCGGCAGGCGGGGCAAAGGTGATCCGAGCCGCCCTGCCCGGTGGCGGCGAACGGCACGCCGCAGCGGACGCAGCACGGTTCGCTGATGAAGCCGGTGCGGGCAAAGCACTGCGCGCAGAGCAGCCCTGGCGCCGCGACCGACGTCGCGCACAGCACGCAGGACGGCGGCAACAGCAGATCGAGGACCGCGCGCCCGGCAAGCCGAGCCCCGGCGGCCAGGCGGAATGCCAGGCCGAAATTGTCAGCGGTCTGCAGCATCAGCCGCGACCAAGGGCCGGTGACCACGCCGCTCCAGCCGGCGGTGCCCTCAGCCGTGCGTTGGACCGGCCGCGGCCAGCGGTCGGGTGCCCCCGCGCTGCTGCGTCCATTCCCTCAGCCGTTCGCAGAGTCGGCTCCAACGCCGAACGCCACGATTCCATCCCGCGTGATCTGGCTCAGCAAGCCGGTCTCCCAGGCCAGGTAGGCGCGCATCGCGGCTGCTACGCCGGACGTCCGGTCGTAGGGACGAAGATACACGTCGATGCAGGCTTCATCCGGCGGCGTGCCCTGGTCGCTGGCCAGCGGCCGACCGGCCTGTCGCCACGCTAGGGTACCGCCTGCCAGCACACTGATCTTCGCCCGGGTCAGCGACTGCACCTCCGGGACCGCAAGCCGCGCCAGCACGCCGTCGGGCGACGTCAGCACCGCGCGGTTTGCCGCGGCGAGCGGACCAGCCAGCGCGCTCAGCCGGCTCCGCACGCCCCAGTGCGCACCCGGAATATGGCCCTCGCGGAAGTCGATGCTGCGAGCGAGGTCCAGCAGCAGAGTGTCCCTGGCCCCATCCAGCAGGCTCGCGAGGCCGGCCGGATCGACAGTGTCCACCGCCGCGGCCAGCTCCGGCACCGGCAGCGGGGCGGTGCCGCTGGCGCGCACCGCGTCCAACCCACCTTCCACCACGAACACGTCGCGGTGGCCCATCTGACGCAGCCAGGCCGCAGTCATCCGCGCCCGCACACCGGTGTCGTCCACCAGCACGATGCGGGCGTTGCGAACGCCGATCCACTGGTCGGTGGCCTGTAAAAGCTGCCCGCCGGGCGCGTTCACGCTGCCCGGCCGGTGGCCCGCGCGAAACTCGGCCGGGCCCCGAACATCGAGAACGTACACCGTGCGATCCGGGTCATCCTCGAACCGCTCCAGGTCGAGCGCGCCGATAACCCCCACGCCGGACTGCTCGGCAAACGCCTGCGCGCGGTGCAACGCCAGCGCGGCGGTTTTCGGCGTGCCCGGCGGGTAGCTGTCGGTCCGGCCATGCTCGCAGCGGAAGCCGGCCAGTTCCCAGCCCATCGTTCCGTTCCGCAGCGCGACCACCTTGTTCGGCACGCCCGCCCGCCGGAGGCTCTCGGCACCCAGGATGCTGCGCGTTCGGCCGGCGCAGTTGACCACGATCAGCGTGTCGGGATCGGGCGCGATATCGCCGACGCGATAGACCAGTTCACCGCCCGGCACGCTGATGCCGCCGGGGATCGACATGAGCGCGAACTCGTCTTGGGTGCGGCTGTCCAGCAGGACCATGGCGCGCCCCTCGTCCAGCCACGCCTTCAGCGCGGGCGGATCGACGCTCTCGGTGCCGTAATGGTGCTCGACCCACTCGCCGAACGCCTTCGAGGGGACGTTGACGCCGCTGAACAGCTCGTAGCCGGCTGCCGACCAGGCGTTGGTGCCGCCATTCAATACGGCGACATCGGTGCAGCCGATGCCCTCCAGCCAACCGGCCAGGCGGTCAGCGAGCCCTCGCCCGTCATCGACGCAGAACACGCGCACCGCGCGCCGGGGCAGCAGCGCCCGGGCGTGGATTTCGCGTCGCGAGAGCGGGCACGGGACCGCCCAGAACAGGTGGGCGGCGCCGAATTCGCCCAGCTCGCGCGCATCCAGCACGGCAAGCTCCTTGCCGTCGGTGATCCAGGCCCGCAGCGTGGCAGGATCGATGCGCCTCATCGGAAAACCCTAGGCACGGCGCTGGGCGCTTGGCAACGCAGGCCCCCGGGCGCACATGCGGGCGCATGGCGCAGCAAGAGGGCATGGCAGGCGGGACGGTCGCCGACATGGCGGTGTTCGACCGGCACGCCGTGCGCCGGCAGCGCGATCGCGCCGCCGCCACGGTTACGCACGTCGCCGACGTGCTGCGCGACGCGGCCGAGCGGCTGCTCGACCGGCTGGATGATATTGCACCGCTTCCCTCCGGCCCTCGTTTCACCCGCGCTTTGGACGTTGGCGGGCGTGGCGTGGTGGCGCCGCTGCTGCGTGCACGCGGCATCGAGGTGGTGTCCTGCGATCTCTCCCCCCTCATGTCCGCCGCCAATGGCGGCTTGGCGGTTGCCGCCGATGAGGAAGTGCTGCCGTTCGGCGCCGGCAGCTTCGATCTGGTGGTGGCCAGCCTGTCGCTGCATTGGGTGAACGACCTGCCGGGCGCGCTGATTCAGCTCCGCCTGGCGCTGCGGCCGGACGGACTGCTGCTGGCTTCGCTGCCTGCCCTGGGCACGCTGGGCGAGCTGCGCCGCGCGCTGACCGAGGCCGAGGCGGCGCTGACCGGTGGCGCTGCCCCCCGGGTCTCGCCGTTCCCGGAGTTGCGCGATTGCGCCGCCTTGCTGCAGCGAGCCGGCTATGCGCTGCCGGTTGCCGACGTGGAGGACATCCGTCTGCTCTACGCCGATCCGCTGGCGCTGCTGCGCGACCTTCGCGCCGCCGGCGAGGGGAACGCGCTGCGGCTGCGCGATCGCCGCATCCCGCCGCGCGCCCTGTTCGCTGCCGCCCTGGCATCGCTGCCGACCGAAGCGGGACGCGTCCCGGCCACCCTGCGGCTTGCGGTGATGACCGGCTGGGCGCCCGCACCCGGCCAGCCAACCCCCCTGGCACCCGGCAGCGCAACCCGGTCGCTGGCCGAGGCGCTCAAGGACACACCGGGCTGATTGCCGGGCGTTGCCCACAGTAAGACGGGACGGGGGGGAGCACCGTCCTTCGGCCGTCTGACGTCTTTGTTTCTGCAGTTCGTGGCGACGGACGAACGGTGCCGCGGGGAAGCGCACGCCCTTGACCGGGCAAGGCCTGCTGCCACGAATTGGTATTGACAACACCACAATGGGATGGCAGGAAACTGGTATGGCCGATACCAATTAACAGCCCACACACGCCAGGCGTCACGGGCCTTCGTTTCCTGCAAGAACACCCAATAGCAGTCCCTGCCGAATATTAATCCAATCTCCCAAACACCGCACAAATACCTGAAGGATCAAGCCATGTTCTGCAACCAATGCGAACAGACCGAGCGGTCCGTCCGAGGCGACGGCTGCGCCGCAACCAAAGGCATGTGCGGCAAGGATGCCGTCACGTCCGACCTCCAGGATCTCCTGCTCCATGCGGTCGAAGGCGTGGCGCAGCATAATAACGCTGTCCGCAAGCTCGGCGTGGCGGACCAGGACGCCAGCCGGTTCATCCTGTCCGCCGTGTTCTCGACGCTGACCAACGTCAACTTTGATCCCGCCCGCTTTATCCCCCTGATCCGCGAGGCCGCCACGGTCCGCGACCGCGTCCGGGACACCGCCGCAGCGGCAGCGCACAAACTTCGCCGGACGCCGGAGACGCTGACCGGCTCGGCCAACTTCGCACCCGCCGCGGACCAGGACGGCATGCTGGCACAAGCCGCCAGCGTCGGCGCTCTCGCCGGCCAAGACGTGGTCGGCGAGGACATCATCGGCCTGCGTGCGCTGGTGCTTTTCGGGCTCAAGGGCGTCTGCGCCTACGCCTACCACGCCCGGGTGCTTGGCTATGAGCGGGACGACATCTACGCGGGCGTGGAGCAGACACTGGCGTTCCTCGCCGGCGGACCGACCGACAGTGAAGCCCTGCTGGAGCAGGCGCTGGAACTTGGCCGGCTGAACCTGACGGTGATGGAAACCCTGGACGAAGCCAACATCGGCACTTTCGGCATCCCCGAGCCCACGGTGGTGCGCATGACGCCGGTCCGCGGCAAGGCGATCCTGGCGTCCGGCCACGACATGAAGGATCTGCTCGCCCTGCTGGAGGCCACCGCCGGCACCGGGATCAACGTCTATACCCATGGCGAGTTATTGCCCGCCAACGCCTATCCCCGGCTGAAGGCGTTCCGCCATCTGGTCGGCAATTACGGCGGCGCCTGGCAGGACCAGCGCGCGGAGTTCGCGCATTTTCCCGGCCCGATCGTCATGACGTCCAACTGCATCATTCGGCCGCACTCGTCGTACAGCGACCGGATCTTCACCGCCGGACCCGTCGGCTGGCCGGGCGTGCATCATCTGGACGGCGATGATTACGCGCCGGTGCTCGCTGCCGCCCAAGCGCTGCCAGGCTTCAGCGACGACGCGCCGGCCGAGACGGTCACGATCGGTTTCGCCCGCAACGCTGTGCTCGGCGTCGCCGACACGGTGATCGAGGCGGTGAAGACTGGCGCCATCCGCCACTTCTTCCTGGTCGGCGGCTGTGACGGCGCCGCTTCCGGCCGCAACTACTTCACCGAATTCGCCGAGGCCGTGCCGGAGGATAGCGTGGTGCTGACGCTCGGTTGCGGCAAGTATCGGTTCAACCGCCATGAGTTCGGCACGATCGGCGGCATTCCCCGGTTGCTCGATCTTGGCCAGTGCAACGACAGCTACTCGGCGATCGTTATTGCCACCGCGCTGGCGGGCGCCTTCAATTGCGGCCTTAACGAGCTGCCCCTGTCGCTGGTCATTTCCTGGTTCGAGCAGAAGGCGGTCGCCGTGCTACTGACGCTGCTGGCGCTTGGGGTGCGCAACATCCGCCTCGGTCCGACCCTGCCCGCCTTCCTGACGCCGAACCTGCTGGGCGTGCTGGTCGAGCGGTTCGGGATTCAGCCGATCACCGAGGCCAGTGCGGACATCGCAGCGTCGCTGGAGCGTCAGGCGGCCTGACCAAGCAGCGGAAGGCGGATATGCCGCCTTCCGCGGTGCGGCTTGCGACAGTGGCGGATGGCGCTTCGCTGATCCGCCTTACGCTCGGCTCAGACCGCCTTTTTCAGTGTCGGGGACGCCTTGAAGCGGACGGTCTTGCCGGCTTTCACCTTGATCGACTCGCCGGTACGGGGGTTCAGGCCCTTGCGCGCCTTGGTCTTGCGCACCGTGAAGGTGCCGAAGCTTGGGAGGGTAAACTTCCCCGACTTCTTCAGCTCCTTGACGATGGCCGCCATCAGTTCGGTTGCCGCCCGATTCGCCGCAGCGCCGGTCAGCGAAGCCGACTCCTGGATCACCTGCGAGATGAAGGCTTTCGACATGGTCTTTCCTCGTGGATCGCGTGTTCGCCGCGGCGCGCTCGACAATGGATGACCATGCGAGCCGCAGCCCAAATCTGGTCACGGCACAGCCGATTCGCCGCGTCGTTGCAACGTTCTTAGAGCGGCGCCGCGGATTGCGCCAGCCCCTCTACAAATTTTGCGAGTCGGGGCGCCGGGCAGGCGCGGATCATTGCAAAAGCCCCGAAGCAGCTAAAGGCCCGCCTGGCTGACAAACTTGGTGATGAGATAAGCCTCGATCGCCTCCGAGCCGCCTTCCGAGCCGTATCCCGAGTCCTTCACGCCGCCGAACGGCGTTTCCGGCAAGGCGAGCCCGTGGTGGTTGATCGACATCATCCCGCTTTCCACCGAAGCGGCGATCGCCTGCGCCGTCCGGGCGGAACGTGTGTAGGCGTAGGCTGCAAGTCCGAACGGCAGCCGGTTGGCCTCCGCCACCGCCTCGTCGAACGTGCTGAACGGGGCGATCAGCGCGAGCGGGCCGAAAGGTTCCTCGTTCATCACCCTGGCGTCCTTCGGCACGCCGGTCAGCACGGTCGGCTCGAAGAAGTTGCCCTTGTTGCCGATCCGGCTGCCGCCGGTGCGAATCTCCGCTCCGCGCTTAACAGCATCGCCGATGAATGTTTCCATGGCGGTGATCCGGCGGGCGTTCGCCAGCGGGCCCATGGTGGTGTCCCTCTCCAGCCCGTCGCCCACCGTCACCGCCTTGGCATGGTCGACAAACCGGGCGACGAACTTGTCGTACACCGCCTCCTGCACCAGGAACCGGGTTGGCGAGACGCAGACCTGGCCGGCGTTGCGGAACTTCGCGCCCGCGAGAATCCTGCTGGCGACATCGATATCCGCGTCGTCGAACACGATCGCCGGCGCGTGCCCGCCCAGCTCCATCGTGGCGCGCTTCATGTGGGCGCCGGCCAGCGCCGCCAGGTGCTTGCCCACGACCGTGGAGCCGGTGAACGAGATCTTCCGGATCACCGGATGCGGGATGAGATACTCGGAAATCTCGGCCGGAACGCCGTAGACCAGGTTGACCACGCCCGCCGGAATGCCTGCATCGACGAAGACGCGCAGCAGTTCAGCCGGCGCGGCGGGGGTTTCTTCCGGCGCCTTGACGATGATCGAGCAGCCGGCGGCAACCGCGCCGGACAGCTTGCGCACCACCTGGTTGATCGGGAAGTTCCACGGCGTGAAGGCCGCCACCGGGCCGACGGGTTCCTTGATGACCAACTGGTAGATGCCCTCGGCGCGGGCGGGGATCACCCTTCCATAGGTGCGGCGCGCTTCCTCGGCGAACCAGTCAATCACGTCGGCGGCAACAAGGATTTCGCCCTTGGCCTCGATCAGCGGCTTGCCCTGCTCCAGGGTCAGAACCTGTGCCACCGCATCCAGGCGGTCGCGCAGCAGGTTCGCTGCCTTGCGCATCAGCTTGGAGCGGTCGAAGGCCGCCACCTTACGCCAGACCTGGAAGCCTTTGGCGGCAGCTTCCAGCGCCCGGTCCAGGTCGGCGCGCTCGGCGTGCGCCACGGTCCCGATCGTCTCGCCGGTCGCGGGATTGACCACCGGCAGGGTGCGGCCGGCGGATGCCTTGGTCCATACGCCGTCGATCAGCAGTTGAACGTCGGGATACATCGTGGCGCTGCCTCTATCGGGTGGGTTGGCGGTTGGCCGGTGTCTGTCACCCGCCCGGGGGCGGCGTCAATCCGCCCCGCCGGTCGGCGCGCCCTTGCGGCCAGAGAACAGCAGCGCCAAAGGCGCGACGGCGAACGCCAGCACGGCGCAAAACAGGAACACGTCGGAATAGGCAAGGACCTGCGACTGCTTACCGAGTGCTTGGTAGACCAGCCCAACCGCCGAATCGTGCACGGTCGAAGGGGCCCGGCCAAGAGCGGTCAGGCCCTGCTCGTTCCGTGCCACTAGCGCGTTGTACGGCGGGTTCAGCGGCGTCAGCCAGGTGGACAGATGAGCAGACCAAACCTGCGTTTGGTTGGTCACCATCGCTGTCGCCGCCGAGATGCCGATCGAGCCGCCCACGTTACGAAACATCGTATTGAACGCCGCGGCGTCGCCGCCCTGCTCCGGGGTCAGGCTGACATAGGCCAACGTGTTGATCGGGGTGAACAGAAAGGCCAGGCCGGCAGTCTGGGCGCAGCGCATCAAGACCAGCGTCGTGAAGTCGATGTCGGGAGCCAGCGTGCTGCTGTAGACCAGCGACGCGCCCATGATCAGGAAGCCCGCCATCACCACGAACCGTGCCTGCACGTATTTCATGGCCACGGCCACCACTGGCACCAGCAAGATGACAACCAGGCCGCCCGGCGAAAGTATCAGGCCGGCGAGTGTTGCATCGTAGCCGATGACCCGCTGGGCGAATTGCGGGATCAGCACCGCACTGGAATAGAGCACGAATCCCAGTGCCCCGATCAGCGCCGTGCCGACGGCGAAGTTCCGATCCGCGAACACATAGATGTCCACAACCGGTTTCTTCGCGGTCAGCAGCCAGGCGATCGCCCCTACGATGCCGACAAAGGCCAGGGATGCCGTCACCACGATAAACGGCGAGCCAAACCAGTCTTCGTCCTCGCCGCGGTCCATGGTAATTTGCATGCATCCCAGGCCGAGCGAGATCAGCGACAGGCCGATATAGTCGACGCCGCTCGGCCGCCGCTTGGCCCAGGGCGGGTCGTCAACGAACGCCATGATCGCGAATGCGGCGATGATGCCAACCGGAACGTTGATCAGGAAGACCCATCGCCACGATGCGTTGTCGGTGATGTAGCCGCCCAGGGTCGGCCCGATCACCGGGGCGATGACCGTGGCCATTGTGCTCAGCGCGAAGGCCTGGCTGCGTTTTTCCGGTGGGAAGGTATCGAGAATGATCGCCTGCTGGGTCGGTTGCAGTCCGCCGCCGAAGAACCCCTGCATCAGGCGGAACACGATCAGTTGCGGCAGACTGTCGGCAATGCCGCACAGGAACGAACACGCGGTGAATGCGGTGATGCACAACAGGAAGTAGCGCTTTCGTCCGAACACGGTCGACAGCCAGCCGGAAATGGTCAGCACGATGCCGTTGGCAACGAGATACGAGGTCAGCGTCCAGGTCGCGTCGTCGTAGCTGGTCGACAGGCTGCCGGCGATATGCGGCAGGGAAACATTGACGATGGTGGTGTCGAGAATCTCCATGAACGCGGCGAACGTCACCGTGACGGCGATCAGCCACTTGTTGCTACGCGGCTTCCACGGCTGGCCGCCGGTATTTTTCGCCCCGCTCACTTCACGGTGACCGTCGGTTCGACCGAGATGCCGAGCGGCAGCGGGATGGCCGGATCGAGTCCGCTGTCGATGACGATCTTCACCGGCACCCGCTGCACGATCTTCACGAAGTTGCCGGTCGCGTTCTCCGGCGGGAAGGCGGTGAACTTGGCGCCGGAGCCGAGCTGCACGCTGTCCACGTGGCCGCGCAGCTTCAGGCCGGGATAGGCGTCCACGTTGATAGTGACGGGCTGTCCCGGCCGCATATGATTGAGCTGCGTCTCCTTGAAGTTGGCGGTGATCCAGACATCGGGCTCGACCAGCGACATGATCTGCTGGCCCTGCTGGACGTAGCTGCCACCCTCGACCGCGCGCTTGGTCACCCAGCCGTCGCTCGGCGCCGTCACCACGGTCCAGCCAAGGTTCAGCTCCGCCTGCGCGAGTTGCGCCGTGGCCTGCTTCACCTGGCCGTCGAGCTGCTTCACCAGGCTGTCGGACTGGCCGATATTCTGCTCGACCGGCTCCGCCTGGTGCACATCGGCCTGGGTCTGCGCCACCTGCGCCTCCGCGGCGCGGAGATTGGCGGTGGCGGCGTCAACTTCCTGTTGGGTGGTTGCGGCGTGTGGCAGCTTGATCTGCCGCTGGTAGTCGGTCTGCGCCTTGAACAGATTGGCCTGCGCGCTGGCGTAATTGGCCTGCGCCGCAGCCAGCCGCGCGGGGAAATTCTTGCGCGCCACCGCTGCCCCATAGACCGCGCCGGCGTACTGGCCCTGCGCGATTTCCAGCGCCCCCTGCGCCTGGTTGCGCGCCGCGATGTAGTCGCGCGGATCGATATGGATCAGCGGGTCGCCGCGGTGGACAAACTGGTTGTCGGTGACATCGAGGCTGGCGATGTAGCCGTTGACATGCGGCGCCATGCCGATCGCAAACCCGTCGGTGTAGGCGTCGTCGGTGCCGACCTCGTTCCGGGTGGACCACCAGTACCACACGCCGCCAATCACCGCGATCAGGACCAACAGCCCGAGACCGATCCGGACGAACGGCCGGGCGCGCTGGCGCCGGCTCTCGTGTTGTTGCTCCCGATCCTGATCGGGCTTGCCCTGCTGCGGTTTGTCCTGCTGGACGCGGTCTTTCGGCGGGCTTTGCTCGTCCAGCGGCATCTCTCGATCTCGTGCAGGTGACTGCGGACATTACGCGGCGGCGGGCGGAATTGCTGCGCTTGCACCGCAGCGATCCTGCCAAAGTGAACCTCTATGCCCCAGGCCGGGCCGCTTGTCAGGCCGGCGTGAACACCGGCAGCGGCAGGCCACCTTCGCTCGGCGCGAACCGCAACACCACGTCCATGCCGATGCGCAGGCGGTCGAAGTCGCAGTCAACGATGTTGGTCATCATCGTCGGACCCTCCGCCAGGGTGACGTAGGCGATCGCATACCGGATTTCGGCCCGCTGCATCACGCTGAACGAATAGACGATGCCCTTTCCCGAGGCCTCGATCCAGTCAAGCCGATCGCTGAAACAAAACGGACATAGCGCGCGGGGATAGTGGTGCGGCTTACCACACGAAAGGCAGCGGCGGACCAGCAGCTTGCCCGCCGCGCAGCCGTCCCAATACGGCTTGGTTTCGGGATTGGTCTCCGGCATCCCGGCAAACGACATCGCCCGTTGCGGATCGGCCATCGGCGTTTACCCCCGCTCCAGGATCAGCGTCGCCGCGCCGTGGCGGGTGCCGAGCGAGCCGCCGGTGCCGTGCGCCAGCGCAAGATCGCAGTTGGGCACCTGCACCTTGGGGTGCGCCTCGCCGCGAAGCTGCCGCACTGCCTCGATCACCTTGGTGATGCCACCGCGATTGGCCGGGTGGTTGTTGCAGAGCCCGCCGCCATCCGTGTTGAACGGCAGCCGGCCGACGCCGGAGATCAGGTTGCCGTCGGCAACAAACCGACCGCCCTCGCCCTTCGCACAGAACCCCAAATCCTCGATCTGCAACAAGACGGTGATCGTGAAACTGTCATAGATCGAGGCGTATTTGATATCGGCCGGCGTGACCCCCGCCATCGCGAACGCCGCTGGACCGGACCAGCGGGCGGCGGTGTAGGTGAGATCGACCTCGCCACCGGACTGGCCTTTCACCGCCTCGCCGGCGCCGATCACCGATACCAGCGGCCGCTGCAGGCTTCTGGCGATGTCCGGCTTCACCACGAGCAGCGCGCCGCCGCCATCGGTGATCACGCAGCAATCCAGCCGGTGCAGCGGGCTGGCGACGAGCGGCGAGGCCACAACCTGCTCCACCGTGACGACGTCGCGCAGCAGCGCGTGCTCGTTGTATTGCGCGTGCTGCGAGGCGGCGACCTTGATCCAGGCAAGCTGTTCGCTGGTTGTGCCGTACTCATACATGTGACGCCGCGCACACATCGCGTACATGTTTACCAGCGTCGGCGCGTAGGGATACTCGAACTGCAAGTCGGGCTGGGCGGGGTTGCCGAGACGAGGAGCGGTGCCGGTCGCCATTCCCTCGCTGCGCGGCCGTCCAGCCAGCGTGATCAGCGCGACGTTGCAGCGGCCGGCGGCGATCGCTTCGGCCGCATGCGCCACCAGCAACAGATAGGAGCCGCCGCCGATGTCGGTCGCATCGACGTGACGCAGCTTCAGGTTCAGGTAGTCCACCATGGAGAGCGGCCCCATGCCCGGCGCGTCGCCGGCGCAGAAATAGCCGTCCACGTCGTCCTTGGTCAGGCCGGCATCGGCCAGCGCGCCCTTTGCGCACTCGGCGTGCAACTGCGCCACCGACTTGTCCGGCGCCTTGCGGGTCGGATGCTCGAACGCACCGGCGATGCAGGCTTTTCCCTTCAGACCCATGGTGCTCTCCCCACATGATCTTTCCCGAGGCGGCCCTGGCCGGCAAGTAACGGGCCGAACATCTGGAGGCGACTGCATGGATGTCGCGACGCTGATAACCCCGCCCCGCTCGCCGGTGCCGGAACGCTCCCTGTCCATCCCGGGGTTTCTGCGCGCGATGCGCGTCAACGCCCTGACGATGTGGCCGGACTCGGCCTACGAGGAGGACATTCAGTTCCGCAGCCTGTTCGGCCGCCCCTACGTGCTGATCAACGCCCCGGACGCGATCCACCACGTCCTCGTGGACAATCCCGAGAACTACACCCGCTCGCCTGCCTCGATCCGCATCCTGCGCCCGCTGGTCGGCAACGGACTGCTGCTGAGCACGGGCGAGTCCTGGCGGCTGCAGCGCCGCACCATCGCCCCGTCGCTGGCGCCGCGCGTGATGCCCCTGCTCGCACGGCACGTCATCGCCTGCGCGGAGGAGGCGATCGACCGGCTGTCGCAGCAGGCCGCGCAACCGGTGGACCTGCTGTCCGCGATGCAGTTCCTGGCGCTGGAGGTCGCCGGGCGCTCGATGTTCTCGCTGGAAATGACGCGGTTCGGCGCCGCCATGCGCGCCATGCTGGTCGAGTACAGCGTGCGTCTCGCGCCACCGCATCTGCTGGACGTGCTGCTGCCGCCGTCCGTGACGACCCCGCGTGACTGGCAGCGGCGGCGATTCCAGACGCGGTGGATGGCGCTGGTCGAGAGCATGATCCATGAGCGGACCAGCTTGCCGGAGGCCGACGCGCCGCGCGATCTGTTCGACCTGTTGCGTGCCGCGCGCGACCCGGAGACTGGGCAAGGCTTTTCCCCGTCGCAGCTTCGCGACCAGGTGGCGACCATGATCCTGGCCGGGCACGAAACCACCGCCGTGACGCTGTTCTGGGCGCTGTACCTTCTGTCGCTCGACCAGGACGAGCAGGGCCGGGTCGCTGGCGAGGTGGGGGGCGAGCCGATCACGCCGGAGGCGCTGCCGCGCCTGGTGCGGACGCGCGCGGTGGTCGATGAGACGCTGCGGCTCTACCCGCCGGCGTTCGTGCTGGTGCGCGCGGCGCTAGGGCCGGACAGGCTGCCCGGACTGGACGTGAAGCGCGGCCTGATCGTCATGATCGCGCCCTGGGTGCTGCACCGGCACCGCCGGCTGTGGCGCGACCCGGAGGCGTTCGATCCCACGCGGTTCCTGCCGGACGCGCCGAGGCCGCCGCGTTTCGCCTACCTGCCGTTCGGCGCCGGCCCGCGAATCTGCATCGGCGCGCAGTTCGCGCTGACCGAGGCGACGCTGGTGCTGGCAGCGCTGGTGCAGCGCTTCCGGCTGGCGCTGGCGCCGGGCGAGCGGGTCCTGCCTCGGGCGATCGTGACCACCCAGCCGGATCACCCCGCGCGGTTTGTGCTGGAGGAGAAGTAGGGCGCGCTCAGGAGGCCAGCCTGGGCTCAAGGCGCCCGCCCGGGTGCCCCCAAAAGGCGGCGGACGACCCAGGGCATCGTCAGTCCCTGCACGACGATGGTGAACACCACCAACCCGTAGCAGACCGTCAGCAGCCCGTCGCGATAGGGGCTGGCCGGCAGCGACAGCGCCAGCGCCACCGAAATGCCGCCGCGCAGGCCGCCCCAGGTGAGCACGCCGATCGCGCCGATCCTGGAGACCCGCGCGTCCCGGATCGCGCGCGCGGGCAGCACCATCAGCGGCACGGCGACGCTGACCAGGCGCACCAGCAACGCCAGCGGAATGGCGCAGAGCATCGCCAGGATGATCGGATGATCGCGCTCGATCGCCAGCACCTCCAGCCCGATCAGCAGGAACAGCAGGGTGTTCAGCACCTCGTCCACCAGGGCCCAGAACGTGACGATCCGCTCGCGGGACATCTTGCTCATGGCGTATTCGGTGGCGTGGTTGCCGACCAGCAATCCGGCGATGACCACGGCGATCGGACCGGACACGCCCAAAGCCTGGGCCAGCGTGTAGGTGCCGGTGGCACAGGCGAGCGAGATGGTCAGCTCCAGATTGTACTCGTCCACCAGCCGGATGGCGCGATAGGCGGCGTATCCGGCCAGCACCCCGAGCAGGACCCCGCCGCCGACCTCGCGGCCGAATTCGATCCCGATATGGGTCAGCCCGAGCTCGCCGGACTCCCCGGTGGCGATGCCCAGCGCGAGCAGGAACATCACCACCGCGATGCCGTCGTTGAACAGGCTTTCGCCGGTGATGACGCTCTGCAGCGGCGCGGGAAGCCCCACCTTCTGCAGCAGCGCCGAGACCGCGACGGGATCGGTGGGGGCGACGATCGCGCCGAGCACGACGCACCAGGTGAACGGCACCGGCGTGCCCACGAGGCCGAAAATCCCCCACATGCCGAGCGCCAGTAGGGCGGTCGCGATCAGCGTGCCGACGCTGGCGAGAGCAAGGATCGGCCATTTCTGCGTACGCAGGACGGCGAGGTCCACATGCAGGCTGCCGGCGAACAACAGGAAGGCCAGCACGCTGTCCAGCAGCAGATGCGACAGGTTGGCCTGGTCGAGCACGACGCGGGCATCGCCGGCGAGGTCGTAGGCGACGATCCAGGGGTCGATCACCAGGACGAGCACCGAAAAGATCAGTGCCACGACCAGAACCCCGATCGTGGACGGCAGCTTCAGGGTGCGGTGATTAATCAGCCCGAACACGGCCGCGAGCAGCAGAAGCAGCGCCGTGAAGGCGAAGGACGACATGGCCGGGCACCGCTTCGCAGGGGGATCAGTCTGGCGGTGTCATATCCGCATTGAAGCGGTCAGGCGAGCCGGGCGGCGCAGCGGCCCGAGCCTCGGCAGGGTGGGGGCCGGACCGACTTACGCCGCTGTCACCACTCCGGGCTGCGTCCGGCGCGCGTCGCGCAGGAAGCTTTCCTCGATATGGGCGGCCAGCGCGTCGGTCGGCGCTCTTGCGCGTCGGGCCTTCAGCATCAGGATGCCGAATTCCGGCAGCGCCGGCAGGCCCTCGTCGGGGCGCACGACGCGCAACCCCTCCGGCAGCGGCGACAAGGCGCAGATCGTCACCGCCAGGCCGGCCACCACCGGCGCATGGGTGCCCGCCTGGCTACCGGAGACGTAGGCGATGCGGTAGCGCCGCCCGGCGCGATCGAGCGCGTTGGTCGCGGCGCACCGCCAGCTGCACTCCGGCCCGGCCAGGGCCAGCGGCAGCGGGTCCTGGCGATGCGGCGCATACCGGGTGGATGTCACCCAGACCAGCGGACCGCGCCACAGCGCCAGCAACGGCCAGTTGCGCGGCTCGTTGCCCTCGGAGATCAGCGCCAGATCCACTTCGCCCGCCTTGAGCCGCGCCACCAGCTCGTCGGATGCGGCGCACAGCACGTCCACCTGCACGGCGGGGTGGGTCTCGGCGAAGCGCTTCAGGATCGGCGGCAGGTGGCTCAGCGCGTAGTCGTCCGGGGTGCCCAGCCGCACCGTGCCCGCGATCTGCGGCTCGCGGAAGGTGGTTAGCACCTCGTCGTTCAGCGCCAGGATTTGCCGCGCCCGGGTCAGCAGGTACTCGCCGTGCGGCGTCAGCTCGACCCGACCGCCCTTGCCGCGGCTCAGCACCGGCTGGCCAAGCTGCTCCTCCAGCCGTTTCACCTGCATCGAGACCGCGGATTGCGTGCGGCCGACCAGGGTGGCGGCGCGGGTGAAGCTGTGGCCCTCGGCGATCAGCACGAAGGCGCGCAGCAGATCGCCATCCAGCGACTGAGGCAGGGTCATGGGCATAAGGATTCCTTATTCCACCCATCATGGCAATTCGTTTTACTGATTCCAAGCCAAGGCCCATCTTTCCGTCAGTTCAACCGGTCCCAACGCAGGAGGTTCACAATGTCCGATCGTCTCCTGACCGG
>Ga0302319_10002718_pt1 | contig 37696 bp, 31 predicted proteins | sample Bog_T0_2_FD_203319 | JGI IMG/M metagenome (GOLD analysis project Ga0302319, IMG submission 203319) | Peat permafrost microbial communities from Stordalen Mire near Abisko, Sweden - Bog_T0_2 | ecosystem: Environmental > Terrestrial > Soil > Wetlands > Peat | place: Sweden: Abisko, Stordalen Mire... | reverse complement strand
CAATATCGGGAACCACCCTGACGCGAATCGTGGCAGCGTGTTTTGCGGTTCCTACATGCAATCTGCAAACGAGGGCACACGACTTTATGACATCATGGCGACCAAGGAATTGAACAAACTGGCGCCGCGCAAATTGAAGAAGGTAGCGAAGTTCATGTACAAGTCTTATGATAAAAAAGAGCTTATCAATATGTGCTTGGCGCTCCTTGCCACCGAAATGGGAAAGCGGATCGACCGTACGACTCTGCCCAGTTTGCTAATTGCATACGTACTATGAATCAACAACACAAATCCAGTGCCCGCGCCTGGGGCAGTGGCGCTCGCAAAGATCGTGGGACAATCGGTGGGGGGATTCTGTCTGAACCTCTAGCATTGCCCACACCCACCAAGCCCAGCGCGGAGTGGCGATATTGTACGCGCCCGTGGAATTCATGGAAATGACATGAGGATATACGAGTTTTCTCTGCCTTCCGACGACCTATTTCCTGTCGAGGTGTGCGTTTATGAGAATTGCATTTCATCATTTGAGCTGATTCCCGGAAACCGCTGGTGGACGCCTATCGGTCAAAAGAAGCAACGTGATAAATACGTCAAAGAGGCGGTAGCGTTCGACAAATCGTGTACACGGGAGACGGCAGAGCGGTGGTACGAGGCCAACCAAAAGACTGGATTTCATTTTGTTCAGTACCGTCACGCTGGGAATTACGTCGGCACAGAGCTCCTAAAGCGATTTCTCTGCCCGTACGATTTCAAGGCCGCAGCACAAACTCAACTCGCGGCCGAAAAGCATTTTAAAGGACCCTGAGGCCATTCGGCGGCGTTGGGCGTACCGACCTCTCCGCCCGAAATTCGCCCTCAGCATGAGCAAAAGCGAATAATTGCCCAGTTTCTCCTTCTACAGGGGGCGTGCCGTGTCCTCGTAGAATGGTCTGCGAGGATGCCTTTTGAACCGTGAACCTGGATCTTCAAATGAACGCGTTGGCCGACAGCCGATAATATGGGTGGACAGACGTTCTAACCACCGAAGAGAATTATGAAAAACCTCGAACAAAAGACGGCCTTTCAACAATGCCCGGCTTCCCGGCAGGCTCAGGAAGCAGTGGGGCGGGAAATGGCTGAGATCACCGCAACGAAAGAAGCGCCAAAAACAAAGTACATCGTGGTGGTTTATGACAAAACCGGAACCACGGCTACCTATGCTCAGGTAAACGACGGGAAGGCGGTTCTTTCACAATTGGAGGCTGAGTGCGAATATGGGTCTCCATTTACACCTCGGGACAATCCTGGGCTTTTGGGGTCTGGACTTCCCGTATTGGCGAGTGCGCTGGCGTCGTTGGGTTTTAAGTGTCGGGAGAAGTGGAAGGTTGTTGGATTTCCGAATTTATCCGACGGGATAGACTGTTTTGGCGAGATTGATGCACTGCCGCTGATTTATATCGATAAAGAGGTTTGCTTTACCTTTGAGGAATCCGGCCGTTTGTATGCGTGGTTGCGCCTGGATTGCTACGATACCGTGGTGTTTCGCGAAAAAAATGGGAGCTCTGTGGTAAGCTGTCCCTCGGCCAACTTTGCTCGTGCAGATTCACCGAAGTATATTGGTTTTCTGAATTTCGCATCGCAGGTTGCTGCCGCCTTGGACACTGTGAATCTTCCGGTCCCAGCACACCGCATTTCCGTTAAAATGACACCTTCGGAAGGTCTGGTCCTGAGTGGCCACGCTAATTCAACAGTAACGGTTTCTGCAATTTTGAAGTTGATTGAGGTTTTGGCTGGGTTGGCCGGCATGTCACGGGAGGATTTGATTTCGACGGCGGCGCCAAGCAGGTGTTTGGCTGAGGTTATGGAGGAGGCAAAACTGGTTACGGCAGATTGAGGCGGTTTTGACTCGACCGTTGCCAACGTCCTCATTCCCACATCGCAAAAAGTATAAAAATTACCAACACGAATTGTTGGGTCGGAAGGGCGGACCCTGGCGCTTCCCATCTCCAACAGGCGTTGGGCCGCGCAAAAACCAGAGTGCCGGCGCAAATTGTGCTTTCCTGGCTGGTTAAACTCATCACAGACACAAAAACAAAGTTGGGTTGGGTTCATCACATCACCGTGAACGAAAACGGCCACGGGCAAATTCTAATGCACTGTTGATATCACATAGGCATAGAAAACGAACAGCGGTGCAACCGGGAATGCAAAGCAATGTGTGAGGCATTCTTTTCCGTCCAAACAACCACGAATACCACGTGGATAAACTCCGAAACGGCTTGGAGCCGGGTCTTTCAACACTGCCAGCAACAAAGCAAAACACCATGGCGCATGCACTCCCGAGCCGCCAAGGGCTTCAAAATAGAGGGAATGGATTCCGCGTCGGGCGCTGTGCGAAACATTCTTCCGAGCCAATCAGCGGGGTCGTGCGGAGTTAAAACCCAAAAGCGTAAGTTTTTAATAGAAGCTATGTATGTTGGTTGTTTCATGCGTAATTACGCACAACATATTGCATTGTATTGGTTTGCGCCGTTTTCTCCGTGTTGAAAACTGCACAAATTGACGAATGCACGTGCTGGGGGGGACCAAAGGTACAACCCTGGTCGAGAGCAAAAAGTACTATTACACCTTGGCCGGTGCGTGCATAACGAGTTCGGCCCAGTCCAATCCCAAGTATCAGCACAAATCCAAAATTTAGCCAAAACACAGGCCATGGTTCGTGAAAAGCGCCGCAAAACGCAGAAGTCAGCCGGTCTCGGCACGGCCTAGCAATCGAATTGGTGCAATCCCGCCAACGGGGTGTCCGCGGATAATACCTACATGCGGATAATTACGGTGACTCAAAAATATGAATGCACAAATTGAAATGGATTTTGCGCCGGTTGAGAAGCCCCTTGGCGCCACCACATGCACCACCTGCCGTGGTTTTGGCCTGCGTCTTGATGCCGGCGAACCTTTGCCCATCGATTCAGGTCTCCCGGCTCACTGGACCCGACCTGGTTTCACGCTTGATCCTTGTTTAGCCGGACCGTGCTCAGTATGCGGGGCAGCGCTCAAACCGTGACCACGGGCATTTCCCTGTTTTGCACGAGTTCAGTGGCGGTCTGGAAAATATTTCCATTTCTCTCGTTAAGTATCGACTCAATTCATCGAGGAGGTATTTGTGAGGGCAAAAACAATCCGGAAGCCAAAGCTGCCGGCGCCCATCCCAAACCAAGAAAAAATACTATGAAAACATCATCAAAAATCGCCACAGCGCAGGCAATACACCGCCTGCCACCAAAAACCATCAGGATTGGAATGCTATCCGACCGGACAGCGTCGGCATCCGCACTTACGCCAAAAGCTGATGAAATGCCTGAAAAACTGAGACTCAGATACCCCGCATTCGAAGCGGTTCTAAAGTTCGTAAAAAGGCGCAAACTACCAACGGGCAAGTGCGAGGTCTGGGCGTCACCCAGAGGCCACGAATCATGCCCTCACGGATACACCAACGGGCAAGATCACGTTGCGGCGGTAATTTGTTTCGCCCTTGAGGAGGAGGCACAGGGAGAAGGCCAGTTTGAGGCCAGCGAGCTAGACGTCCGACGGGAAAACGGCTTCGTGCATGTCTGCATTGATGACTGGCGGATGATTTCCCTTGAGCCACTCTCTGCTGCCGAGATCAAGAAGGTGAGGCAGAAACACGGCGCGAAGCGGGGCCGTTCCGCCAAGAAAGCCACGCTTAAAACACCCAGTAAGCGAGGCAAAAGCAAAGATCCATTCGAGATCGGACTATCTCTTTATCCTTACATGCCTGGAGGAGAATGGGCCTGACTGGTGTAGCGAAAACCGTAAAATGGCTAAACCAAGAGAGAAAATACTATGACAACAACATCAAAAATCGCCAAAGCGCAGGCAATTCACCGCCTATTACCAAAAATCAAACGAAGCGCGTTTTTCGAAATTTTGCAACAGCCGCAAGAAATCTTCGCTGGAACACACTACTGGTTTGAAAGAGGCAAACAAACCCCATGGGAACAGAGGACTGCTGCAAAACAGAAAGAGGCTAAAGCGGCCGCATTAAAACTGATCCGATGCGCGTTGAAAGAAGGGCGAGTCGCTCCCAGCGATGTAGTCGAAGCGGCAATACACGATCCAAAATTGACCAGCCTGCTTTTGTAAGGATCCAACCCCAAGCCAACACCACAGGAAAAACCGAGGGATAGCCTCGGTTTTTCTTTCCAATGGCAGGACCGAAAAACTCGTCGGCCTCAAAGACGCACCAAAAAAGTCCCGCCAAAAACTTCGCCCATGACAAGTTCCTTTCGCCATAAGCCAGCAGGTTGCCGCAGGTCAATATCCATCGATAAACTTAATTCGTTTCCCCCGGCTTTCAATCGAGCAAAATAAATGGTTAACCGTCCACCATTACACACGAGGGGTTGTTGAGAGCATTAGTACCGGCAATCGCGCACGGGCAGTGTTCGACAGTTAACAAACGGAAAAAACGTATGCCAAATACCACATCAAACCAAACATCAAACCACATCACTATCCCTCCGATTCTGAGAATAGTCTTAAACGACGGATTTACTCACTTGTCTGGGCCGTCAAAATGCCTCCCCTCGGCAGAGCTTGCCTGCGCCCGCGACATTCTCAAATATGAAGCAAAGCAGATCAACATGCCATTCGGCCAGATCGAGTTCCAATCCCGGCGGAGGGGAAGTTTCCTTGAATTTGCCCTTGGCAAAGGGAATGTGGTGTTTTGCTCATCTGCGGTCTCCAGCCACGGACTGAACCGCGAATTCTGGGATGAGCTTATGGCCAGGCGCTTTGGGATGAGCCACGCAAAGACCCTGAAGGCTCCAAAACATGGCCCCTGGATTGCAGCGACAATGTGCCCCGGGGTTGTTCACTTAAAAAACGATGCGGATATGGTTCAAGTACTTCTTCTCGCGCACCATATCGAGGTCGCCTTCATTCTCTATGCCGCAACCAGTCCGATGCCGATAAGGGTACCGTTCATCGGCGAGGCTCGGGTTGCCTCATCCAACTAGGAATGAACGATGGGGAGGGGCGCAAGCCCCTCCCCACCACGATTCCGAACCATCCGCTCACGCCAATCTTCCTGGGCCGTTCCGGGTGTTTAAGAGCGTTTTGGACATCCAGCCACTTTGCCCACAATGGTCTGCCAAAAAATTAAAAGCGCTCGCTTTTATTCATTGGATGCAGGGTTGGCCCAAAGATATAAATGTGCGTGAAGGTGGAGAGAAAGCCTTCGGTCCAAAATGACTTGCAAAAGCCCAAAACGCGGCCCCGACCTCCACGTTAGCCGGTCCAAAATTAAATCGCCGTCGGTCGAAATTTGGCCATAATGTCGGGAATGTCGTCAGTTTGTGTCGCAATCAATGATTTGTTTGAGTTTGAGGGCAAAACCGTGCCAACGGAGCGGCCTGATGATTTGGCTATTGAGGCCATGGTCCAGCGGCAATTCAAATTCCTGCCGCAGCCAATCCAGGTCAACATTTCCGAAAAGGACGTCACGATTCATTTCAATGAGGAGGCTTCCGAGGCCAAGGAGGAAGCCAAACGCTTGGGTATCAAGGCAGGCAAGCGCGCCGCCGACGGCGAATACCAGAAGGCAGTTTCAACGCTCAAACGGGTTTTAGAACTGCACCCCTCCCTCCATATTGCCCGGCGAGATTTGGCGATGAGCTATATCGCCCTGGGTGACACCGACAATGCCAAAAACCAACTCATTGATGTTCTGCGGCTTAACCCCAAGGACCACTGGGCGTGGGTGACGTTGGGCAATTTGTACATCAGGCACCATAATGATTTGGAGACCGGGGAGCGATTTCTCCGCAGAGCCCTCGAAATTGCCCCCAACGATCCGTGGACATTGAACAGTTTGGGCGGAGTTTTGTTGGAGCGCGGTCAGGTACCAGAGGCTGCCGGCATGTTCAATCGCACGCTTGAACTGGATCCCAAGTTCGCCAACGCCTACTTCGGCTTGGCGATGATCCACCTCAAAAACAACGACGTTCAGCTCATTGCCAGCACCCTCGCAAAAATGTTTGCCTGCGGAAAGGTCCAGGATGCCAGGTCGGCCCAAGTATTTGCCAACGCCCGGGATTTGTTTGCCGATATCCAGCCGATAATCGCCAAAACTCAACATGGTGCAACCACTCAGTCAGTGGAACGCCTCCATCTCGCCATGGAGCGGTTATCGGGTTATCCAGTGCGCATCGTTTACGAGGATTTTGAAAACAAAGTAGCCGGATCGCTCCAGATGGCGTGGAAAGCTGGTCGGGATCACCACTTGTTGAGATGCCGGAAGTCGTACCCGGAGCACCTCCAACCCCACATGATTGCCCACGAACTCCTCCACATTCAACTGGAGGCGGAAGCGCGCCGGGCAGGCAGGAACCGGTTTTTCATTTCCTCCGCCAAGTCAAGGGAAGCGGCGATCAGGCGAATGGAACGAGACATCGTCGGGCTTGAAAAGCGTGGCTATGGTCAACAGGCAATCAGTGAAATGGTGTTGGGTTTGGTGCAAAGTTTGTCGGCGTTTCTGTTGAACTGTCCCATTGACATGATCATTGAGACGAGGATTCACCAAACCATGCCGGAACTCCATGCGGCGCAGTTTTTGTCGCTCCGCTTGATGGCCAACGAGGCTTGGGAGACGAATACGAATGCCCGCAGTCGGGAGTTGACGCCTCGTTTGGCCTCGAAAACGAGCTTTGCCCTGAATGGAGCCAACGCTTTGTTCATCGACGACCTGTTCCAAGGTGCTTCCTCCTATGCGTCCCAATACGCAAAAATGGAGACGTTTGAGCTTTCCAAGAAGTTGTTCTGGCACTGGAAGGCCAAGTTTCCCACATTGGAACCCGGTGGGGAATATGCGCTGGTTGATGAGTTTGCCTCAATGTTGGGTGTTCGAGATTTCTTCGAGTGGAAAGAGGACCCCATTCAAGGTGGCGGCCAACCTGGGTAATATTTTGGTGGAAAAATGGGTTGGCACCTCCATAAGCCGGCTGCGTCCATGGGACCACGAGGGGATTATGCAGTCCGATAAGCCTGGATTGTGTTACCCCGGTTGACCCCCCCTTCATTCCGCAGTGCTCGTCAGCCGATCCTTACGGTGGTTGGAGGGAGCCAGCGATATTTCTTCTAATAAACCCCAAGTCCATGTGTCGTTATCAGTACATGCGATACCTCTTCACCAGAAACACGACGGAATGGCCCTATTATTTGCATTCCCTGAACGTTAATGGGGCCGGCATGAAACCCAGCTTCCTCATCTTTCCGGCGTTGATTTGGCTCATTTCGGCTGCCCAGGTGTTCGCCACCGATCCTCCGATCGGCGGTCTATCGATCCATCCAAGCCACAATTATGAATACATCACCTTCCCCGAGCAATCCACTGATGGCAAGTATTGCCCGATTTTCTCGGTTGGTTACGGTGAGCATCCTGAGTCGGCGTCGCAGGGAGTCCGCTTGGATATTATGGACATCGTGCCCGGCTTTTTCAAAACCAACGCCATAACCGCCCGACTTTACCGGGCGAATGGGGAAAGCGTTGGGCCCACGGCGGAGGGAAAAGCCATGCTGAATTCCCCGATTTATATCAGCACCTTCTCAGTGCCAGGGCAGATGCCCCCTCCGCAAGTGATGACCTACTTTCCATGGGGACCGAATTCGCTCGAAGAATGCTGGATTGAAGTTTCGATGGGACTGGAACGGTATTGGCTGGAAATCCCCTATGGGTTTGACCGGAATCCCGCCGACCCGCTTCCGCCTGGTGTTCCGGGTGGGCGTCCTCAATATGTGCCAGCCATGAAATCTTTGACGGATCACGACCACGTGGTTCGCTGGTTGAACGTCCATTACGACCTGGGTGTGATTCAAAACGGCTGGCGCTTGTCGTTGATCCAGTCCAATCCCTTCGATGCCCAAAGCGAGGTCGAGCTGTACCGCGATGACGGTGCGGTCGGCAAATCCATGTATCTTTGGGATTTGCACACGCCGCGCACCAGCCTGCGGGTGATTGATGCTGATGGTAGCGTCATCGACGGCTTCTGCATGGACGTCCATCTTCACGAGGACGGCCTTCGCAGAAGCGACATTTTCCACATCGGCCGTAATGGGTTTGGGAAAGAGCGCTGCTGGGGTCATATTGAAATCAGCGTTGATGGCAAAAACTATCAGGTGATCGTGCCTTCGAGCCTGTATAAATACACCCATGGACACGCTCCGGCCAAATGACATAATCGATTTCAAACCATGAAAGCCGTAATCATTCTGTTCCTCGCTCTCGCGTTAAGCGGCAATTGCTTCGCGGCCATCGTCTTTCCACAAGCCCCGGAGGGAGGCCGCCAAATTGCCTATGCGAACGCCAGAGAGGTTCTCCGCTCGGATCCACGTTTCCTTGGAGGTTCTCGCATCGATGAATTAAGCATGGCCGAGCCATATCGGGATTACTTTGTTGGCCTCACGAACTTGGCCGCCGGCCATTTGCTCTCCGAGGCACAATCGCGCGGTAGTTGGATGTACTTGTTGGTGCATGGAACCAACGCCGTGGGGGCGGCGGGATTGTTGGCTGACGAAACAACCGGGAAAGTGTTAAAAGCCAATGGCCTGTATCAATCGGATTCTTCGAATGAAACATTGGAGGCGTTGCGAAAGGCGGAAATGTTGCCCCAAACCAAAAAACAGAATTATGAATTTCGTCGGTTGGATATCCCGGCGCTCTCGTTCGTGGCCATCTGGCTTCACGGAAAATCAGATGAATTAATTATTCCATTGCCTCCGACCTACGAACGACCGCTGACCGCGTATCAGCCTTATTCAGAGGACCAAATCATCAAGGTCCTGGAGCCAGAGGCCAAGCGAGACCAGATCATGTGGCAGAAGCTTGACGAGCAGGAACAGAAGGAGAAGGCCGCTTACGCGCAGGCCATGACAGATTATGAGCATGCGCATGGTGGGCAGTGCGGCCCGATCTCATATTACGGCCAGAGCGGGCCCTTACAAGTCGTGGCGCCTCATACCCGGATTTGCAAGTTGCTGGGGGTTTCGAGCAAATGCGGCCATCTGGATTATCAGGCCAAGATTACGTACGAGGACAGCAGGTGTCAGGTTGTGAAGCAGATTGAAATCATTGCGAAGCTAACACCATGAACCTTAAAATGCACCGATCCCTCGCATTCGCGTTGAGGAGCCTAAAACAGGATACGCTTTGGATGGCCTTGGTTCTCGGGTTGGTGGCGCTGATGACCTTCCCAGTTGGGGCCAAATCCGTTTATTTGGGGGCTCAATTCACTTCTGAGGAATATTGGAGCAGCCATGCTATTTATTTGGCCCGCCTTACCGACATCAAAGGACCGTCAGCCTCCAATGGAGTTTATGTGACCAGCTTTGTCCCCATCAAAATCATCTCCGGCGCTGCAGGACCTACCAACCGAAGCATCCAGTCGTATCCGGGGCGTTTTATCGCGGAAACCGCCAGCCGAGGAGCCAGCCAGCCCTTCAATTTTCCGCTGGGAGTACCGGGTAACGGACTGATTCTGGTCAGTGAAACCATGGATTACCGTCAAATCACCGTGGTGCGCGTGATGGAATTCCCGGAGGATCAAGCCCTTTGGTGGGAATTGGAGCAAATTGCCAGCATACGCAAAGACCCGATCTTGCAAGCCTTGCTGGCCGAAGCTACTTCACCGTTTGACATTGAATCCGGATACTGCCTGAACCGGTTGCTGACCATGCCCGATCAAGCCATCGCGGAGGCTGATACAAAGAAATTGCAGGCATTGGCCGAGGATGAGGGACGCACTGCCGACCTGCGCATTGCGGCAGAAGAGGCCGTTTTGAAATTCTCCGGCCTGCCGGAACCCAAACGGAGCGACGCAGAATACAACTGGTTGCGGGGTGTCATCGATTCGGCATCTGGAACCACGAATGCCATCAACGATTTTCCTGGTTATGTGGACCAGATGCGACCGATGTTCATGCAATTGTTTGAATTCGATTCCCACCGGGCAGATACCGTGGATTACGTCCTGCAATTAGTGGTCAATCAGAACGCCCCGGCCGCGCTGCGTGATTCCGCCTGCTCAGCATTGAGCAGTTGGGACCAAAAGGTCTTTAATTTCAAGAGCCCCGACAAACAGTTTGAGCGCATGTTTGCCACGTATTCGGACCTGCTAAAGGATCCGAGCCCGGATCTGCGGATTATGGGAGTGTCCATGCTCTTTGACCGTACGTTGACCATCATGGCCACGTTTTCACCGCCGGATCGAGTCCACGAGTATGGGACAAAGGCAGTGCAAGAGTTACAGCAGGCCCTGACTGTGGAAACCGACAGCCGGGTAAAGCTCTTCTTTCAGTCACGCTTGTGGATTTACGAGGATCAACAAAAGCACCCGCGCCACCTGCCACACCATGGCGCCAATACCGGCAAATTTACGGCAACGAACCCATGAAACTCAAATTAATCCTTTGTCTTGGGCTCATTGCCGTTCACGCTATGGCCGCAGCGCGCGCCGTCCGCGTGTGGAGTCAAGGCGAGTTGATGAAAGGAGCCGATCTGGTTGTGGTCGGCCAGTCCGTCGCGGTCAAAATGTTGAATGAAACGGATTCGCTGGGCTATTATGGACCATTTTCTGTGTTTCATGGCGTTGAAACCACCTTTGCAGTCTCCGATGTGATCAAAGGAAAGCCGGCAACCAATCACATTGTCCTGCACCATTATCGTGAGGAATTTGCTGGGAGCGTCCCCAATGGCCCGGGTTTCGTCAGCTTTACTCCGGGCGCCACGAATCAATACCTGCTTTTTCTGAAAAGTGATGGTACGAACCGATATGCGCCGGCGGCCGGCCAAGTTGATGCGTATCTTTCGATCAAACCTTTGCCGGATGTCCCCAAGGTGGGAGCGTTCCAGACACCCGTTGCCGCCGAGTTGCCCGACCAGAATGAATTCGACAAGGCCCTGACCGCTCAAATTACCAGTGCACTCACACAATGTCAGACGATTAAGCGCTACAACGATTAAGCGCGGCATGTCGCGGGCTGATTTGCTGAAAATCTTCACCGTGGAAGGTGGCCTTTCGACGGCAGTCCACCAGACTTTTGTTTGTCGTCGGTGCCCCTACATCAAAGTAGACGTCGATTTCGTCCTTTCCGCTCCGAATCAAGCAGCACTCGAGAAAAGATTGACCGATACCATCAGCAAAATCTCGAAGCCATACTTGGACTGGGGCATCATGGATTAAAGCTGTGTGAGCACCCATCATGACACCCAAACCTCTCCTTTGCTTCGCGTTCGCATTGACCGCCTTCGTTGGCTCTTTGAATGCAGCTGACAGCCAGACAAATTCGATCCCATGGGCTAGGTTCACCGACTCACACCGGCATTTTCATTTTCAGTATCCGGCAACGTGGAAAATCAGCACCGACGTCGTTTCAGTCATGCACTACCGAGAGGTTTTAGTCTCCCTAAACAGTACCGAGCGTTTGACGGTGGGCGATCTGCGGGTTTCGACAAACGGATGGGGATATGGGGCTCCAGAGACCATTAAACAATTGCCAGCTGGAGCGGTTTACATGGACATTGGCTGGTGGGAATATCCGGCACCCCGGTTCGGGCCTGGCGTCCACGAAATGGAGGCCACCGATTTATCAGCTTTGCCTCTGCAAAGCGAAGCAACGAAGGACAAACAGTTAATCACGCAGACGATTGAGTTTTCAAAGTGGGGCAGACGTTGGAGCATCATGGTTTATTTACGCGCACCGTTCAGTGAAGACCAGCGTCGCCTGATGGAACAAATCCTGCACAGCTTTCGTTTTGACGGCGTTCCGTCAGGTGACGAGATTTGGGCCATCGGCGAGGCCCGCAAAAAGCTGCCAGCGGAAGCAGACCCAGATCAGTACACCCGTGAAGGCGGATCGTCCGTTTATTACGATCAAACGAAAAAAGACGGCAATGACGTCATCGTGGCCTTCATAAAGCAGTTTGGCGATGGCTCAAAGAAGACCTGGTGCTTCCGCGTCACGGAAAATGGCGCGGTTTTGCCGATGGAATCCTCCCAGAATCCTTTCAAATCACGGTGACTTGATGCCGCGTTCAGGGACCGCCTATTCGCGACGCTCTGTTGCAGCAAATCTGGTGCGGCATCGCATATGCTTTGTTGAGCAACTGAATCCGCCGAGCAATCCCGAACGCAAATCGATGTGCGCGCCATTTTTTGTACAAACAACCACGAATACCCGGGGATAAACTCAGAAACGGCTTGGAGCCGAGTCTTCCCCCTGCGGTCATCGAAAACCACCGCTTGATTTCCCTCCGTCAAAAAGAGGCGCATTCAGCATGGAATCTGCGGCAGCCAAAGTGCAAATTGATCCAAAATAATTTGAGAAAAGCCAAAATCACGTCAAATTGTCCATAATCGGATTCAAAAACCCGTAATTTTGAACCCGCTTCTTGACTTTCGACCCAAATCGTCTGTAAAACTGGCTTGATTAGAAGTTGGTTTTCGGGGACGGGTGGCTGCCGTGGGGATTTTTGGTTTCGAGATTAAGGTTTCAAGAATTTCCCCCGCTCGTTTGGCCCGGGCTTTTCATAATCAGTTGGTTAACCGACCTCAAAGGCAAAATTATGAATGGAAACGCCGCTGTTTTCAGAAATTGGGCTTTCAGCCTGGTTTTGATCTGGCTGACGGGTTGCAGCTTTACGGGCCCGGGTCCCAGGACCTTAAAAAACAACTGGGACGATTATGACGGCGCTTATGGTGACGCCAACAACCGCCAGCTATTGTTGAATCTTGCCCGGCTGGCCAACGATGATCCGGTTAACTTTCTGCAGTTGGGAACATTCAGCGCACAGTACACCTACAATGCCCAAATGGGGTTCAACCCGGGCAATGTACACACCCAACCGGGCAACTATGTGGCTTCGCAAACTGTGGCAGCCGGCGGCACGCCAGCCTCGGGAGGCAACACCCTGACCACAACGGTCGGAGAATTTGCCAAGAATGTGACGACACTGAATGGCTCATTGATGGGGACCGTCGGCGAATCCCCCAATTTTCAATTTCTCCCGCTGACCGGCTCAAACATCGTGAGCGCCACCTTGACCCCCATTGATCCCAAAATCTTTTATACATTTTATGACCAGGGCTACCCCGCCGACCTCTTGGCTCGGACTATGATCGCCTCGGTTAGGTGCATGATTTTTCACACCAATTATATTGATAGAAAAACTATTTATTCGGAAAACATCACGGCTCGTCCCATACCGCACTATCAGGCCATCGTGAATCCGGACGGATCGAACCCCACGGTAAAGACGACCTTCACAGCAGTGCTCGAAACCAACCAGGGACCACCCAAGTACACTGTTCCTCAAGTCACGACCAACTACGAATACCTCGTCAACAGCCCATTTGACCGGAGCTATCCGGATTTTCTGAATTTTTGCTCCGCTTTATACCGTGCCCAAATAGCGCACGTCATCACTGTCGCTACCGGGGCCGAAGGTTCCACCTTGATTTACAGTGGCCCCAAGGAAAAAATGACCGATATTGTCTCCGCCGTTCAGGCGAATCTCTCCGTTAAATATACGAATGGTGAGTACCAGATTACCCAGCCCTCCCAGACGAAATCCTTCAAAGTGGAGGTGGACGATTTCTTCTATAAAATGCGCGTATCCTCCCTGGGCGGGCACCCGGGCCTTAACGACGCTGTGCCCAACCCGGAAGTTAATTATTATACCGTGGATAACGAACCCGCTCCGCCGGAATCTGCCAACGTGCTTAACCTAGCCGAAGGCTTCAAGGCCGGTCGGTTTGAATTCAAAATGCGCACCGTCGAGGCCGCCATGTACACGGCGGCCCAGGAAAACACCTGCTACCGGCGTTTGACCGACAACGGCCAGACAAATGACAGCCCCTATTCGCTCGCCTTCCACAAAAACGCGGCCGATATGCAATTCCTTGTCACTGTCCAGCAACAGATTAATACCGAGCAAACCCAACTGAAAACCTTACTTCACCAGGTGAGCGACGTTTTGAACTTAAAAACCGAGAACGCTGTTATTGACCTCTCACATCAACCATCCGCAGACGATGTCGCTGCGGGTGTAATGGATCTACACAATGCGGTGCAAAGGCTCGAAGACCAAAAGGGCGTCCTGACGATTAACAAAAACCAAACCATGCCATTGCTCGACAGCTTGAAGGATATTCAAATGGCACTTGATCCGCTGAATGTTAAACAAGAATTTTCGAACCCAGCGGGCGTGGATCAGAACGCATTGCCCCGGGGGCAATTGAAAGCTTTTGTAGCCGACTCGCACAGGGCGCTTGTGTTGCTGGCCGATGCATCCGACAGTCTCAATGAATACTTGCGTTGCACCATCTCCTTCGGGAGCGACCACCTCGGTCCTTATGCCATCGTCAACAGACCAGATGGCAGTAAATTTCAGGCCCGACCGCTCATGAAACTCACGCGTGAGGATGGGGAGGAAGCTCCTTACAACCCCACTGCGGAGATCCCCTACGGCGGAGACCTACGTAAGCTCTATTTCGTGGCCGATCCCATGTCCGGGCCGAATCGCTGGCATATCACGCAAAACCGCACTGTCTTTACTATGCTCACCTACTTGTTTGCGCAAACTGCCGTCAGCACCCAGAATTTACCAGTCCAGCAACTGATCCAAGTTCAATAGGCTAGACCGCATTGCCGGCCCTCATGACCGGCGATGGGTTTTGCCAAGCTTTAAACCATGACTGCTTCCAAACCAAGATTGACCCGGGCAGGATACTTCGCGCGAATGGCTCTGCTGCTTGCGGTGTTCGGTGCCGTGCTGCCCCTGCAGGCCGGGACGCTGACTACGCTGTATAACTTCACGTTCGGGCCAAAAAATCCACAGGCCAGTTTGATGCTGGACAGTAACGGGGTCTTCCATGCCACCAGTTATGCCGGAGGTACGGGCGGTTATGGCACCATTTTCGCCGCCACCACCAATGGCATCCTCACCAATCTGGTTTCCTTCGCCTACACCAATGGAGCTGCTCCCGAGACCTTCCTCACGCCTGCCGTCCCCGGCGGACCCAACTATTTCGGGACCACTTCTGCCGGCGGCATCAACGACCTCGGCGTCATTTTCGAGCTGACCAACGGCGCCGTGCGCGCTCTGGTGTCCTTCAATGCCACCAACGGCGCCTACCCCGACTCCGGCCTCGTGGCCGCCAATGGCTGGTTGTACGGCGCCACCTTCGGCGGCGGCACGGTGGATTACGGCCGCCTCGTCGGCTTTGGCACCATCTTCCGGATCAGCACCAATGGCGGCAATTTCACCACGCTGGTCAACTTCGCCCTCAGCAACGGCAGCAACCCTCAGGGACCGCTCTTGACTGGCGCAGACGGCAATTTCTACGGCACCACCCTCTACGGCGGCGCCAATGATTATGGCACCGTGTACCAGATGACTCCCGGCGGTTCCCTGACGTCGCTGGCCTCTTTCAACTATCTAAACGGCGCATATCCCGCCGGCAGCTTGATCGAGGTCTCCAATCTATTTTACGGTACAACCACCGGCGGTGGCTCCTCGAGCAACGGCACCGTATATGTCATGTCACCGGCGGGTGTCCTGAAAACGTTGGTATCGTTTAACGCTCTCGACGGCAGCGATCCCCAAGCCGGGTTGGTTCAGGGAAACGATGGCAACCTTTACGGCACCACCTACGCTGGCGGGATTAACGGCGAAGGGACCATTTTCCGCATCTCGATCGGAGGGGCGCTGACGACAATTCTTAATTTTAATTATATCAATGGCGCAAATCCTCAGGGAACGCTTGTTAAAGACAGCTATGGAAACCTTTATGGAATCACCGCTTATGGTGGCCCCTACAACTCAGGCCTCATTTTCAAGGTTTCTCCCAACGGAGAGGTGAGCACGGTGATGTATCTCAATCCTGGAGCGGGCTTTCCATCTACCGGATTGACCCCAGCCCCTGGCGGCCTGTTTTACTGCGGTGTCGGGAGTGGTGGCCCTAGCAATAATGCGTCGGTGGTGTCATTAAACGTTTTTGGCTTGCCGGGCTTAATCGCTCCTCTAAACGGTCCAAACGACGCCAACCCTTTGGGAAATTTGACATTGGCTGCGGACGGAAATTACTATGGCACGACGTTTAATGGAGGGGCCTCCGGCAGCGGAAGCGTGTTCAAGCTCTCGCCCCAGGGTCTCATTTCTACGATAGCCTCATTTGCTGGCACCAACGGCTCTCATCCATTGGGTGGTCTGGTGCAGGGCAGTGACGACAATCTGTATGGAACTACTTCTCAAGGCGGTGCCAACAACACCGGGACTGTCTTTAAAATAACCCCGGCTGAGACCAATTGGATTCTGACCAACGCGGCCGTTACGTTTACGACTCTCGCCAGCTTTGGCAATTATTCGTTGCAAGGCGCCGCTTTTCCCGAGGGGCCGCTGGCCGAGGGGCCCGGGTCTGTGTACTATGGAACAACTGTCGATGGCGGGGAATACGGTTATGGCACCATTTTTAGTTTCACCACCAACGGCACCCTCAATACGATTGCCTCATTCACCGAAGCCAATGGTAGTTATCCCGAAACCGGTCTCCTGATTACGAGCAACGGTGTCGCTTTCGGCACTACCTCCTCCGGAGGAGCCTATGGGTACGGCACGGTTTTTGCGTTAAGTCCCAATGGTGTGATCACGAATTTGCTCTTTTTCGACGGTTTAGATGGTGATGATCCCCAAGGACCGCTGGTTTCCGGCCCAGGGGGGAACTTTTATGGCACGACCCAATCTGGCGGCTCTCTCGGTTATGGCACGGTTTTTGCGATTTCGCCCTCGGGAAACCTGTTCACGAACTGGTCTTTCAACCTGTCCGACGGTGCTAGCCCGGCAGGAGGCTTGGCGGTGATTCAAGGCAACGTCTACGGCACAGCGTCGCAGGGAGGGCTTTACGGCGCCGGGACAGCGTTTGAACTGTGGAATGGCCTCAGCCTCATCAACTCCTCAAACCAACTGAGCACGTACTGGTCGACTAACGTAACCGGCCTGGTGTTGCAGGCAACTACGAACCTGACAAATCCGGCCGGTTGGATAAACCAAACCAATATCGGCACAATGGGTTCCCAATTCGTTTTAACGAACTCAGTCTCCCTCGGAAGCGAGTTTTTCAGGTTGACCCAGCCAACTCCGTGAGCCGCTTTTCCTGAGGCTGATTCATCTTTGGCACAGCCCCGGCGCAGTGACATCACTCCGAGCGTCCAGCCCCCCGTGTCTCCTGGAAATCGTTCAGCGACCTTCTAAGTAGAAGCTATGTATGTTGGTTGTTTGCGATTGCATGCATCGCAACTATTTGGGGCTACGTCAGTTCTGAGAGAATAAGAGGCCTGAAAATTGCAATGAATGACGAGGTTGGGGAGCCTGAACGAATGAAGGCCAGGCTAGGTCTATTGGAATCATCCTTTATAAGCTCGGGTGCCACCCCGAAAGCTGATTTCAACCAGCGTACCAAAATCAATCTCACTTCGAAGTTGCCCAACCCGTCGCGTGTGCGGCGCGTCTGACTCACCAAGTGCCGCCAAACCAGAAAACGAGCCATGTTTTTGCTCGAATGAAAGCCTTGCCCGACAGCCGATAATAACAGTACGTCCATGGCGACGTGTAGATCAAATGCAATAGGAAATATAGCGAAATATATGAAACAAAAAGTATTTTTGAAGTTAGCAGGAGGCACCGAGGGTGTCGTCATCAACAAATGGTTGGTCCAAGTGCTGGGCTGGAATACCGACAACACCGACAACATAATTTCGGAACCCTACTCGATAACAATAACAAAAGAAACAGCGGTCAGTCTGGTGCACCATTTGCGCCGCTTAAACGGGGTCGAACCGCGTCGGTCCCGTGGGTACGCGACGTTCACTTCTACACGCCGTGAGGATTTGATCAAACTGTTGGAACAAATATTGGCTTATACCCCGCCGCTGGCATTGCCGGATTTTGCTACGGACCCGGACGGCCACCTCTACCACTTGGCATATTACCGCCGACGTACCTACTTTCGTTGGGCGAATAATCGCACAGAGAGTGCGATGCACTACGCACCGTTCACTAATCAGACTTTCGACGGCCCGGATGCAGTTGCCGAAATGAAAACATTCCTCGATCAACTAGACCACCTACCTCCAGTTCAGTTCGAAAGATGGGCACCCAGCGCGACGCCAGACGTAATAATGGAGCCAACCAAATGATCACACAGCTTCAAACCGGTGAACCAGCCGAACATTTCATTCGCAGCGCCCTCCGAATGAACCAAAGCTCGGACGGCCGATAATTAGGCATGCAGTAAACAACAACAATTGAACCCAAATTATATGAACCTCATCGCAATATCCGGAACCACGATAGCCATGGCTGTACTCGCCTCGGTCGTAGCCACGTCCATACCAGAACCCACACCGTTCATCCATGCCCCGGCCGTCGTCCAAATCGACCGCCAAGGCCATGTCATCGCCCCAGCATCAGGCACCCTAGCCCATAGGCACACCACACCAGCGCCGCCAAAACCTGCGCCAAACCCGACCCAAAAACCTGACCAAGGCACCGCGCTCTTCTCTGGCCCCGACCCAGCGTCCAGGATCGCCGAAATAGGCGAACCCCTCAACCGAGCCCAATATGGCCCCGAAGCCTACGCCGCCCTCCTTCCGCCACGCCCACACATCGCTTTCCTCAGCCATGTACCAGCGGACCAAAAAACCGAGATCGCGATGTTCCAAGCAGAGCCACAAACGGAACACACGGCCGAGCACACGGCGCTCGCAGTTGAGCAAAGCACGCGACTCGGTGCACAGCAAAGCGCCGGCCAATGCAAAGGGCCGGCAACGCACAGTTGCGGGTTTGGTAGTTTGGGGGGAACACCTCACCCGTAAGCTGTGATTCATTGGCTAATGGTGTAACCCGGCTTGTCAGGCAGAATTGCAGGGGTTTGCCAATCTCCGGCCACAACTATGCCAGTATAGCGCCAGCAGTAATGCCAGCCGAGTATCAGATAATCGCCATTGTTAGTTGCAGAAGATGTTCCACCACTATTGCAACTGCGGTTGCTCTGTTTACGTCATCACCCGGACAGAAGAAAGTTTACTAAAACGCCTTGAGCGGACCCAAAAACCTCGCAAGTTAAATATACAATGTGACAGATAGACGAGTAACCACATGAGTGAACAAACAAACAAAGAATCTCTGGCTAAAATTGCAACGGAAATTGCAACCCAGTTTGCCGCCGGCGGGCTTGGTGTTGCCAGCAGACGCGCCAGCAAAGTTGCAGACCTGCTATCAATCAGTGACACATTGCGCGAACTCCATAAAGGCGGCTTACGCGCGAACGGCATCGCAGGAGCTTTGCAGGGAAAAGGCCAGAAGTATTCCTCGGCCACTGTCAGGCGTGCCCTCAAAATTATTCTGAGAATGAAACGCAAAACCACCGGAAAAACTGCGATGCAAAATACCACCGGACGAACGGCGCCGGCACCAACAACAAAAGCCACAATTAAACTTGGAAGACCCAAAACAACAACACAAACGCCAGCCACACAATCTGCCGGCGGCCTGACGGATGCCGAGATCGAGGCCAAGCTGAAGGATCAATAAATTATGAGCAATGACAAATTCTTCGAACTCGTTTTGGACCTGATTTTTAATGGTAAGGGCGGGGTTGGTAAAACGACCATCGCGGCCCACCTCCACGAATGGCTCCGTTACCATGGCCTCAGCCACCTCTTGCTTGATGTGGATGACAACAAATCCCTCAGCCGGCTGTGTGCCCAAGCCCAACCTCATGCCCTCAAAGGCAAAGTTGAGATCACGGAGGACGGTGTCAAAGTGACTCGGGACGTGGTGACCAAGGAGGGCGTGGAATCTCTGCTCCATCGCGTGCTGGATGCCGAGATTGTCTTGGGTGACACCCCGGCAAACGTCACAGCCGAGTTCGCCCAACTGTTCGCGGCCGCCCAGTTCCGCGAATCATTTGAGGCCATGAGGGCCCGGCTCACATTCATTCTCGTCATCACCTCGACCGACACCGTTGCCGCAGAAGAAGCTCGCCGTTTGGTTGCCGCTGTCAAACGCGATGCTTCATACGTCGTTATTTTGAATGAACGCCTTGGTTCCGATTTCACGGGTTACCATAACAGTCCAACGCATGATGTCCTTCAATCGTTGGGCGCCCCAGAGATCCGTTTTCCAGCCATACCGGCCCGGATTCAGCGTGATTTGGATGCCAACAAGTTAACCTTGCCCCAATACGTCGGCCGTTGGTGGGAACTTCACCAAACCAACGCAAGAGAGGCATTTCGTGCGACCTTGTCGGCCCAAGAGGCCACTACGGCACTCAAAAAGGCATTCCAATCATTCAACGACATCGCCGAGGCGCTTTTACCGACTGCCGCTGCCGCCAAACTTGAGCCAATTGAGGGCGAAAAACTCAAAGGTTTCTGCCTGGCACGTTGGCTGGAACACAGAAATTTAGCTGTCGGCGCCGTCCCCGCAGGGACGCCAACAACCAAAACAACAACAGCGAAACAAGCTGCGGGAACTGGAAATTAAAATATGAAAAACTTTTTAGAATTCAAAATGCAACTGGCTGCCGCGTTTGCTGTGGCAATCAGTGAGCCTGCACGTAATGAGGCTCACTTCGTCGTGCTCGAAACCAAGACGCCGGAATTCGCCATTTCGCATAAAACCGCTATCGTTCATTCGGATGTGGTTCTTTTTAGCACATTCAATGTGAACGACAGACTGAGCATTGAATTGCTGAGGGGCGAGGCCGAAGCGATGGGGGCGGAGGTGGCAATTAAAGAATTCGTCGACATCGGCCTTGCTGGATGGATTTCCGAAATACAAGTGGCTGGGCTCACCGTCTCTGAAACTCTTGAATCTGAGACCCAACAGCGCATCGCAAAGTTTTCAGAAGCGCTTTGGGCCGAACTGCCTCAAAAGGTTGATTGGGCAACATGCGATAACGGGGGCATGATGATGCAACTCGCGGTCAAAGCAAAACTCGATGGCCGAAAACTCATTGGCGCCGCCGCCGATTGCGCCCGTCTCGTGTTGCACCGTGCTGTGGTTAGCGCAAAACCCAAAAAGGCCGTCGAAATCGCTTTGGCATACAGCACAGGTCACGCCAGCGCCGAAGAATTGGAAACTGCTATCGAGGAAAACGACAAGCTGACCCAGGATTGCCAGGGATCAAAATTCGATGCGATCGTCGCCGCTACTTGTCGGCCTGAGTGCGTTGTCCAAAGCGTGGTGAGCTGTGCGGTCAGCGATGCAAGCAATTACGGCGAATTGCCCTCAAATGTCCACAACGCGGCAGAAGACGCCGTTCGGAGTTTTGTCCTCGCCGCGTGCGCCAACATCGTTCGCGCACATGTCGAGCTGACCCCGGCTCTGGAGGCAGAAATCGGCCGCCATAACCACACAGTAACGCCCTGGGCCTGATTTGGCACCACAATCAGCCAAAAACCCCGTAGGGAGTCATCCTACGGGGTTTTTGTTTTAAACAATTAAAGAATCAATCTCGCCGATGCTCAAAGGTCGTCCAATAATTCCCCCACGCGGAGATCCAGAGCCTTGGCAATTTTTTCTAAAGTTTCCAAAGTGATGTTCTTTTCCGCACGTTCTATCTCGCCAATGTAATTCCTGTTCAGATTCGTTTTTTCCGCCAGTTTTTCCTGGCTCAAATGAGCCCGCCGGCGGCGAGTGCGGATGGTTTCTCCGACGATCTGGTAAATATTTGGACGCGACACTACATAAGAAAAACAGGAACCATCATGCCGCGCTACCGGCCATTAGCCTTTAAATACCAGCTATTAGACGGGAACTATATACTTGCGCTTATTGAGGAATGGTCTACAAGGGTGTGAAACGTCGGATCTGATACGCTCGGGAAAGGTAATGATTTGACTGATTTGGTTCAAGTTCCCGACCAGGAAATGCCAGTTTTAGCGGAAACTAAACGAAAAATATGAAACCACGCTCTGGACGTGACCACATGAACCGACAGACGACAGCTATTGTTCGGCCCGAGCAGGAAAAAGCGCTAGTTTGCCGCCAGATTGGAATTGAGCGCCAATTTTGTTTAAGGGCAGGTTTTTGGGGACCAAATCCCCCATGCGGACCCGGAGCACACGGGCCAAATAAAGCATTTCGCAGTCTGGCACCCGGCGCCGCTGAGATTCCAAACTGGCCAGCGAATCACGGCTTATGTTCCACCCGCGAAGCTGGAGTTTCATGGCGAGCTTTTCCTGTGACCAACCCTTTTTTAAGCGCAATTTTTGCACCTGCGGGCCGACCAAATTCATTGCGGGCTTCTTCACCAAGTCCGATATTAGCGGCGTTTGGCCGGAAAACTGTGTTCACACACACACAGAAAAGTTCACCTAAATGTCACTTCTCTGTGCTTGCGTTTGTCCGCAAAGGGTCCAAAGATGGGGCACCAGATGTGAAAATGTCCAAGCGACTTTGGCTGGTGGGCATTCGGGCGATGGGCAATCCTTCATGGATTCAACCGCCTGAGCCATGCGTTTATCACATGCGCCTTTCGTATGCCCCGCCGCAATTTCTCCCAAATCACTCAATTCCAGTCAAAAATCAATGCTCATGAATTTGGCAACGAGCCACTAAACCAACATGAAAAACAACACGACGAACGGAATCCACCTTACTGCTGTCGCGGCGACCGGCATTCTCATTTTGGCCGCCACATTGAGGGCCCAGTCGCAAACCGCACCGGTTTTGACCATCAAGCCAGTGGGCACCAACCAAATTTCCGTCACGATTTCCAACAGCATTGCGGCAGACTATGATCTGCAGTGGACACCAGTGCTCGCGAGCGCGAATTATCCCTGGACGTGGGCGGTGCCTGGCACGCCAGGCCAGACGAATTTTCTCCTAAACCTATCCGATTTCGATTCACCGACCGTCTTCTTCAGGACTCTTCTGGACACGAACGCCATTCCCCTGTGGGAGGCGGCAGATCCGAACAATCCGGCCACCGGAATTCTAAAAGTCACCATTTTCAGCCCAGCCAATGGATCAACGCTTAATTGACCGTTTAAGGTCGCTTCCCTAAATCCTTATGAAAAACAATCGGCTGGTTTATTTTGTGATTTTCCTCTTGAGCGCGGCCATCGCGCGTGGGCAAGCGAATTTGACGACACTCGGCGTATCGGCCGGGCAAGCTCACGCCCTGGCTTTGCGTTCGGATGGGAGTGTTTGGGCGTGGGGAACAAATCGAGACGGCGAACTTGGTTTGGGGACGAATAACCTTGTCACGGCCCCCCAAAGGGTCGCAAACGTCACCAACATCATTGCGATTTCCGCCGGGGCATTGCATTCGCTGGCTGTCCAGAGCAACGGCATCGTATGGGCCTGGGGCCTCAACACTGATGGACGGCTAGGAAACGGAACTTCCACCACGTCCACCAATCCCGTTCCGGTTTCCCGCATCACCAATGCCGTCATGGTGGCGGCGGGAGGCAGTCATTCCTTGGCCGTGCTTGCCAACGGACAGGTGATGGCGTGGGGCTCAAATCTTGGGGGACAACTCGGGACCGGAAACACGATCTCAACCAATCAGCCCTTGCAGGCGGGAGGTTTCACCAATGTCATCGCGGTGGCCGCTGGCACTAATTTTTCACTGGCATTGACAGCGAACGGCAACGTTTATAGCTGGGGAACCAACAACATGGGACAACTTGGATTGGGCAACACGACGTGGCAGCTTTCACCGGTCCAAATCACGACCCTCAGCAACATTGTCCAAATCGCGGCCGGAAGCTCACATTGTCTCGCGAGGAACAGCAACGGGGTTGTTTATGCCTGGGGCGGGAACGCGCAAGGCCAGCTCGGGGACGGAACAACGGTCAACGCGCTGGCACCGGAAGTAGTTCCAAATTTTGGGTCGGCAACAAATTTAGGGGCTGTAAAAGCGATTGCGGCCGGATATGAGGGTTCGGCCGCAATTCTCAAGACCGGGCGGCTGTTTTATTGGGGTTGGTATGGCAACGGAACTTTTTGGGCTTCCAACCAGCCGCCGCAGGAATTAAACGCCAATAGCGGCCTGGTATTCCAAAACGTGACGTATGGGGATACCTATTTGTTGGCCGGGATGCAGGATGGGTCAACCTGGGCCTGGGGGTTCAATCAGTTTGGCCAGCGCGGAAATGGGAACGTCTATGCCCTAGATGACAACTGGTCATACGAGCTTGCCAACGCCGAATTCACTTTCAGTGCGAGTCCATATCCGGTCACCACGCGCTGGAACCAAGGTGATCGCAACGATCTGAATTACCTGCCCATGCTCCCCTACAACACGTTTGTTTTGCCTTTGGACATGGAGCAAGGCATACGATTAAACAACCAAGGAACAGACGCTTACTGCTACGGTGCCGGCGCCCCGTGGTTTCTGAATGTTCAACAAATTCAGCGGCAGCATGTATGGCAACTCACACCAGGTACAACCAATGTCACCCGCTTTCCGGTGAGCAATCCGGTGGTGGCATTTGGGAGCGCCGCTGGGGGAAGCCCGCTGTACGTCAACCAGCCGTACCGGTTTGGAATTTTTAGCGGCGCGTATGACGAACTGAGTGGCCCAACCAACATGATTCGGGTGTTGGTGTACAGCGCCAGCGCCCTCGCGTCAGGAGCAACCAACATAACTCCCACCAATATTTTTTACATCTCTCTGCCACGACGCAATATTGCCACCGATGATCCGGCCTGGTCGAATTACGTCACGAATGGAAACCAAGTGCTCGTTTCGTCGAATGGTTTGATTACGTCCGTCTCCTTCAACTACGGCGAGGCCACGGACCCAGTTTATAGCACTTGGGGGTTGGGTTGGATTTTTGGCACCCCCACCGACGTCACCATTGACGGTTATCGGCTTACCCATGAGGCAACCTCGACTAATTATTGCTACATCATTGAAGCCTTGGGCTCTTGCGAAGTGGGCGCGAACGTTTTTGCCCCCATGGGCGTTACGAACAACACCGGTTGGGCGTACTTGCCCATGTATGCGCTTGGTTTTAGCGTATTTCCCGAATGGCGGTCTCATTTTCTGGATAATCCCAATTTTGCCGGGACCTTGGCGCCGCCCAGCTACACCGGCAGAACCTCAGCCGAACTGAGCGGTTTGACGGCGGTCATTACGAACAATATTTGGCTCACCAACAACCCCGCCTATACAAATTTGGACACGTCGCCGGAATTACGCCGCAGCCCGATTTTGGACCAGTTCGTGGCCGACATGGGGAATAATCCCCTGGCTCTGGCCAACTACGTCATCAATAATGTCGCGCTGACGGACCCGGTCGCTTATGGAAACACGGGGAACCAAGTGGCGAATTCGATTGAAATAGGCGGGATCAACCGTTCCGCCTTGGGGACGTATTTGGAGGGACAAGGTTCGCCCGCTGAACAATGCGCCTTACTCGTTTATCTGCTTCGAAGCGCGGGGTATCCGGCCACCTACGTCTTTCCCACCAACAGCAACTTGCAACTCCTGTCCAGCACCGTCAGCCGGTTGTGGCAAATCAACGTTGGTGGCGTCGTCTGGAATACGGGGATTCCCGTCATCACCAATAGCCTGATCGTCGTGAATTATCCCTGGGTGGTGGCCAACATTGGAACCAACTCCGTTCAAATTTTTCCATGGCTGAAAAACACGGCGGTCAGCCAGGGGTTGAATATTTATGATTATATGCCAACGAATTACCCCAACGCCTATGCCTGGGTGAAGGATTATTCAATGGCCAATCCGGCGCTCATGGCATTCGGACCGTTAAGCGGCGGCATTGAGCCGATATGGCAGAGCTACCTGACATCCGTGATTAATTCAAACTCGCTCCAACCTAATTTATCATTGCAAAACTTTGGGGTCTGGTCACTTCCCCGACCCTACAACTATACGAGCTGGGGCCAGCTTCCGGTGCCCGATGTGCTCGAAAACCAGTCGCAAGTGGCGGTGATCCGAACCCTTTCGGACAGCGCCGTCACTTATCCGTTTTTGACCAATATGTTTGACGCGGTCCGTATTGAGGTCTTTCAAAGCAACACCAACTCCGAGAACGAATTGTTCAATTCCGGCTTGTGGGACATCTGTGACCTGCAAAACCGCAAGCTTCTGCTTTATACGAACACCCCGAGCACAGTCAGCCTTTGGTTGTCCGCCTACCGTTCCGGAATTACGAATATTTCCAATTTTACAAACTACCCGTCAGGCACTAATGCACTTCTGGTGCAGTCAGTTCAGGCGAGTTTGGGAAGCTCGGTGACCAATTTCACCGTGCGCATTACCTATCAAAAACGCATTGGTTTAATAAATACAAACGATGTGGCCAATTGGTTTCCTAGCTTGGCGTACTATGGGAATTCGTGGACGCTGAATTGCTTTCCCAGCGACGTGTCCGCCATTATCCCAAGTGTCGCCAGTGTTTCCCCGGCCATGCTGCAAGTTTGGGCACAGGATTATTGGAATTTACAGCAAGAACGCGCCACCAATACGAGCTTCGTTCCCCCCGTCACTTCCGAGGCAGGAGATGCCGCGATGATTATGGCATCCACTTTCTTCCAAAAATTGTGGAGCGATAACCAGCTCAATCAAAACCTCCACAACGTTAGGAGTATGTCATGGGACTCATGGGGGGTGGCGTCTTTGACCCATTTACCATATGACCAGATGCAAGTTAAGTTGAATATGAATTGGTTCGCAACATTTCTCATTGGAAATGCCCAGGCTACACAAGCATCGGGTGACACGGGTGCTGTCGGACTAAATAACTTTTTGACGATGATGCAGGCGAATGGCTCGTCGGCCGAATACTCTGTCATTTCCTCAGTATGGTCGGACCCAAGCCCGGTTTCTACAATCAGGTTGCTCCAAATAGCTGCCCAGTCTTGGCAGACAAATGCAACCGCTCCACCAATCGAGTTAAACATTGATAATTACACAGCTCTGGGCAATCAAACCTATACGGGTTATGGGTCCACAGCTTTGAAAAACCAAATGCCTTCAATTTGGAGTCAGGTGATAAATGTGTTTACAACTGAATCGGATTCAAATTTTGTCCGGATTCTAATTACCCCTGGGCTGGTGACGAACAGTACAGGATCGTTTCAGGGAATGGCTGCGTTGATTTTTGGCGAAACTGAGACTGGGGCGATTATTGGTGACAATCGGGCCACCCTTAACGGAGGCGTTAGTGACGATTTCGACTTCATGGATTACGATGATTTCGATTCCACATTCGATTTGGCGTATAATCTTTCATACGACCCATCGGGCGTGTCTTATACATTTGTTCTAAATAGTTTTACAACACCAACACCGGTATTAAATTTTTCACCGTATGACATAATGACAATGACCGCACCTAGTGGTACGGCCCAACAGATTTCGTTTACCCCACAGCAAACCACGCAGGGTTCTGTAATCGCAGATGGTTTGAATTTGCCTTCAACCTCAACCGCAAACGCCATCCAAGCCGAGGCCAATGCCGGCTGGTTTGGCGGTGCTTGGGCCGGCATCAAACAGGCCGGAACGATTTTGGCAGACCCAGTGCAAGTGGTGTCCGGTGACTTTTGCGCCGACAGTGTGGATGTCGCCTTAGCCGGCCCCATGCCGTTGGAGCTTCGCCGCAATTACCAAAGTCGAAATCTGGCCAACGAACAGTTCGGCGCGGGTTGGAAAATGAGCATTATGCCATGGTTGGTGATTACCACGAACGCAGCAACCAATATTATAATTAATGCCGCTGAAATGGATGGCTCGGTCCTGGCGTATCGCTACCAGACCAACAATTTATGGACCGTGATGCCCGCTGATAATCCTGGTCTGGTTAACTACACCCCCAACGGCATTGGTGGCACCGCCAATCTGTTTAACAATCAGATTCAACAAAACCCAACCAACAGCCAAATTTACACGCTGTTGGGGGCCGATGGGAGCAAGCGCATATATCAGGTCCTGAGCAATTTTGCGATCACCAGCGGCACAAACCAGCTAAATCGTATCCGCCCCTATCTGACCCTGTGGGAAGACCACGCAGGCAATAATTACCAGTTCATTTATGGCACCAACGTGGCCAGCGACAATTTTGGCCAGTTGTATCGCATCCAAGGTGCCAACGGAACGTCATTGACGTTTGAATACGATTTTTATGGGAGGGTCACTCAGGTTATCACGGATGATAGCCGGGTCGTCAATTATCAATATGACAGTTATGGCGATTTGGTCAATGTGACGCTTCCAGACGAGACCTCGTGGCAGTACGGCTACCAGCACTACACCTTCACGACCAACAGCCAGTCCTATACGGACTCGTATCATTTGCTGGCGACCGAGACCAAGCCTGACGGACGGCAACTGGTCAATACCTATGACAGCCTGCGCCGGGTCATCAACCAGCAGGCGACGGTGGGAGCCAACCGACAATTGATCACGAATGCCTGGTTCTTTTACACGAACAACTGCACCACGTTGACCAACACAATTGTCAGTGGAGTCACTTGTGTTAAAGACGTGTTCCAAAACTCGTATTTCTACTATTACACAAACAATCTGGTCACTCAGATCATTGAACCATTGGGCACAACCAATACCCTAAGCTGGTATCCTATAAATGAGACGAACGGTACAGGCTATTACCAAAATAGCCTGCAATATTCTGTTGATGCTCGCGGCCTGACCAACTGGTTTTTGTACGACTCAAACGGCAACATCACGAATGTGACGACGTACGGCAATTTGACGGGAGCCGGAATTGCAAGCTCCACCAATGCATACACATACACGACATACGATTGCCCCGCGACTGCCACCGATCCCAGCGGCAACCAGTTGATTTACGCTTATGGGAATCCGTCCGATGTTTATCAGCTTACCAGCTTACAGCGTTCTAATGGCGGAATTGGCATTTCCACCAACACTTGGAGCTACACCAATGTCACGTCCATTGCGAACATGGGCGGGTGGTTTGAGACCAACAATTCCTTTGGCTTGTGCGCTCAGGAGGTCCGGGCGAGTACTGCCACCAACGCCTGGGTTTACAATGGCCGTGGCTTCCCGGTTCAAGTGACCCGCTATGCCGCGACCGCCGACTTGCCCGGTGATGGCGATCCGGGAGTTGTCACCTATTTTTCATTTTCGCCGAGGGGCGATCTTTTGACAGCCACCGATGCCAATGGAAGGCAGGCGACCATGGATTACGACAACATGGGACGACTGCAATGGCGTGATTTTTTTGATCGATCCGGCAATAACGTTTCCCGCGAGACATATTATTACGATTCGAATGGCGAGTTACAATGGTATGACGGTCCCCGTTCCAACCCCGACGATTATGTCTGGTTTAGCTATGACGGCGCCGGTCGGAAAGTTCAAGAGATTCACTACCGCACTCAGGCAAATCCCAACGGCACGGGCATTCAAGCCGTACCTGGTAGCGGCCTCTTTGACACCACATTTTCCGCGTTCGATTATTTCGGCAACCTCACCTCGGTCACGGATCAACGAGGCGCGTCAACGACCAACAGTTGGGACGCTTTGGGGAGATTGATCCAGCGCCAATCGTTTGATGTCGGCGGCGGAGTCCTTCTGGCCACCGAGGGCTTTTCTTATGAGCCGGGGGGATTGGTTCAGTCTTACACCAATGCCTTGGGCGGAATCACCACGATTCAATATAACAGCACCGGTCAACCGCAGTCCCGGCAGAATGCAGACGGTTCAACCAATGGTTGGACTTATTATGTGGACGGACGCATCAACCGTGAAATCCAGGGCAACGGCGCTTATTGGCAGTCAGCATATGATGACGTCGATCGCATTATCACCCGGGTTTTCTGTTCGCCATCGGGCGTGTCTGAGGCCACCAATTCGCTCCAGTTTGATCGCCGGGGCAACGCGGTCCAGTTCATTGATGCCGGGGGAAATGCCTTCTCGGCCGCGTATGACGGATTGGACCGCGTCAAATACGCCGTCGGCCCGATCATTACGACCGTGACGCAGATCTATCCCAATGGCAATCCTACGGCTACACCAACCTACCAAACCAACTCGATGTGTCAGGGATTCACCAATTATTTCGATGCCGCCGGGCAGGTGATAACCAACGTGAACGCCGCTGGAGAAACCACCGTTTCGTGGTTTGACGTCCTGGGGCGCACGACTCAATCCGAAATTCTTAGCGCAACGGGCAGTCTCGTCCATCAGACGGGCATCGCTTATTCCTCGGATTTCAACAGCTACACGGTCACCAACGGTGCCGGTGCCAGCGCGATCATGCGAACGACTTTCACCGACAACAACGGCCAGGATGTCCTTGATGTCGCCTATCCATCCCCCAACACCACCGAATTCGTTTCGCGGCAGTACGACCCCGTCGGCAATCTGACGTCCGAGCAACATAATTCCTCGACCGGGGGAGCCGTTACCACCTGGACAACGGCCAGTTTCACTTATGATGGTCTAAACCGGCTAACCAGCAAATATGACCGGGACAACGCCCCAACCACCTATGCACATGATCCCATGGGTGACCTAACCAGTCGCACCTTGCCAGGCGGCGCACAAATGCTGGCGCTGTTCAATAATGCCGGGCAGGTTGTGCAAGATTGGTGGGCAGGCACAAGCGCCGGGACAGGAACTCGAACCAACACCTACGCCTATTTCGCCAGCGGCAGCCCATTTGCTGGCCAGCTCCAAACGAAGGTGAATGGCCGCTTGACCACCAACACTTTCGCGTACGACGATTGGTTGCGCGTCACAAATCGGGCGGCCACCGGTCTGTTGCCCGAGCAAAACCTCACCACGGCATGGCAGTTTGAGCCCCGTGGTTATCTCGTCAATTATTCCGAGCAGTTTGCGAGCACCAATACCGATCCAATGACATCGGTACAGCGCACATTCGACCCTTACGGCCAATTGGCAACTGAAACTGTCAACAACGGTGCCTCCACATACAGCGCCAGCCAGAGTTGGGATGCCACGGGACGGCGCACCAGCTTGGGCATCAACGGAGCCAATTACGGTTTTGCTTGGAGGGCGGACGGGGCACTGATCGCCGCTAGCAATCCCACCGGAAGCGGCTCATATGGTTATGATACAGCCGGTTTGCTGACCAACCGCCTCGTGGCGGGTCGCGACACCCTCATCACATCCAGGGACGGCGAAGGCCGTCCGTTATCCATCGCCACTACTGTAGACACCGTTTCGCAACTTGGTGAAACGCTGAACTGGTCGGGCGACGGATTGCTGGCCAATCATACCCTCGTCAGGGGTGATTTAATGACCGACAACCGCAATTACTCCTATGCGAATCTGAGCCGCCGGTTGACTCGGGAACTGGTGAATTTGAGCCCCAGCACGACCTGGACAAACTCCTTTGCCTATGACCAGGGGGTTGCGGGAGGCCCTGGTGCTTTGACAACCGATGGCCCGGTTGGTGCCAATTTCGGCCTCTGGTGGAGCGGAGTTCCCGACGCATTCTCGCGGGTAAACATCGAAACCAACAACGCCATTGGATTTCTCGCCTTCGGTGTGGTGAACGGCCAGTCCACGTTGTCAGCTTATTTGGACAATCAGCCCATACAGATTTTGGCTGTGGGCACCAATTCGATGCAATGGCGCACCTTTATTGAACTCTCGCAAGGAGCGCACCAATTGGCAGTCAGCGCCCTGCATCCCAGCGGCTTTTACACCGCTTGGGCAACCAACTTGTTCACGAACAACATTACGAATCAGGTCACCTTCGATACCTACGACGGAAGCGGGAACATCACCAACCGCGTCTATCGCAACGCCACTGGCGAGACCAATCGCACCCAATTCCTGTCATGGGATGCCGAGGGCCGGTTGCGCCTGGTGATGGAACGTAACACGAATAATTATGGTTTTAATTGGTCAGCCGTTTACGATGGACTTGGGCGGCGGCTTTCCACCACCACCATGCTGGTTTCCAACGGTGTGCCGTCCAGCGTTCTGCCACAAACCCTCAGCTCCTTTTTCGACCCGCAGTCCGATTTTCTTGAACTGGGCGTTTTGCTGAATTCCGCTCCGCAGGTGGAGTTCCTGCAAGAGGATGCGTCGCCGAGTGTCCAAACGGTCTGGAAGCTATACGGCCCGGATTCGGACGGCACCTACGGCGGTGAGAATGGCACCGGCGGATTGGAAGGTGTGTCACCCTATCTGGGCACGTTCAACCCGGTCATCAGCGATGCGCGTGGCAACGTGCTGGCCGAAGTGACGAATGGGGTCGCCTCATGGACATTGGCACGACCCACCGGCTACGGGGCGGTGCCCAGCTACCTTCCGGTGGCTTATGGTAATGGCGTTGACCTGGCACAATCGTCCGCCTGGCGCGGACGCGAAGTGGATGTCACGGGCTATTATCATTTGGGCTTGCGGGATTATGACCCGGTTGCCGGCCAATGGTTATCGTACGATCCTCTGTGGAACGCGGGCGACCCCAATGGGCAGAGTTTCTGCGCGGGCGACCCTGTCGATTACTTTGACCCGTCAGGAATGTTTGGGAAAAAGGTCGGCAATAGTTTGTGGAATGGAATCAACACCGCCGCAAACAACTATGTTTTGGGCGAAACCGACGCAATTAAATTAGAAACAGGCACTAGCTATCAAATCGGGCTTAATGCGGCGGCAGTTACTGATCGCGCCAAAGGCTTAGGTTCCAGCCCGCTTGAAGCCGGTTATGAGGGGACAGGTTACTTGCTTGGTTCCTTTACCGGTTTCACGCCGGAATATGAGGGTCTCTCCAGCTATGACATTGCGGGAGCTTACCAAATTACCAGTCCGGTTGACAGGTATTCGCGCATCGGATTCGGTACGTTGGGCATTGTCGGCACCGGCTTCGGTCTGCAAGGATTCGGTTCCGGCCTCATGGCATCAGCCAGACCGGTCACTTGGCAAGAATTCCTACCGACGGCGCAAGCGCAGGTGGATGCAGCTAGCGCTGAGGCTGGTGGGTTCGAATTCTTCAACGTGTCGAAGCGGCAAGCCTACATGGGATCCACCCCGGGAAAATATAGCTCGGTGGGCCAGCAGGTAATGATGGATATGATTGAACAGGGAAAATTGCGGTTCAATGGCGGAACTATCGAGGTGCTTAATTCCGACGGCCAATGGGTTGACATAGCTACAACAGACATGAGTCACAAAATTGACGCTGTCCAAGCATGGAATGATTATCTATACATTACTGGGGCAAAATCCACCGCCGTCAGACAATTCATGACTGATCCAAACAATTATGAATTGGATTCAAGCACAATAAACCGATCACAAGGTGCAAGCCTTGGACAGACATATCGTCCACCCGGTCCTACGCCCGGTCCTACGCCGTAAATTATGCAAACTGAGTTAACCGACGAAATACACGCTCGTATAAAATCGCTTTGCGCCGATGGAGATCTTTGGGCGGAACGCAAAGACTATGAATCGGCATTGAAAAAATATCTGGAGGCGTCCGAACTTCTTCCCGAGCCAATCTTGGCTTGGGAAGCCGCAACTTGGATTTTTGCTGCCGTCGGAGACGCTCATTTTCACTCAGGCAATATCAAGGAAGCCTACAACGCTTTTTCAAAGGCGACTCATTGCCCTGGTGGAATTGGCAATCCATTCCTTCATCTTCGGCTCGGTGAAATCCAGTTTGAACTTGGAAACGAACTGGTCGCGGCCGACGAGCTAACACGTGCCTATATGGCAGGAGGAAGCAATATTTTCAAAGGCGAGCCGGACAAATATTTTGACTTCATAAAACTGAGGTTGAAAATGCCTGCTGGCGGATGGTAATCCAAATGAAAGCACCAGCGCCCGATATCCTCCTCAGGTTAATATATGTGTTGAACAGGGGTGCTTCAGACGCCCGATATATTGCTAAGGATGGAGGTTCCCAGCAGGCGTACGAATTGGCGAATACATTGCGCCGTGAAACTCCGCAGTGCCATTTTTCTTTTGGTCGCCTTGTTTTCGTGGTCAAATGGCAAGCCGTGGAATAATGACCCGATGGCTCACGGAAATGCTAACGATTAAATCAACGACAACGTGCCAGCTATACGGACATCCTGAATTCGAGATCGAATTTGATCCCGAGGTAGCTTTGCAGACTGACGTGGATTTATTCGTGTCATACTTGATAGATCAGGTTGCAAACGGAGTGAGATATGAACCCAATCAGTTAATACAAGTTGGTTGGATGATGGTTCGCGTCGAGAAAAGCAAAGAGAAAATTACGCTATTTGAACCTGATTTTGAAGAATTTCCAATCAAGTATGTTCGAGGAGTGACGAATACGTTTCGTGATTTGCGATTGCAAAAAAGCACCGCCGAGAGCGTTGGTTTAGAGGATAAACTGGATTTCCCAACAATTTTGCACAGCGGAATCTCTTGCACGCGGCATGAAGATTCGATGTATCTTGTGATGGACCGAACAGACGCGGAAAACCGTGATTCTGGCTGGTTTATTGGTTGTGATGATCCAAACCATGACCATAATGACCCTGCAAACTTGAGGAGAACGTCTCTGTACGAACTTGTGCGTTCAAAACCCGGGTGCATTCTTTTCTTAGCCCTACCTACGGGTTCGTTCATTCGGACGAAAATCGACTCGATAGAAATCCAATTTGAAAAAAGACTGATGCAAATTAAAGAGCATTCCTTTTTGGAGAAATATTTGAAGCAATTTAAACAATGATCGGATTTTGTAGAATTCCCTTTGGCCTTGCTTCGCTGTTCTCCGCAGCCATGCAGGCGTTTGCGAAATTTGCTCAATTGATAATGCCTTGGTGTTCAAAGGCAATTGCTATAAAATTGGTCAATTGTAATGTATGCCATTATTTTCATGATGCTTGGGATTTGCCTGTTGCTTTTGGCATACACGGAACCGCGTAACGAATGGCTAATCGTTTGGATGAGCGCGAATTGCTGGTGGGTGAGTTTGGCCTATTTATTAAATAGACCGGGCCTGCTTGGCAAAAAGACAACCGGGCGGATGTCGGCCTCTGCTTCCATTTTTCTTTTACCCTATTATTTGCTTTCGTGGATTCTCTGGCGTTTGCAGACGGGTCTGACGCGAGAACCTAAAATTAGCCAGGTGGCCCCCGGTTTATGGATTGGCGGCCGGGTGGGTTTGCAGCAACTGCCGGGCGGCATCGTTCAGGTTATCGATTTGGCAGCGGAGTTTCCCGAAATCCGACACGTTGTCGAGTCCACCCAATATATTTCAATTCCGGTCCTTGACGGAATATCTCCGCCTGTGGATAGTTTGGTTAATGTGGCCGAACAATTTGCCAAGTCCACCAGCCCTATATATGTGCATTGTGCCTTGGGTCACGGAAGATCTGCGACCATGGCTGCCGGAATTTTATTGCTTCGGGGAATGGCGGCGAGTGTTGCTGAGGCAGAATTAATTATATGCGCTGCTCGACCAAAAATTAGGTTAAACAGAAATCAAAAGGCCACGCTGGCCATCATTTGTACTAAACGCCAGAATCAAAAATGAAAAAACTACAATTTAAAACGGTGTTCGTTTTACTTGCTCTTGCATCCATCCTTTCTGGCTGCGGAACCACACCAGACCAGCAAAACTCCCAACAGTCCGCCGCTCCAACCATAAGCGGTTACGTCAACGTTGGCGGAGCCAAAACAGTTCATTGACAAAAAGGGGACGCGCACCGAACAAACAAAACTGAACGTTTTGCGTGGCCTGAACATTCCATTGCTTAAGCATGAACTTTTCAATATGCTTCGGTTTGTGAAGAAATTCGGAACAGTAGTCATTTTGTTGGGAATTGCTTTGATTGCGAACGCCTTTGTTGCCGTCGCACACGCCGACGAACCGCGTCCTTCTGCTTTTCAGACGGCGTTGTCCAATACGACTTTGTTCGATAATTTTCCGCCCGCATGCGGTGATTCGACGGATACAAATGTGGTCATTGGCGGTGATACAATTAATGCGGCGGGCCTTTCCAGCTCGTTTTCGGTTTCATCCGTTCCCGAGCCATCATCGGTTGGTTTAATCGCGGTTGGGAGTGTGGTTTTCGCCATGGTGGGCGTGACCAGGCAGCGTTCCCTTTATCGAACCAACAGATCATAGTGGTGGTGCTGCAATGATCGTTCTGCCCACAATTCACTTCAAACTAAATATTCGGGCGATTCGGCGTGCTTTCTTTGGTGACATTTTTGCCCCTCCTCCCACCTCGACCAGTCGGCCTTGCTAATAAAACCTTAAGAAAGTAGCATTTTTGAGGACAAATGGGAAAACTTACGGTCATTTTAGGGTGTTTGACGTTGGCCGCCTCTGCGGTCCATGCTCAGTTCAATTTCACGACCAACAATGGCACGCTCACGATCATAGCTTACACTGGGTCTGGTGGCAATGTGACCATTCCAAGCACCACCAACGGACTGGCTATCGCCAGCATTGGAACCAATTCGTTTGAGAATATTCCCAGTCTGACTCACTGCTGGCCAGCTATAAAGTGTTTAAATCAAACAAGTTCTGATTCTGGTCAGCTTCCGTTTCTGGAGCGTTTTTCGCAAGTAGCTCTGCCAGAGGGGTTTGTTCAAATGGCCGCAGGTTGATTATTTGGGTCATTTGATACAGGCTTTGGGAGAGCTGCAATTCTTTCTTCATAATGGCCAATAAAAGATAAACGCAGATGGCGGCCCACAGTTGGGAGTAAACGGCATTGGGCGTCTGGCCCAGGAAGGTGCGGATGTGCAGATGTTGTTTGATCCATTTAAAGAACAACTCCACTTGCCAGCGCTGTTTGTAGAGTTCGGCGACGGTGACGGCTGGCAGATCAAACTGGTTGGTGAGCAGGACGATGGTTAGCTTGCGCTCCTTATCGTATATCTTGATGCGGCGCAGCTCCCCGGGATAATTCCGTTTGGAATGGGGGTTGGTCAGCCGGATGGTTTGATCGCAACGGAGGCCGGTCTGTTTGTCCACCGGCCGGGAGGCGCTCACCGCAAACCCGAGCAGGCTGCGACTGCGCACCACGAAAAAGCCCCCCTGAACATGGAGGTGGTAGAGCCGGGAAAAATCCACATAGCCACGGTCCATGATGTAATAGCAACCGGGTTCCACTGGCAACACATCAAGTATTTTAACATCTGGATAGCGGCCATCGGAAAGGCCGGCCCAGGCCGGCAGGTTGCCCCGCAGGCAGAGCAGCACATGCAATTTGACCGCGTCGGCATGGCGGCGTCCGCCCTTGGCCCAAGGAAAGATCTTGGCGCTTAAATGGATGAGCGAGGAATCCAGGGCAAACGCCAGCTCGGGTAGTTCCAAGCGGTTTGGTTCGGTGATATAAAGGCACCGCGCCCGTTTCATCAGACCTTCGGCGATGGTGGCAAAGAGCTGCCAGTCGCGGCGGCGGTTGGCATAGGCCAGATTGGTACGCGTGATCCGGCCACGGAATCCCAAATGGTAGAGCAAATGCGGCTGCGCGTTGAGGTTGGTTTCCAGATCGCGCAAACTCTCCCGCGCCGTCAGTTGGGCAAAGCACAAGGCCAGAAAATGATCGTAGCGCGACAGGCCGCGCGGCTTGCGGCGCAACGGATGCAACGCCGCACAACGGGCAAAGGTCTGTGGATGGAGCAGCGCCATTACTTGGGAAAATACG
>Ga0302319_10002717_pt1 | contig 37697 bp, 33 predicted proteins | sample Bog_T0_2_FD_203319 | JGI IMG/M metagenome (GOLD analysis project Ga0302319, IMG submission 203319) | Peat permafrost microbial communities from Stordalen Mire near Abisko, Sweden - Bog_T0_2 | ecosystem: Environmental > Terrestrial > Soil > Wetlands > Peat | place: Sweden: Abisko, Stordalen Mire... | reverse complement strand
CTTTTTGCCATGCTGTATTCCATGAGGTTTGCAACGTCCTTGCCCAGATGCGACGGGTAACTGGCGTAGTAGATGCCGTGGCGTTTGTGAACCCAGATGCCTTCGTGATAGTTGGGCATGTCGAGCACCTGGATGGGGCCGTCGCGCGTGATCATGTCCTCCTTGAGCTTCACGATGGCGCAATGATCATCCTTGTTGCCAAAGTAGAGATACGCCTGGCCGTCGTCGATGAAGACGCAGGGATCGATGCAGAAGAGATTTGCCTCCCCGGTGTTGATCAATGGCTTGCCGAGGGCATCCTTGAAAGGGCCGGTGGGTGAATCCGCTACGGCCACGCCGATCTGTCCATCGGCGGGAAAATAGTAGTAGTATTTGCCGTTGCGCTCGATGCAGTCCGGCGCCCATGCGTGCTTGCCGGCCCAGGTGATGTCCTTGAGGCTGAAGATGACGCCGTGATCCTGCCAGTGTGCCATGTCATCCGTGGAGAAGACATGCCAGTCCACCATGTCCCAATACTGGCTCCCGGCGATGTCGTGCGAAGGGTAAACGTAAAGCCTGTCTCCGAAAACGCGGGCGGAGGGGTCCGCATGAAAATCGGGCAGGATGGGATTCGGGGCTAATGAGGGGGGCTTCATATTTTGAGTTTAAAGGCGGTTTTACCACCAAGGCACAAAGGAAATACAGGAGATTCCGGCTTTAACCGATTTTCCTTTTGTATGATCGGCGGAGTGTTGCAAATGCCAGGTTCATCCGGTAATGTATAACACATGAGCATGGCTGAAATCATCGACGAACTGCCCAGGCTGACCCATCACCAGCGGCGCGAGTTATGCCAGAAAATCATTGAACTTGAGGCTGGGAGCGGAGACATCGCACTCTGCGACGAAGCGGCGCGCCAGGGATTTGCCATGCTGGACGAGATGGAAGCACAGGACGCCGACCGTGCGTGACGCCCGGCAGGGTGAAATCTGGATGGTAGTATGGGCATGGCAGCAAAAGTCCGTCCCTGTTTGCTGCTTACGAATTTTCCAGCGGATGATGAACTGGCGCTCATCACTGTTTTACCTCACACCACCTCATTACGCGGCAACCGTTGGGAATTATCCATCCCCAAGCCATTTTTGAAAGAAGGCGCGTTTCATTTTCAGCAAATCCAGTCCGTGAGCGTCGCCCACTTGATGCGCAAGCTTGGTGTTGTGACTGAGAGCGAATGGCGTCAAGTTCAGGCGAAGATAGCAACGCGTTTTTCGTTATGAAGTGTCCGCTGCATTGTGGAAGCAAACCAAAGGCGGCTGGCTGAATGTTTTTTACAGGCCGAGGTCGGAGAGGCCGGGGTGATCGTCCGGGCGACGGCCTGCGGGCCAGCGGTACTTGCGGTCGGTTTCCTTGATGGGGAGGTCGTTGATGCAGGCGAAGCGCACGCGCATGAGGCCATGCTCGTCGAACTCCCAGTTTTCGTTTCCGTAGGAGCGGAACCACTGGCCGCTGTCGTCGTGCCATTCGTAGGCGAAGCGGACCGCTATGCGGCTCTCGCAGAAGGCCCAGAGTTCCTTGATGAGGCGGTAGTCGAGTTCCTTGTTCCATTTGCGGGTGAGGAATGCGACAATCTCGGCGCGGCCATTAATGAACTCCGCGCGATTGCGCCACTTGCTGTCCACGGTGTATGCGAGGGAGACTTTTTCGGGGTCGCGGCTGTTCCAGCCATCCTCCGCCATGCGGACCTTTTGCTTTGCGGTGTCGATGGTGAACGGGGGCAGGGGAGGGCGGTCGGGGGTGCTCATGATGACATAATTTTTACCACCAAGACACCAAGGCACCAAGAAATTTAACAATGTCAAAGTACGAGGAAGGAGAGTGAGTCGCTACGGGTAGTCCGCCAGGTAGCTTGGTGTGGTGTGGGCGGCGTTGGTCGGGGTGCCGGTGGTGTTGATGACGTTGGCGATGGTGCCTTTGCCTCCCAACGAGACGGTGAGCAGGTCGTGGAATTTTACGCCCGGCACGTTGGGGGCCTCGAAGCTGTGATCCGCAACGACGGAGGTATTCACGTTGAAGTAGCAGTAGCTGCCGACTCCCCATGCCTCGTGCGTGGTGACTGAAGGGGCGACTTTGTAGGCGGCGTAACCCCTGGCATTCCCATTCATCCAGCTTGCCTGGTCGGGCGGGTCGTACGGCAATTCGTTCTGGAACATGTAGGTGCGGCCGCCGTTGCCATTCCATGTGACGTTGTATTTCTGGAAGTGCTCAACGAAGAGGCCGTAGACGGTGACGTCGTTGCCGTTGACGATGAGGCCGTTGTCGGCGGTGTTGACGGTCCAGCCGACTCCGTCGCCGTGGTCCGCGCGCCAGAGCCATGTGTGGTCCACGATGACGTTGCTGCTGTTGACCTCCATGGCGACAGCCGCCTTGCCGCCGCCGGCGCCGCCGATGCGGGCGAAGACGTCGCTGACGCATATGGGGTTTGACGCGTGGACTGCCGATGATCCCGCAGGGCCGACTTCCAGCAGAACCGGGGAACTCGTGGTGCCGGCGTCGAAGAGAAGGCCGGCGATCGTCACACCATCCACGTCGGCGACCTTCATCGCGGTGACGCCGTTATCAGGGACGAACGTGGCGAAGCCCAGACCGAGGACGACCGTGTTTGCGCGCGTGATGTTGATCGTCTGGTCCAGGTGATAGATGCCCGGGGTGACGAGCAGGTCTTTGCCATCCGCAAGCGCCGCATTGATGGCGGTGGCAGTCGCGCCGGGCTTGACGATGAAGAACTGGCTGATGGGGAGGGCGGCGCCAGCCGGTTTCCGGCCATCCCACGACGTGCCGCTGGCATTTGTGCGAAGCGCCGGCACGAATACCGCGTAGTTGCCCGAAGGGTCGATGTAGATGAACGGTTTCTCGCGGATGACAGGCGTCTTATCGATCACGGTGTGCGATGGGTTCGGAAAGTGTTGAGGAGGAGCGCCGACCACGCCGGTGAATACCATATTCCACACGGAGCCGCTCCAGCTCCCGAACTGGTCGTTTCTCGAGATGTATTGCTGCTGTGAACCGGAAGAGACATTTCCGTCCACTTTGCAGTCGGCCATGAAGCCGCCGCTCGACCAGCCGTGGCCCCGTGGATCAAGCTGCAGTCTGCCGTGGATGTGCATGCGGCGGAAGGGGGCTGCCTGCGAGACCGCCCAGCGATCGTTTCCATCGGGCGGGGTTACTGACATGTTTTCAGCCGCGCGCCAGAAATTATCGGTGCCGTTGTCGTGGGACCAGTCGGCCTCGGCGTGGACATTCCCCTTGATCTGGACATCGTCGGGGGAGAAGCCGAGGCCGGCGATCTGGGTATTGAAGCCAACATTGGCATCGATGGAATATGAGCCCGGCTTGAAGAGCAGGGCGTTGCGCTCGGAACCGAACTGGTTGGTTTTTTGCGTCGCGAAGACGGCATCGAGCTTTGCCTGGATGGTCTCCCTGGACATCGAGGGATCGAAGATGGCGACGTTCGAGCCGAAATCGACGGGGCCTGATGCCGGGGCGGGGGCGGCGCTTGTCGTGGCAGGGACGGAGGCATCAGGGACTGGAGCGGTTACGGTTGGTGATGGTTGGCCAAGGTTGGCTGCAGCTTCCTTTGCCAATAACACCGGCCAATCCGGGTTTGAGAAGAATTTTGGTTCGGCATTCTTTCTTTGGTTGTAAAGCTCTATGAATCGAGCGTTCAGCGGCGAGCCTTTTACCCCGAGGTCGGGATAGAGGCGGACAGCCTGCTGCATGGGCGTGTCGCCCGGCGCGGCAAAAAGAGGGAGCGATGCGAATAAAACGAACGCGCTACAGACAATCCATTTTTGTGTGTGCATAAAAGTTCAAGACATAAAAGACCCTAGGTTTTGGAAAAGTAAAGGGGGAATTTCTTCACAACTTCGTAGGTTTCGGGTTTGAAGGCTCACTTCTGTGGTTTTTTAGAGTGGGATCGAGTGGGATAAGCCGGGATAGAGTGGGAGAAACCAGAGGTAGTAATCAGTGATCAGTAATCAGTTTTAAGGTGTATTTTACTCTGACAGGTCTTTACCGGGTTGGACTGGGTTGGACAGATTTTATGGGAGAATAGGGCTTATAGGATCTATAGGCCGTATAGGTCGGGATGGGGGGCAATGGTTCAAGTTTCCCCCGCTGAGGATATTTTATGTTCATAGTTCTTTATTTGTTAACTTTAATATGACATACAATATGATTTTTGTCAAGTGTTTGTGTTAATAATATGATTGTATAGAGTAAATAGGGCGCAATTCATCTCTGGAACGGCATGGGAGGTCGAAGCTGATAGCTTATTGACTAACGCGGTACGGACTTCGTCCGGTAAAAAGTTTTGCGGGTCAGTTTCCGTCAGCGGGATGGCGGTATTCGATCTTTACGATTTCCACCATGGTTTTGCTTTCGATGTTGAGTGAGACCCGGTCGCCGATTTCTGCGCCGAGCAACGCTGTGGGCAGCGCCAGTGGGAAAGTTTGCTTGTGGCGCTGAAAATATCCTGTTTATGTGCCGTTTGCGCAATTCGGAGTGCATGCAGCACAATCCCAAGCATGCGGGATCGATTTGCCCGTGTAGTCTCGCCGCCATGAAATTAACGACAAAAGTTTTCGGTTTTGCTTTCGGAATATTATTTACGACCTCCCTTACGGGTTGGGTTTATGCAGGGGATGTTTCCACGAATAATATGGATTCATCAGCCACGGCGCCGGTGGACACACGCTATGGTCTTTTCGATCTGCTCGATCACCGCAGCTCGTACGGCCAGGGGGTCTATCCCGAGCCATTCCTGGTGGATGACTCGGACCTGGAGGTGAACGAATTCCGCATGGACTGGCTGCATACCCGGTCCCCCGACCTGAACGGCAATTTTTTGACTACCGAAGTTGAAAAGGGATTTGGTCTTTTGACGGTGGAACTCGAAGTCCACTACGAAACCGACACAGTGAACGGTGTCAGGCAGCAGGGATTCGACAATGTCGATGTGGGCGCACGCTATCCCCTTTACCAGTATGTTTCGAAAAGCGGGTTCTTTGACACAACGTTTGGAACGGGCATCGAGGTGGGCATTCCCACCAATTCACCACTCAGCAAAAACACCGAGATCGTGCCGAAGGTCTTTAATGACACGAAAATTGGCGACCATTTCACCTTGCAGTCGATCTTTGGCTATTCCGCGCTGCTGGGTGGCGGCGCTGACGGGGGAGTGAACACGTTTGAGTACGGGTTTGTCTTCGGCTACACGCTTTCGCACAAGGATCTGCATATCCCCGGCGTCCAGCAGTTGATCCCGGTCTTTGAGTTGTCCGGTGAAAGAGGATTGAGCAAGGACGAGGATGGGCACAACAACATCGTTGGAAATATCGGCTTTCGTGTGAACACGGACGCCATAGGTCCGATCCAGCCGCGCCTAGGCGTGGGCTTCGTATTTCCCATGGACAATAATGCCCGTGAGAACCAGCACTGGGGTATTGTCACGAGCCTGGTGTTTGAGTATTAACCAGCGGCATGCAAGACGAACCCACGGATGGCGGAATGAACCGCAGGCATTTCCTGTATCTGACGGTCACTGCCGCAATCACCGGTTGTCAGACCGTGGGCACCAGCGGCGGGAATGGCGGTGGAGCGCAGGGAGGTCACGTGGTGGACGCCGGTCCCGTGGGCAACTATGCGGCGGACGGCGTTTACAGCACATTTCGTGACGAGGGTTTTTTCATCATCCGCAAGGAAGGAAAGCTTATTGCGCTTTCCTCGTACTGCACCCATAGAAAATGCAAGCTCACCGCCGAGACAGATCACTCGTTTTACTGCCCGTGCCACGGATCGACATTTGATCCCGGCGGCAAGGTCACGGAAGGTCCTGCAAAAAAGGATCTTCCGGTGCTTGTCACGTCGGCGAATGCGAACAGTCATCTGCTGGTGAAGATGTAAGCAGCTGGCGCGGTCGGCGGCGACCCTTGTCCCCTTAGACGTGTCACGATGCGCGACCTTGCGGTCTTGGTCAGGGTTTACGTCTTTGTTCCCTAGCGATGCACCAATCGATGAAATTCATTTGAATTTCGACGCGCGTTTTATTTTTGGCCCATTCAGCCCATTTTGCGGGTCCCTTATCCCGGAAATAATCATAGAAGTTAGGGGCCGTGACAGGGGCCGTCGGGGTATCGCGCATTATATATCCGGGCCACGTTATGTCTGAAAGACTTTCTGAAAGAATATCCATTACAACACCCCCGACAGTTTGGTCATACCAAGCGGGAGTTGGCGGACCATTCATACTTTGACTGGTGGAATAGGAATATCGATCATCATTCCGATATTTGATGAGCCATGGGAATATCGACAGCCCCAATTTAAGCAACTTTAGTTTTGCAAACGCCACTTGAGGTATCTGGTAAAGCTCTGGTGTTACGGGAGGAACCCAATTTCCTTCAGAAGTTAATTTGGGAGGAGGTCGTGTGGACACAAGTTGTACAACCAACAGATCAACTTGATTCTCGTCGGAATTCCCTGACGGAGTGGGAGGTACACCAAAAATAAAGCCGATGGCAGAAAACCAAACACCAGAATGACTGCGAATATTGGCGCGGCTTGCCTTTGCATATTCATCGATCGAAAAACGGGAAGTTTCGGCCTTGAGCACTCATTTGAGCGGTTCAGGATCATGGCGCTCACAGGTGCTTCCGTTCACGACATAGCAATAGCACGGATATTTGAGGGATTGCAAGGAGGTGGCAATTTGCCGAACACCTTTAGGGTCGCCCAATGGTGAAGCCAAAAGCTGCGCGGAAAGCCACAGAAGCATATGGGATAAGCGCCATATTCCCCTAGGCCTCGGTTCACTGATATGAAACCGATGCGACCGATGTCCCCGATGAAGCCAATCAAACCCATGGAGCCGATGAAGGCACCCGAGCGCTGGTGGCCGGAAATGCGCCCATATCGGCGATGGAAACATTGTTTCGCCGAGGGGGGAGATTCCCGTGATGATTTGTGGTGTGCCAAACCTGGATTTCCAGAAGCCCGCATTCGGGGCTGGGAGCATTCCGTTGTCGCACTTTTGAGCGGAAGATTTGTCGTCAATTGCCTGTGAGAGGATGTGCAAGCTTCAGAAACAAGAAGTGCAAGCTTGCAGCTTGAGAGCTCTCGATGGCAAGCCGGAGGCGTTGCGCTACTTTAGAGCGGATTGCTCCAAATGACGGGCTCGCAAATTAATTTTCATGCCGCTGTAGCCCAGTAAAGACAGAATGGGAGAAAAACATCTTGAACTTGTCGTCATCAACAGAAATTGTCTCGGCGTGATCGAAACGGGCGCAAAGCTGATTCGGAAAACCAAAATGGGTGCGCCTCGCTGGGATGAGATCCACAGCGGGGAGAATGCGCCGCGTCCCCTCTACGAGAAATTGCTCCAGCATTTCGATTCGTTGCGCGGGCCGGATCTGCGCAATCTCGGAGAGCGCATGGAGGCGACGCTGCGTGAGATGGGGGTGAAACTGGAACTGCCCGCGCATGAGGCGCAACGCCCGTGGATTTGCGACCTGCTGCCGCAGGTGTTTGAGCATGCCGAGTGGAACACGATCGCGAGCGGTTTCCGCCAGAGGATGCAGGCGTTTGATCTTTTCCTGCAGGACGTCTACAGCAAAAAACAAATCCTGCGCGATGCCGTGGTGCCGATCCATCCCGTGCTGGGCAGCCGGAACTACCAGAATGCGGCGGTGGGTCTGCCGCGTTTGCAGGGAGCCTACCTGCACTTGAGCAGCATGTGCGTGACACGTGACGTGAAAGGAAGGATTGCGGTGAAGCATCACCATTTCAGCCACGCCTCGGGCATTTCCTACATGATGCAGAACCGCCGCGCGCTGGCGCGGATCACGCCGGAGATTTTTGAAGACGTCTCGATCCAATCCCTTGCCGACGCACCGCAGACAATCGTGGAAAAACTGCGCGATTCCGCGGAGAGCTCGGTGCGCGATCCCTCGGTGGTGTTGCTCTCGCCGGGGACGGGGAGCACCGTTTATTCCGAGCACAGTTTCCTTGCGCGCCGCATGGGCATCCCGCTCGTGCAGGGAGGCGACCTGCTCGTGCTGGATGACCATGTGTACCTGAAAACCGTGCAGGGGCTGGAGCGCGTGGAGGTGATCTACAGCCGCATGTCGGATTCGTGGCTCGATCCGCTGGTGTTCCGCAGCAACTCGCGGCTCGGCATTCCCGGGCTGATCCATTGCCTGCGCAAGGGGACTGTGACAGTGATCAACGGCATCGGCAGCCAGCTTGCGGATGACCGGGCGCTGCTTTGTTTTGCGCAGCATATCATCATGTATTACTTGAACCAGAGGCCGATCCTGCCGACGCTTCAAACGTACTGGCTTGGCGACATCGACCAGATGGAAATGGTGCTCGCGAACCTGGAGAACTACCAGATCCGCTCGATCTCCGGGTACGAAATCAGCGACCCCTCGGAAAAACCGGCGACGCGCGCGACCGAGGAATTCATCCGGCAGGAGGTGCGGCGCAATGCCAGCCATTTTATCGCGCAACCCATCAGCGCGGACGCGGTGACGGTTTGTTTTGACAAGGGGAAGGAAGCCGAGCGCGTGCAGGACCACATGATTTTCGCGTTGCGGAACGGAAACAACATCGACGTGTTTCCGGGGGCGCTCACGCGCCTTTTTGAAAGCAAGCCGCCGTTCGACGACAACTCCAGCCCGTGGACGAGCAAGGACACGTGGGTGCTTACGAATGGGGATGAACCTGTGCCCCCACAACCCAAAAAACGTATGCGCCGTCTGCGCGAGGCTGATGTTCCCTCCCGGCAGGTGACCAGCCGCGTGGCGGAGGCATTTTACTGGATGGGCCGCTATCTCGAGCGTGCATATCACCAGGCGTATCTCATCCAGGTGATCGAGACGCTGGAGACGGAGGAATTGAATTCCGCCGAGCGCAAGCTCTACAGGCCGATGTGGAACCGCCTGCTGCCGCCGCTGGAAACCAGCGCGGGGACAAGCCGCAGAAGTATTACAAACCGCGTGGACCGCTACCGGCTGGTGCTGTTGCCGGAGCCCGGCACGGTGATTTCCACATTCCGCAATGCCGCCTCCAATGCCTCGTCGATCCAGGAATCCCTGAGTCCCGAGGCATGGGCAACGCTCAGCGAACTGCTCTCGCGGTTCGAGCGGGTGAAATATCGCGCCGATCTCCCGGAGCATGAATGTGTACGTGTCACCCGCAAGCTGAGCGATGCGGCAACGCGGTTGATCCCGCAGTTCTTCGCCATTGCGACCGGATCCATGCTGGCGGACGACGGGTGGCGATTCTGCGCGATAGGACAGGTGCTTGAGCGCGCGATCATCACCGCGAACTCCGTGGTATCGATCAGCAAATCCATCGTGCGCGACGATTCCAAGGCGGAGCCGGATCGTTCTTCCGAGATCGAGCTTTCGGCCTTTCTACGGTTGCTCGGCACTCGCGACGCCTACCGGCGCGTCTATCAAATGCGCGCCGAGGCGATCCCGGTGCTGGAGATTTTATGGCAGAACACGCAGGCGCCCCGTTCCGTGCTGCGCTGCCTGCAGCGTTGCGCAAGGCAACTCCACGAGTCCTCGCCATCGGATACGCTGGGCACGACCAAGGCAATCTCGGCAATCGAGGCGCTCATCAAGAAAATCAAGGGAATAAACTGGTCGCTTTACGTGCGCTCGCAAGATGACGACGAAACGCCGGCGCAAAAGAAGGCGAATGTGAAAGAGGAAAAGACGCATGAGCTGGAACCGCTGCTCAAGGAATTGCTGGATTCCACACTTGAGATTCATACCTTGATTTCGGACGCGTTCCTGAGCCATCAAGCCCAGATCAGCCAGGGTGTGCAAACCGTGGTAAGCTAAATGCCGGTATGATATTCGAGATTTCCCATATCACGCATTACACGTACGGCCACCAGGCCGCGGAAGCTTATGGGGAGGCGCGGCTTACGCCGCCGAATCTTCCTTCGCAAAAAGTGCTAAGCCATAGCATCATGATCAATCCCGAGACGAAGACTTCGTCCTACGTCGATCACTACGGGAACAAGGTGCAGTTTTTTTCGCTGCCGTTCCGCCACAAGAAATTGAGCGTCATAAACCAGATGGTCGTCGAGACGACACCCGTGGAGCGCCCGATGGAAAGCCTGGAACTCAGTGTGCAGGAAGTGCGGCAGATTTTTTCATCGGCGCTGACAGACATCTTCGATTTTCTGCAACCGACCGAAGTCGTCGAAATCGGCAAGGAGGCGGTGCAATGGGCCAGGAAATATCTGCGCGGAGACATGCCACTGGGCGAGGGATTGCAACGGCTCAACGAGGCGATCCACGATAGTTTTGATTACAAAAAGGGATCCACCGACAATTCCACATCGCTCTCCGCGATCTGGAAGGAGAAGCGGGGGGTCTGCCAGGATTTTGCGCATGTCGGATTGAGCATCCTGCGCACTGCCGGATTGCCTGCGCGCTATGTCTGCGGCTACATCGAGACTGATCCCCCAAAGCCGGGAAGCAAGGCGTTGGTTGGCGCGGTCGCTACGCATGCGTGGATCGAGGTGCTCGTGCCTGGAATGGCATGGGTGGCGATCGATCCGACCAACCGGCAGTGGTGCAACGAGCGCTATGTGGCGGTTTCCTTTGGACGTGATTTCCGGGATGCAACGCCGCTGCGGGGAACATTCAAGGGGTCGGGAGGGCAGTTGATGAACGTCAAAGTGTTCATGAAACGCAGGGCGGAAAGGCCGAAGGGGTGAAAATACAGATCAATTACCGCGTGGATTATCACTACGAAACGGAGGTCGGTTTTTCGCCGCACTTATTCCGTCTTTTTCCAAGGGTGGACCGTTATGTGAATGTGACACGGGTCGAATTCAGCACAAACGCGGATGCCGATGTGCAATACCGGCGCGACCTGTTTGATAACGAGATCGCGCGTTGCTATTATCCGGAACGGGGCACGGACTTGAAAACAGGGCTTGTGCTGGACGTGGACTTACGGGAGAGAAATCCGTTCCACTTCCTGCTGGAATCGCATGCGCTGGACTTTCCATTTCAATACAAGCCGAATGAGCAGGCTGTGCTGTCGCCATTTCTGAAACCGCAGGCGGCGGATGCTCCGGCCGCGCTACCTTTCTGGCAACCGAAGCCGGGGGCTACCGTCGACACGCTGGTGGGACTGAACGAAGCGATCCACAAGAACATCATCTACGAGCGGCGCGATGAGGGAGAGGCACGAAAAGCAGCGGAAACGTGCGCCATGGGAGTGGGATCGTGCAGGGATTTTTCGGTGTTGCTCGCCGAAGTGCTGCGGATGAACGGGGTGGCGGCAAGACTTGCGAGCGGATATCTTTGTGAATTTGGCGAGAAGGAAAAACGCGCGGAGGGATCGCTCCACGCATGGGTGGAGGCTTATCTGCCGGGCGGAGGATGGTTGGGGATGGATCCGACAAATGGAACGCTCACCAACCATTATCACATCACGGCCGCGGTCGGGCTTACGCCTGAAGACATCACACCGGTACTCGGCAGCTATTATAATAAAACACGCGTCGAATCCAAAACCGATGCCACATTGGAATTGATCAAATGCGACGAGTAACCAAAAAAAATTCACTGGATAAAATCGGGAAACTGGTGGCATCAAGACTGCGCAAGGGTGGGGTACGGTTGACGTTGGGTGGAGAGCCGACTTATGTGCCAAATGATCCAGCGGGCGCCGAGTGGAGTGTGACCGCAGTCGGACCGACCAAGCTGAACTATGCCTACGCCCTGGCGGATGCATTGACAAAGAATGCGCTGCCGGGCGCGGTCTCTTTTTTTTCACCGGGCAAGTCATATCCCGGCGAGGTCAACCCCCGCTGGACGGTTCATCTGCTGTGGAATAGCGATGGATCGCCTCTTGTAAAAGTCAAAACGCGGGCATCGGACGGCCCGGTGCAACCGCAGATCCTGAAAGCGAAGCTGTTGAAGGATCTCAAGGTGAAGGACAACTGGATCCGCGCGATTGATCCCCAGGAGTCCAAGCGGGCAATCTGGATACTGCCGCTCGATCACGATGGTAAAAAATGGACGAGTGGATCGTGGCGTGAGACTTTTGGAAAATCCCTCACGTTGCTTGAAACGGAGGGGCCTGCGGGCCTGCGCCTGCCTCTTGCCTCGCTGCCTCCCGAGATCAGCCGGCGCGCCCTGTCACTGGAATCGAAACCGGACGGGTTGCATATTTTTCTGCCGCCGTTGCTGCAGAAACCATTTATTCAACTTCTCGATTATCTTGCCAAGAATCTGCGTGCGGCAGGTATTGGCAGGTTTATATTTGAAGGATATATCCCGCCGGACGACGCCGGCCTGTGGTCGAAAGTATCGATAACCGCGGATCCCGGCGTGTTGGAAATCAATCTGCCGCCGTGTTTCGAATGGAAGGAATACAACTGGTGGCTTTCGACTCTTGAGAAGAATACCGCAGTTGTCGGGATGCGTTCCTACAAACAATTTTCCCCGGAGGAAACAGTCGGTACGGGAGGTGGCAACCATCTTCTTTTCGGCGGTCCGAGCCTCGAGGAGAATCCCCTTTTCAAGAATCCGCAATGGGTTACTTCGATGCTTCGGTACTGGCAGCATCATCCATCGCTGGCGTATCTTTTCACAGGCCATTACGTGGGACCCTCCTCGCAGGCGCCGCGCCCCGATGAATCTTCGCGGGAGCTTTACGATCTGGAAATGGCCTACCAGTTCCTGGAAAAACTGGAACCGGGCGACAACCGCTATATAATCAGCGAGACGTTGCGCCATCTCCACACGGACGGCACCGGAAATACGCACCGGAGTGAAACCAGCTTCGACAAGTTCTGGAATGTGAGCTGGGATGGTGGATGCCGCGGTCTCATTGAGTTCCGTGCGGTGGAGTCGATGCCCAAGGCGGAGTGGATGTCCGCCGTGGCGTTGCTCTGGCAGGCGCTCGCCGCCTTTTTGTTTGAGGAGCGTTTTACGAAGCCGCTGATCGAGCATGGTTCGCGATTGCACGATCATTATTTTCTGCCAACGCTGCTTTGGGAGGATTTTGAGATCATCCTGGGTGATTTGAAAAAAGGCGGCTTTGATTTCGATCCGGAAATATTCCAGGAGATCTGGCGGTGGCGTTTTCCGCAAATGCTTTCCTTCGGGCAGGGGAAAGCGCATTTGTCCGTGCGCAAAGCGCATGAGGGGTGGCCGCTTCTTTGCGAGACGCCCCTGGAGGGTGGCAGCACGAGCCGTTTTGTGGACACTTCGATTGAACGGCTGGAGTTCATGGCGGACAAGCCCTTTGCCACGACGCACCGGGTATTCGTGCAAGGGCGGGAACTCAAGCTGGAGAAATTTCCCAATGGCTGTGCCGGTGCCGGTCTGCGCTATCGCAGGAGTGCGCTGCACCCTTCATTGCATCCCGGCATCAAGCCGCATACGCCGTTATTTGTCACAATTCTGGGCGGAAACAAATCGCACACATACAAGCTCGAGGAAAACAGGCGTATTTTTGAGCCGGTGGAGAGCGATCCGCACCTTTCCGACCGGACGCAACCGTGCAAGAAGCTCCGGCCGGGACTTCTTACGTGCGACTTGAGGATTCCATGAGCCGGAATCATTGTTCTTGCGTTTAAGTCAGCCTCGGCGAAATTTCATCAATCATGGCCCAGGAAAATGCACATCTTGACGAACGGGCGAGGAAAGCCGCAAAAATCATCGCGCAGCCCGGCGACTACAAAGTCTGCGAGGGATGCGAGTCCATAGTGCGTGTGCCAGCCGTCACCTGTCCAAATTGCCACGGTTACCGCTTTGACGATGATTCCGACGCCGTCGTGGCCCAGGCGAAGCTTCTTGCCAGCCGCGAGCAACGCAGCGTGGTGGAAGAAGATTTGATGTAAGCGGTACTCCTTCCCCCGCGAAAAGAGTGAGGGCGCCTTCCGTTAAGAAAAGCGCCCCCGTTTTGGATTCCGATAAGCCGGATTCTGTCGAGGATGATCATTTGTCTCACGCCGCTTTCGCAGCGAGCCCGCTCCATACAGGCAGCGGATGCGACTATTACCCGAGAGATACGGACAGGCGGCCCAACCCTCTGTTTTGTCTTGCACCGCATGGGGTTTTTCGTGCCCCGTCGCTTGCGCGCCGGGCGGTGAGCTCTTACCTCGCCGTTTCACCCTTACCCCGGCTTGCGCCAGGGCGGTCTGTTTTCTGTGACACTTTCCGTCGCCCGCGATTTTCATTGCGGGCGCCCGCACGTTCTATGCGGCATGCTGCCTTGTGGTGTCCGGACTTTCCTCGAGCCCGAAATTAATCGGGCCCGCGATCATCTGTAATCCGCAGGAAGAGTAGCACAACCACAAGGTATCGCGCCAATACTCTTTTGTCCTGGCACGAAAGACTAACCGTCGACGGCCACAGCGTCAGATTGGGCGGCGTTGGAAGCCGGAGTATTTTCGAGAAAGCGCTGGATAAGCATTTCCGAAAGGGCGCGCAAACTTGCGAAGATGTTCCTGCCCGTGGTGGCAACGGTTTCGCAAACCGGTATGCGCGTTTCGTGATTATTCAACACAAAATCCAGATAGCTGACCGGTGCCGCGTCCTGCAGATCGCGTTTGTTGTATTGCAGGACGATGGGGATTTCATCCAGCGTCACGCTGAATTTCTTCAAATTTTCCTGAAGATTTTTGAAACTCTGGACATTGTTCTCGACCTGATCCCAGCTTGAGTTGACGACGAAAAGAATTCCGTCCGCATCACGCAGGAGGAGCTTGCGGGGCGCATTCGTAGCAATCTCGCCGGCGATGGTGAGAAGCTCAAAGCGGATCTTGAAATCATCCAGCAAAGTGGCATCACGAGGGATGAAATCAAACACGAGTGTATCAGTGTTCGCATTTTTGAGAGATGTAACTTCCCCCTTGAAAGCTGCCTCGATGTTTGAATGGAGATACCTGAAGCTCGTGCTCTTGCCGCTGAATGGCGGACCGCAAAGTACGATTTTAAACTGCACTTCCTTGGCGGTATAATTGGTGATCGGCATGGAGTGTGCGATTTTTAGCGCAACTGCGCGAGTTCCCCGGTGACGAGCACCAGCTTGTCGTGCATGGCTTCTTCCAGCGAACGTTGGGGATGCAAAATACCCAGGAGGATGTGTTCCTGCTTGAACCATGTGCTGGAAAATCCGGAGTGGTTCAGCGCGACATTGCGGGTGGTAGCGGCACCGGACGGCTGATCTGATGGAATTTCCAGAGTCTGGAACAGGATCGAGGCGGCTTTCGCGGTGTTCGCTGCGTCGAAATTACCGGGGATATCGCCCGCAGTGATGGTTTCGGTTTCGAGTGTCAAAGCAACACCTTGGACGCCGGGAAAATGGGAGATGTGGTCCACTGTTTTCCGCGGGTCTAATTTGCCATCGGTCATGAACAATGTTTCGACGGCGTGCGGGTTAAACGCCAGTGAAACTCCCTCGAAGGCGAGGATTTTTCCGGGCTCGGGTTCCTGCACAGGTTCCTCGTGGGGTGCTGCGGAAATATCCTTTGCGAAAACAGAAGGAGGCACGAGGCGTTGGAGTTGGACTTTCGGCGGTGTGAGAGTCGCTGCAATCTGTCCCGGATCGGCTGCTGGGTCGCGATAGGTGGGCAGCTGAATACTTACAGGTTCCAGGGTTGATAGCGTGACTGGGTTCGAGGTTTCAGCCGGAGGCGCTGGTTCTACCTGCTTTGCAGTCTCCTTGGGGTCTGACGCTTGGGTGGCCTCGATAAAGGGTTTGTCTTGGGAACCTTCCGGCAGATGCACCAATGATTCAGCATTCTGTTCCTGGGGTACCTGCTCCGAAGCCGGCTCATTGGCAACGATGGGTTCGGCGGATTCTTGAGGCAGGGGCTGTTCCGTTATATTCCCGGAAGAGGAAATTGTTTTTTCAACTTTCTGCTCCTCTGTCGCAAGGGGGTCGGGATTTTTCGCAGTAATAGATTCCGGTTGTACAACCTCATCCACCTCTGGACTCACATCAGGGACAGGCTTAACTTCCTCTGTTTCTGAAACAGATTTGGTTTCCATCGCTTCTTCTTGTTCTTTCGCAACAGAAGGTCTTGGCGTGGGAGGAAGCGGTTCAACTCCGGGCAGGTTTTGGAAAACCTCGTTCAACGGGATCTGGATCCTAGCGGTTTTGCTTTCCTCAGCCTCGCCGGAAAAGTATTTTTTAAAATCGTCCGGCACCGCATGGAAAAAATCGTCGAAAGGAAGCTCCACCTTGCCGGTGGCCAATTGTGCCTCCACCAAACGGAACGGCACTGTGATGCGCGCGGCATCGTCGATGGATTTCAGATCTTCAACCAGCCAGGACTTCGGCATATTCGGCAACAATGCTGCCAGGCTGTAGGAAACCTTCTCATCAATCACCGGAAACTCGAATGGCACTTCGATTTTTTCCTCGATGTCGACCGTGGGCTCACTCACGGTTTGGTTAACCGCCGGGTCGGGAAGCTCGGAAGGAATTTCAGCAGCAGCTTCGACGACGGCAGTGTCAGTGTTTTCCGGAACAGGGGTGGAGGCATCGCCCGGGGTCTGTGCAATCGGTGCGGGTGGCTGATCGATCCTGATGTCTGCCCCTGTGGACTTCTCAATCACCAGATTCGCATACTGAGGATCAAGTGGAGAAAACTGCACTTCGGTTTGATCGGGGCGGCAGGGGAAAACCCCGATTTGAGAGACGACTTTTTGCAAGGGCAATTGAATCTCCACATTTTCACCGGGATGCTGATTAGTAAATAATTCCGGCGTGAGTTCCGCGAGGCGGGAAAGTGATGCCGATGCCCTGCCAGACTTCAGAGTTGGGAACAGTTCGTGGGCTTTGAATATGAATTCCTTCTTTGAATCAGCCGACAGGCCCGCCTTCAATAAATAAGCCGGTATTTGTGGAAGCAAATCCCGCAGATCAATGATGACCTGCTTGTCGGGGATTATATTTGCACAGGCCGCAACTGCTTTCCGGGTTGATTTCGTAACTCCCGGGGCAGTGGTCGGAGTGATGTTCTTTTTCTGCGGTACCGTGCTGGAAGCCGCGCTTTTTTTAGATCCGCCGAACGAGATGGATTTCAGCGGTTGATCGCCGGAGGGGGAAGGAGGGACAGTCGCTGGATGGGATTCATCCATCGAGGAATCGTTTCCCGTATCAATGGAGTTTCCGGTTGCTGCATCGGGAGCAGGAACGGAGGATTGGTAGCGCGATTTGCGCGGCTCAAATTTAGTCCCGGCGGATTTTTGTTTAAATAAATTCGAAAGGATTCCCATATGACCTTATTAGACGTCTTCCGCGGTCACGCGGAGGACTTCCTCTAAAGTCGTAATACCCTCACGGGCTTTGTCAATACCAACCATTCTCAAAGTTTTCATGCCTTCGCTGATTGCCTGATTTTTGATCACGGCTGCGGATGCCCGCTTGATGATCAGGCGGCGGATTGTCTCCGAAACCGGCAGCACTTCAATGATTGCGGCACGACCGAGATAGCCGCGACGTTTGCAGCGATCGCAGCCCACGCCGTGGTAGAATGTAGTTTCTTCGCCTGCTTCCTCGATGCCGAGCGCGGCAAAGACCTCAGGCTCCGGCGAAAACTCCTCCTTGCAGTTCGGACAGATCTTGCGGACGAGACGCTGTGCGCATGTAAGCAGGATGGAACTTGCTATCAAAAACGGCTCGATGCCCATGTCGTCGAGACGGGAGATGGCGCCTGCGGCATCATTTGTGTGAAGCGTGGAAAGCACCTGGTGACCCGTGAGAGCGGCTTTTACGGCGATATCAGCCGTTTCGTTGTCACGAATTTCACCGATCATCACGATATCAGGATCCTGACGCAGAATGGAACGCAGCGCACCCGCGAAATCGAGGCCGATATCAGCTTTGACGGCGACCTGGTTGATGCCGATCAATTGATATTCGATAGGATCTTCAACCGTCACGATGTTGTACTCCGGACTATTGAGCTCCTGCAGTACCGAATAAAGAGTCGTCGTTTTACCGGAACCAGTCGGGCCGGTGACAAGAATCATCCCGTGCGGCGCGTCGATGGCTTTTTTGAACGCAGCGAGCGTGTATTCATCCATTCCGAGCTGGCTGACGCTGCCGGAGAGCGCACCCTTATCGAGAAGACGAATGACTATTTTCTCGCCATAGACGGTGGGCAGGATGGAAATACGCAAATCGACTTCCTTGCCGGAGACACGGATGCGGAAACGACCGTCCTGCGGGAGGCGGCGCTCCGCGATATCGAGGCCTGCGAGAATTTTGATGCGCGATGCGATGGGAAGCTGGAGCGATTTCGGCGGAGAACTGGCCTCGATGAGATTGCCATCCACGCGGTAGCGGAGCTTCAGGGTTTTCTCAAAGGGCTCGATGTGAATATCCGAGGCCTTTTCCTTGAGCGCCTGCACGAGTATGAGATTCACTATTTTAACTACTGGCGCGTCCTCGCTCTCGTGCGCGAGTTTGTCGAGATCGATGTCGTCGCGCTTTTGGTGGACTTCCTGGATGTCGTCGGTGGTCTCGGCGGCCTCCCTGAGCATCTGGTCCATCGCCGCGCTGGCGCTGTTCACACCGCTGAGGGCCTCGGAGACACTGCGCTCAGTGGTGATCATCGGCACGATCTCCAGCTTAGTGCGCTGGCGCAGGTCATCCAGTGCGAGCACATTCAACGGATCGGCCATCGCCACGAAAAGTTTGTTCCCCAGGCGGCAGATCGGCGCCAGTTTGTAGGCGCGTGCCATTTCCTTGGGCACGAGGTCGAGGATTTCCTCAGAGATGCGGACCTTGGAAAGATTGATCGGTGGCGTGTCCAGGCAGCGCCCCATGCTGATGACCATGTCCTGCTCAGTGACAAATTGCTTGTCCGTGAGCAGCTTGAGCAGACGGCCACCCTGCTTTTTCTGGATGTCCATCGCCTCTTCCAACTGACTGGGAAGAAGCAGTCCGTCCTCGATCAAAACATCCGCTATGCGCTCTCCGAAGGATTTGATGCTCATGGTTAATCCTTGTCCTTGTTCTTATCCTTTGGATCCAGCCGGTAGGAATCGCGCAGGATTTTGATGATTGCATCCGGAGCCGCCAGATGCCACTGGATGTTGTAATCGAGCAATTGCTGCACAGCCTCCTTGCCGAGGCCGTCAAAGGGATTTGCCATGGCGATCATCACCGTGCGGCTGATGATGTCGAAAGGCAGGATCAACCGCCCCAGCGTCAGGCTCTCCGGCAGCATCTTCACGACCTGCCGGTCCACATCGTAATTTGCGAGCGGGATGTATGCGAATTTTGTCCGGTCCAGGATGCCGCACAGCATTGCATCGGTTTCGATCACGCGGGTGGCTACGATCTCATTGATGAGGGAGGTCGCCATCGCTTGGGGCGCGAGATTCTCGTTCATCTTCGTCACGCGTTCCAGGGCGTTATTAACTACGTCTTCGGGAATAAGGCGCTGCTGGATCAAAAATTTCGCGAGCGGCTCGTTGCCATCGTCCGTCAACGCAATGTCGAAATCCTTCCGGGCCGTACGCTCCTGGTTTCGTGTGGCCTCGGTCGTCATCAACGTCGCGTCATCCTGGCTGATATTTGCAAACGCGCTGAAATCAAGATCGATCGCGGTATCCAGGGATGCTTCGCCATTTCCGCGGCCTGGGAGATTGAGCTTCGCTTCCACTTCCTTCAGGAGTTCCGTGATATCGGGGGAGTCGGGCACCTTTTGCAGGATGCCTTCATACTCCATCATTGCGGAGGAATATTGCCCCTCCGCCATGTAGGCATCCGCAAGTTTGCGGGTCACAGCGAGGGCTTCCACCTGTTTTCCGAGTTTCCAGTAGGCTTCCTTGAGAATTTCCAGTGACTGGCAGTCATCCGGATTCGTCTGTGTGATCACTTCAAACATCTCGATGGTTTGAAGAATCTGCTCTTGCTCCTCTGTGGAAACGTTATTGCTCATTCTGATAAATTTAGACTTTTTATTCTAGCTAGAACCGTGCCTTGCAGACAGAACTTTGCATAAATGAGAACCTTTTTTTCACAGGAATGATACTCATGGTCGTATAGAGCACGAATGCGGCCACCACACAGGGGAAACCTCCTTATATGCTTTAAGTCAACTATACGTTTCGTCAAGTGGCCCACGGTGACTTCAGACGGATATTCCGCAAAATAAGTCATCAAAATTTCACTTGCGCAGCCATGGAGCGCTGAATTATATCAAACCTGTGAGCATTTTGCATTGGTGGCGTTGATTGACGGGCTCCCCGAAAGTCTTTCGGGGGTCGTCGCACCGATGCGTCGAAATTTCGCCCGATGATTCCACTTTTCCGGCACACTTGCCGGTAAATTTTAATCGTCGGGCTTTCTTTTTTTTATGAATCCAAAATTGAAATACAACAGTGACGGTTTGATTCCGGCCATAGTCCAGCAAACGGGCAGCGGCCGGGTGCTCATGCTTGCGTACATGAACGAGTTCTCGGTGCAAAAGACCCTCGAGACCGGCCTCATGCACTACTGGAGCCGATCCCGTCAGAAACTCTGGTTGAAAGGCGAGACGAGCGGCAACACCCAGCGCGTCGTCCGTTCGTTCATGGATTGCGATGCCGATTCGCTCCTGTTCGAGGTCGAGCAGCAGGGCGGCGCCGCCTGCCACACCGGCTACGAGAGCTGCTTTTTCCAGCAGATCAATGCCGACGGCACTCTCGCGGAGATTGCCGAGACCCGGGTGTTTGATCCCGAGGAAATTTACCGCAAATGAGCCATACCCCATTAAAACCAAGCCGTGAGGAATTCCGCGAACTTGCGAAGCAGGGCAACCTGATCCCCGTTTACACCGAGCTCATCGCGGACTGCGAATCCCCCGTCGCCGCATTCCAGAAGATCGATGACGGCGGCTACTCCTTCCTCCTCGAGTCAGCGGAAAAGAACGACCAGGTCGGCCGCTATTCCTTCGTGGGCAGCAATCCCCGCGCGATTTTTGAGAGCACCGGAAAAACCGTCCGCATCACGGAGAATGGGAAAGTCCGCGAGTACGAAGCCGCCGAGGATCCCTTCAAGGAATTGCAAAACTTCATGGCGCAATACCAGCGCGTGGAGCTTCCCGACATGCCCCGCTTCATCGGCGGCGCGGTGGGATATCTCTCCTACGACATGGTGCGGTTCTTCGAGCCGACCATCCCACCCGCGCCGAAGGATGAATTGAAGCTCCCCGAGATGGTCTTCATGATCACCGACACGCTTCTCATATTCGACCACCGCCTGCGCCGCCTCCGCGTGCTGTCGAATGCCCATGTCGAGGGCGGCAACGCCGACCGCGCCTACGACGAAGCCAGCGCGCAGATCGAAAAAATCGTGGAGAAACTCGCCCAGCCCACGCGCCTCCCGAATATCAACGTCTATTGCCAGCCGCAGCCCGTCTCGCCCGAGTGCAACACCACCCGCGGGGAATATCTCAAGACCGTGCGCGACACTCAGGAATACATCCACGCCGGCGACATCTTCCAGATCGTCCCGTCGCAACGCTTCGAGACGGAATACACCGGCGACCCGCTCAGCCTCTACCGCTCGCTCCGCTTCGTGAATCCCTCGCCCTACATGTTCTGCTTCAAGTTCGGCGGCAAATTCTCACTCGTGGGCAGTTCCCCCGAGGTGCACGTGCGCGCGATGAATGGCAAGGTGGAGCTCCGTCCCATCGCCGGCACCCGCCGCCGCGGCGCGAATGAGGAGGAGGACGACGCAAACGCAAAGGAACTCCTCGCCGATCCCAAGGAGCGCGCCGAGCACCTCATGCTCGTCGATCTCGCCCGCAACGACGTCGGTCGCATAGCCGAGTTCGGCTCGGTGCGCGTCACCGATTTCATGACGATTGAGAAATACAGCCACGTCATGCACATCGTCTCGAACGTCACCGGCACCCTCCGCAAGGACCGCAATGCCTACGACGTCATGCGCGCGACATTCCCGGCAGGCACCGTCTCCGGTTCGCCAAAAGTGCGCGCCATGCAGATCATCAACCAGTTTGAGAAAAGCAAACGCGGCACCTACGCCGGCGCAGTCGGCTACTTCGGCTTCGATGGCAACACCGATTCCTGCATCGCCCTCCGCACCATCGTCCTCAAGGACGGCAAAGCCTACGTCCAGGCGGGTGGGGGAGTGGTTGCGGATTCCACCCCCGAGGGCGAGTATCAGGAGACCGTGAACAAAGCCATGGGCATGATGCGGGCGATTGAGCGCGCGAACGCAATTTAGGAAGTGAAATTTAGGATTTAGGAAGTATGGAGAAAGCCGAACTCAAACTACGAACGAAAGCTTTTAGCCTGCGGGCATTGAAGCTTGTCCGGCATTTGCCGCGTGATGTGACCGGCAAAGTCCTGGCAAATCAATTGACTCGTAGCGCGCTTTCCGTGGGAGCAAACTACCGGTCCGCTTGCCGGGCGCGTTCGCGCGCGGAATTCCTATCAAAACTTGGCATTGTGTTGGAAGAAGCGGATGAAAGTGCTCACTGGCTCGAAATCATCATCGAAGACAAATTATTGCCCGCCTCCAAAGTTTCCGCGCTCTTGCAGGAGGCAAACGAATTAACCGCCATATTTTTTACAGCTACCGCAACCACGAGGCGCGCCCCACTTCCTAAATCCCGCGTCGTCCAAGACGAACCGAACCGGATATCATAACTGAACCCCCAATCTTGCCTTTCAAATCTTTAATACTCACGAAATCAAACAGCGGCTACGCACGGCATTCACTTCCTAAATCCTAAATCTTACTTCCTAAATTCTATGATGTTAGTCTTGGATAATTACGACAGTTTCACCTACAACCTCGTCCAATACTTCGGCGAACTCGGCGTTGAAATGACCATCAAGCGCAACGACGAAATCACAATCGACGAAATCCGCGCGCTAAACCCCGACCGCATCTGCATTTCGCCGGGACCATGCACGCCGAAAGAAGCCGGCATCAGCAACGGGGTCATCCGCACATTCGGCGAAAAAACCCCGCTGCTCGGCGTCTGCCTCGGCCACCAATGCATCGGCGACGTCTTCGGCGGCGACGTCGTCCGCGCCGGTCGTCTCATGCACGGCAAGACCTCACCGATCCTCCACGATGGCAAAGGCATTTTCGCCGACCTGCCAAACCCATTCGAAGCAACGCGCTACCACTCGCTGCTCGTCAAACGCGAAACCTTCCCCGATGTGCTTGAAATCAGTGCCGAAACCGCCGAGAAAGAGATCATGGGACTGCGTCATAAAAAATTCCCGATCCACGGCGTCCAGTTCCACCCCGAGTCAATCCTGACCCTCGAAGGAAAAAAGCTTCTGCAAAACTTCCTGAATCTCTAAAACTTTCGAAATCGCCACAGCGGGTGGCATCGGAATTTACTTCCTAAATTCTTAGAATGTCAAAACTGGAACCTCTTCGCACCGCCGTCGCCGTCTCCCCCGACAACGTCCCGCTCCTTCTCCTCCTGGCGAGCGCCTGCATGGAGGAATGGTCGCTGGAAGAAGGCCGCGATACATTCGAGCGCGTTCTGCGGATCGACCCAAATCGTGCCGAGGCAAAACTCGGTATCGCAAAAATCCTCCACCTTTCCGGCAAAATCTCCGAGGCCGTCGTCCGCACCGAAGCCGTCACCCGCGACCATCCCGGTTACGCTGCAGCGTGGATCTTCCTCAGTCGCCTGAACCTCGTGGATGGAAACAAGGAACAGGCAAAATCAAACTACGAGCAGGCCCTTGCCCTCGATCCCGCGAGCAAGGACGCCTCCCTCGAGCGCGAGCTTTTTTCCAGCGGCGCAAAACCCACTCCCCCCCGCGAGGAGCCGGAAAAAGTCCCCGTCACCGGCGACTCATGGAAGGATTCCGGCGAGGAGGAATCAACCGGCCCGAAGGAGGCCGACATCGAGAAACCCAAGACAAATTTCAACGACGTCGGCGGCATGGATGCAGTGAAGGAGGAGATCCGCATGAAGATCATTTACCCGCTCCAAAAGCCCGAGCTCTTCCGCGCCTACGGCAAGAAGATCGGCGGCGGCGTCCTCCTCTACGGCCCTCCCGGCTGCGGGAAGACGATGCTCAGCCGCGCGACCGCCGGCGAGATCAAGGCGAACTTCATCTCCATCGGCATCCACCAGATCCTCGACCTCTACCTCGGCAACAGCGAAAAAAACCTCCACCAGCTTTTCCAGCTCGCGCGTGACAACGCCCCCGCAGTCCTCTTCTTCGACGAAGTGGACGCCCTCGCCGCCGACCGCAACGACCTAAAGCGCAGCGCCGGCCGCACCCTCATCAACCAGTTCCTCGCCGAGCTCGATGGCAGCGTGGATGCCAATGACGGCCTCCTCGTCCTCGGCGCGACCAATGCCCCGTGGCACATCGACCCCGCATTCCGCCGCCCGGGCCGCTTCGACCGCATCCTCTTCGTCCCTCCGCCTGATGAAAAAGCGCGCGCCTCGATCATCGAGGTCATGGCCCGCGACAAACCCGTGACGAAGCTCAACACCGCCGAGCTCGCCAAAAAAACGAAGGACTTCTCCGGCGCCGATCTCAAGGCTGTGTTCGACGTCACCATCGAGCGCTCCCTGGCCAATGCTATGCGCGAAGGTCGCGTCATCCCCATCACCACCGACGAGCTTTTGCAGACCGCCAAGACGCTCAAGCCCTCCAGCCGCGCATGGTTCGAGAGCGCGAAAAATTACGCCATCTATTCGAACCAGGGCGGGTTTTACGACGACGTCCTCACATTTCTAGGGATCAAAAAGTGAATCCCGGCGAAGGCACAAACTCCGGCTACGTCCAGCGCGGCATGCTCCTCAGGGAACAGCGCCGCTACGCCGAGGCGGAGGGCTTTTTTCGCGACGCCCTCGCGCAGAATCCCAATGATGCCTTCGCCCTCATGCAGCTCGCCGGCTGCCAGTTGCAGTTGCCCGACCGCGCGAAGGATGCGCTCGCCTCCATCGACCGCGCCCTCGCCATCGAGCCCAACGACGCCATTTACCACGGCATGCGCGCCTACATCCTGTGCCGGCTCGACCGTCCTGCGGATGCATTGAAGTCCGCCCGCGACGGCATCGCCATCTCGCCGGATTCCGCATTCATCTTCACCGCCGAGGCCCAGGCATTCCTCCTCATGGAGAAATGGGCCAATGCCGAGACCGCCGCGCGCCAGGCCCTCTCGTTCGATGCGGATAACTCCACCGCCGCAAACCAGCTCGCCCAGGCCCTCCGCCTGCAAAATAAAATGGCCGAGAACGCCGGCCAGATCTCCGGCATGCTTGCCCGCGATCCCGAGGATGCGCAGACGCATTGCAGCGCCGGCTGGGCCGCATTGCAGCGCGGCGATCGCCAGGTCGCCGAAACGCATTTCCTCGAGGCTCTCCGCCTCGACCCCGATTCCGAAAACGCCCGCAGCGGCCTGCTGAACAGCTTCCGCGCCCGCTCTCCCCTTTACCGCGCCTATCTCGCCTACAGCTTCCGCATGCAGCGGCTCAGCCGCGGCGCGCGCTGGGGCGTCATCGTCGGCTTGTATGTAGCGATGCGGTTTTCCAGCCAGATTTTCACGGGCTCGCTCGCCCCCGTCGGCATCGCCATCGGCGTGCTGTACGCCCTCTTCGTCCTCTGGGTCTGGATCGCAAAGGGCGTCGGCAACTTCATCCTCATGTTCGACCGCGTCGCAAAGCACGCCCTCCGCCGCAACGAAAAAATCGAGGCCTGCTTCGTCGGCGGCGGCATCACCCTCGGCCTCCTGCTCCTCATCATCGGCTTCGCCCTCAAGCAGGAATCCCTCTTCATGCCCGGCGTAGCCCTCGTCGCCACCGCATTCCCATTCTCGATGACATTCACCAACTCCTCAAAGCTGGGCACCTACCTGTTCGGCGCAATCGGCTTTACCGGCCTCCTCGCATTCGTGTCGCTCCTCCTCGCCGCCATCATCAAAAACGACACACTCGGCGACCTCTCCCTGATCCTGTTCACCATCGGAGCCGGCGGCGCAGTAGTCTCCACCTGGCTGGGGAATATCCGCAAGCTGAGAGAGTAAAAAATGTTACCCAAACTTTTTTGGGCACTGCCTGAAAGGAACTCATAGTTCAGCGCACTTGTTTTAATATAAAAATTTAGCGAAGATTACACTTGCCGTGAAAAAACGTAATGACTATCCCCAAGCTATGTCGCCTTGGGAGCCATCACCAAGTCGATTGGAGGAACTTGCCCAATCGGTCACTGTCAAACTAGTTGGGTTTGACCGGCAGTTGGAGCGCTTATATCCTAACGATTTTCTGCCCCGTTACCATCGAATCACGGTGGAGTTTCAAAACCGTTCGGACAGTGCAATTGAAATGCTATTCATTACGGTTCATCGCTGTGGCTCGAAGCTCGGCATAGAGAATTTTTACACAGTGCCGCTCCACGTTCCAGAGTTAACTGTTGGCCGCACCGCTCGCTACGAGTTCCTATCGTTCGATTCATTTAATCTGCCATTCGACAACGTTGTTATAAACATGACCTCGCCACAGGAATATGAAAAGCGGCGACTCGCGAAAAAATATCTTGAGAAAGCTCCGGATCTCATGAGGTTTATTTCGTAGGCGGATGATCAATACTACGTTGGACCTTTTGCAAGAAGCATCCGATTTTGTAACCGATTATCGCTAATTCAACCGGGCGGGAAAATCACTTCCTAAATCCTAAATCTTAAATGTTAAATCTCCCCTAAACCTCCTCAAAAAAATCCCCCCCGCCTTCTCCGCAACCTCCTCAACGCTGATTGGTCTGTCCGCTTCCTGTTCAAGGTTCGTCATCTCCACTCCGGCGATTCCACAGGGCGTGATTTCATTAAACGCCGATAAATCCCCGCACACATTCAGCGCAAACCCATGCATGCTGATCCAGTGCCGCACGCCCACCCCGATCGACGCAATCTTCCGCGGCCCCACCCACACACCGGTCAATCCCTCCTGCCGCCGCCCCACGATTCCATAAACCGCCAGCAACTCGATCAGCATCTCCTCCAGCGCCCGCAGGTACCGGTGCAAATCCTGCCCATGCTTCTTCAAGTCCAGAATGGGATAACCCACAAGCTGCCCCGGCCCGTGATAAGTCGCCTGCCCCCCGCGATTGATCTGCACCACCGGATGCGGCAAATGCGCCGCCTCGCGCAGACTCGACTGGTCCGGCGTCCTCCCGATCGTATAAACCGGCTCATGCTCCAGCAGCAGCAACTCATCCTGCGCCGTGCCCGCAACCTTCCCCCGCACAATCTCCTCCTGCATCGCAAAAGCCTTTTCAAACTCAACGCGCCCCAGCCAGCGGACAGCGATGGATTGTTCTGTGGAATTCATGTGCCGGAAATGTAAACCGTATTCCAAAATCTAAAAATCCAAATATTCAGACGAAAGTTATCTCCCCTCAGAAAGCGCCGGAGGTGCGACGGAATTAAAGCCCGGAGTGAAGCCCCGCGGAACTCCGGGTATCAACGATAAAAACGAACAAACCCCTGGAAGGGGTGACGGAATAACGCCTGATATCAAAGTTTAACCATCTAACCCTTTTAACAATTTAACTCCCTACCGTTTCGTCATTTTCTTAATCTGTGAAAATCTGTGTCAATCTGTGGACAATAAATTCCTTTTTGACGCCCTCTAAATCCGCACCAACGCCCCCGCCCCATGGCTGGCCGTCTCATGCGCCTGGAAATGCGTCAACCCGATCGCCAGCGCATCCGCCGCATCCGCAGGCGGATTCTCCGTCAGCCCCAGCCGCGCCCGCACCATGAAAGCCACCTGCGTCTTCGCCGCCGCCCCGCGCCCCACCACCGCCTGCTTCACCCGTCGCGGCGCATATTCGTAAACCGGCAGCCCGCGCCCGGCCATCGCGAGTATGGCCGCCCCCCGCGCCGCCCCCAGCGTGATCGCGATCTGATGGCTCTGCACAAAAATCACCCCCTCCACCGCCGCGCAATCCGGCTCATATTTGTGGATCAACTCCGCCAGCCGGTCATGAATCGCCACGAGACACGACGAAGGCAGCAGCTTCTGCGCATTTTTGATCACCCCGAACTCCACCGCCCGCAGCTTCCCCCCCGTCTTCTCCAGAATCGCAAACCCCGTCCCCCTCAACGAAGGATCCACAGCAAGCACCCGCATCATCTGGGCGGGGGCAACTTTAGGAGGCGGGTTCATGTCGGTTTATCTTTCTTTGCACAACGGTTCCACTTTGCGACTTGCCAGCGCAAGCGACAAGTAAAAGTCTGACTGCATTCCCGGGCACAGCAAATCTCGCTCGGCGTCCCCTCCCAAAACGCACTCCCGCCCGGCGCTTGCGTTTTCGAAAAATGTCATCCTGAGCGCAGCGGAGGCTTTGCGAAGCGGAGTCGAATGGAACTCTAACTATTTCCGGCCCACTGGCGCATATCTCCACCCCGGACGCCCAAACCCAAGCAGGCGCGTATAAACGCAATCCTGTTCATCCTGTCTAAAATTTCCCCTCCGCTTCCACCCTTGCCGCCGCAACCGCCCAACAAGCCGCCCCAACCACAAAATAGTAGTAATTCGTAAACGCCTGCTTGTTAAAAAGAAAAAACACCAGGCACACAAACGCCACCCCCGCCGCAAACCCCGCCGGCGTCCGAGCCCCCCGCCACAACACAACCCCGATCGCCGGGATCACAAATAAAAACGGCGTGTAAAATGGCGCATGCCACCCGTGCATAAGCTTCGCAATGGTCACCAGATAGCTGCAGGAATCCATGCGGAACGGCTGCACCAGTTGCCATTCCACCACCGACCCCCAGAACGCGTGAAAATTCCAAACCACAAATGGCAGCGTCACCACCGCAGCAACCACCGCGGCTTTGATGAGCATCACGAAAGTATCCTTCCACGGCCGCTCCGCCTGCCCCGCAAGCAGCAGCGCCAGCGGCACCAGCAACACCGTGTACTGCTTCGTAGCCAGGAAAAGCCCCAGCGCATACGGCAGCATCCGCGGCCACCGGCATGCGCAAAACATCGCCAACGAAAATGGTAAGACCAGCAGCGGTTCCGTCCACGACTGGGCCACCACGTAGAAGACCGTGGGCGTGAAAAGGAACAGGCACGCCGCGAGCGCCCCGGCCCGCCCGGGCCGCGCAAATGCCATCAGCAACGCCGAAAGCAGGATCGCCGCAATGCCGGAATAGCGCACATCGCCTCCAAGTATCTGCCCCGGGATCACCAGCAGCAGCGAAACCGGCAGATACGGGAATCCATGCAGGAGCGTGCCTTCGGGCGAATCGGCCGTAGGGGTGAAATCCACGGTCCCGGGACCATAAAAAGCCACGGCCCCCTCCTTGGGATAGATATTCGGGAACTTCACCTGTTGCGGATCAAATGGATTTTTCCCCTGCATGAGCACCTTCACGCCTTTCGTTTGAAACGTGAAGACATCGATCAGGGGATGGTTGAAAATCCTGATCGTCGTGTACGCCAGAATGCAAAAAATCCCCGCCAGCAAGACCAGCCGGATCCCCCGGATCAGCGGTGACCGCAGCACTCCAAGCGCCCCCAGAATTCCCGCCGCAGCCAGCCGGACCTTGAATGGCCACGCAAAAGCATCCGTAAGCGGCAATGCCGGCTGAATGATCGATACGACGCATTGCGCAACGATCCCAATCGCGAGCAGGGCAAGCAGCGCCCTTCCTCCCCATGGTTTCGGCACCAGCTTTCCACGAATCAACACCCCCGCCAGGCAACAGAGCAGCCCGCAAGTAATCAGCGCCATCCCGCCGGGGGTATAACCTGTATCGGCCGGCACGCCGATCCCCACAAAAAACGCCGCCGCCGCCATCAAGGCAGCCTGCAACCACCCTTCACTTCCTTCCACCACCACAGGCTCGACGGGGGCGGAAGTGGCATCGGCAGGAATCATGGATTTAGGAGGCCACTTTGCGGTGGTTCTCTCCAAGCGACAAGCAAAAGTCTAAAGCCTCCCGACTTCCGATATTACACTGAATAATCACACAGATAGCACAAATACTTGACAGATTATATTTTTTATGCAATATTAAAGATAACAAATAACAAACTATGTACACGCCGCGCCGAACTTTTTTTAGTGTTGGGAGAAGCAGGGGGGCATTATTCAGAACTATACGCCCTATAGGTTCCATAAGCCCTATTCCCCATGAAAAAATCTGTCCAACCCAGTCCAACCCGGTAAAGACCCTTCCAGAGTAAAACACGCCTTAAAACTGATTACTGATCACTGATTACTACTTCCCGCTTATCCCACTTAGAAAAACTCCCAAAAAGCCATGAACGACACCCTCTTCACGGGTACGCTCCCTTTTCCGCCCTCCGCCCTCATCCCTCCGCCCCTGCTTCGATCCGACCATATCCGGGTTAATCCGGGTAAATCCGGGTAAATCCGGGTAAATCCGGGTAAATCCGGGTAAAAAAACTACGGAAAAGCCGTGGAACTCGATCGTGGAACAATGACCTGCCGGAATTTAGCATCCAGCATCCCTCTTCCGCACGATTGATTTTACCGCCCGCAACTTTATTCTAAACCCATGCGCCCCGACAAATTCACCCAAAAAATGCAGGAAGCCGCGCAGGCGGCCCAGGACATCGCATCGAAACTCTCCCACCAGGAAATTACCAACAAGCATTTCCTCCTCGCGCTTCTCGATCAGCCGGAAGGCGCAACCCGTCCGATCCTCGAAAAAATGGGGGTCGCAGTCCCGAAACTCTGGCAGGCAGTTCACGACGAACTCGAAAAGGAGCCCAAGATCCACGGTTCCTCGACAGGCCAGCATTTCAGCAATGAGTTGATCAAGGTCATCGAAAGCGGCGAGCGCGAGATGGAGAAGATGAAGGACGAATTTCTCAGCTCCGAGCATTACCTCCTTGCGCTGGTCGATTCCAATGCTCCCGCCGCGAAATTCCTGCACGACGCGGGCGTGACGCGCGCGAAGCTCATGCAGGCGCTCCAGCAGGTGCGCGGCTCGCAGCGCGTGACTGACCAGAATCCCGAGGGCAAATACCAAACCCTGGAAAAATACGGACGCGACCTCACGGAACTGGCGCGCAAAGGCAAGATCGACCCGGTCATCGGACGCGACAACGAAATCCGCCGCGTCATGCAGGTCCTTTCCCGCCGCACCAAAAACAACCCGGTCCTGATCGGCGAACCCGGCACAGGCAAGACCGCAATCGTGGAAGGCCTCGCGCGCCGCATCGTGAGCGGCAATGTCCCCGAGTCCTTGAAAAACAAGCGCCTCATCTCCATGGACATCGGCTCGATGATCGCCGGTGCGAAGTTCCGCGGGGAATTTGAGGATCGCCTCAAGGCATTTTTAAAGGAAGTCACCGATTCACAGGGCGAGGTCATTCTCTTCATCGACGAGCTGCACACCATCGTGGGAGCGGGAGCAAGCGAAGGCGCGGTCGATGCGTCAAACATGCTCAAGCCCCAGCTTGCGCGCGGCGAACTCCGCACCATAGGCGCCACGACCCTCGACGAGTATCGCAAATACATCGAGAAGGACGCCGCCCTCGAGCGCCGCTTCCAGCCGGTGATGGTCAACGAGCCGAGCGTGGAGGACACCATCGCGATCCTGCGCGGCCTCAAGGAACGCTACGAAGTGCATCACGGTGTGCGCATTCAGGATGCCGCAATCGTTGCCGCAGCAGTCCTTTCAAACCGCTACATCAGCGACCGTTTCCTGCCCGACAAGGCCGTCGATCTCATCGACGAGGCGGCGTCCCGGCTGAAGATCGAGCTCGATTCCATGCCCACGGAAATCGACGTCATCGAGCGCGAAATCATGCAGTTGGAGATGGAGCGGCAGGCCTTGAAAAAAGAGAAGGACGCCGCAAGCAAGGACCGGCTCGCAAAGATCGAGCGCGACCTCGCCGACATGCGCGAAAAGGGCTCGCAACTCAAGGCCCAGTGGCAGGGCGAGAAAGCCGAGATCGACAAGTCGCGGAAGTTCCAGGAGCACATCGAATCGCTCAAGCTCGAACTCGAGCAGGCGCAGCGGCGCGGCGATTTGAGCAAGGCCAGCGAGATCCAGTACGGCCGCATCCCTGAGCTGACCCGGTTGCTTGAGGAGCACAACCGCAAGCTTTCCGAAATCCAGCACGGCTCGCAGATGCTCAAGGAAGAGGTCACCGAGGAGGACATTGCGGAGGTGGTTTCCGCATGGACGGGCATCCCTGTTTCCAACCTGCAGGAAGGCGAGCGCGAGAAGCTCGTTAAAATGGAGGATCGTCTTGCAAAAAGGGTCATCGGCCAGCGCGAGGCGATCACCGCGGTTGCAAACGCCGTGCGTCGCGCACGCGCCGGTCTGCAGGATGAGAACCGGCCCATCGGCTCGTTTATTTTCCTCGGTCCCACAGGTGTCGGAAAAACAGAACTCAGCCGCGCCCTCGCGGAATTCTTATTCGACGACGAAAACGCGATGATCCGCATCGACATGAGCGAATACATGGAGAAGCACACGGTCGCGCGCTTGATCGGCGCGCCTCCCGGCTACGTCGGCTACGAGGAGGGCGGCCAGCTCAGCGAGGCGGTGCGTCGCAAGCCTTACAGCGTGGTGCTTTTCGACGAGATTGAGAAGGCGCACCAGGATGTTTTCAACGTGCTGCTCCAGGTGCTCGACGACGGACGGATCACGGACGGGCAGGGACGCACCGTCGATTTCAAGAACACCGTCCTCATCATGACGAGCAACATCGGCTCGCAATTCATCCTCGACGATTCGAATTCCGAGCAGCGCGAAGCCCGCGTGATGGAGGCTCTCCGCGCGCATTTCCGCCCCGAGTTTTTGAACCGCGTGGACGAGATCATCATCTTCGACAGGCTCTCGGATGCAGACCTCGCGAAGATCGTGGAGATCCAGCTCGCGCGCCTCTCAAAGCGCCTCTCCGCGCAGAAGATCACGCTCGACCTTACCGATGCCGCGAAGCTTCATCTTGCCCACGATGGTTACGATCCGGTTTATGGCGCGCGTCCGTTGAAACGCGCCATCCAGCGCGGATTGCTCGACCCGCTCTCGCTGGAAATCCTCGCCGGTAAATTCCGCGAGGGGGACCACATTCTCATCGATGCGAAGAAGGGGAAGCTGACATTCGACAAGCAATAGGGTTGGCAAGGGTTGGCAAGGGTTGAATATCCTTCCCGGTTGGCCGTCAAAGGAACAAGCCGGTGAAGGAAAAAACTCGTTTATTTGATAAAATAATGAAACATTTTCCATCTCAGGCAGTTTAACAATTCAGTAACCCCGAATACACAAACACCATGAAAAAACTACTTGTCACCTCATTCCTCGCCGTGGGCCTTCTGCTGCCCATGACCATCACGTCCACGCTCCAGGCCGAGCCTTTTGAGCGCCATCCCGAGATCGTCGAAGCCATCCATTCGCTGGAAAGGGCCAAAGAGCATCTCCGCCACGCCGAGCACGATTTCGGCGGCCATCGCGAAGCCGCGATCCAGGCGTGCGACAACGCCATTTTCCAGCTCAAGCTGGCACTCGGCGACCACCATTGATCGCTTCGGAAGTCCGGTAGCAATAAAAAAAGCGGGGATGGTCGAAACCATCCCCGCTTTTTAAAAGTCTGTAATCGCGAAATTACTTCATCAGCAGCACGGAACGGCTGCGCTTGATCTCACGGGTGATCTTCCGGTGCAGATGCGCCGGCATGCCCGTGACACGGCGGGGAAGGATTTTTCCGCTCTCGGTGACGAACCTCTTGAGAAGATCTGGGTTTTTGTAGTCGATGGCCTCGAAGGAAAGGTCGATCCGGCGGCGCGGCATCGAACGGTTCGCCTTGCGAAATGCTGAACGGCGTTTGGCTGTTTTTGGTTCCATAAAATTACTTGATCTCCCGGTGCAGCGTGTGGCGCTTCAAAAACGGGTTGTATTTCTTCTTTTCCAAACGGTTCGGGGTGTTTGGGCTTTTTTTGTTACGGGTGGTGATGTAACGCGACGCGGGTTTTCCCTCCGCCTTCGCCTCGGTGCATTCGAGAGTGATATTGTCTTGTGCCATGGTTATTCCTTGCTTTCAGCTGGTGTTTCTTCCTCTTCGCTATCGCCACCTTCATCGTCTGTCAACCCAAAGAGCGAGGTGACAGGCACACGGGTGCGGGACATCTTGTTTTGTTTTTCAAGCTGCGACTGGCACTCCACGGTGAACCGGGCGAACGGAATCGCCTCGAGCCGGGCATGGGGAATTGCCTTCCCTGACATTTCGCAGACGCCGTAAGTGCCGGCTTCCACGCGTTTCAAAGCTTCGTCGATCTCGTAAAGCGCATCCTGTTCCTGGGAAAGGAGGCTGAGGGCGAAATCACGGTCGTAAGCGTCGCTGCCGGCGTCAGCCTGGTGCATGCCGAAGGCGGATGCCTCGCTGCCTTCCGCGCGGGAGCGGAGGTTGTCCTTGGCGACGCCCATCATGGAATCAAGCATCCCGTCCCGGAGTTGCAGGAGACGGTCGCGCTGCTTCTTCATGAAAGGGTTCAACTTCAGCTCCGGCTTCGGCGCCGGGGGCTTCTGGAAATCGGTCCGGCTTCTCGTACTTGCCCCGTTTGCCTTGGGCTCGATTTTGGATTTTGGTGTCAGAGACTTTTCGGTCCTGGCAGGAGATGTTTTTACTTTGGCTTTTTCCACTTTTTTTACTTTGGCTTTCGGTTTCAAGGTCTTGGCAGCATGCACTTTCGTCGCCCTGGCTTTGGGCTTTGGACCCTTTACCTTGTGCGCTTTCACCTTGGTTTTTACTTTATTCGGTTTTGCCATATGTTGCGGGGGTAAACTTCTTCCCGAAAAAATTGGGAGCGCATATGTAGCGGCTTTTTCCGTGCTGCGCAAGTGAAAAGGCGGGTTTTTTTCACAGGGCGGAAAAGCCCTGTTTTTACGAACTGGCGCTGGAGTAGCGCTTCAGGGCGGATCGCCAGAAAATCCGGCTTGCCGTTACCACGAAGATGGAGGCTGCTCCCAGTTGCAGCAGCAGGAGCGAGGGTTGCTCAAGGGAGCGCATCAGGATCCGGGCCGGCACATTAGCCACAATGATCACGGGGATGATCCAGCTGAAAACGAGTTTGAACCATCCGCCGAACACCACATCGGGATACCGCGCAATGTTAAAGAGGTTGAAATAACCGTAGATCAGCCCTTGCGCGCGAACGATCCAGAAGCTGATCGTCGCCAGAAAAAACATGATCGAGTAATGGATCGCGACACCCAGGGCGATTGCCACCAGGTAAAGAAGGATCTGCGCCACGCCCGGCACCACGCTGAGCTTTACCAGCGCAAAAATCACGATCCCGACGCCTACCAGCGCGTTCACGATATTATCCATGCCGAATTGCCGGGTGGAGACCGCGAACTGGGAATCGACCGGCAGCAGGAGCATGAAGTCGAGCTTTCCCGTGCGCACCAGCTCCGGCAGGTTCGCGATATTCACATAGAAAAATGCCTGGAAAATCTGCCCGATCAACTGATGCGTGCCCACGAGAAGGACGACCTCCCATTTCGACCAGTCGCCGATTGTATTCACGTAGGAAAACATCACCTGGATGAAAACAATCTGCCCCACGAACCAGAGCAGTTCCACAAACATCCAGAGGATGAAGTTCGCCTTGAAACTCATCTCGCGGATGAGCGAGTTGCGCATCATGATCCAGTAGATTTGCAGGTAGCGGTTCATTGAAGATGAGCAGGCATCAAGGTATCAACCGCCGACTGCCTGGTAGTGCCGCACCCCTTTGTGCCACATCGCCCGTGCGATTCCCAGCGTGAGCAAAAACCAGCAGGCCTGGATCTCCAAACCTGTGTAAAGTTTCGCACCGTGAATTTTTTCCAGGTATATCTGGATCGGAAAAAAGAGCTCATACGTGAATGGCAGCCAGTTCAACACCGTTTGGAACCGTGCGGGCATGATATCGAGCGGAAACAGATGGCCGTTCAAGAAATACTCGAACGAGTAGAGGATGAAAACGATGGTCGAAATTTCCAAAATCCAGAATGCAAGCATCGCAAGCGAATAGGCGATAAAGAACTGGATAAAGCCCGCCATCGCCAGCGAGACGGCTGTGAACAGCCAGGTGATTGCATGTGCAGGCAGGGTAATGTAGCTCCGGAAGTAAAACATCACGATCGCAATCGGGACGATCGTGACCACCATATAGAGAAGCCTGTAGCTGAGAAACAGGCTTATCCGGTAACCGAGATAATTCAGCGGCTTCGTGAGGAATGAATTGATCTGCCCATCGCGGATATCCGCTGCGATCTGCCATTCGTCCTCGGTCGGCGTCACCAGGTTATCCACCAGGATTGTCAGCACGAAATAAAAGATCATTGAATGCAACGTGTAAGTGCCGATGTCGGTACGGTCCTTGAACATTGCGCTCCAGATAAAAACAGTTCCCGCCAGCGGCACGAGGTTGAACAGCGACCGCAGGAAGAAATTCCAGCGGTACACAAACGTATTCTGGAGACCGATATCAAAAACTTTGAGATACTTTCGGAGCTGGCTCACCATGTGTTTTATTCCGGGGGATAACGTTGTATTCGGAACTTGAAGTATTGCACAAGGTTGTAAAAGCTGAAACTCCCGCAAATGAAAAACAAACCGTCCAGCCTGAAAAACCAGCCGCTTCTCGGAGCCCACACATCCACGGCCGGTGGCGTGGAAAAGGCGATTGACCGGGCGCTGGCCGTCGGGTGCACCGCGATGCAGATCTTTGTCAAAAACAACATGCAGTGGTTTGCACCGCCTTTTTCCGACAAGGAGATCCGCACGTTTCTCGACCATCCGAAAAGAGGGGAACTCGGCTCGATTTTCGGTCACAGCGGTTACCTGATCAATCTCGCGGCCACGAGCGAAGACTTTCATGAGAAATCCCTTCGCTCCCTGCGCGAGGAATTGGTGCGTGCAGACCAGATCGGACTTCCGTTCCTGGTGCTTCATCCCGGCGCTCACATGGGGGCGGGTGTCGGGGCCGGACTGCAAAAAGTGGTGGAAAGCATAGACACGATTTTTGCCGGGATTCCGGAAGTCAAAACGCGCATCGCCCTGGAAGCCACCGCGGGGCAGGGTTCCAGCCTGGGCCACGAATTCGGACATCTGGAGTATATCTTGAAGAATGCGCGTGAGCCGCAGCGTCTTTGCGTCTGCGTGGACACCGCCCACATTTTTGCCGCGGGTTACGACATCAGCACACCCGCAGGCGCCAAAAAAGTTTTTGCGGAATTTCACAAGTGCATCGGCTTCGACCGCCTCGCCGCGCTTCACCTGAACGATTCCAAAGTGCCGCTCGGCTCACACGTCGACCGTCATGAGCACATCGGCAAGGGAAAGATCGGGATCGAGGCCTTTCGCTATATCATGAACGAACCGCGCTTCGCAAAAATTCCAAAGGTGCTGGAAACGCCAAAAGGAAAAGAAATGGCCGAGGATGTGGAAAACATGGCGTTACTCCGCTCGCTTGCCGGGCGTTGAGACTTATACACAACGACCACCCACTTGCTGCCGCTGTGGGCGTGGATCGCCAGGCGGCGGCGTGAAAACGCCCATAATTTTTTAATCTTGCTTGCGGGGGACGTTACGAATATATGAGACGAAGTTAGTGTTAATCTTTTTTTAAACAAATCTTATGAAAACAAGGCGCCTGGCTCTGGCTTTAATCGTATTTGCCTTCCTT
>Ga0302319_10002715_pt1 | contig 37703 bp, 30 predicted proteins | sample Bog_T0_2_FD_203319 | JGI IMG/M metagenome (GOLD analysis project Ga0302319, IMG submission 203319) | Peat permafrost microbial communities from Stordalen Mire near Abisko, Sweden - Bog_T0_2 | ecosystem: Environmental > Terrestrial > Soil > Wetlands > Peat | place: Sweden: Abisko, Stordalen Mire... | reverse complement strand
TGCCGCCGGTGACGTGGTCGCGGAAGAAAGAATTCCGGCTGATCCGCCCGCTGATGCTGGTGACGGAGGACCTGACGACGGCCTACGCCCAGGCGTGTGGCGCGCCGGTGGTGCCGTGCGGATGTTCGCAAAAAACGGGGACGGTGCGGCGATCGATTCGCGAAATTTTCGCCGAGCTGGAGAAAGAGCATCCGCACCTGAAGCAGACGCTGTTGACGGCGATGAGCAACCTGACGCCGTCGCGGCTGCTGGATCTGCGCTACCTGGCGCTGGAGCCGGGCGCCGAGGAAAAAGCGCCGGCGGATCCCTTCCCGCAGGTGGCGAGCGGCGCGTTGATCGATTTGGAATGATTCCGTCGCGAGTGCTTCACGTTTCCGTCGCCGTTTTGACATAATTGTAACTTCGCGTAAAGAGTTCGACCCGCCGCGGCCGTGATTGCGGGAACGTTCTTTGAACCCATATGAGACTGCTTCCTCGCGAAGACAAATTCTTCCACTTCTTCGTTCGCCAGGTAGAACTGATCGATCAGGCTGCCGACCTGCTGCAGCAAGGCGTTGCCGGGGACGGCGGCCGGCTCGAATATGCAGCGGGCCGGATCGCCGATCTGGAAAAACAGGGCGACGAAATCATCCATGAGATTTTCACGCGACTGAACCAGACGTTCATTACGCCGCTCGATCCGGAAGACATCCACGCCCTGGGCTCGCACCTGGACGATGTTCTGGACGAGATCGAGGAGGCGGCGCATCGGCTGGTCTCCTACGAAATCCACAAGCCACCGCCGCCGATGGTGGAACTGTGCGGCCTAATCTGCCGCTGCTCCGGGGTGCTGCGGCGGGCCTTCGCCGCGCTGAGCCACGACAAGGCGCTGCTGGACCACTGCATCGAGATCAACCGTCTGGAGAACGAGGCTGACAAAGTGCACCGCGCCGCCATCAGCGCGCTGTTTCGCAGCGGAGGCGACGCGCTGACGGTGTTCAAGCTGAAAGAGATTTACGAGCACCTCGAACAGACGGTGGACTGCTGCGAAGACGTAGCCGACACGCTGCAGAACGTGATTGTGAAGAACGGTTAGGCGCGGAGCGATGAGCGGGACGCTGCTGTTTGTCATCGTCATCATCGCGGTGGCGCTGACGTTCGATTTCATCAACGGATTTCACGACGCGGCGAACTCGATTGCGACAGTGGTCGCGACGAAAGTGCTGACGCCGCTGCAGGCGGTGCTGTGGGCGGCATCGTTCAACTTCATCGCCGCGCTGCCGCTGTTCTTCGGCGAAGCGGGCGTCGCGGGCACGGTCGGCCAGGGCATGGTGAACCTGAAATACGTCACGCCGATTGTGATTCTGGCGGGATTGCTGGGCGCAATTTTCTGGAATCTCCTGACCTGGTACTATGCGATTCCATCGAGCAGCTCGCACGCCCTGATGGGCGGCTACGCGGGGGCGGCGATGGCCAAGGTCGGGATCACCCTGGGCGCGGCGCGGATTCCCGATGCGACCATCGCGCACGGCTGGATTGTCACGACAGCGTTCATCGTGATTGCGCCGATGGTCGGACTGGTACTGGGCTTTGGGCTGATGATCCTGGTGTACTGGATTTGCCGGAAGTCGACGCCGAAGAAGATGGACGTGTGGTTCCGCCATCTGCAGCTCGTGTCCTCAGGGCTACTCAGTTATTCGCACGGCGCCAACGACGCGCAGAAGACGATGGGGATTATCGCGGGGGTCCTGTTCGCCGCGGGACTTTCAAAGACATTCCACGTGAACTGGTGGGTGATTCTGCTGGCGCACGCGGCGATTGCGGGCGGAACGATGAGCGGCGGATGGCGCATCGTGCACACGATGGGCGGCCGGCTGACGAAGCTGAAGCCGCGCAGCGGATTCTGTGCGGAAACGGCGGGCGCCATCGCGATCCTGGTGCCGACGTATTTGAAGATTCCCGTTTCGACGACGCACGTGATCACAGGCGCAATCGCCGGGGTCGGCTCGATTCAGCGCATGAAAGCGGTGCGCTGGGGCCTGGCGCGGAACATTCTCTGGGCCTGGATTCTGACGCTGCCGATGTCGGCGCTGGTGGGCGGGCTGAGCTTTGCGTTGATCCACGCCCTGACGGGCAAGCAATAGGTGCGCTGGTTCGCGCCGCGGCGCGAGCGGGACGCTCGTGAATAAGCGCGCATCGCCCGCGCGCAGTTATCCTGAAAGAACATGCGGCTGGGAATCGATTTCGGCACGTCGCGGATTGTCGCGGCGGTGGCCGACCGGGGGAATTACCCGGTGGTCTCCTTCGAGACGCCGGAGGGCGAGGCGGTGGAATGGATTCCGCCGGTGATTGGAGTCTGCGGGAAAGAGGTGGCGTACGGCTGGGAGGCGTGGCGGCATTACGGCAGCCCCGGATGGAGCCACCTGCGATCGATCAAAAGCGTGCTGGCGACGGCAGGGCCGCAGTCGCTGGTGCAGTTTGGATCCGTGGCGCTGTCGGTGCAGGAGCTGCTGGCCGGATTGGCGCACCAGGTGCGCGCGGACCTGTATGCGCGATCCAATGCCAGGCCGGCGGCTGACGAAGTACTGGAAGCCGTGGTGGGCGTGCCGGCACTGGCGAATTCCAACCAACGCTACCTGACCGTCGAGGCGTTCACGCGGGCCGGTTTCCACGTGTGCGCGCTGGTGAACGAACCGTCGGCGGCGGCGGTGGAGTTCGGCCACCGCAAGGCGGGCGTGCAGGAGCCGGAGTCGGTGCTGGTGTACGATTTCGGCGGCGGCACGTTCGACGTGTCCCTGGTGCGGCGCGAGGAGAACGCGTTTGAAGTGCTGGCCAGTGAAAGCCTGCCGGCGCTGGGTGGCGACGATTTTGACGATGTGCTGGCAGAGCTGGCATTGCGCCAGGCCGGGCGGCTGGAGGAACGGCATGGCCTGAACCAGGCGCAGGAGTTTCTGCTGATCGAGGAGTGCCGGCAGAAGAAAGAAGCGATCCACCCCAACTCGCGCAAGATCACGCTGGAGCTTGACGCGGTGTGCGCGGGATGGGGCGAGGTTTCGATTCCGGTGGCGGCGTACTACGAGGCGTGCCTGCCGATGGTCGAAGAGACGCTGGCGCTCACCGAACAGGTGTTCGAGAAAAGCGGGAGTCAGGCCTCGGGAAGGCCGCCGGTGCTGTACCTAACGGGTGGCGCGAGCGAGTTGCCGCTGGTAAGCCGGATGGTGCGGGAGCGATTCGGACGGCGGGTGCACCGCAGCGCATACATGCGATCAGCCACTGCGATCGGGCTTGCGATTCACGCCGAAGGCGCATTGCCAGCTCCGCTGAAAGAGCGCTTCACGCGGCACTTCGGGTTATGGAGGGAGGCCGAGGGCGGAGACCGGATCGTGTTCGATCCGCTGATTCTCCGGGGTGCGCCGCTGCCTCAAACGGGCGAGCCTCCGATGCGCATAACGTATGAATACTCGCCGGCGCACAATATCGGTCATTACCGGTTTCTCGAATGCACGGCCCTGGACGAGGCCGGCACGCCGACGGGAGACCTGACTCCGTGGGACGAGATCCGTTTTCCGTTCGATCCGCGTCTGGCGGGCCTGGCCGACCTGACGGGCATCCCGGTGGAGCGCGACGACGTGGCGGCGGATCAGCGCATCGAAGAAGAGTACGAAGTCAGCAGCTCGGGAACGATCACGGTGCGATTGCGAAATCTCACGGCGGGCTACCAGCGCGAGTTTTCACTGGGCCGCTGGGCGGCCAGGCAGGCAGCGCCGGCGGTGCGGCGCAGGCACCGGGCGAAGCCGGGCATGTGAGAGGAACGCAAGTGGGAATGCGTCGGCTCGTGGATCGACTTTCCGGCCTGCGGCGATTCGACCTCGCTCAAAGCTGGCGCGTGGGAATGCCGCACCATCCGACGCATCCGCCGTACACGCACAGCCTCACCAAACTGCACGGAGACTTCGTGCTAGCGAACGGCGCCTCGTCGGCGGGGGACGCGATCGCGCTGGGCACGCACACGGGCACGCACATCGACGCGCTGTGCCACTACTCGCGGGACGGGAGGATGCACGGCGGGGCGGAGGTCGCGAGTCTCCAGGATTGGAGCAGCGGCATGGCGCGGCACGGCGCCGAGACGATGGGGCTGATGCTGCGGCGAGGGGTGCTGCTGGATGTCGCAGGGCTGGCAGATGCGGAGCCGAGTGAGAGCGCTGGCGCACTCGACGCGGAAACGGGCATCGATGCGAAGCTGCTCGAGCGGGCGGAGGAAGCTGCCGGCGCGCGCCTGGAAGCGGGCGATGTCGCGCTGATCCGCACGGGCTGGGGCAGGTACTGGAACGAGCCGCGGCGGTTCATCAACGGGATGAAGCTGCCGGGCGTGACGCTGGACGGAGCGCGCTGGCTGAGCGGGCGCGGGATCTTCGCCGCGGGCAGCGACACGGCGTCCTTCGAACGAATGCCGTCGGCGCTGATGGAGGTGCACGTTCATCTGCTGGTGGAATGCGGGATCCACATTATGGAGTGCCTGCGGCTCGAAGAGCTGGCGGCAGCGGGCGTGGGCGAATTTCTATTTGTAGCCGCAGCGCTCAAATTGGAAGGCACGACAGGCGCTCCCCTGCGGCCCTACGCGCTGGCGGAGGCGGGCCGCGGTTCTGATAGGTTGTGAGCATGGGCGATGAATTTCAAAGCAAAACGGCGCTCGTGACTGGCGCATCGAGAGGTATTGGCGCGGCGACGGCGATTGCGCTGGCGCGCGCCGGCTGCAAGCGCGTTTACGTGCACTACAACTCGAGCGCGGAGGGCGCCGAGCGGACGGCCGAGCAGATCCGGCAAGCGGGCGCGGAAGCGATGGTGGTGGCGGGCAATCTGTCGAGTGAAGCCGGCATCCGGGCGTTCGTGGATATGCTCGCGGGCGAACCGAATGCGATCGATTACCTGGTGAACAACGCCGGCTCGCTGGTTCGGCGCGCCACGCTGGCGGAGTTCAACTACGCGCTGTTCGACGAAGTGATGAACCTGAACGCGAAGAGCATGTTCTTCCTCACGCAGGCGGTGGCGCCGCGCATGGCTGCGCGCGGCGGGGCGATCGTCAACCTCAGCTCCATCGCTGCGCGCACGGGAGGAGGTTCCGGCGCCGCCGTGTATGCAGCGTCCAAAGCCGCGGTGGCGGCGCTGACCAAGGGCCTCGCTAAGGAACTCGCGCCGCGCGGCATCCGCGTCAACGCCATCAGTCCGGGCACGGTAGACAACGACTTTCACGCCCATTTTTCGACGCGTGAAGCGCTGGCGCAGGTGGCCGCCAATACGCCGCAGGGGCGGCTGTCGACGAATGAGGAGATGGCCGATGCGATCGTTTTCCTGCTGAGCGAAGCCGCGCGTAACATCGTCGGACAAACGATCGAAGTGAACGGCGGAGCCTACATGGTATAGCGCGCGGGGCGCACGAGCCCGGCGACCGCCTATTTTTGGGCGCGTCGCAGATCTTCCGCGATCCAGCGGTAGAGACGCCCCGCGGAATGCGGCCTGGACCAGATTCTCCAGAAGCCGCGCGGCGTCATGTAGTCGAATAAAGCGACGCGGTACTTTAGCAGCACCAGCACATAGTGCAGCGGCGGATCCATCAGGATTGCGCCGCCGCCGCGATGCGTATCGAGGGCCTCCGAAATGCCGGACGCCATCACCGCCGCCGAAGTGCAGCGGGACAGAATCTCCAGGTCCGCGACCCAGTTGCGGGCCTGGAGATAGGTGCAGCGTTCAGCCGGGAGGTCCAGGCCAAAGGGTGCATACTTCGGGCCGGCGCGGGACAAGTCCGTCGCCTGCGAGGCCGGATTCATCCCGGTGATGAGAACGTGGCAATCAAAATCGTTGATCAAGCGCCGGAAGACGCGCGAGTACTTATCCACCAACGATTCGGCCGAAGGTTGTCCTATTGGCTTCACAGCGGATCCCCAGGCGCGGTATCGCCAGACGAAAGCGACGGTCTTGCGCGTGCGGAACAGATTCTCCGGAATGCCATACTGCTCCATCGCCAGGCGGACTTCCTGGCGGCCCTCGTCGCTCAATCGCAGACGATGGGCGGCCGGGAGTGGAAGAAGCCCCCGCAAGTCGTCATAGAAAATGCGGTTCCTGGTGCGATCGATTTTAGCCAGCAGATCGGCGGGCAGATGGTCGAGGACATCCAGCTTCAGTTCGCTATCGAGGACCTGGTATTGCAGGAATTCGTCAACCGGCGTTGACGGCATTTCCTCCCAGGACAAGAAACATTCCGCGAATGAAAAATCGAATTTTTGCAGAGGCGGCAGGCGGGCCGGATCGGCCGAAAACAGATAGAGCTGCGTGCCCGGATTACGTTCCAGCAGCAGTTTGAGACTCGTCGCTTGCCAGTAGTAGTCGCCGTAAGCGCCGTGGAGAATGCTGCCGATTTTTTGCGCCATACTTGTGTGCCGCGCATCCGCCGGCGGCGCGGTCTGGCCGCCCGGTGTGGGCCGGAACTCAGGGTGCGGAACGGACCTTAATCCGAGTTCAGGACCATCATCTCAGAGATCGCGGCCGATCGGTTGTTAAGAAGGAACTATCGGGAACGCCGGCGACCTGTCAGGGTCTGCGAGTCAATACATACGCATGAGTCGGACGGTGGAAGGACCGATGCGCAGGAATGGTACCCCCGGCTGGAATCGAACCAGCGACCGACGGCTTAGAAGGCCGTTGCTCTATCCACTGAGCTACGGGGGCGCCCAGCCTCAGCTTAGCAAACGCCAAGTTCTTGGCAAATCTGGCTGCAGCTCTGCGTGGAACAGTAGGGCGGCCCACCATGCCGGATCGGGATCCGGCCCTATTACTTCTTGCTGCGGTGCCCCTGCGGCCTGCGGCCGCGCTTCCCCTGGACAGGGTGCTGGCCCTTTTTGTACCTTTTCGCGCGCTTGGTCACTTTGACGACCCGCGTCGAGCCGGATTGTTCGGAGCCAGGAGCGACCCGCTCCTGCGCCGATGCGTTGAACTCGCAGCCGCACATCAGAATCAATGAAAATAAGATGGCGCAAATTCTGGTCATTCCACTTCATTGTGACCCCATTGGCTTCCGGAATCAAGTGATTACGCGCCGCACCAGGCCCATCCGGCCAGCGCGTGCAGCAGGATCACCAGAGCCCTGAAGCCGACCGGCCGCAGCGTCATGCCCGATGCCTCGACGTGCCAGTCGAAGACGGGTCGTCAGTGGGTCCGGAGACGAATCTCTCGACCCGCTGGGCAATCTGATCGCGAATGCGGCGGAAGGCGGCTGCGCGCTCTGCGAGCGTGCCTTCGACCGCGGCGGGATCCTCGAAACCCCAGTGGAGGCGCTCCGTTTGCGCCGGGAAAACCGGACAGCTCTCCCGCGCGTTGTCACAAACCGTGATGACGTAGCGGAACGGCCGGCCGATGAACTCGTCGACGGACTTGGAGCGTTGGCCCGAGATGTCGATCCCGATTTCGGCCATCACGGCGATGGCCTCCGCACGCAGCGAAGATGGCTTCGTACCCGCGCTGAAGATGTCGAAGCGATCGCCGGCAGCTCGGCGCAGCAGGCCTTCGGCCATCTGACTGCGGGCCGAATTGCCCGTGCAAAGAACTAAGATGGCATCTCTTGTCGTTTGCATTCCATCGCCCTCTCTTCCAATCCCGTCCCGCCACTCTGCCCTGATGGAGACGGTGCTTTCTTCATGGTCGCCAACTCGCCCTGTCTGATGCGGGCAGCAGATCCGGAAGGAGAAACCGCCGAAAAAGCGTGCCCGCAATCGCCACGACGAGGAGGACACACAGCAGCATCACCGAGCTACGGCGCAACGTGGAGCCTGATCGCCGGTGGCGTCCTCCTCCGGAAACCAGTGGCGCGTGCGGTTGCAGAACGAGCAGACCGACAGCATCACGGGCACTTCGATCAAGACCCCGACTACCGTCGCCAGAGCGGCGCCGGAACCGGGGCCGAACAATGCGATCGCCGTCGCCACCGCCAATTCGAAGAAGTTGCTGGCGCCAATCAGCGCCCCCGGAGCGGCCACGGCATGGCGCACCTTGAACCACTTCATCAGCCCATAGGTCAGCGATGCGTTGAAGTAGACCTGCAGCAGAATCGGCACCGCAATCAGAGCCACGTGCAATGGCTTGGAGATAATGTTGTCCGCTTGGAATCCGAAGATGAGCACGAGCGTGGCCAATAGAGCGAGCACGCTGACCGGCGCGAAACGGGGCAGCAGCACCTGTTCAAACCAGCTTCTCCCGTGGGCCCGAATGAAATAGAAGCGCAGCGCCGTCCCCGCTGCCAGTGGAACCACGATGAAGATCACGACCGCGTAGAGCAATACCTGAAATGGCACGTGGAGCGCGGATGCGCCATTCACCAGGATGCGGACGATGGGCGCGAACAGGAACAGCATGACGAGGTCGTTCACCGACACCTGCACCAGCGTATAAGCCGGGTCGCCTTCGGTCAGGTAGCTCCACACAAACACCATTGCGGTGCACGGCGCGGCCGCGAGGATAATACAGCCGGCGATGTACTGGTCGGCGTCGGCCGGGCTGATGAACGAGGCGAAGACGAATCGAAAAAACAGCCAGGCCAGGAGAGCCATTGAAAACGGCTTCACCAACCAATTCACAACCAGGGTGACGATCAGCCCTTTGGGTTTGCGTCCGACGTCGCGGATCGCGCCCAGATCCACCTTCATCATCATCGGCGTGATCATCAGCCAGATGAGCACGGCGATCGGGATGTTGATCTGGCTGCCCTGGCCGAATTCCAGGCCTCGCAAAGCCTGCACGGCGGATGGCAGGAGCCTGCCGAGGAGGACTCCCGCCAGCATGCACAAAGCCACCCACAGCGTCAGATAGCGCTCAAAAAACGCCAGCCGTCTTGGCCCTTGCAGGGTCGGGGCGGCAACGGGTTCTTCCGCCATGATTCAGATTCCCGCCGCCGGCTTGGTGGCCCGAATGAAGGCGCTCATGAACTTGCCGTCAACCTGTGGGGCAATCGCTTCCAGGTCGATGCCTTGGCCGGATAGGAACGCGCGGGCCTCGTCGAGCCGATAAATGCGAGTCGGCTCGATGCCGACTTGCTCGAATCCCGCCGCGGTCAACTTGGTCTTGTACTCATTCTCTTCGAGCGCCCCCGCCACGCAACCGACCCACAGCAGCACGTTCTTGCGGATTTCGGACGGGATTTCGCCGCGAGTCACGACATCGGATACGGCCAAGCGGCCGCCGGGCTTCAACACGCGGAAAGCTTCGGCCAGCACTTTGTCCTTGTCGGCGGAAAGATTGATCACACAGTTGGAGATGATCACGTCGACCGAAGAGTCCGGCAACGGGATGTGCTCGATCTCGCCCTTCAGGAATTCGACGTTTTCGACGCCCGCCTGGCGCTTATTCTCGTTCGCCAGTGCCAGCATTTCATCGGTCATGTCCAAGCCGTAGGCCTTGCCGCCAGGCGAGACGCGGCGCGCGGACAGCAACACGTCGATGCCGCCGCCGCTGCCCAGATCCAGCACCACTTCGCCCGGTTTCAGTTCCGCAAGCGCCGTGGGATTGCCGCAGCCGAGCGAGGCCAGCACGGCGGCTTCCGGCAGTTCGCTCTTCTGCAATTCGTCGTACAATTCCGACGTGATCGGGTCCGCGCCCGACGAGCAGGACGAGGGACTGCTGCCGCAGCAGGCATTGCCCTGCCCCGACACCACCCGCAGCGCGGCCTGACCGTATTTCTCCTGGACGATTTCCTTGATGTTGCCACTCATCGCACAACCTCCCATCAACTTCGAATTCTAAGATCCTGGCAGCACGCGGCAAACTGATTTGGCTTGATCGCCTTGTTCCGCGTGCAGCACTCGGCATACAGAAAGCCCACCAGTTCCTGCAGGGCCGCAGTGTTGGCGCTGTACCAAAGAAATGTCCCCTCGCGCCGCACGCGGACCAGGTCCTCGTTCTTCAGCTTCTCCAGGTGGTGGGACAGCGTGGAAGCCGGAATGTCCAGTTCGGCCTGAATATCGCCCACTACGAACCCTTGCGGATGCGCCGTGAGGAGGAGCTGCATGATGCGCAAACGCGGCTCGGTGCCCATAGCCGAGAACATGTCGGCGTAGCGGGCAACCGCCTCCGCCGTCTTCAGAGTGCCCTTGGCAGTGCCCATATTTCGATAATCGCAGAATTATGCAAATAGTCAAGAGAAGAGTGCGGTCGAGCGCCAACAAATCCGCGCCTGGCTCGCGTGCGGCGCGCGCCGCTACCTCATTGCGAGAAGCCAGCCAGGCGCACAATCTGCGGATAGTAGTTCACGTGCTGGCCACTCTCGCCGCGCTCGCCGGCCGCCGCCATCGACGCCGCCAGGACCCCCGCGGGCATGGGCCGGTATTTGGCCAGCGAACCGGTCATGAGGAACTCAAAGGCGCGCGAGAAGCCCGCCGCGACGCGCTCGCCGGGACGGCTCTCGGTGCGCCGGCCCATCAACACGCCGGGGCGGAAAATGTGCAGCGCTTCGAAGTCTAGCGCCGACACGGCGGCTTCCAACTCGCCCTTGGTCCGAAGATAGAAGGTCGAGGAGTTGGGGTCGGCGCCGGCGCTCGACAGCAGCATCATGCGCACCGCGCCGACCTTGCGGCCGAGACGCGCAAAACGCTTGCAGTATTCGTAGTCGACGCGGCGAAATGCCTCGCGGCTTCCGGCTGCTTTCATCGTCGTCCCGAGGCAGCAGAACAGGTGTGTCGCGCCCACCATGTCGTCGGCCGTTAGACGGTCGAAATCGACAAAGCGTTGTTCCAGTTTCTGCGCCGTCACTTCGAGCGGGCGTCGCGTCAGCGCGACGATCACGTCGTAGAACGAATCTTCGATGAGTGTACGAATGAGGTATCGGCCGATCATCCCCGTCCCTCCGGCCACGACCGCCGCGTTGAACTCCATATGAGTCCATTGTGGCGCATGAATGGCCGGTGGAAGCCCGCGCCAGGCGCCCCACCGGCATTGCGACACGCAGACTGGAAAATGTTTGGACGAAGGAGCGGCGCGAGGGCGCGGCTGGATCTGCCATCGGTACGCTATTATGGCCGTGGGCGGTTCGCGCGGCATGCTCCATGAGCGCGAGGCGAACCGGAGATTGGCGCGAGGCGGCTTGATCTTACAATTTACATGCACGCCGGCAGCCCGGCGGTATCCCGGAGCGTTGGCCGACAGCGATGAACGCGGTGCACTGGGCCGCGGCGCTCGCATCTCAGCGTTTGCGCCTGGCGTCCGCCGGGAGCGCTGGACAGCGCAGCGTGCCTGCAAAACGGGGCGCTTAGGTTAACGCATGGCAATCGTTACGGTCTCGGGAGAGCCAGGTTGCCGCACTGGCGAACTGGCGCGCCTGGCGGCGCTGAACCTGGGCTACGAACACGTCAGCGCGGCTCAACTCGACGCCCTGCTGATCGAGGAGTTCGGCGAGCCGGGCGAAACGCCGTGGCCGCACAAGGCCTGGCCCGCGATGGCTGCCGCGGTGTTGGTGCGGCTGGCCTCGCAAGCGCACCTGGTGATCGGCGTCGACAGCGCGGAGCTGTTGTTCCCTGGGTTCCCCGCGTTGCTGAGAATACGGGTTGTCGCTTCGGCCAGCCGCCGCATCGGCAACGTGATGCTCGACAACCATCTCGACCGCGGCGCGGCTAGGCATCAGCTCAAAGCACGCGAGGTCGACGCCCGCAAGCTCCGCCGGCTGCGCTTCCGCCGCGCCAACCCCGCCCCCGACAGCTTCGACCTGATCCTCAACGCGGGCGCCTTCGATGGCGACGTGATGGCCGGATTGATCGTCAACGCGGCCCAGGCGCGACAGCTCTCGAGCTTCGGCTTTCTGGCGCCGGCCGCCGCCGCCCAACGCGAGTTCCAGCTGCGCCTGCAACTGGCCCGCTACGGCATGGTCCCGAGCGCGCGGGCCAGCTTGAAAAAAGCGCTGTTTTCGCATCCGAGCGAGGAGATTTTCGCCAATCTGCTCGACTTCTACCGCATCGCGTGGGAGTACGAGCCGAAGAGTTTTCCGATCGCGTGGGACGCCGCGGGCCGCGTCCTGGAGGCGTTTACGCCCGACTTTTTTCTGCCTGAGTCCGATATGTACGTTGAGCTGACGACGATGAAGCAGTCGCTGGTAACGAAGAAGAACCGCAAGATACGGCTGCTTCGCGAAATCTACCCCGGAGTGAATATCCAGGTGTTTTACCAGAAGGATCTGCAGGAGCTCGTGTTGAAGTACGGCCTCGCCCCGGCGGCGGTCGAATCGTGAGAAGCGCATGAAGACGCCTGCCCTGCCGATGATCGAACGCGTACTGTTCACGCCGGAGCAGATCGCGGCGCGAATCACCGAGGTTGCCGCCGAAATCTCGGAGCGCTACTGGAACGGCAGTCTCAAGATGATCGGAGTGCTCAAGGGCTCGGTCTTTTTTCTGACGGCGCTGGCGCGCGAGCTGACGATTCCGGTGAAGGTCGATTTCCTAGCTATTTCAAGTTTCTCCAATCACAGCGGCGCGCCGGGCGTGGTGCGCATCGCGAAGGACCTCGACGAATCGATCGAGGGCGAGGACGTGCTGCTGGTGGAGGATATCGTTGACACGGGATTCACTGCGCGCTACCTCATGCAGACGCTGGCCGGACGCGGACCGAACTCGATCTCATTGTGCACGATGCTCGATCGCACGCCGCGCCGCATCGTTCCGCTGCAGGTCGATTTTTGCTGTTTCGAGATCCCCGATCGATTCGTCATCGGCTGTGGTTTGGACTACAAACAGCTCTACCGCAACCTGGACTTCATCGCGGTCATGAAAGCCGACAAGTCTTAACCGCCGGTTAGCCGAGCAGGCCCCAGCGCGCCGCCCACAATGCCAGCGTGAACTGGCAGAGCACCGCCAGAGTATGCCCAATGCGGCCGCCCAAGCTGCCAAATCTGCGTGCCCAGAGCATCGCGGCGGAAGCCGCCGAAACCACCGCCAACACGGAGCCGGCGCGCCCGAACCACTGAGCTACAACCAATGAGTCCGGCAGCCCGAACATGATCTGCCGCGCATCTTGAAAGAAAATGGCGAACGCAACGATGGCCACGGTGAATGCCGCCGCGGCAGCCCAGGACGCCACGTGCGCCGCTCGGACCTCGATATCCACGTGGCGGTGCAGCGCTCTCGAGCGCAGCAGAGCAACCGGGTAGCCGAGCAGCGCAAGGAGAATCCCCAGACTGGCTAATCCGCCAATAGCCAACTGAAACGGCGGGCTCTGCAGGCAGGTAATGCGCTCGTAGGCCGCGCCCGGATGGGAGGCCAGGAAGGCCAATTTCGGCTTCTCATTCGCTGGACTGCGAAAGACGAGCATTTCCTGTCCGCGCACTTCGCGGTAGACCCATGGTTCCATCTCGACAAGATGGATCGGGTCTTGAAACTCCTGCCCACTGAGGACCAGCCGGCCCGGGCCCTCCGGTACGATGGACACCATTTCACCCAGTGCGCAGATGCGCGCCGGCGTGCGCCGGGGTACACGCGTCGAGACAAACCAACCCGCACTGGAGCCGGCGCGCGCGGCGGCGCCTGGAAGCGCGGCGGGCGTTTCCGGAACAGGCTGCGGGTAATAGCGATTGAGAAAGGCATCGTAAACCTGGTCGCGCGCCAGCCGGCCGGTGTCCGAGTTGAAGCTGAAGAACAGGCCCGTATTGGTCTCCGGGAACAGCGCCATCAGCGAATGGAACCAGAGGGTGCTCCCGGAGTGGCCGTAAACACGGGGTCCGGCGGGCCGCAGCTCGTAGAACCCGTGCAGCCAGGCTCCCAACTGCGGCGCGGCCCGATACAGCGGCTCGTGCATCTGGCGTGCCGTCCACTCGGGCATAATGCGCGCGTCGCCATAGCGGCCGTCCTGGAGGTGGGCGATCATGAAGCGGGCCATGGCGGCAGCGGAGGCCGATCCCGCGGCTGCCGGCGCCAGCGGCACATACTCGAAGCCCTGCGGTGCGAATGCCCCATTGGACCAGCGGTAACCCGTTGCGATGCGCGGGGCCAGTTCCGACGGGAGCGGCTGCGCGAAAGTGGCGTCCTCGATGCCGAGCGGCTTCAGAATCTGGCTTTCCACGTAGCTCTCCCAGTTCACGCCTGATACGCGCTCGACGACGTACCCGGCCTGGGCGCTGCCATAGTTCGAGTACGAGACAAGAGTTCCGGGCTGGCGCACGATGACCGGCTGTATCTCGATCAGCGCGTCTCGCAGCGATCCGGGATACGGCGCGTGACGGAACAGGCCGACGACCGGAACATCTTCATACCCTGGCGTGTGCGTCATCAGGTCGCGCAGTGTCGGGCTGGCGCCCCACGGCGAGCGGATGTCGAGTTCGTCGGTGAGGAACTGATCGATCGGCGCGTTGACATCGAGCCGCCCTGCCCCGACCAGTTGCATCACCGCGGTCCAGGTGAACGTATCCGAGATCGAACCGATGCGAAACAGCGTGTGTTCGGGATCCACTGGCGAGCGCTTCCGAAGGTCCGCATAGCCGTAGCCGCGAACGAGCAGCACCGCGCCGTCGCGCACCACGGCTACAGTCATTCCACTGAGATGCTGCGTCCGCTCCAGGCGGGCGTAGAGTCCGTCGAAGAACCTGGCCAACTCCGCCGGGTCGTGCGGCCCGGCCGGCTGCGGCGTTTGGGCGGCAGCCGGAAATCCGGCCAGCCCGATTGCGGCCAGCAGGAGAAAACAGAGACCGCCGGAAAGCAGCCGACCGCCGAACTCAGCGCATCCGCTCCGCACGCGGCCCAGCGCCCGGGTGCGCTGCGAGTGCCGACCGGATAGCTGGACCGGGCGCGGCGGATTGGACAGGACCGTGCCCCGAACTCCCGCCGAACCCTGATTGGCAATGGGCGCCGGGCGGCGGCGTGACTCTGCGGAACGCATGCAGTTATTGTTTCTGTGCCGCGGGCCGCGGTCAAGTCCGCGGCGGGCCGCTAGTGTCATGTCTCGCAGATTCTTTGACATTCACCCGCCATCCACTGTCAATACCGGCACATCGTGGACATTCTGTACCGGGCACATGGTGGACACTTTTTCCGCTCATGGCGCTACCGGAGGGAGCCCGGAGGGCGACTGGAGGCAGCGCCATGAGCGGAGGGCTCGGTCGGGGCAGGCGATGGTGCGACATTCGGTTTGGGCCGCCGGACCGACAGCTCGCCGCGGTCCAGAGTGCCGACCTCGTAGAAGTGAAACCACACTCTCCAGCGGTGTTCATCGACAGCCTCCAGTCCGATCGGTTCGTCGATCAGCGCGTGGCCCACGAAGACCTTGTCGCTGTGCCATCTGAACTGGCCGCCGGCCGAGACGCGGCGCACGTCCCAGTCGGCCGGATAGTCGGGTTCGCGGAGGCGCTCGGGGTAGGTGCGTGGGGAGTTGTGATAGTAGCTGGCCGGTGGATTCTGGTTGAGCGCCTGGTGCGGCCGTTGCTCGTTATACTCCTCACGGAAGTGGTCGAAGCGGCGTTGCTGCGCGCGCCGGGTCCCGGCGGGTGGCGCGGCGGTCTCCTGTTTCAAAGTACGGTGCATGCGCTCGTGACGGCCGTTTTGCTGGGGTTTGCCGGGCTCGATGTGCTCGGGCACGATGCCCAATTTGATAAACCACACCGCCAGCGCGGTGAGACCGCTCTCACCGTTGGTGCCGAAGGGCGGGCCGTTGTCGGTGCGGATGCGCTGCGGCAGACCGAATTCGCGCAAGGCCGCCTCGATGACCGGTTTGGTGTGCGCGTGGTCGGCCGCGTCCAGCGCCTGGCAGCGCAGCAGGTAGCGGCTGTAGGCGTCGGTCAAGGTGAAGGGATCGATGCGCGTGAGATCGGCGGTGCGAAACCAGCCTTTGTAATCGGCGCACCAGACGGCGTTGGGAGCGCCGGCGTGGGCCAGCGGTTCGGTGGCCCGGCGGCTGGTCCGTTTGCGCTTGCGCGCGACGGTCAGTCCGTTGCGCCGCAGCAACTCGCCGACGGTGCTCTCGGCCGGCAGCGGCTGGTCCGGGAAGTCGCGCCGGAACAGCGCGCGGAGCTTGGGCGCGCCCCAGGTGGGGTGGCGCTCGCGGAGCGCGATCACGAGATCCTCCAGCTCGGGCGCGACCTGATTAGGATGGTGCAGCGGCGCCCGGCTCCGATCGCGCAACCCATCCATGCCGAGCCGCTCATAACGCTCCGCCCACTTGTAGCCCGTGGTGCGGGAGACCGCGTAGAGGCGGCACAATTGCGCCATTTCCCAATCCCCGCTGCGCCAATCCAGGACAAATCGATAGCGCTCTTCCATCACACCGTGTTCCTTCCAGGGCATACGTTGCAGCATGCCCGAAATGTGTCCACGATGTGCCCGGTACGGTCTGTCCAGTATGTGCCCGGTAAATACCCACCGTGGCGCAGGCACTCGTGCCTGCCGCGTCGACACTCTTGTCGACGCCTGGTCGGCGTTGTCAATCCTTGACTGAGACACTACGCTAGGCGAGCCAGTCGATCGACGCCGAGACGAGTTGCGGTCCCAGATGCGACGCCGCCACGCGCTCGCACGATTCCAGCACCTTCGCGGCGTTCTCGCGGGACCCCGACACGGTGACCGCGGCGACGGTGGAGAGGTTCCACAACTCCTGGTCTTCCACCTCGGCCACGGCGACGTTGTGGCCGGCCCGCAGGCGGTCCTTCAGCCCCTTCACCCAGTGCCGCTTGTCCTTCAATGAGAAGGCCTCGCTGAGCCGGATTTCGAGTATCAGAATGCCGACGGCGGGCATTGCACCGGACCAGGGCCGGTTTAAGTGAAGATTTCCTGGGCGACCTTTTCCTTGGCGAAAGCTTCGATGACGTCGCCCTGTTTGAGATCGTTGTAATTCGCGATACTGGCGCCGCACTCGAAGCCCGCCTTGACCTCGGCGGCATCGTTTTTAAAGCGCTTGAGAGAAAGCAGGCGTCCCGTGAAAACGACGACGTTGTCTCTCAGCAGCCGAACCTCGCAGTCCCGTTGCAGCATGCCGTCCTGAACGTACAGGCCGGCAACGGTGCCGACTTTGGAGATGCGGAAGGTCTCCCGGACATCGGCGCGCCCGAGGTAGACCTCTTTGAAAACCGGCTCGAGCATGCCGGACATGGCACGCTTCAGCTCGTCGGTCAGCTCGTAGATGATCGTGTGCAGACGAATGTCCACACCCTCGTGTTCGGCCAGTTCGGCGGCCTTCCGGTCAGGCCGCACGTTGAAGCCGATGATGATTGCCTCGGAAGCGGATGCCAGGGTGACGTCGGTCTCGGTGATGGCGCCCACGCCCGCATGCAGGACGCGGATCGACACCTTGTCGTTGGAGAGCTTCTGCAATGTGTCGGAGAGCACTTCCGCCGTGCCGCCGACGTCGGCCTTGAGAATGATGTTGAGCTCTTTCTTCTCGCCCTCGCGCAATTGCGCGTGAACCATCTCGAGAGTGATGCGCGTCTTGGCCATCGCCACTTCGCGCGCCTTCACCTCGCGGAACTCGGCGATCTGGCGCGCCTTGGCCAGGTCGGTCACCACCTGCAGAGTATCGCCGACTTCGGGCATGGACTCGAGGCCCAGCAGTTCGACCGGCATCGACGGGCCGGCTTCCTTGATCTGTCCGCCACGGTCGTCATACAGCGCCCGGACCTTGCCGAAGACCGAGCCGCAAATGTAGAAATCGCCAATTTTCAACGTGCCGTTGCGCACGATGCAGGTCGCCACCGGGCCGCGCCCGCGGTCCAGTTCGGCTTCGAGCACAGTGGCCACGGCGGGCCGCCCGGGATTGCCCTTCAACTCCTGCATGTCCGCGACCAGCAGGATCATTTCGAGCAGCAGTTCGATGTTTTGCCGTTTCTTGGCCGAAACGGGCACGAACGGCGTGTCGCCGCCCCACTCTTCGGGCATCAGACCGAGGTCGGTCAATTGCTGCTTCACGCGGTCGGGCTGCGCGTCGGGCTTGTCGATCTTATTCAGGGCCACGATGATTGGCACTTTGGCTGCGCGGGCGTGGTCGATCGCTTCCCGCGTCTGCGGCATCACGCCGTCGTCGGCGGCAATCACCAGGACCACGATGTCGGTGACGCTGGCGCCGCGGGAGCGCATGCGGGTGAAGGCTTCGTGGCCGGGCGTATCGATGAAAACGATCTTCCGCCCGTTGATCTCGACGTGGTACGCGCCGACATGCTGCGTAATGCCGCCGGCTTCGCGCGCGGCAACATTGGTTTCGCGAATCGCATCCAGCAGCGACGTTTTGCCGTGATCGACGTGTCCCATGACTGTGACCACCGGCGGACGAGTGGCACGGTCGCCCTCGACCTCGGTGCCTTCGATCGCCTGGACCGACTCTTCCTCGTAGCTCATGCGCGAGGTTTTCGCGCCGAACTGGAGTGCGATCTCGGTAGCCATCTTCACATCCAGCGTCTGGTTGATCGTGGCAAAGATCTTGCGCTCGAACATGGTCTTGATCACCAGGCTGGCCTTGACGCCGAGCTTGTCGGCGAATTCCTTCACCGTGATGCCCTCGGAGATCGTGATCTCGCGATCGACTACGGGCAGCGGGGTGGCTTCCTGCTTGCGCGGCCCGAAGGTCCGGAGTTTGCCCTCGCGGTCCATTTCCCGCTCGCGCTGCAACGGGCGTTTCTTGGCGGCATCGCGGCGTCCGGCGTCAGTGGCGGGAGACGGAGGCTCGAGCACCGGTGTGGTCGGGTGCAAGCCCCGGCCCCGCATGCCCGGACGTCCAGGCCCCATCGGTGCGCCCGGACCGGCCGGGCGGGGACCCGGCTGACCAGGTCGCGGCCCTTGGTACAACGGTCGCCCGGGAGTAGGCATGCCCGGCCGCGGCGCCGGCGGTTGGCCCGGGGAAGGCTTGGTCTGAATTTGCGATAGACGCGCAACCAGGTCTGGACGTGGAGGAACGATGGGCCTGGCGGCGGGTTGGCCGGCGAGGGTCGGACGCAAGGGCTGTCCGCTATGTGCGGTCTGACCTGACGGAGGCATCGGCGATTGCGGCGCGGGCCGTGACGGCGGCGCCAGATGCGATCTTGGGGCGCCCGGCAGAATGGGACTGCGAGGGACTTCCCCGCCCGGCAGCGGCTGGCGCGGACCCGACAAAATCGTGCCCGGACGCGGCCCGGCGGGAGCGCCCGCTCGAACCCCCAGCGGCACGTTGCGCGACATCGGCATAGCGGGCGTCCGCGGCATCGCCGGAACAGCCGGAGCCGCCGGTGATGCGGCAACAGCCTGCGGAGGCGCAGGCTGGACCGGGATGGACGGGCGCGGAGCGGCCTCGCCCGGCATCGGCGGTTTCTCCGCTTCCACAACAATCTTCGCCACGCGCTCTCGCGGCTTCAGCGGTGCGGCCGGTGCGGCCGGACGCGGTGCGCCGGGAACGGCCGGCCGGGGCGGCGGAAGACCCGGAGTCTGCACCCTCGCCGTTGGGGGCGCAGGCAGCCCAGACGTCACCGGACGAGCCGGCGGCATGGGCAGCGGATGCGCCGCGCTCTGAACCGTTGGCACCGCCGCAACCGCCGGCGCATGTGGCGCCACATGCGTGACCGGGTGCGGAGGAATGGGAATCGACGGTACTGCCGGGCCGGCGTGCCGCAGCCCGGCAGGAGCGGCCAGAGGCGGCCGAATCGGTAGCGGACGTGGGGCCGGATGTGCCGCGGCAATCTCGGGCAGAGGCGGAAGCGGCATTTCCTGCGCCAGCGGCTCGGCCGGCGGCTTGAACGTCGTCTCCTCGGCGTGCGTGGGAGCGGTCAAAATATGGCCGTCCTCCTTGGTCTTTTCGTCCCTTGCGGCGGTTTCGGCCGCGGACGCTTGCTCGTCACGAGCGGCGCGCCGGTGTTCTTCTCCACCCGCGCCCGTCAGGCGCTTGCGCAGCAGTTCCGCGACATCTTCGTCGACCGAACTGGAGTGGGTCTTCTTCTCGGCGACACCGAGTTCCGGTAAAAGGTCCAGGATCGCGCCCGGTTTTACCTCGAGCTCCCTCGCCAGTTCATTAATCCGAATTTTCTTCATACTCACGGACGAGCTCTCAGACCCTTCCATCACGCACCACGCCCGCAACCCGGCCCATTCGCTCCTGCAAGCACGGCGGCTGGTCAGTTTTCAGTGGAGCCGTTGAGGGAAAGACCCTGATTTTCAATCGTATCAGATTCCTGCACAGAAGACGCCGAAGGGGTTGTGGCGGGCGCTTCCACGGCCACTCCCACGGCTTCATCAATATTCGCTGCCACCGTCGCGCCGCCCGTTTCCTCAGCCGTTGCGGCCCCCTCGCCGGGCGCGTCGAGCGTGGGCTCCGCGGCCTCGACCACCGCTTCGGTGGTTTCGCTGACCACCGCTTCCGCGGCTCCACTGGCGTCCGCTTCGGTGGTTTCGCTGACCACTGCTTCCGCGGCTCCACTGACCACCGCTTCCGCGGCTTCGCTGACCGCCGCTTCCGGCTCTTCCGGCGCCGCTTCAGGCGCCACGTGCCCATAAAAGCTGTTCACGGCCGCGCCGAGCTGGGCCACGGATTCGGGCGTGACTCCCGGGATCAGTTCTAGCTCCTCGGGCGTCATCGATGCGACTTTCTCGACCGTCCCGATGCCCCCGGCCACCAGCGAGGTGTACACCTCCTCGCTGAGTCCGTGGTCGATCAGCGTGGACAGCGGCGAGCCTGCGCCGAGCTGCACCATCGTCGCTTCGACCTCCTGCCGCTTCTCTTCCTCGGTCTTGATGTCCACCCGCCAGCCGATCAGCTTCGCGGCCAGCCGCACATTCTGGCCTTTCTTACCGATCGCCAGCGAAAGTTGCGCGTCCTCGACGATCACTTCCATGTGCTTGCCCTCGGGGTCGACGATCGCCACCCGCGAGATTCTGGCCGGGCTCAGCGCTTTTTCGACGAATTTCTGCGAATCCTCGTTGAACTCGATGATGTCGATCTTCTCGCCGCGCAGTTCGCGGATGATCGACTGCACCCGCATGCCTTTCATGCCCACGCACGCGCCCACGCAATCCACGTCGCGGTCCTTGCTCAGCACCGCGATCTTGGTGCGCTCGCCGGCCTCCCGCGCGCAGGCCCGGATCACCACCGTGCCGTCGTAGATCTCCGGCACCTCCTGCTCGAACAGGCGCATCACCAGCTCCGGCGCGGCGCGCGAGACGATGACGCCCGCATTCTTGCCGGCCTTCTCAACGCTCTTGATCACGCAGCGGGCGCGGTCGCCGACCGTGAAATTCTCGAGCCGCGACTGTTCCTTCTTCGGCAGCCGGGCCTCGGTCTTGCCGAGATCCACCATCAGGTCGAGGCCTTCCACGCGCTTCACCGTCGTGTTCACCAGTTCGCCCACGCGACCCGAGTACTCCAGGAAGATGTTCTCGCGCTCCGCCTCGCGGACCTTCTGCAGAATCACCTGGCGCGCCGTCTGCGCCGCGATCCGGCCCAGCACGTCGGTCGGCCGCGCGAAACGGATCAGCGCGCCGATTTCCGCCGCCGGGTCGCTCTTCCGCGCCTCCTCCAGCGTTAATTCCTTGGCCGGATCGGTCACCGTCTCGACTACATTCTTCACCGCAAACAGCAGCAGCGCGCCCGACTTCTCATCGAACTCGGCCACCAGTTCCTCATTGCCCTTGAACTGTTTGCGGGCGGCCACGAGAATCGCGTCCTTCACCGCGTCGATGACGATCTGCGCGTCAATGCCCTTCTCTTTGCTCAGGATCTCGATGGACTGAAATATGGAAGCCACGCTGGTCCTTCTTCTGGTCTGTTTTTCTGGATGCGTTGCGCGGGGCGCTCTACCACTCGAACTTGAGACTCGCTTTGTCGATCTGCTGCATGCCGAGACGCAGCGTTGGGCCGCCGTCCGCCTCGAAGAGGATCATGCCATCCTCCACACCGCGCACCGTGCCCTCCCAGCGCCGCCGGTCCTCGATCGGCTCGCGCAGCGCCAGTCGGATCTTCTGGCCCGCGAAGCGCGCAAAGTGCTCCGGCTTCAGCAACCGCCGCTCCACGCCCGGGCTGCTGACCTCCAGATTGTAGTGCTGGTCCGGAATCACATCCTCCACGTCCAGCACCGTCCCCACCTGCTGTGAGATCAGTTCGCAATCGTCCAGCGTCACGCCGTCGGGCTTGTCAATGTAGATGCGCACGATCCGCCCACGCCCCGCGCCGGCCACCTCGACGTCCCATACCTCCAGCCCCTCGCGCCTGGCGGCGCGCTCGGCGATGGCGGCGATGCGCTCCACGAGCGTCATCCGGGATGTCTCTTGCATCTCTGATACCTTATACGGGCCACTCGGGCCGGGCAACAAAAAAGTGGGCTTGCGCCCACTTGCTTGGTTCGGCCTATAAATGAATTATACACGAACACCGGCCGGCACGGCGGTAATTGATCGGCCGCGGCCGCCGGCCTCGCTGGCCGGCGCGCCGATCGCCGCGTCCCCGCCTGAACGTCTCTGGCACGACCGGTGCATCCACCCACGCCCCACTCGCGCACCATCTCACCGGCAGCCACAGTGAGACAATAGCGGACGGCGAATGGGACGCGCATTCGAGCGAATACGTGCGCCTCGGCATCGCCTGGATTCTCCGCGGAGGTGACCAATGAGATTCGAGCTGCCCCTGCTCGTGGCAATCTGCGCATGCACCGCCGGCGCCCAAACCGCGCCGCAGCCGCGCATCGAAGAGCTGAAGGGCAAGACCGTCCTGCTGTTCACGCCTCATCCGGACGACGACGCCTTCTGCTGCGCCGGCACCGTGGCGCGGCTCGCCGCCAACGGCAATCGCATTTTCGTCGTCATCTATACCAACGACGACAAAGGCTCCTACGATCTCGACATGACCAGCGAGCGCCTGGCGCGCATCCGCAAGGCCGAGGAGGAGGCCGGCAACGCCGTCGTCGGTGTGCCCAAGGAAAATCTGCTGTGGCTTGGCCACCACGACGGCATGCTCGAATATGTCGACAGCCTGCGCCTCGTGGAGCAGGCCACCGAAATCATCCGCCGCTACCGGCCCGACCTGGTCCTGCTGCCAGACCCCGGCTCCGATTACGTCCGCTGGCACAAGACCGATCACCGCATGGCCGCCATGAATACGCTGGACGCCATCCGCGCCGCCGAATGGCATCTCTATTTCCCCAACCAGCGCCTGCAATTGGGGCTCGAGCCGTGGCAGGTGCCGGCCTACCTCTTCTATTACGTCACCCCGCGCGATGCCAACTATTGGGTCAATATCGACCCCGTTCTCGACAAGAAACTGGACGCCGGCCTGGCTAGCGTCAGCCAGTTCGAGCCCGCCGTCCACAAATACCGCCCCGATTGGCTTCCGAAAGACCGCGCCAAAGCCCTGGCGGAGCTCAAGTCCGCGCAGGTCCACCGCGACGGCCACACCGTGGAAGCTTTCCGTTACGCCACAGAGTTCAACCAGTTCTGAAGCACGCTGCAGTCGTGCCGCACCGGCTTCAGCGCCGGCCGCACGCGGTCTGCTTTTTGACCGCCGCCAGACTCCGCCCAAGCGGCGATCACTGGTCAATGCCGCCTCCGGCGCAGATACGAATTCCCGGTGTACACTTCGTCTGGGAGAAAGGCGGACACAGTATGAACCAAAAGGCGTTTTTGCTGACTGCCGGGGCGTTCTTCGCCCTGTTTGCCCTGGTCCATTTACTACGTATCCTGTTTGGCGTGGCGGTCGTCGTTCACGACATTCCAGTCCCGTTGTGGGCCAGTGGGATCGCCGTTGTCATCGCGGGCTATCTCGGTTACCAAGGCATACGGCTGGCGCGGAAGACGCTTCCGTAGAACTGGGAAAGTCTCTGGCTCAACAATAGGTCGCCGGGAATCGCAGGTAGGGGCGCGGGAGCCGGAACGTTGCGCCACGCCCGCCGGCTTCGTGATGGAATAGTACCCAGCCATGCTTCATCTAATGTCGAGAGTTTGCCTGATCCTGGGTCTGATCCTGCCCACAGTCGCGGTAGCCGCGCCCACGCCCCGTTCCACCCCGCTCAATTTCGACCAGCTCAAGAATGAGCGTCGCATCCGCTTCAACGACGACTGGCGCTTCTTCAAAGGCGAAGCCGCGGGCGCCGAGAGCCCGGACTATGACGACGCGCAATGGCGCACGCTCGCGTTGCCACACGATTGGGCGATCGAAGGGCCCTTCGATCGCGCCAACAACGCCAACACCGGCGGCCTGCCGGTATCGGGCACGGGTTGGTACCGCAAACACTTCGTGCTGCCGGCCGAGGCGCAAGGCCACCACTTCTCCGTCGAGTTCGACGGTGCCATGTCCAACGCTCACGTCTGGCTCAACGGGCATGAGATTGGCGAGCGGCCGTATGGCTACTCGAGCTTCGCGCTGGACTTGACGCCCTATCTGCGTTGGGATGGCGAGAACGTGCTCGCGGTCCGGCTGAAGCCGGAGCCCGACTCCTCACGCTGGTATCCCGGCGCCGGGTTGTACCGCAATGTCTGGCTCACGATGACCGGCCCAGTCCACGTCGCCCATTGGGGGACCTACCTGACGACGCCCGACGTAAACGACGCCCGCGCCACCGTTGCCATCGCGACCGACGTTGAAAACCACGGTAATGCACAGGCGGCGATCGAGCTCCGGACCAACGTCCTCGATGCTAACGGTGAATCCGTCGCGCATGCCACCACCAGCGGAGCGATTCCCGCCGGCGGCAACGAGCGCATCTCGCAACAGCTCGAGGTGGCCCATCCGGCGCGTTGGGACATGGATCGGCCGTACCTCTACAGCGCCGTGACCGAGGTGCTGCAGAGCGGCGCAGTCGTGGACCGCTATGTGACGCCGTTCGGCATCCGCACGCTGACCTTCGACCCCGGGAAGGGCTTCCTGTTGAATGGCCGCTACCGTAAGCTCCAGGGCGTCTGCAATCACCATGACCTCGGCGCACTCGGCGCGGCCGTGAGCTGGCGCGCCACCGAACGCCAACTCCAGATCATGAAATCGATGGGCGTGAATGCGATTCGGACCAGCCACAATCCGCCTTCGCCCGAATTGCTCACGCTGTGTGACCGCCTGGGACTCGTCGTGATGGACGAAGCCTTCGACATGTGGCGCATCCCCAAGGTCAAGAACGGTCTCAGCAAGTTTTTCGATCAGTGGTACGAGCGTGACCTGCGCGACCTGCTGCGGCGCGACCGCAATCATCCGAGCGTGATCCTGTGGTCGATCGGCAACGAAATCCCCGAGCAGAATAAGGCCGCCGGCGGCGAGCTGGCCAAGCGGCTGACCGCGATCTGCCATGAGGAGGACCACACGCGCCCGACGACGTCGGCCTTCGACAACCCCGATGGCGCGATCAAGAACGGGCTGGCCGCAAACGTCGACGTGCCGGGCTTCAACTACAAGCCGACGGAGTACGCCCGCTTGCAGCGGGAACTTCCGAAGGATGCGATCTACGGCAGCGAGACCGCTTCGTGCGTGAGCTCGCGCGGCGTCTATCATCTGCCGATGAAACTGGAAAGCAAGACCGCCGATCACCAGGTGAGCAGCTACGATATCGAGGCTCCGCCCTGGGCCTATTGCCCGGACGTGGAGTTCGAGGCCCAGCACCAACTCCCGAATGTCCTCGGTGAATTCGTCTGGACCGGCTTCGACTATCTCGGCGAGCCGACGCCTTACGGCAACGCCGGCGATTGGCCCTCGCACAGTTCGTATTTCGGCATCGTCGACCTGGCCGGCTTCCCCAAAGACCGCTTCTACCTGTACCGCAGTGTGTGGACCGATCAGCCCACGGTCCACATCCTCCCGCACTGGAACTGGGCCGGGCATGCGGGCCAGAAGATCCCGGTGATGGTCTACACCAACGCCCAGGAGGTCGAGTTGTACCTCAATGGCAAATCGCTCGGCCGCAAGAAGCTGGGCGTCGACACCTTCACGATGCCAGTGGGCAAGAATGTCAGCAAGGCGGGCACCTTCGTCAGTAAGTTCCGACTGGAGTGGGATGTGCCCTACGCGCCCGGAGAGTTGAAAGCGGTGGGCTATCGCGACGGCAAGCAGTTCGCCGTCGACACGGTGAAGACCGCCGGCGCGCCCGCGCGGATCGTGTTGACGCCCGATCGCCAGGCGATTGCGGCCGACGGCGACGATCTCTCCTTCATCACGGTCCGCATCGAAGATCGGGACGGGAACTTCTGCCCGCTCGCCGACAACCTCGTGCAGTTCCATATCGACGGACCCGCAACCATCGCGGGCGTCGACAATGGCGACGCGGCGTCGCTCGAGTCCTTCCAGGGCGGCTCGCGCAAGGCCTTCAGCGGCCTCGCGCTGCTGATCGTCCGCTCGCGCAGCGGCCAACTCGGCGTGATTCAGATCACAGCGTCCGCCGCGGGTCTTCAGTCCGGCAACACTAGCATCGCGGCCGGCAAGTAGCCGGCCTTTTTGCAGATGAGCGGGGCCGGGCGGCTGTCGTTACACGCCTGCCGCGATGGGCTGCACAGATGGACCCGTACACTCTGGCCTGGCTCGCCGGACACGCGAGCTTCGCCACAACGCGGCCTTACGCTCACCCGGAGGCGAAAACGGTCCTTGCGGCAATGCAGCGGGCGTGCGTTGCTCGGGTGGTACTAAAAATGGGCCTTCTGGCGAAAATGGAGCTTCCGAAGCCGCTGCGGAGCAAGCCGCAAAGCATTGATTTTATATGATTTAATTGGTGAGCCCGGAAGGAATCGAACCTTCAACCTACTGATTAAGAGTCAGTTGCTCTGCCAGTTGAGCTACGGGCCCGAAAGCGGCCGGACTTGGACAACGCCAAACGAACTTCAGTGTATCAAAGGAGCGACATCCCGGCAATGCTACTCGCCGCGGAACCACGCGCCGCCGCGCTCCCGCTGACTCAGAATCGATTCGACCGCATCGCCGCGCCCGCGCCTTTTTGCGCGCATTTTGAACCATCGCAGCCTGTGGCCGCAGTCCCGTAGACCGCGCGGCTTGTGCCACCGGCTGCCATGCCATTTCTACACTTATCGCCTGTCGCGTCTTGACATGCCGCGGAATCCGAACCAGCCTATCTCTTAGGGAGTTTGTTGCCGCCGGCCCTGCGACTGTCATGGGACGCTGGATGCGCCCGCGGTAGAACCTGATGCATTGCCCCGTTTGTAAGAGCAACCACTTCCACCGCCGCCATCGCACGTTCGCCGAGCGGCTGCGCTACGCCGCCATCTACCAGTGCGAGAAATGCCACTGCCTGGATCTGGAATCGCATCTCGAGCACTTCCCCATGCTCTCCCGGGTCGCGCGCTGTCCGGAGTGCGCCAACACGGACCTGCGCGTTCAGCCGCGCCTCGACCCCATCGATCGACAGTACCGCAATCCGCTCAGCTTGCTTCAGAAGTTCCTCGGCGCCCCGCTGCTCTACTGCTCCCCCTGCCGCCTGCAGTTTTACGATTGGCGGCGCTGCCGGAAGCCGCAGCCCCATCCCGCCATCAAAGCGGCCCCGGCCTCAGATTCCGGGCGCTCGGAATCCCCGGCCTCGGCTCAACCGCGCTGAGCCTTCCTCACGCCTGCCCGGCAGCGCATCCCGCCGTCTCACTTCGAATCGTCGTTCCGCGCTCCCGGCGTCCGCGGCAGGCGCGCGGCGGCGAGTTGTGCGATGTCCACGATTTGTGGCGCATTCAGCGGCCTCACGGCTGCCAGCCCGTCTCTCAGCATCGTGTGGCAGAACGGGCACGCCGCGGCCACCGTCCCGGCCTCCGTGGCGGCCAGTTCCACGGCCCGCTCGCGGCTCACGCGCGTGCCCTTTTCTTCGCCCAGAAACGCCAATCCCCCGCCCGCGCCGCAGCAGAAACTGCGCTCCCTCCTCCGTGCCACCTCGATCAGCTCGGCCGCGCCGGCAACCACCGCCCGCGGCTCATCGTACGTCTCCAGGTACCGTCCCAGGTAGCACGGGTCGTGGTATACTGTCCTCTCCCTCGTGCCGGGCGCGGGCAGCTTCGCATCGTGCCGCGCCAGGAACACCGAGTGGTGTTCGATCTCGAAACTCGCTCCGGCCTGTTTCCAATCCTCGCCGATGGTGCGCACGCAGTGCGGGCAGATCGAGATCAGCTTCCGCGCCCGAACCGCCTGCAGTTGCCCGATGTTGAACTCCGCCAGTTGTTGAAACACCAGGTCGTTCCCCAGCCGCCGTGCGGCGTCGCCTGTGCATTTCTCTTTTTTTAATACGCCCCAGCTTACCCCCAGATATCGCATCACGCGCGTCAGCGCCAGCAGGCTTTCGCGCCCCGCCGGGTCGTAGGCGCCCATGCAGCCCAGCCACAGCAGGTACTCCTGCGTCCCGTCGTACAGCGGCAGTTCCGCCCGCTTGATGAACTTGTCGCGCTCCAGCGCCGACATGCCCAGCGGGTTGCCGTTGCGCTCCAGTCGCAGGAACAGCTCCCCGCCGTGCGCATCCTCCCACTGGCCCGTGTTCACCGCGCCGCGCCGCAGCCCCACCAGCAGCGGTAGGTGCTCAATCCCCACCGGGCATTGATACTCGCACGCGCCGCACGTCGTGCACTGGAAGATCGCTTCTTCGGATAGATACTCGCCCAGCAGCGGCTCCTCCGAACCTGCTCCGTGGGCCTTGAAATAGGACCGCAAGCCCAGTGCGATTTCTTTCGGATTCAGAATCTTCCCCGTGTTGTACGCCGGGCAGTGTTCCTGGCACCGCCCGCATTCCACGCACGAAAACGCCTGCAGCGCCACCAGCCGCGTGGAGTCCGCCCCAGTGACCAGGCCGAAATCTTCCTCTCCCACCAGCGGCGGGATCCGCGAGAATCCTCCGCGCGACAGAAAGATCGTCACCGGCGCCAGCAGCAGGTGCAGGTGCTTCGTGCGCACGATCACCGGCAGGAAAATGAGCAGCGCGGCCGTGTGCATCCACCACACCAGCCTGCCTGCGCCGCTCGCCGGCTCCAGCCGCAGACGGTACTCCGCCAGGTAGGTGCCCATCAGGATCAGGATCAGCAGCGCCACCAGCCCCGATCCCAGGCTCAACTGCTCCCCCAGCCATTTGGGACGCAGCACAAATCGGCGCACAGCCAGGACGCTGATCGAGAACGCCACGGCCCCGGCGAATAACGCCGCCACTGCGTAATACGCCGGCCCCCACACCCCTTCTCGCGGATCGATCCACCGCACGCCAAACCCCAGGCCGATGTGGTTGATCGTAACGACCGAGAAGGCGCAGAAACCCCAGAACACGAACGCGTGCGCCAGGCCCGCCAGCGGCCGCTCGCGGATCACTTTCGCCTGGCAGACCACTTCCCATAGGAAATCCGCGGCCCGCCGGCCCAGCGGCGCCCACTGGAAATCCGCGTCCGGCTTCGACCCCAGGATGATCGCCACAACCCGCTTCATCGGTCCCGCGAACAGCAGCCCGGAGATCGCCAGAAGCGTCGCCAGAACGCCCATTTCCAGCCCGGTCCGATGCAGCGCGCCCATGACGCCCCAATCTACCACGCTCCGTCGGAATTGAGCCTCGGCCCGCGCCGCTTCTGATCGTCCAGCGGCCACCACACTTTACAGTTGGCGCATCGGAGATAATCGCCGGCACGCCCGCTGCAACTCTGAATCCCCCGGCTGTGATCACAATAAAAAAGCGGCTTCGAACACTAGGTCGAAGCCGCGTGAAAGAGGAGGAAATCAAACATCCACGAACAAATACTGTTTCTACACCCATGCCCCGCTCTCCTCCGGCGGCCGTGGTGCAGGATTGCGCTGACTCAGACCGCCAGACCGCTCCGGCCCAGCGTGCGAAACTCGTACTGGTCGATCGAAACCGCGGCCATGCCCGCTCCCGCGCGCACCACCTTGCCGCGCGCAATCAGCTTCAGGGCGCACTTGTGGTCGAGCTGCGCCGGCCAGCTGATCGCCATCTCCAGCCGCTTGCCGGCGGGCAGTCTCTCATCTGTGAGAAACAGCAGCCCTTTGCTGCTCATGTTCACCACGCGGCCCGTCCCGACCAGCTCGTTCCGCTTGTTCGTCATCCGAAATCGTATTTCGCGATCCATGGGGTATCGGCCCGGATTGCGCCGATCGCAATCGCGGCTACCGTTGCCCAGATCTGCGCCAAGTCTAATTGGCAGCGTCATTTTCCTGCTCCTCCGAGGTCCACTTCCGACAATTCAAGGATCTCTCTTGGCTCGATAAACAACAATGAACCGGTACTCACAATTTGTGGAGTACAATCGGTAGCCCAATAGTTGGTACATATTTCCTTGTATTAGCAGTGGAGTAATCCCCATAGGACTAGGACCATGGCTGGCCACACTATGAGCTCCCCAGGCTGTTTGTCCGCTGAAATCCGCCTTTAAAGGCCCTAAAATGTCGTTTTTCCCGGAATCCAGGCCACCCCAATGCCCGCGCATAGGACGCCAGTCCCTGTTGGCGTAGTACGTTGGTTCTACGGTCGAGGCGCGCCTCGAGTCCCACGCGCCCCACCCCGGCCATCCTGGCCGGATCACTCCCGCGATCGGTTCAATTAGTTTGAGCCTGCGTGACGATCCACTGCGCTGCCGCCGGCACGCCAGACGCAATCGCGTCCGGGAACAAAATGGGACCTCTATGCCTTGCCCAGCCAGCGCGACGTCAGTCCGCCGTAGGCGTCGATGCGCCGGTCGCGGAAAAACGGCCAGTTCCGCCGCACTTGTTCGGCCCGTGCCGGGTCGCACTCCACCACCAGCGTCTCTTCCCGGTCACTCGCGGCTTCGGCCACCACCACGCCGAACGGATCGGCCACGAAGGAATGACCCCAGAACTCCAGGCCGTTGTCCGCCGGGCCCTCGAACCCGGTGCGGTTCACCGCCGCCACGTACACCCCGTTGGCGATCGCGTGCCCCCGCTGCACCGTCCGCCAGGCATCCAGTTGCGCCGCTCCCTCGCTTTCCTTCTCCTGTGGATGCCAGCCGATGGCCGTCGGGTAAAACAGAACCTCCGCCCCCTGCATCGCCGTCAGCCGCGCCGCCTCCGGGTACCACTGGTCCCAGCACACCAGGACCCCAATCCGCCCGTACGCCGTCTCGAAGTTCCGGAAGCCCAGGTCGCCCGGCGTGAAGTAGAACTTCTCGTAGTACAGCGGGTCGTCCGGTATATGCATCTTCCGGTAAATCCCCACCAGCGTGCCGTCGGCGTTCAGCACCGCCGCCGTATTGTGATACACGCCCGCCGCGCGCCGCTCGAACACACTCGCCACCACCACCGTGCCCGTTTCCCGCGCGATCTTTCCCATAGTCTCCGTGCTCGGGCCCGGTATCGCCTCGGCCAGCTCGAACTGCGTCGCATCCTCCTCCCGGCAGAAGTATTGCGACCGGAATAACTCCTGTAGACAGATAATTTGAGCCCCGCGCCCTGCCGCTTCCCGGATGCGCGCCACCGCCTTCTCCAGGTTCTCCTCCGGATCCTTGGAACAGGTCATCTGCACCAGTCCGATTCGAAACTTCGGTCGCATACCCTGATTCTTCCACATGCCTTCCACCCGCGCGCCGATCCGCATGCCTTCCAGCGCCTTTTTGCCCCGCGCCCAACCGCCATAGCAGGGAAACTACACCTGCCCGAGCAGCCTCGCGTGCTCGCCGTCGTGCGGCTGGTCATGTGAGTTCTAATCCTTTTCGTCTTGTCTTCACCTCAGCACCAGTACCAACCCGGCTTGTGGACTATACCATTGCGTTCTATTCTGGCCTTGCTATGTTGATCACCTGCCCTGAGTGCAACGGCCACGATGTCTACCCCTCGCGCTCGAAAAAACCCATCGAGCGGGTGATGAGACTGTTGGACCTTCCGACATATCACTGCGAGAAGTGTCACGCCCACTTCCGGCAACGCACCAGCCATGAGGAACTGCGGATGCTCAACCGCGAATTGCTGCTGCGCTCCGCCATCCGCTCGCTCGGTTCGCAGACAACCATGTAACCGTCCCGCCCGGCGGCGCCATCTAATCCCAGAGGCTTCCTGATACCCGGGCCCGTGCCCGTATAATAGGAGTTTCGGATTTGGTCCCGACCGGAACCCACTCATGCTCTTGTTAAAACTCGTCGCCCTCCTTCCGCCGGCCGCGCTTTGCGCCGGCCTGGCGCTGTGTGCCGCCCCTCTGCCCTCCGGCACACCTGCGGCTCTTGATCGCAATACCCCCGCCGTTCAGGCTTTTTCGGCCATTCCAGGCTGGTTCGAGCCGCAGCGTCCGGGCGTCTTCGTCTCCCACGGCCACGCCCCCACGGTCGCTTTGCAGGAACGCGGAATCTTCCTCTCGCTCCCCTCCGGCGACGGCCAAGCCGCCCGCGTCCTGCCCGTCTCGCTCCCCGGCACCCACTGGCTGCGCTGGACCGGCGAGCGCAAATTGCCTGGCACCACCTCCTATTTCACCGGTTCCGATCGTGCTCTCTGGCGCACCGGCGTGCCGCAGTTTGCCCGCGTCCGCGCCCCTTCGGTCTGGCCCGGCGTCGATTTATTGATCTACAGCCAGGCCCGCCGCATGGAGTACGACTTCGTCCTCGCCCCCGGTTCCGACCTGCGCCGCGTTCGCATGCAATTCGGTCCTGGCTGGCGCGCCTCCATCGATGCCTCCGGCAATCTCGAGGTCACCGACGGCTCGGTCACTTTCCGCCAGCTCAAGCCCCTCGCCTGGCAGCATCGCGCCGGCCAGCGCGTCGAACTCGCCTCCAGTTTCCGCCTGCAGCACGACGGCTCGGTCGGCTTCGATGTCCGCGGCTACGATCCCGCCCGCGAACTGGTCATCGACCCCGTACTCGCCTTTGCCGGCTACATCTCGGGCGACACCGAGGACCGGATCTACGGCGTGGCCGCCGTGTCCGACGGCTACTGGCTCGTTGGCGCGACCGGTTCCACCTTCACCATCCCCTCCACCATCACCCCCTTCCAGGCCGCGCGCGACGCCTATCTGGACCTCTTCCTGGCCAAAATCACCGTCAGTTCCACCGGCGCCCCCGTCCTGGCCTACTACACCTATATCGGCGGCTCCGATGATGACATTCCGGCGGCCATCGCGGCCGCTCCCGACGGGACATTGGCCATCGTCGGCTCTACCTATTCGAAGGATTTCCCCGTCACCACCACCACCGCTTTTCAATCCACCTGGGGCAGCTCCTGGAACGCCTTCGTGCTCAAATTCGACCCCTCCCTGGCCAGCACCTCGCAGGTCGTCTACGCCTCCTTCTTTGGTAGCGGCACCAACGACTACGGCACCGCGGTAGCCTTCGACCCGAACGGCAATATCATCGTTGCCGGCACCACTTCGGTCGCCTCCCTGCCCCAAACCCCGGTCAATGCCGGCATCCAGTCCGCCACCGCCGGCGCCCAGGACGTGTTCGTCCTGCAGGTCGATCCCTTCGCCACCACCCCCGCCGCCAGCCTGCTCTACGCCACCCTCCTGGGCGGCAACCTGACCGACATCCCCAACGCCGTCGCCGTCGACGCCAAGGGCCGCATCTATCTCGCCGGATCCACCGCCTCCGCCAATTTCCCGCTCGCCGGCGTGCCCTACCAGAGCAACTTGAGTAGCTGGGAAAATGCCTTCCTTTCCGTAATCGACCCCACCCAGGTCCCCGCCAGCCAGTTGGTTTACTCCACTTACCTCGGCGGCGAGGGGCTCGATGTCGCCACCGCCCTGGCCCTCGATGCCCAGGGCCGCGTCTGGCTGACCGGTTACACCACTTCGACGCGCTTCCCGGTCACTTCCGGCGCCGTCCAAACTGTCTTCAGCGGCACTGTCTCCGCCTGGCTCGCGCGCGTCGATATCACTCAATCCGGCTCCGCCTTCCTGACCTATTCCACTTATTTCAACGGCTCGCAAACCACCGTCCCCTTCGCCGTGGCGCTCGATTCCCTCGGTCGCCCCACCATCGGCGGCTATACGCGCTCGATGGACCTGCCCATCGTGGCGCCCCTCTCCATCCAGGCCACCACAGCCCAACTCCAGAACGAGCTCCAGAACGCTTTCCTGGCCACCATCGATCCCGCCCAGTCCGGTCCCGCCGGCATCCTTTTCTCTACCAGCTTCGGCGGCTCCACCCCGGACCCGACCACCGGGGACACCATAACCTCTTTCAACACCGTGACCTCACTATCGACGGATGCCGCGGGTAACCTGTTCGTCGGCGGCTACACCGACTCGCCCTATTTCCCCGTCACCGATGGCAGTACCCAACTCAGCCCCGCCGGCGCCGATGCCGGTTTCTACCTGCTCGTGGAACCCGATCCCGCCGCCAACGATCTCGGCGTGCCCGAACGTCCCGGCCATCGCCGCCCCGCGCCTGAGCGGATCCTCCCGCCCACGAGCCGCCCCGCGCCCTCCCGTTCGCAGTGGTTCACCAGGTCCGATCAGAGCAACTGATCCGCCCCCCAAACCGAACCGTCGCTGTTACCGAACCGTCGCTGTTACCGAACCGTCGCTGTTACCGAGCCGTCGCTGTTTCTGAACCGCGGCGTTGTTTCTGCGCCGCAACGTTGTTTCTGAGCCGCGACTGTGAAGGAGCGGTTCTTCGCGTTGTGACGTTGCGTTGTGACTTCGCGTTGTTAACCGAGCCGCGACGTTGTTTCTGAGCCGCGACGTTGTTTCTGAGCCGCGACGTTGTTTCTGAGCCGCGACGTTGTTTCTGAGCCGCGACTGTGAAGGAGCGGTTCTTCGCGTTGTGACGTTGCGTTGTGACTTCGCGTTGTGACCGAGCCGCGACGTTGTTTCTGAGCCGCGACTGTGAAGGAGCGGATGCCTCGCGTTACCGAGCCGTCGCTGTTTCTGAGCCGCGACCGTCAGGGAGCGGTTCTTCGCGTTGTGAGTACGCGTTGTGACCGAGCCGCGGCCACAGCAAGCGGCTGCCGTTCCACAGCCTCTGATGAGCCGTGACCAATAGTGCGGTCTGACCGAACCCTTTCTCTGTACGCCGCTATACGATCCCGAGTCGCCGGAATAAGGGGACCTTGGCAAAGTCCGCGATGAACGCGAACACCGCCGCCGCCACCAGGATTGCCCCCACCACCCATACCGGCAGCGGAGCCATGGCGATCCCGCCAATCGCCAGCGTCGAGGCGATCCCCACATCCACTACCGACGACCCGGCCAGCCACCGGCTGGGGCGCGAGGACCCCAGGCGCCGGCGGTCCCGATTCAAATACGTTGTAGCTTGATTGCCGAACACGATCGCCACGAAGGCCATTGTCTGCAGCGCCTCAATGCCCAGACCCAGGCGGAATTTGGCGACCATCAGGACGGCCACGCAAAACACCAGCTCGCCCAGGCCCATGCCGATCCCCGCGATCGTCAATGCGCCGATGCGCCACGCATTGGGCGTCGGCGACGGCCGCACGTTGTCGGTGGTCGTGGACATGCCCAGCAGGTCGCCCGTCAGCATGATGATGACCATCAACATGGGAGTCAGAATCGCGTGCCCGGTCATCACCAGACCCACCGCCAGGAACAGCACCTGCACGATTTTCTTGGTCACCGAGTTGAGCGCATAAGTGAGGATCCGCTGGAACGTCTCGCGGCCTTCTTTGACTGAAGCGACGATGCCGCCTAGTCCCGGCTTGGTCAGCACGATGCCGGCCGCCGACTTGGCCACATCGGTCGCCGTCGAGACCGCGATGCCCATCTGCGCCTGGCGCAGCGCCGGTGCGTCGTTGGCCCCGTCGCCGCACATGCCCACGGTGTGGCCGCTTTTTTGGAACGCCTTAACGAGGTTGTATTTTCCCTCCGGCAACACGCCCGCATAGACTGCGAAATCCTCCGGGCGCACACCCGCGGGAATCGGCCCGGCTGGGCTGACTGCGCCCTCCAGACCCACCGCGTGCGCCACGATCGCCGCCGTCGCCGCCGCATCGCCGGTCAGCATCACGGTGCGTACGCCCAACGTGTGCAACTCCGCAATCAGCGCCGCCGAATCCGGCCGCGGCGGATCGCTAAGAGCGATGATGCCCGCCAGCTTTACCGCCTCCGGCGGACCCACCGCGACCCCCAGCACGCGGAAGCCCTGCGCCTCCAGTTGCCCCGCCGTTGTGGCCGCATCGGGCGCCGGTTGCGTCAGGCCCACGACAGCGGCAAATGCGCCCTTCACGGCCCGCACCGTGGCTCCGCCCGCATCCACCGCCGTGGCCTCGGACATCTTCGTCGCGGGATCGAATGGCACGAATTTGCTCAGCTTCGGGATGTCTGCGACGACTGCGAGCGCGGCCGCGGCGCGAATCGCCGCGTCCACCGGATCCTGTCCGCCATCGGAGCTGGCCAAAGCCGCGATGCCCAGTACGTGCGCTTCGTCAAAGCCGGCCATCGGGCGCACGGCCGTCACCTTCAGTTCGTTGAGCGTCAACGTGCCCGTTTTATCCGCGCACAGCACGTCGATGCTGGCCGCTTCATCCACCGCCGAGAGCCGCGTTGGCAGGACGCCCAAACCCGCCAGCGCCCGCGCGCCCAGCGCCGCTGCCAGCGTGAACGTCGCCGGCAGCGCCACCGGGATCGACGCTAGCACCGCCGTGAGGATCAGCGGAATGATCTCGCTCACCGGCAGCTTCAGCGTGTACGCGTACCCGACCAGCAGCACGATGATCACACCGTTCGAGATGGCCAGATTGCGCACCACCCGCAGCACGGCCTTCTGCTGAGTGCTCTCGACGTGCGCCGTACGCACCAACTCCGCCGTGCGTCCGAACTTCGTCCGCGCGCCCGTCGCCGTCACCTCCGCCACCGCTTCGCCGCGCCGCACCATCGCCCCGGCGAATGTCTCGAACCCTGCGCCGGCTTCGATCGGCACGGATTCGCCGGTCAGCATCGACTGGTCGAGCAACACCGACCCATCCCTCAGCTTCACATCGGCCGCCACCACTGCGCCCAGCGATAGCTTCACTTCATCTCCGGGCACTAATTCGGCCGCCGGTACGGTCTTCCAGACATGATCGCGGCACACCGCCGCGTTCAGCGCCAGCCGTGACTGCAGCGCCGCCAGTGTCGCCTGCGCGCGCCCTTCCTGGAAAAATCCCAGCGCCGCATTGAACACCAGCAGCAGCGCAATGATCGCCGCCTCGACGTAGTTGCCCATCACCACCTCGAGCACGATCGCTGCCTCGAGCATCCATGGAACCGGCGCCCAGAACTGGCTCAGCGCTCTGCGTAGTGGATGCACCGACGTGTCGGCCACCGAGTTCGGGCCGAACTTCTCCAGCCGCCGTCGCGCTTCCTCGCTCGTCAGGCCGGCCGCAGCGGCCTCGGCATCCTTAGCAGAGGCAGGTGCAGCAGCCGGTGCGGAGGCGGGCGCAGCATCCTTAGCAGAAGCGGGCGCGGCCGTCTGAGGGGAGGCGGCCGCAGCATCCTTAGCGGAGGCGGGCACTGCATCCTTATCGGAAGTGGGCGCAGCAGTCTGAGCGGAAGCGGGCGCAGCATCCTTAGAGGAAGCGGCCGTGGCAGCCGGTGCGGGGGCAGTCGCAGCATCCTTAGCGGAAGCGGCCGCGGCAGTCTGAGCGGAAACGGCCGTGGCATCCTGAGCGGAAGCGGCCGCGACTTCCTTATCGGAAGAGGGTGGAGTCATCGGGTAGCGCGCATTTCTAACAGCAGTAGCCTTCTAACTTGCTATCATCCGACAAAACCGGGGACTGAGCTGCGGTTGTTACCGAGCCGCGACCGTCTGACCAAGCCGCGACCGTCTGACCAAGCCGCGACCGTCTGACCAAGCCGCGACCGTGACTGAGCCGCGACTGTCAAGGAGCGGTTCTTCGCGTTGTGCTTCTTCTCGTTGTTACTGAGCCGCGACCCTCTGACTGTTCCGCGA